>Ga0307479_10001216_pt1 | contig 23478 bp, 11 predicted proteins | sample atmos_gasesECM4C_FD_203743 | JGI IMG/M metagenome (GOLD analysis project Ga0307479, IMG submission 203743) | Hardwood forest soil microbial communities from Morgan-Monroe State Forest, Indiana, United States - atmos_gasesECM4C_515 | ecosystem: Environmental > Terrestrial > Soil > Temperate... | reverse complement strand
GGCTTCGTCGTTTCGTTTATCGTGGCCTACGCCGCGGTAGCTTGGTTCTTGGCCTGGGTGCGCAAGCATGGCTTCGCACCGTTCGCCATCTATCGGATTATCGTAGGTACGGTGGTGCTCGCTTGGGCTTCCCATTGGATAGGATAAGCGTTTTAGATGCACGGACTTGGAAACTATTTGTTCGGAGTGCGGTGTTGTCTGCTATATTTGAGTCGTTTTGGGGTTCCTCCGAAGGGCACGTTCTAGCGCCGGCGTACCCGCGACACTCAGCCTTCCCCAAAAGCTGAGGAGAATTTTGTGCGCTTTCTGACTCCGACCGGGAACAAGCGGCTCAATGAGCTGATTGGTTTCCTATTCATGATTTTGGCAGTGCTGGTAGCACTGTCGCTGATTTCTTATTCCCCACATGACGTGGCGTTCAACGTCTCCGCGCCACCCGCGGATGGCCCGCTTGCTCATAATTGGATCGGGCCAGTCGGGGCGTATGGAGCCGATCTTTTCTTCCAGGTGTTTGGGTTCGCGGCGTTTCTGCTTCCCGCAGCCTTCCTGATCTTGGGCTGGAAGTGGTTTCGCAGCCGGGCGATCAATTCGCAATTGGCAACTATTTTCGGCTACATGCTGCTTCTGCTGTCGCTTCCCTCCCTGCTTTCGCTATGGCACTTTCCCGAAGTTCGCGGGCTGCCCGCGGGCGGAATGCTCGGCTCGCTGCTTTCCGGGAGCTTGCAATCGGGATTCAATTTTTGGGGCGCGAGCCTGATCGCGTTTGCGTTCTTCCTCACCGCGCTCTTCATGACCACGAGCTTCTCCTTTGCTGGAACGCACGCGTGGGCCAAGAGTCCGAAAGGCCCACTTGGCGCCGTAGAAAAGCTGGGCTTGCTGCAAAAGGCGCAAGCGAGGTGGCAGAGCTGGCGCGACCGGCGCGAGCAAGAACGCATGCGGCGGCGCGTGGAAGAGACCCGCATCTCCGGACGGAAACCGGTGAACCAGTTTGGCTCCGGTGCGCTGCCGGCCGAGCCGCAAGGTTCGATTCAGGTCGACGATGAAAGCGACATTTTCGAAACAGAGGAAGAAAAGGGGCGCGATTCGCGCAGGCCTCCCATTCTCTTTCTGCATTCGGATAAGAAAGAAAAGGTTCCCGCCAAGAAATCGGGCGAGCCCAAGATCGCTAAAGGCGGCGCTAATTACAAGCTGCCTTCGATTTCCCTGCTGCGCGAGGGCGAGCGCAGCCACAAGCTCGATGAAGATGAGCTGAAGATTCGCGCGCGCGCCATCGAAGACAAATGCCTGGAATTCGACATTCAGGGGCGCGTCACACAGATCAATCCTGGCCCGGTGGTGACCACGTTCGAGTTCAAGCCGGACGCGGGCATCAAGTACAGCCGCATCATTGGCCTCACGGAAGACCTCTGCCTGGCGCTGCAAGCGGAATCCATTTTGATCGAGCGCATTCCGGGGAAATCCACCATCGGCATTGAAGTGCCCAACATCAACCGGCAGACCATCGCGCTGCGCGAGATTATCGAGGCGCCAGAGTTCGTTAACTCCACGAGCAAACTCACGCTGGCGATGGGGCGCGATTTGCATGGCCGCATGCGCGTCACCGACCTTGCCGCCATGCCGCACTTGCTGATTGCCGGGTCGACCGGCACGGGCAAGAGTGTGTTCATCAACTCACTGATGATGTCCATCCTTTATAAGGCGAGCCCGGACGATGTGAAGCTGGTGCTCGTCGATCCAAAGCGGCTGGAGCTGAATCTCTACGACAACATTCCGCATCTTCTCGCGCCGGTGGTGACCGATCCGAAGATCGCTTCGAATGTGCTGCGCAACGCCACGCGGGAGATGGAGAATCGGCTGAAGCTGCTGGCGCAGCGCGGCGTGCGCAACATCGACCAGTACAATCGCACGTTCCAGAAGACACAGTCGCTTTCGCTGTTCGACAACGTGGAGGAAAGCGAGCATAAACCGCTGCCCTATCTGGTTATCGTGATCGACGAATTGGCCGACCTGATGATGGTGGACACCAATAATGTCGAAGAATCCATCACGCGCCTGGCACAGATGGCGCGCGCCGTGGGCATTCACTTGATTTTGGCTACGCAGCGCCCCTCGGTCGACGTCATCACCGGGTTGATCAAGGCCAACTTCCCGGCGCGTATCTCGTTTCGCGTGGCCAGCAAAGTGGATTCGCGCACCATTCTTGATTCCAACGGGTCCGAATCGCTGCTCGGCAAAGGCGACATGCTGTACCTGCCGGCGGGGTCGGCGCGACTGCACCGCATCCACGGTCCACTGGTCACGGAAGATGAGATCACCGCGGTTTGCGATTTCTGGCGCGAGCAAGCGCTTGCGAAGTATAACGAGCAGCTCCTGGAAACGCCGAAGGAAGAAAATGCCGAGGCGGGTGACGACATTGTCGGCGAGGGCGAAGCAGCCGAGGAAGTCGACGACGATTTGTATCAGGACGCGGTGCGCGTTGTTTGTGAAATGGGCCGCGCTTCCACATCCACGCTGCAGCGGCGCCTGCGCATCGGCTACGGCCGCGCAGCGCGCCTGATCGACTTGATGCAAAAGGACGGCATCGTCGGCCCACCCGACGGTACCAAGCCCCGCGAAGTGCTAAAGGGCCGCAGTTGGATGAAGGAATTCGACGATTCCACGCAAGACTGAGGCACGCGCCCAAGTGTTCTGGCTCGGCCTCAAGTTGACAACATCGCTACGCCCCGCGAAAGTTTTCCCGCACACAGCACACTGGCAGCGTGCACTATTACATTTTGGCCACCGCTGACTGGCTTTCGTAACATTTTCGGTGTGACTCCGAGCTTAAGAGATGGGACTCCTGCAAACATCGCAGAACCTTGGGCAAGTGCCAGACGAAAAGGCGAAGGAACGCCTCTACATAGGCCTGCTGTTGGCAATCGTGGTGTTTGCGTACGGTAATACGCTGGTGAACGCATTCACGATGGACGACATCAACTTGTACATCGTGAGGAATACGCAGGTGACGCATCCCTCTTTGCGAGCGCTAGTTACGCCGCACCCGGCTACAAACGTATTCCGGCCGGTCACGTTCGGTACCTTCGCATTCGACTGGAAGATAAGTGGCGGGCGGCCGTTGTTATTCCATCTCGTTAATCTCGCGCTGCACGCGGCAGTCACCTTGCTCTTGTACCTGCTGCTGCAATCAGTCTTCCAGGCGTCGCCGGACGGAAAGGCGGTGGCGCTCGCTTGCGCGGTACTGTTTGCAGCGCATCCGATCCACACCGAGGCCGTTACTTCGGTGGTGGGACGCGCCGAATTGCTTGCTGCCGGATTCCTGCTGGCAGCATGGATTCTGCATATTCGAGATCGCGAGATTGGCGCTTTGCTCTGCTTTGCATTGGCGCTGCTGTCGAAGGAATCCGCAGTTGTGTTCTTGCCATTGGTAGCAATAGGCGATTACGCGCGCGGCGGATGGAAACCGGCCACCCGTTATTTGCGAATCGCCGGTCTCACGATCCTGTACGTCGGCGTGCTTTGGAAAGTCCAAGGAGGCCGCTTTGGTCCGGCCGATATCCCGCGGCTGGACAATCCACTCGCCGGAATTCCTGCCGGATGGAGAATCGCCAATGCGCTCCGTGTGGCGTGGAAGTACGTCGGTCTTCAGTTTTATCCCGCGACTCTTTCGTGCGACTATTCCTTCAACCAGATTCCGGTCTATCTGGATTGGCGCCACGCGCTGCCTGCCGCCATCGCCACTGTTGCGGCCGTGGGCGGCTGGATCTGGGCGATCTGGAAACGCCAATATCCATTGGTGGTGGCCGGCGGCATTTATTTCGCCGGCTTTTCCACCACCGCAAACATCCTAGTGCCAATAGGAACGATCATGGGTGAGCGCCTTGCGTATTTGCCCTCGGCGGGGTTTTGCCTGCTGATCGCGCTGGCTTGGAACTGGCTCAGGAACCGGGAGCGAAAGATCGCTGTCGCGGCATTGGCGGTTCTCGTCGCGTTGCTCGCAGTGCGCACTGTGGCGCGCAACCGGGACTGGAAGGACAATTTAACGCTATATTCTGCGACGGTGCGAGCGGCGCCTGACAGCGCCAAAATGCACCTTGATCTCGGGGGCACATATATTGAGATTGGGCAATTGGATCCCGCGCGCAAAGAACTGCAAAAAGCATTGAACATCGATCCGGATTACCCCTACGCGTTGGAAGCTGCTGGGCTTATTGAATCTTGGAATCATAACTACACGGCAGCCGGCCAGCTAATGGAGAAAGCGCTTTATCTGGCCCGGCGCGGCGATCCCAACTACGATGACATGGCCGTCAACCTGGCGGGCATGTACATGCAAACCAATCACCTGGACAGCGCATTAGGACTTTTGAATCGCGAGATAGGCGAATCGCCAGGATATGCGCGCGCCTGGTCGAACCGCGCGGTGATACGCTACAAACGCGGCGAGATGGCGTTGGCGCAGGCCGACGCAGACGCTGCTTTGCGCCTGGACCCCGGCAATAAGCAAGCCCAGAACGTGAAGAATTTGCTCCGCGCCTCGACGCCATCTCTGCGGTAATTGGCGGATTGCCTGCGGCACTCGCCGCTAACTCCCGAAATAAACGTCGTCGCGGTAATTAATTCTAGGCGAGCGGGATCTCCCCTTGCGACTGCTTTGCGGCTATTTGTGGATATGAAACTTCCGTGCCGCAGACCTTAGCAAACGGCGTCAGTTCATGTCGACGCCGCGAGCTTGCGCTCATGATGTCTTCGACGTGCGCGCCGCGCGCGAGAAGGGCGTCGCCGATGAGCGAGCGATGGCAGCGCCAGGGCACTGCTTCCGCGCACATGACGGCCGTGCGCTTCTCGCTGGCCAGATCCAGCAAGCGCGAAAGGGCGGAGCGAAATTCGTCGGTGGCCATGTAATCGGCGTAGCCGCGGAAGGAAGCGTTGCGCCAGGCGAGATTGGCGGAATCCTTTTTCGCGTGCCGGAGGCCGCCGAGACTTTTCATGTGCAGGTAGTCGATTCCCTGCTGGCGGAGAGAAGCGGCAAGCGCATCGGAATTGAACTGCGGAACGCGCCGCGATTTCGGAATGGTGCGGACATCGACGAGCCGCTGAACGCCGTGCGCGGCGAGCATGGCCAGAAAGTCCTCGATCGTTCGCGTGGAATGGCCGATGGTGAGCACGGTTACTTTGGAGTTGGCGAGCTCTCCCGCGATGTTCTGAGCAGCCGTCGGCTCTGTTTTCTTTGGCGCAGCGCGTTTGCCAGCGGCTTTTGCGGCTTGTGGCTTCTTTCCGGGTATCACGGCAGCATCAAAATCGGCGGAGTTGCGCAGTATTTGACACAATTTGCGCGCACCCCTAAAATTAACAGACTCCAGCGTGCCGGGGTAGCTCACTGGTAGAGCGCCGCCCTGAAAAGGCGGGCGTGGCCAGTTCGATTCTGGCCCCCGGCACCATGCTAATAGCCACGGCACCTCTCCCAAGCAACTTGAATCCCCAGGCCGACATTGTAAGGTTGCTTCTATACAAGGAAATGACGCGAGATGCAATGTGGTGAGGTGAACAAAATAATCCAATTCAGCGATTCGGGACTTGCTACAGGTTGGCAGTACGTAGTTGTCGCAAGTGATGGAGCGTTGTTCGCCTGGGCACTCCCAGAGAAATGAGCGTGGCCTCAGTGCGACAGCACACAGGCTCGCAAGTTAGGCCCTTGGAAATCTAGGCTAATGAGGCGAGGAGTCGGCCCATATCGGTGGCCGAGGTCGAAGTGGTGCCCCGAGGAGTGGCGGGGCCGATGGCTACGGCTTGTGCGTGGCCTTCGAACCAGACCAGGAACGAAGATTGGTTGGCGCCGGGGAGACGCTGCTGGTTCAGCCAGTTGTAGTAAGCGCCCATGTCGGCGTCCACCAGAGAGCCGACGGGGTCGAGTTCCGCGCTGTCCGCAGTGGCGGCCAGTAGCTCGTTCATGGGCCTTTGCCGCTGGCGGGGCGCAAAACGCACCAATAGCGTGAGTGGCTGTGCGCGGCGCAGCGCTTCACGCGCGGTCCACTGCGCGAACGTGGTGCTGAAGATTTGCGTGCCGGAGCCTTCCGTGAGCATTTTAATGCGGAAGCGGTCGAGCACTTCGTCGCCGCCTTTGTCGAGGCCGAGATCGGCGGGGCGCAACTGCGCGAGATGCGTGCGCAGCACTTCGGGGCCCATGCCGGGGCGATCGATGTCGGCGCGCATTTTGCCGAGCAGCGCGGCGCGCGCGGGCCCGAGCGCTGCGTAGGAAACGGAGGTTAGCGCGGCGTCGTATTCGGCTTGCTGGCCACCATCAATGTACCAGTGCGCGTAGGGCGCGGGATGCGCTTTCGCTCTGGCGGCAACGGCATCGAGCAGCACGCGCAGGCCATTTTCGGGATTGACGCGGCTGTAGTACGCGCCATGCGGGCGCAGTTTGCGGAAGAGCGGCGCGTCAAAGGAGGCGACGCCCTGGCCGACTACCGCAATGCCGAGACGCGGCGCAGCGGGCGGCTCCGGTGGAACGGCGGCGCGCAAACGGTCGGCATAGGCAATGGCCGCGATACGAAAGGCGTCGAGCTGGTGCGTGGTCCAGAGATGTGAGGAGAGTTGTTCGACAAACTGCGCAGGGGCGTTGATCCAATCAAAATTTTCCAAAACAGGGGAAAGTCGGATCTCCGCGAAGCCCCGCAGCCAATCCTTCAACTGTTCCGCGGAGAGAAAATTCAGGTTGGCCAGTTCCCTTTCCAATGCTCGCCGCTCGGGCGGAAACTTGTAATCGAATTCGATGGCTTCGCGGAGCAGGCTGGGCAGGAAACTCAGCGGCAAGCGCTGCAGCGTGCCAACGTAATTGGTGATTAGCTTCCTGGCTTCCGGCGGGTAGCCATGGAATTGCTCGCGTTTGAGGTCGCGTGGCAGCATGGCGTTACAAGAGCTCCGCGATGGGCTTGCCTTGCGCGAGTGAGGGAGAAAAGCCAAGCAGCGAGCCGAGCGTGGGGACAAGGTCGGTCGACTGCATTGGCCGATCGTAAACCACACCTTCGCGGACGCCCGGGCCGAGCGCCATCATCCATGTGGTGCGTGAGAGCGCGTCGCCGGTGCGATGGTGCTGGAAGCCATTGCCGCCGGAGTCGTCGTCGGAATCACGGCCAAAATCCGGCAGGATGAACAGCGTGGTGTTGCCCGCGTATTCCGGTTCGCTTTGGATGGCCTTCCACATCTCGGCGCAGAGCCGGTCGGTTCGGCGAATGCCTTCGATGTACAGGGAGTACGCGCCGGCATGCGCGATGTCGATGTCGTGCATGGTGATCCACAGCAAGCTGGGCGCGAGCTGGCGCATCAGGCGTCGCGCGATGTACACGGAAAGCTCGTCGGGGCTCGACAGCGTCAGGGCGTGCGACTTGAAGTCGTCGACCGAAAGCTTCAGCATCATTTCCAGTTGCTGCAACTGAAATTCGTTGCCGCCGAGGTCCGGCGCGAAAAGAGGGCTTTCGTAATTGTCGCGCAGCAAATGCTCGTAATCGGTGCTGCGACCGGACATCGCCGCGGTCAGCAGATGCTTGGGCAGAATCACGCTGGCGCCGAGGCCAGGGCCGTACGCGCGGTTGTTGCTTTCGCCGATGCGGTTGAAACCGTTGCTGGGCGCAACGACCCAGGCGTCGGTTGAGGGGCGCTTCAAATCCTTGCGAAAATATTCGAAAACTGTGGGATGTTCCGGCGGCAGCGAAGCAAAATTGTTGATCGTCTCGTAAACGCCGGTGGCGAGACTGGCGGTCGCGACGTAATGTCCGAGGATTCCGCGATTCACGACTTGCGTGAAAAACGTGGATTGCGGAATCAGGTCCCGCATCAAATGCGGAATATTTTCCTGCCCTTCCGGCGCAAACGTCTCCTGATCCCGCGCCCCACCGCCGAAGGTGATGACGACCACTTTCCTCCTCTTAGTAGGAATCCCAGCGAGCGCGACCGGGTTACCGATCAGTGTGCTCCCCAGCGCCATAGCCGCTCCCGCGCACAGGAACTCTCGCCGGCTCCAAGCAAGCCCCTGGGCGAGTTCGCTGCAGTGGTCAGCGGATCCCATGCGCGTAGCGCCGCCCCTACCAGCTTGCGATGAAAAGTAAGAAGTCATAAGAAATGAGCGCGGTGTCAAGAAAGTACGACGCGCCAGTACCTAAGTCAAGGCAAGTTCCCGCCCCCGCTGAGCTGGTCACACCCAACCATTAGGACGACCTTGTGAGATCGCATCTTCCTGCTTATACTCTCGCTGTTTACGTTCAACTCGGAGCGTTCTGCGAATGAATCGGCGCCTCTCTTTTCTGTTCGTCATCCTCTTGTCTGCAGCGTTGTCCTGGGGCCAATCCGGAGGCGCGCCTTCAACTTCCGCGGCTCCAACCTTTACTAAAGACGTAGCTCTCATCCTTCAGAAGAATTGCCAGGTCTGCCATCGGCCGGGCGAAGCCGGTCCATTCTCTATGTTGACTTATGAGCAGACCAGGCCGTGGGCCATGGCCATGAAACTGGACGTACAATCGCGAAAGATGCCACCTTGGTTTGCGGATCCTCGCTACGGCAAATTTTCCAATGCGATGGGTCTCAACTCCTCCGAAATCGAAACGCTGGCAAAGTGGGCCGATGCCGGCGCGCCGCGGGGTGATCTCAAGGACATGCCTGCGCCCGTCGACTGGGTGGAAGGCTGGGGTATCGGTAAACCCGACGCTGTCTACCAGTTGCCTTTGCCGTTCGATGTTCCCGCTTCCGGGGTCATCGACTACCAGCATGTCATCGTCCCCACCGGCTTCACCGAAGACAAATGGATTCAGGCCGCCGAAGTCCGGCCCACCGATCGCATGGTGGTTCATCACATCATTGCGTACGTTCGCGAACCTGGTTCCAACTGGTTCCGCGGACAAAGACCCGGTGTGTTCTTTACCGCGCCTCAGGTCAAAACAAAAGAGCAGCCTGACACTAGCGCTCTTCCTAGCGATTTCCTCGTCGGCTATGCGCCCGGCCAGCCAGCCGAAATTCTTCGGCCCGGGCAGGCCAAACTCATCAAGGCCGGCTCAGATTTTATTTTCCAGGTCCACTACACGCCCCACGGCCATGCCACGCGGGATCAATCGAGGCTCGGCATTGTGTTCGCGAAAGAGCCACCGAAAGAGCGCGTGCTCACGCTCTCCGCCACCAACGGCACGTTCAAAATCCCGCCCGGTCATCCGAATTACCGCGTAGATGCCAGTTTTGAAGTTGCAACCGACGTGAAGCTTTGCGGCTTGCATCCCCACATGCACGGCCGCGGCAAAGATTTTGAATATCGCGTGGTTTATCCTTCGGGTGAAACCAAAATACTCCTCAGCGTCCCGCACTACGACTGGCATTGGCAGAATTGGTACAACCTCGAAGAGCCCATCGTACTGCCCAAAGGTGCGAAAATCGATTGCACAGCGCACTTCGACAATTCCTCTAGCAATCCCGAAAACGCTGATCCCACCAAGGAAGTCACCTGGGGCGAGCAGAGCTGGGACGAAATGATGGTTGGCTTTTTCAACCTGGTCTTCGACGCCAAAATGCCAGTCGAAAACCTGTTCCCAGACAAAAAGAATCGCGCCGGGATCTCCAGCAACTAATTTGGGAATCAGGGCTTGGACGCCTGAGCGTCTTTTCCGGCGGAGGTGTCTTTTGCGGCGTAGACGAATTGGCGAACCTCGGCGCGCTGCTTCTCGATATCGGCGAGGTGCTGTTCGCGGATTTTTTGATACGCCTGGAGCTGTTCCTGGGCGCGGTCCTTGTCGCCGGTGTGCACGTAGGCTTGGCCGAGGCGATAGTGTGCGTCCGCCAAGTCGGAATTCAAGCCCAGCGCGCGCTCGTATTCGGGAATAGAGTCGGAATACTTGCCCTGCTCGGAATATAAATTTCCCAACTGCAGGTGCGCTTCCGCGAGAGATGGATCGAGCGCGATGGATTTCTTCAGCAGCGCGCCGATTTGCGTCAAGTCGAGATTGGGATCCTGCGTGCGCTTCCCTTTCCACAGACTCATCGAGTAGTAATACTGAGCGCGCCCGTTGTTCGGCTGCTGCTCCGCGAAGCGATGGAAGCGCGCAATCACCTCGTCGGCTTGGCTGGGCGAGCTGTCGTAGGCGCGAGAGAGGAATGGATAGACGCGCGCGTCAGCGGGGCTGAGGTCGGCAGCCTTGAGCAGGGATTTCACGGCGTCGTCGTAGTTGCCGCGCGAGTAGTAGGCGATGCCCAGGCCGATGGCCACACGCGGCGAATTGGGGTAGCGCTCGGCGGCGCTCTGGAAGACCTGGATCGCTGGGTCGAGCGTGCGGTGCAGCAGCAGCTCGCTGCCCCAATCGAAAAGGTTGCTCTCGCTGGGATCGAGGTGCGCTGCGAGCTCGTATTCGTTGGCGGCTGCAACGAAGTTGCCGTCTGACTCTTCGACCTCGCCCATGAGGTTGTGCAGCTCTGCGGAATCTTTTTGCTTCAGGAGATTCTGAAGAAGCTGGCGAGCATCAGGGAGGCGCGAAGTGGTGATGTAGGCGAGGGCTAAGTCATAGCCGTTGCCGTAAGAGTCGGGCTTGCTGCGCTGGGCCTGCTCGAGATACGGGGTCGCAGCCCCGATCTTTCCGCCACGGACATACAGCTCGCCGAGGTTGTGGTTGGCGTCGTAATTTTGCGGTTCGAGCTCAAGGGCCTTCTTGAGTTGCTCTTCGGCAAGCGGAAATCTTTCCCGCCGCGCGAGGTTGGTGGCCAAGTTCGTTCTCGCCGCAGCCGAGTCTGGCTTCAGGCGCACGGCCTTTTCCAGGTGAGGGGCGGCTTTCGCGTCCTGAGATTGCGCCGAGTAGACCAGCCCCAGCAGTTCGTGGATCTCGAAACTATCCGGAAGGTCGCGTAGCAGCGCTTCCAGCACCGTAGCAGCGTCCACGTAGCGTCCGGATTCGTATTGAGCTACGGCAGCCTGGAATTGGCGGTCCAGGCGCTCGTGAGGGCCGCCAGCGGCCTCCTGTGCATGCAAGCAGGCCGCAAGAGGAAGAAGCGCGAGGCACGCTAGGGAAAGTCTTTGCATCACGATTGCTGATTTTAGCACCGGCGCTCAGAGCCGCGGAACTCTGCATCGAAAAAAGCAGCGAAAAACAGGAGTTCAGAAAAGGTGTGCAAAAAAGAAGGCGGGCAAAAAAGAGGCGTTTCTTGCGAAGCGCCTCTTCGGTTTGAATTTCGACCTTAGCCTAGTAATACAGCTTCAAGGCGAACTGGATCTGCCGCGGGTCGTAGGGAGCATCGCGGGTTGATCCGATCTCGCCGAAGGTCGAACTGTTGTAGTTAAGCGAGTTGGAGATGGCGACAACGCCGTTGCCGCCGAAGCCGGGAGCATTGAAGTTCGGGTGATTGAAAATGTTGAAGATCTCCGTTCGGAATTGAAGTTTGAAGCGCTCCGTAAGCGAGATGTTCTTGAAAATTGAGAAATCAAGCCGGTGGAAGCCCGGCCCTGGTACCCGGGTTACACCGCCAAGGGCGGCAGCGCCCGTCAATGGCGTGCAACCGGTCGGCTGGTTGGCGATGGGACCAGTGGCACCCAGCACGCAAGGTTGCACGAACGCTGCCGGGTTGCCAAACCAGTTCAACACCCCGTTCGCGTCAGTATGCAGCCCGAGCTTCAGCGGTTGTCCTGTGTAGAGTGCGCCACAGTTGAGGTTCGATGCCGTGCCGCTGGGGCAAGGAATGGCGATCGGTTGGCCACCCTGGAGTGTAGTGCTCCAAACGATGTTCCAACCTCCGACCGCCTTGTCCACGAAGCCACTGGCATCCGACATAAAGTGCTTGCCCTTGCCGAAGGGAAGCTCGTAACCGCCGCTGAAATGGAAGACGTTCCGAACATCGAAATCCGCCAAGCCGTAGTCAAAGGACATTCCGAGACCAGGAACGTTCGGCGCGCGGAAACCAACGTTCCCTGTGCTCCCTCCGTTGAGCAAGTCGCCGGCGTCGGTCATGGTCTTGGACCACGTGTACGCGAACAGGAAGTTCAGCCCGCCGGCAAACTGCTTTTCGACTTTCGTTTGCAGCGAATGGTAAGCGCTCATACCCGCAGTTGCCGCGTAGCTGGAATTGAATCCGAAATCCGGGAATGGCACGAGAGTCTTTTCTGCCGTGCTCCTGGCCGCGATAGAAGTGGGGCTGTTGGAGCCTGGAAACGACTCGAGATGCCGGGCAAGCGAGGTTACGTAGCCGGCTTGCACGGACATTGAAGGCGTCAATTGGTATTGGACGGTAAGATTGGCTCCCATGGTGTATGGAGTGATGTAGTTGAACTGAATTCCGCGCAAGCCCAATCCAGTGGCATTGGTAACCAAGAGCGGGCTAAGCGGAGTACAGGAAAAACCGGCTTCAAAGGTGGCAGTTCCGCCTGGGCCCGCCGTTGGACACCCGGCAAAAGGAGTGCCAGCACTAATGGGCGTAGCATCGTTGGGCGAGGAGAAAGAGAAATTGAACTGGAACGGATAGTTCTCACCCAGGTTCGGTGAAAATCCTCGATTTTCAAAACCGTTGTAGAAAAGGCCAAAACCCGCTCGAACTACGAGCTTGGGATCGACCTGATAGGCAAGACCGATGCGCGGTGCGAAATTCTTCTTTTGAGAGTTGCCAAGGCCCTGGCCGTACTGATTGGTAACGGCGAGTGTAATCCCGTCGGTCGCAAGCAGGTTTGTGAAGCAGAGCGCACAACCGGAGGACAGGTTATTTGAGTTCTTTCCAACCGGAATTATATACAGGGGAGCTCCGGTCGGCGGGCCAGCCGGGACGAAATTGGCCTGGTTTTCATGATGCTCGCCAACCAAGCCGAAGAAATCCCAACGCAAGCCCAAGTTGACCGTCAGCTTGTGAGTAAGCTTCCAGTCATCGTTGACGAAAGCGCCGTAATAATCCTTGCCGTTATCGGTGAGGGAGATGTTGGAGACGAATACCTCGTTGGAGCCTCCAACGAAGTTAATCCCATTGGCTACGGTCGATGCTTGCGGTGTGAGCAGGAAGTCCGCTCGGCCGGTGCTGCCCCCGCCAACGTTCGGGATATCGGTATAATTACCGTTGTAGTCGAATTCCCCGCGGGACCAGGGTGGCTGCAGGGTCGAGAACTTTACGTGCTGCCACTCGAAACCCATCTTGAAGGTATGTTTCCCGTAAATCTTTGTGACTGTGTCGGTGATCTGGAATGTCGAAGTGACTTCATCGGAAGGCAAGAAGGCATTGCTGCCGAGGGTCTGCAATCCATTGATTCCGAACGCCGGCAAGCCACCATTTAACGACTGCTGAGGTATGCCCTGAATGCCAAACTGTCCGGGAATATTGGTCAAGTCGCTAGCCGACGGCGAGACCCGCGTGGTGTGCAGGTAATTGAGCCCCGCACGGATTTCATTAATAAACGTCGGTGAAAAAGTATGGGTATAGCCTAAGGCACTCTGCTGCGCATTCGCGGTCTGCAAGCCCTGTTGGAAACCGCCACCGTCCGCCACGCCTCCGAAAATGCCGGGGATGAATTGCGGATCGTCGACCAAGCTGAATCGGAAGAAGAGCTGGTTCTTTTCGTTGAAATTGGCATCCATTCGAGCGTCAAACGAGTTGCGGTGCTCAAACAGTTTTGGTGAATTTGCGAAATTCGAGAAAAGCTTGCCGTTGCTTGGTGCCGGATACAGATTCAATAGCTTGATAGCGTTGGGGTCCAGCCGTCCGGCGGGAATGATGTTCAGCGTGGCGCAGCTGCCAATCGTATAGCTGGCCGAGTTCGCCGCGCAGCCGAAAGGATCCCGGGCAAAGCCTGTCGTGGTTGCGACCCGACCGGATACAGAATCCGTAACACCGGCAGTAACCGGCCGCGTTGTGGCAGGGTCCAGAATGGTCCCAACCGGAATCAACCGACCTAAGGCGTCAGGCCTTGCGGCAGCCGTCGATTGACCGGTAATCAAGTCCTGGAAGTTGGTGTAGCCGCTGGCGCGTTCGGCCGCCGTCGGAACTGAACCGGTAAGAATCGTTCCCTGAACCCTGCGGAACCCTTCGTAGTCGCCGAAGAAGAAAAGTTTGTTGCGGCCGTTAAATACTTTCGGGATTACGACCGGTCCACCGGCGGTAAACCCGAACTGGTTCTGGCGGAGTTCGCCCTTCTTGATGCCGCCGGCGTTTTCAAAAAAGTCCGCGGCATCCAGTTTGTCGTTGCGGAAAAACTCCCAGGCGGCACCGTGCAATTCATTGGTGCCGGACTTGATGGTGGCGTTAAGAACCGCGGCACCGGAGCGGCCAAACTCTGCGCTGAAATCGGAGGTCTGCACTTTGAATTCTTCTACCGCGTCCACCGGCGGTAGGACGACGTAGTTCGTGCCGTTGAGGAAGTCCACAGTGTCGGAGTTGTTGTCGATACCATCGAGCAAGTAATTGTTCTGCGCGGGGCGATTACCGTTGGCCGCGAAGGCACCGCTAGCAGCGTTGCCGCGGGTGTCGGCCTGCGGCGTGTTCACGCCGGCGGCGAGTTGGGCGAGGAAGGTGAAATTGCGCCCGTTCAGGGGAAGATCATTCACGCTGCGTGAGTCGATGACTTGGCCAACGGAAGCGTCCTGAGTTTCAAGGACGGGAACGCTAGACTGAACCTCCACCGTCTCGCTAACGGAGCCGGGTTTAAGCGTAAAGTCGACGACCACCTCCTGGCCGACGTTGACCACGACGTTTCTCTGGGTGATCGTCTGAAACCCTTGTATGGTGGCTGTGAGCTTGTAGCTGCCGATCCTTACGGGCGTGAACTTATAGGTGCCGTCCGAGCCCGTGGTGGTCGACAGGCTGGCGTTCGTGCCCTCATTCGTGAGGGTCACAGTTGCACCACGCACCGATCCGCCCGACGCATCCGAGACGGTGCCGAGGATGGCGCCGGCGTCCACCTGCGCGCGAAGCGGGGCCGCGGTGCACAGCAACACGACAAGGCTGGCCAGCACCAGCAACGGTGCCCTACCCAACAGCCACGAAAAAGCCCTTCCGTTCATCGCCTTCCTCCTGGCCCTTGCGGGCCCCAGTCCTGACGAACCCCGGAATCCAGCGCGTAAGGCGGCGAAAGCCGCCTTAGACGCTCCTCGGCTTATTTAAATTTTGCGTACACAGGTCTGACCGAAACGCGCGGCAATCGACCCACGACATGAGCGTTTTGAGAATCTGGCACCCCAAGCCCGACGAATGTAAACCCTGGCTACGCCGGATTTACGCACCCAAACCACTTAACCGCTTAACCTAGTGGCAGTGTCTATCTCACAGGTCTTTCGATGTTGTCAAGCACTTTTTTTCATCTATACTGCAAGCCGCTTGCCGCTTGGTCGGGGATTTCATCGAACTTGATTCCGGGAACCTGATAAATTCGGCTTATGGGCCTAACCATTCGCGACGTTGCGAAGGCTGCGGGAGTATCCACCGCCACGGTCTCCAACGTATTGAACAAAACCGGCAAAGTAGGGCCCCGCACGCACAGCCTGGTGCTCTCGGCGGTCAAGCGGCTCGGATACTTTCCCGACGTACACGCGCGCCATTTGGCGTCGCGGGAGAGCCGCACGATGGGCATCATCGTTTCCGACATCGAGAATCCGTTTTTCCCCGAAGTGATCAAGAGCTTTGAGACGCGCGCGCGCGAGCTTGGCTACGACGCGATTCTCAGCGACACCAATTACGATCCTAGAAGAACACGCGAAGCCGCGGAGCGCATGATGGAGCACAAAGTACGCGGCGTGGCAGTGATGACTTCGGAAATCAGTTTGCGCGTGATTCACGAAATGGCGCGCCGCAGAATTGCCGTGACGTTTCTCGATCTTGGTCCGGTGCGCAAATACGTCAGCAATCTGCGCATCGACTATCATTCCGGAATACGGCAGATTGTAGAGTACCTCCATAGACATGGGCACCGGCACATCGCCTTTGTGGCGGGAAGGCCGCGGCTGAAGTCCAACGCCGTGCGCCTGCAGTCCTATGAAAAGTGCATGCGGGATTTAGGGCTTGAGCCTGGGCCGGTGTTGCCGGGCGATTTGCGCTTCGAGGGCGGCTTGAGCGCCGGACTGGCGATCGCGCAGCTCAATCCCCGGCCTACCGCGGTGATGGCGGTGAACGACCTGACAGCGGTCGGAGTCATTAAGGGCCTTATGAAGTCCGGCCTCCGCGTGCCAGAGGACATTTCGGTGACGGGCTTCGACAAGACCCGCCTCGCGGAATACAGCAATCCCTCGATTACTACGGTGGACATTCATCGCGACGTGCTCGGCCAAATGGCCGCCGACGCACTGCATGAACTTTCCCGCTCCGCGGATCCGCAGGGCCGCGAATATCAAATTACAGCCGAGCTGATCTCGGGTGATTCCTCTGGGCCGGCTCCGCGCAGCATTCCCTAGCATTTGGTCTTCGCGTTTTGGAACGGGCGTGTCCGGGTGCTAGCATGCCAAGGCGGGCGGTCCCGCGCGGGCACTTGCGGATGGCGCGTTACAAAGACGAAAAGCACATTTCGCGTCGAACTTTCCTTCGGGGAATGCGCTGGGCTCCCGTGCTTTTTGTTCCCGCTCCGATGCGCGCGCTGCCCCTGGGCGCGAAACTCGCGGCTCCTCCGCGCGGTATTCCCTACTTCCCTTTCACTGATTTTCGATTGACTCCGCATTACCCCGCGAAATCTCCCCTGGACGACGTTCTCCGCCTTGTCGTGCCTGGCACCGACGAGTTCGTCACCGAAAAGTACGCGTTTGAAATCGCGCGGCTGCTGAACGACTGGGGCCAAGCTATCAAGGCGGCTCCGCCCGTGCTCAGCGCACTTGCAAATTTTTTGCATTCTTCCGTCGAAGCGACTCCGCTCGCGTCAAGTCAAGAAAGCAGCGTGCGCACCGGCGGAGGTATCGAGGTCGCGCGGCGACGGTTCACCGGGAATCTCGCGAACGGCCGCCAGCAGTTCCTGAATCAAATGAAGGTTTACCTCGCACCTTTCGCGCGAGTAGAGACGGCGGAATTCGAAATCACGGGCATCAGGCAAATCGCACAATCCCCGCTGATGCTACAAACCGAGATTCGCTACGAACTGGGGGGCGCACGAGCCGATGGCTCTCGCGAGGAGCGCATCGGAGAATGGTCGACACAGTGGACTCGCGCTGATTCCGGCGCGTGGCAAGTAGTGCGCTGGGAAGCGAGCGCAGAAACGGTGAGCCGCGCGCACCAGCCGATTTTCGTCGACGTCACGGCACAAGCTTTGGGCCAAACGGAATCGTACAGAAATCAGATGCTGCGCGGGGTCGACCACTGGCGCACAGTACTCGACGGCGCCTGCGGCATCGACGTATACGGAAACAACGGCGTCGCCGCAGGAGATATCGACAACGACGGTTTCGACGATCTATACATCTGCCAGCCCGCAGGCCTCCCGAATCGGCTCTATCGCAATCGCGGTGACGGGACATTTGAGGACGTCACCGAAAAAGGCGGCGTCGGAGTGCTCGACGCCACCGCGTGCGCGCTGTTTGCGGATTTCGAAAACAAGGGCGTGCAGGATCTCCTCGTCGTTTGCGGCAGCGGGCCTCTTCTTTTTCTTAATGATGGCACGGGGAAATTCTCCCTCAAGCGCGATGCTTTCCAGTTCGCACGACCTCCGCAAGGGACTTTCACGCATGCCGCGCTCGCCGACTACGACGATGACGGCCGGCTCGATATTTATTGTTGCCTCTACAGCTACTATCTCGGCCTCGACCAATATCACTACCCTGCTCCGTATTTTGACGCGCGCAATGGGCCTCCGAATTTCTTGCTCCACAACGAAGGCAACGCCACATTTCGCGATCGCACCGAAGCCGCCGGGCTCAACGTTGAGAACGATCGATACAGCTTCGCGGGCGCCTGGGGCGACTTCAATGCCGACGGCCACCCCGATCTGTACGTGGCCAACGATTTCGGCCGCAGCAATCTTTATCGCAACAATGGCGACGGGACCTTTGCCGCTGTCTCGACCGAAGCCGGCGTGGAAGATCCCGGTGCAGGTATGAGCGCGAGTTGGTTCGATTACGACAACGACGGCATGCAGGATGTGTACGTCTCCAACATGTGGTCCGCCGCTGGCATTCGCGTCGCAGAGCAAGAGCAGTTTCATCAAGGCGAACCGGAAAACATTCGCGCGCAGTATCGTCGGCACGCGCGCGGCAATGCGCTTTATCGGAACCTTGGCAACGGCAAATTCCAGAACGTCAGCGAAAAAACCGGCGTCGACATGGGTCGCTGGGCGTGGTCTTCCGACGCCTGGGATTTCGACCACGACGGGTATCCGGATTTGTACATCGCCAACGGTTATATTTCCGGCCCGGAAACTTCAGGCGGGGGTTACGGTGATATTTCCAGCTTCTTCTGGCGCCAGGTGGTGGGCAAATCTCCTCAAACTTCCCTTCCCTCTGCCAAATACGAGCAAGGATGGAATGCCATCAACGAGCTGATTCGCTCGGACGCGACCTGGAACGGCTACGAGCGCAACGTTTTCTACGCCAACAATCGCGACGGCACATTTTCGGAAGTCTCCGGCGTCACGGGATTGGATTTTCCTGACGACAGCCGCGCTTTTGCGCTCGCCGATCTGAATCACGACGGACGGCTCGAACTTATTCTGAAAAACCGCAACGCGCCGCAGCTTCGCGTCTTGCGCAACGCGATGGAGGATATCGGCAACGTGGTGGTTTTTCGTCTGCGGGGAACGAAGAGCAACCGCGACGCCATCGGCGCCTCTATTACCGTCGAAGCCGCAGCGCATCGCCAAACGAAATTTCTGCAGGCTGGGTCGGGCTTTTTGTCGCAGCACGCAAAGGAGCTCTTCTTTGGCGTGGGCAGCACCGAAGGAACGGTCCGCGGGACGGTCCGCTGGCCCAGCGGCGTTGCACAAACATTCAACGTACCGGTGAATCGCCGCGTCGAGATTCGGGAGGGCTCGCAGGATTTTGTAGCAACGCCGTTCGCGGCTTCTTCCCCCGCCTACGCACAGACGAGCCAGGCCATCAAGCTTGAGCCTTTGCCGTCCTCGTCGGAAACGTGGCTGATCGAGCCTCTGCACGCGCCGGAATTTTCCCTCCCGGATTTGAAGGGCCAAAGTGTAAACCTTGGATCGTTTCGGGGCGGCACGTTGCTGCTGCATTTTTGGGCGGCGGCAGTAGCTTGTTGCGGCGAGCAGTTGCGGCAACTTCAACGCGGTCATGAAATGCTGGCGTCACGCGGGCTCCGTGTCGTGGGAATCAACGTCGACGCCACGGGCGACGTGGCGGCTGCGCGCTCCTTGGCTGCTAAAGAAAACCCTTCCTTCCCTACCCTGATGGCCACCCCGGAAATCCTGGGCATCTACAATATTCTTTATCGCTACCTCTTCGACCGCCGCCGCGATCTCGCTCTGCCAACTTCCTTCCTCGTCGATCGCGACCAAATGATTGTCAAAATCTACCAGGGCAGCGTGACACCCGAGCGCGTGCTCGACGATGCAACGTCGCTTCCGCAGACTTCCGAGGAACGCACACGCAAAGCGCTTCCGTTCGCAGGGACGCTGTACGAAAAAGACGGCTTCCGGCGCAACGACTTCACCTACGGCGTCGCCTTATTTCAACGAGGCTATCTCGAACAAGCCGCGGCGTCCTTTCTGCAGGTGATCGCCGCCAAGCCGAATGAGCCCGAGGCTTACTACAACCTGGGCACGCTCTACCTTCGCAAAAATGATTTCGCGGAGGCGCGGCAATATCTTGAACAAACGATCAAGCTGCGCCCGAATTATCCGGAAGCATGGAACAACCTGGGGATGATCGCCGCGCAGCAAGGGCAGGCCGACGATGCCGTCCGGAATTTTCAACAGTCGCTGCGCCTGCGCCCAGACTATGCCATCGCGCTTCTGAATCTTGGCAACGTGTACCGCCGGCAAGGAAATTTAGCGGAAGCAGAAAAGCTGCTGAGGCGCGCGCTTGAGCTCGAGCCGGAGAATCCAGAAGTCAACTACAACCTCGGCATGCTCTACGCTCGGCAGGAACAGCTCGCGCTCGCGTCGCAATATCTGGAGCGCGCGGTGAGTCTGCGACCGGATTATCCGGACGCGCTCAACAATCTCGGCGTCTTTTTTGTGCGCGAAGAGCGCTATCCGGAAGCCGAGGACAAATTCAAAGCGTGCATACGCGCCGCGCCGGCTTTCGATCAGGGCTACCTCAATCTCGCGCGCCTCTATGTGATCCTGAAAGAAAAGGACAAGGCACGCCAAGTGCTGCAAGCCCTGCTCCAGCAGCAGCCCCAGCACAAGTTGGCTCAGCAGGCGCTGGAGATGCTAAATTAAATTTTCAACCATATCAGCTCGAAGGTGGAGGAGTTGCCGGTAATGGTTTTTGGTGCCGCATTTCAAAGGAAGTGCGCAAGCGCCGCGCTATGCGGGATTCTTGCAGTATCGGCGATTTTCTTTCCCGCGGTGGCAAACGCCAACCAGCAAGCCGCCCCGAAGCGGAGCGCGCCTAAACAAGCCGCAAAGGCGCCGGCGCCGATTCTTGCCGAAGCGCAGGCGCTCGTCAGCGAAGGTCGCGTCGCCGAGGCCAAGAGCAAAATCCAGGAAGAGCTGCAGCGAAATCCCGCGAACGCGGAGGCCTACGATCTGCTTGGGGTCATATCCGTTGGCGAAAAAAACTACGACGGCGCGCTCGAGGCCTTTCGACATGCCCTCAAGCTCGAGCCCAACTCCACTCGCACGCACAACAATCTCGGCAATGTTTACGTCGCGGAGGGAAACCTCAACCTCGCCGAGCAGGAGTTCCGAACAGTCCTCCGCCTCGCGCCCGCGAACCGCGACGCGAACTACAATCTCGGGCTCGTGCTCTTAGCGCAGGACTCACCCGCCAAGGCTATCCTCCATTTTCAACGCATCCGGCCCGCGAATCTGGAAACGAAATTTAACCTGACGCGCGCGTACCTCCAGGCAGGCAGGACCGTGGAGGGCTTGAAATCCGCGACCGAGCTCTCCAGCGAAAACAAGGACAATGTGCAGCTCCATTTCACGCTAGGCGTCTTGCTGGCCGCGGAAAAGCAGTACCGCGCAGCGCAGCTTGAACTCGAAAATGCGAACGCGTTGCAGCCGGAAACGTTCGAGATTCTTTACAACCTGGGCCAGGCCTACCTTCGCACTGGCGAATATCCGAAAGCGGAATTGGCGTTGAACCGTGCGCTGAAGTTGAAGCTCGATTCACCGGAAGCGCTTTACCTGCTCGCGCAGGTCTACTCCGACCAGAAAAAGTCTGTCGACGCTTTGGATCTCCTGGTGCGCGCGCACAAGCTGGCTCCGCAAAACGCTGACATCATTTTCCTCCTGGCGCGCGTCAGCATGGGCCAGAATTATTTCGAAGACGCCATTCCGCTGCTCGAATCAGGCCTGCAGATCGCCCCGAAACGCGCCGACCTCCGCGCCGCGCTCGGCGAAAGCTATTTCATGTCAGGCAAAACGGAAAAAGCTATCGAGGAGTTCAAGGCGCTGATCGCGCTCGAGCCTTCCGCCGGCTCTTATGCCTTCATGGGCCTTTCATACCGCCATCTCGGGCGTTTCGACGAAGCGAAGAAATATTTTCAGGAAGGATTGAAACTCGATCGCCGTAACGCTTCCTGTCTTTTCAACATGGGCTATATCGAGGAACGGCAAGGCAATCATGCCGTCGCGGAAACCTTTTTCCAGGAAGCACTGAAGTCCAACCCTGATTTCTCCGAAGCACTGTTGGAGCTTGCGAACCTGCGCATCGCAAACAAAAAATTCGAAGACGCCGAGGATCTCCTGCGCCGCTATGTAAAAGTAAGCCGCGATCCCGCCTCTGGCTACTACAAGCTCGCCATGGTCGAGCGCAACCTGCACCAAACCGAAGCAGCACAGCGCGATTTGAACGTCTTTCAAACCTTGTCCAAGAACTCCTCCACCGGTCCCTATCCTTATCAGCACCTTTTCGATTATCTCGACAACCGCGCAGCGTTGAGCGCGCGCGAGCGCACGCAACTGGATTTGACGCAACTTACCGAGCAGATCCAGAAACATCCCGACCAACCGCAAGATCTCTACTTGCTCGCGGAAACCTACTTGAAGCTTGGCAAAGTGGAAGACGCTCGCAAAGCCATCGCGCAGCTCGATCAGCTTAGCGCCAACGACTACCGCACCCAGACCGGCGTCGGCGTTCTGCTCGCGCGCTATCGCTTGTACGACGAGGCCATCGAGCATTTCCAGTCGGCGTTGCGCGCGAATCCCGATTCGGACGACGTGAAGTTTGACCTCGCGGACGCTTATTTCCGTAGAGGCCTCTATTCCCAGGCTCTGGAAACAGCGGGACAAGTCTCCGTCGCGGGCCAGCAGGACGACGCGTACCTCGCTTTGCTGGGCGACATTCAAGCGCATCTCGGCGACTCCGCGCGCGCGACCGAGATTTTCCGCGACGCCATTCGCCGCAATCCCGATAACGATCAGTATTATCTCTCGCTGACTTTGGTGCAGCTGCGCAGCAATGATGTGCGCGGCGCAACCGAAACTCTGCAGCAAGGTCTGACCCGCATTCCCGGCTCCGGAAAAATTCTGTGGGGTCTGGGCCTTATCTCCGTCCTAGAAGGCAACACGGCGCAAGCCGCCGAGCGTCTTGAGCGCGCTGTGGAGCTATTGCCGGAATGGGCGGGCAGTTATTCCACCCTCGGGGTTTTCTACTACCAGACCGGACAAATCGAAAAAGCCCGTGAAGTCCTCAACCGTTTCAAAGGCAGTACCGCTGGCGGCCTCGACGTAAACCGCATCGAGGAAGCGCTTTCGCGCGCCCCCGCGCAACCTCCTTCCGCCCGCGAACCCATGCCGATGGTCGCGCGCCAGCAGCTACTCCAACTCGCGCTCTCGCTCGCAGAACGCACGCTCTAGCCGACACGCTGGGCGCGAGCCCGAGCCTCAGCACGCTCACGTTCTGTGGCAGAATGCGGTCGTGCTCCAACGACTGACTGAGCGCAAGGAATGGAAGTTCTTTGGCGTCCTGCCGAAGGCGGACCCTGGCTTGGCCTTCGCTTGGTGGACGGTCCTGCTGCTGAGAGGGATCCTGCCGGCGGCGTTCGCCATCGCGATGGGCGTGCTCGTCGGCGCCGTGCAACGCGGCAATGCGCTCGTCGGTCCGCTCGCGTTTACTGGCACGATCTTCGTGCTGCTTCAGGTGCTCAGCCCGTTTCATCAAGCGATCAGCGCCAACCTCGGCGACCGCACTGCCGCATGGCTCTACGACCGGCTCACTGAGGCCTGCGTACGACCGCCGGGCATGGGCCACCTCGAGGATCCGACACTCACCAGCGACCTCACCGTCGCGCGCGACTTCGACCTCGGGATGACCGGGCCGCCGCTATCGATCTCCATGGATTTCATCGCGAGCGGCATGGTCGAGATGATTGGGGGTGTCGCGTGCGCCGCGATCCTCGCCAAATATGCGTGGTGGGTGCCGATCGTTCTTGCGGGTGCTTGGG
>Ga0307479_10001215_pt1 | contig 23482 bp, 17 predicted proteins | sample atmos_gasesECM4C_FD_203743 | JGI IMG/M metagenome (GOLD analysis project Ga0307479, IMG submission 203743) | Hardwood forest soil microbial communities from Morgan-Monroe State Forest, Indiana, United States - atmos_gasesECM4C_515 | ecosystem: Environmental > Terrestrial > Soil > Temperate... | reverse complement strand
AGTTTTCTCCTAGTTTGCAGAGGTCTGTTCAAGCGCCGCAGGCCCGAGGACTGGCAGCTCAACTCGGTCGATGATATCGTTGCCAGAAACCGGACGAAGCTCGCGGCCGACACCGGTAGAACACGTCCTAGGAAGTTGAGCGAGTCATGGAAAATCCAATCCCTGTTCAACAAGCTCAGAGTGAGTCCGAGACGCCGCGCAAAGAGCGGGAGGATGCTCCGAAGTCCGCGGCGCGCGTTCCGTCCATCATCGTGGCTACCGTCGCCGCAGCCGTCATCGTGCTCTCGCTATACTACCTCTTGCGACCGGAACCGCTGCTCGTGCAAGGTGAGGTCGATGCGACCCGGCTTGATATCGCGGCGCGCGTGGATGGGCGGGTCAAGGAAATACCCGTGGAGCGTGGCCAGAATGTCCCTGCAGGGGCCGTACTCGTACGCATCGATAATCCGGAAACGTTAGCCAAGCACGGACAAATGACGGCGGCAAAGGCTGTCGCCGACGCGCAGCTTGCAAATATCCTCGTTGGGACCCGGGTGGAAGTCGTTGCCGCTCGGAAAGCCGCACTTGAGCGCGCGCAGGCCGCACAGGTGCTGGCGCAAAAGACGTTCGACCGTGTCCAAACTCTGACCGGGCAGGGCAATGCGCCGCAGGCGCGCCTCGACCAGGTCACCGACAATCTGCATGAAAGCGAACGTGCCGTCGATCAAGCCAAGTCGGCGTACGATCAGGCGGTCAACGGCTACACCCGGGAGGAACGCGAGATCGCCAGGGTCAATGTCGAAAAGGCCAAAGCGGACACTCAGGCGGTGCAGTCCATCATCGATCAGATGACGGTTTACGCTCCCGTCGCCACACAAATCTATCAGCGCAATGTGGAGCCGGGCGAATACGTGTCGCCAGGCGTGCCGCTCGTCACCCTGATTGATTTGGCCGACGTTTGGGTTCATTTCGACCTTCGCGAGGATCTCGTGAAGACCTTGAAGGTCGGCGATCGCTTCGACGTGCGAATTCCGGCCCTCGGTGACCGCAGCGTCACAGTCGAGGTCAAGCTGATCGCGACCAAGGGCGAGTATGCGAGCTGGCGCGCCACGCGGGCCACGGGCGATTTTGATTTGCGGACATTTTCGATCCGGGCCTATCCAGTCACCCCGGTGCCAGAGCTGCGGCCGGGAATGAGCGCCTATCTTGACTGGCGGTCGCGCCTATGATGGCCGCGTCAAAGCCCGGCTTCCTGCTGGTCGCAAAGCGTGAATGCCAATGGCTGCTCAGGGATCGCGTGGCCCTGATATTGATCCTCGCCGTGCCCCTGTTTGCGTTTGTGGTTCTCACCCTCGTGTTCAGTCATCCGGTGATCCGCGGGCTTGGCGTATCGATCGCCGACGAGGATCGATCGGACGCGTCGCGGGCTCTGGTGGAGTACATCGCAGCCTCCCCGAGCCTGCACATCGTCGATCGTTCCGGCGATCTTTCGACGGCCGCGCGAGATATCCGATCCGGGAAGGCCATCGCTGCCATCTACGTTCCGGCCAATTTCGAGCGCGACCTGAAAGCCGAGCGCCGGCCGCAAGTCGTCGGGTTCTACAATCAGCAGTTCCTGACCGCCGCGGGCATCGCAGCGTCGGGCTTGAGCGATACGCTGTCTGCGGCCGCGTCGATTGCCGCTCCCGGCCATCGCGCTGCGCCTGCGGCTACGAGCATCGGATCATTGACGGGCGAGACGATCGTGCTCGTCAATCCGCAAAAAAACTACGCGCAGTTCCTGCTCCGCGCGCTGCTGCCGATGATCATTCATGTGGTGATCACGCTTGCGGCGGGCTATTCGGTTGGCTCTGAATTTCGCAGGCGCGATGCGCGTGCCTGGCTCGAGAGCGCCGGCGGCAATCCGATCGTTGCGCTCGTGGGCAAGCTCGCGCCTTTATTTGTCATCTTTGTGCTGATGATGCTGGCAGAGGCGTTCGTTCTGGAGGGAGTTTTGCAAATTCCTTTCCGGGGCGATGTGCCGATGACGATCGCGGCCGGTTCTTTGCTGATCATCGGCTACCTGGCGCTGGGAGCGCTGCTGCAGCTTCTGACGGGCGATCTCGCGACCGGGCTCGGTCTTTCCGGTATCGTCGTCTCGCCTGCATTCGGCTACGCGGGAGTCGGCTTTCCGATTCTCGGAATGAATGCGTTCGCCCAGGTCTGGAGCGCGATCCTGCCCCTGCGCTGGTATATGGCGGTGCTGTTGGGGCAGGCGGCTCGCGGGCTGCCGGTCCAGGACTCGGCGCGTCCGTTCGCCATGCTCGCCGGGCTGGCCGCGATCTATGTCGCACTCGCGTTGCTTCGCATGAGCGCGCTGCAACGGCGGCAGCGATTTGCGGCCGCCGTCCCTCCCGGGGGAGAGGAGATCGCGGTTTCGTCTCGTGGGATTGGCGGTGCCTTCGTGGCCGAGTGGCGCCGCGTGCTCGGCACCCGAGCCGCCTTCAGCCTGCTTTTCATCGGACCGCTGCTCTACGGCGTTTACTATCCGCAGCCCTATCTCAACCAGATCCTTCGCAAGCTTCCAATCGCGGTCGTCGACAACGATCTGACCGAACTCAGTCGCCGGATCGTCGAGACACTGGATGCGAGCGGAGCACTGAGTGTGACAGTTCGCGCGCGTACGCTTGGCGAAGCGCGGACTGCAATTGACGACGGTAAGGCGTTTGCCGCCGTCGAGATCCCCCCCGGCACCGAACGTGATGTGCTCAAGGGTATTGCCGCTCATGTTCCGATCTATGCGGATGCGACCTACCTCTTCCTGTTCAGGTCGACCTCGAGCGGCGTCTCCACGGCGATGGGCGCGTTGACGTCCGAGCTTGTCGCGCGCGGGGCTCGGTCCGACGGAAGCCTTGCCAAAGCCAAATTGGCGAGTGTGAGCCCGGCCGACGTCCTGCTGCAGCCGGTCTTCAATCCCGTAGGCGGCTATGCGAGCTACATCGTCCCCGCCGCCTTTGTCCTGATCCTGCAGCAGACGCTTCTGATTGGCGCCGCGATGCTGACCGGTGCCGCGCTGGCGCAAGGCGGCGGTGCGTTTGCGGGCGTGTTCGGCCGCGGCATCGCTCACCTGACCCTTTATCTGCCGGCGCTCGCGCTCTATCTCATCGTGCTGCCGCGGTTCTACGGCTTTTCGACACTCGGTCATCCGGCGCAGCTATTGGCTTTGGCATCGGTGTTCCTGCTGGCGACCAGCTTCCTGGGGCAGGCGGTAGGCGCCTGGTTCACGCGTCCGGAAAACGCGACCATCGTCCTGCTCGCGACCAGCCTGCCGCAATTTTTTACCGCGGGATTCGCGTGGCCACGCGAAGCAATGCCTGCCGCTGCCAGGGCACTGGGTCGCGTTTTTCCAGCGGATTTCGCCATTGATGGGCTCGTTCGCAGCAACCAGCTGGGCGCCAGCATCTGGGAGGTCTCTCGCGATTGGATGGGACTTTGGAGTCTGGCTCTGATCTATTTCGTGTTGGCAGTCATTTCGGCGTTTGCCGTGAAGCGGAGGCGAGTGCATGGGCAGGCCTGAGCGTATCGGCCTCATCGCGGTCGGGTTCGTTCTCGTCGCGTCTGTTCCGTTGCATTTCGCGCGAGGCGCGGGAATGGAGACACCAATCATTGGAGTCGTCCGCGCGACCGAAGTTCGCGTGGAGCCGGAGGTGACTGGCCAGCTTGCCTCCATTGCCGTCGAGAAGGGCGCGCATGTGCACGCCGGCGATATCGTGGCCAGCCTTTCGGCGGTCGAATTGACGGCACAGGTCGACCAGGCGCGTGCCGCGCTCGCGGAGGCAACCGCGTCCCGCAACAACACCTATGCCGGTGTACGGCGCGAACAGATCGACTCGCTGAAGGACGAAATCAACAAGGGGAAAGCGCGCCTGGAATATTCGGAGGCGCAGCTTACGAGAGCCGCCACGCTGGCGCGTGAAAACTTCGAGACTCAGCAGGCGCTCGACCAGGCCGAAAACGATGCGGCCGCTGCCCGCGCCGACGTTGCAGAAGCGCAAGCCAATTATGACGCCGCGGTTGCCGGCCCCACCAAGGAGGAGCGGGCCATCGCGGACACGCAGGTCCAGGCGGCGGCGGCAGCCGTCGCGGTGCTTGAACGCCGTCTGGAAAAGACCATTTTGCGCGCGCCTGCCGACGGTACTGTAAGCGTCATCGCGGCCGAAATCGGCGAGAACGTGCGCGCCGGTCAACCGATCCTGATGATCGAGGAGACCGGCAAGCAATGGATGTCGTTCAATGCCCGCGAAGATTACCTCCGTGGTCTTGCAGTCGGCGAAACGGTCGATGTCGCAAGCAGCGGCGGCGCCAGCGCGACAAAAGGCCTTGTGACGGAGCTGCGGCCGCTCGGCATCTTTGCGACGTGGCAAGCCGAGAGGGTCATTGGCGATCACGACCGCAATACCCTGCGCTTGCGGCTTGATCCTCAGGGGGATCCAGCAGGCCTCGAGCCCGGTATGACAGTCTGGATCGAGCGCTGACAAGGTTCCGCATCCCGTTTCGTGCCAAGATTTCCGGTTTGACCGCGGCGCTAACGCTGCGTCCCCCGCGCCGGACACGCGGCGACCCACCAACAACCCGATGCGCGCAAGTAGATTGCGGCGGGCTCCATTGACGCCGTCGAGCGGGGACACGACATATCCTGTACCGTCAATCCAGGTCACGGCTCAGGAGCAAGATATGAACGCGCCGCCAAACGTCGATCCGGTCACCGCGCATTCTGAAAGCGACGTTGTGCACTGGCTGATAAACGACACGCGAGATGAGCGCTTCATAGACAATATTTTCGCAGAACTGTGTATCCGGCTCCAGCGCGCGGGCATTCCCGTCAAGCGGGCGACGCTTCATGTTCTGGTCAACCATCCGCAATGGCTCGGTGCCCGGATCATGTGGGCCGACGGGATGCGCGAGGCCGAGATCGCGAGGGTCGACTACGATGTCAGGGAGCGATCCGAATACATCGGTAGTCCCGCCAACGAAATTTATGACGGTGCCACCGTGGTGCGCGAGAATCTCGAACGCGATTCCTCGCTGGGCCGCAGGCACGCCGTCTATGACGAGATGCGCGCGAAAGGTTTGACCGACTATGCGGCGTGGCCGCTGTACCATACGCTCGGCAAGCAGCACATGGTGACCTTTGCAACCGATCGGCCCGGAGGTTTCGACGACGCGCATATCGCCGGCCTGTTGAAACTGTTGCCGGTTCTGGCGCTGGTCAGCGAAATCCGTATCAAGAACCGGCTGGCGCGAACGCTGCTCGAAACCTATGTCGGGTCGCATGCCGGCGAGCTCATTCTGGCCGGCGCTACCAGGCGCGGAAGCGGGACGACGGTACGCGCCGCCATCATGATCTGCGATCTGCGTGATTTCACCCGGATCTCCGACAACTGGCCGCGCGATGACGTCATTGATCTTCTGAACGGCTATTTCGATGCGATGTCGGAGCCGATTGCGCGACATGGCGGGGAAATCCTGAAATTCATCGGCGACGGCCTGCTCGCCATTTTTCCGCTCAGCCAGCCGTCCGCCTGCGCAAATCTGCTGCGCGCCGTGGCCGAAGGCCGTCAGGCCATGGTTGCCCTGAACGAAAGGAACGGCGAAGCCGGTCGTGCGCCGCTGAACTACGGCATCGGCGTCCACGTCGGAGACGTCATGTACGGCAATATCGGGTCGCGCACCCGGCTCGACTTCACCGTTATCGGACCTGCGGTCAACCTGGCTTCACGTCTCGAAACCCTCACCAAACAATTGGGGAGAATGGTGCTGCTCTCCCGTGAGTTCGCCGACGTCGTCAAAAGCGATTTCGATCTCGAACGCGTCGGCGAATATCCAGTCCGCGGCTTCAATGACCCAATCGAGCTGTTTGCATATCACGGTTGAATGACGATCTATCGCCAGGTACTTTTCGCTGAAATGCGTCGCTGCACAGTATCCGCCGGCTGGGTTAATCGGCATCATTCCGCTTGAGCGGTGACATTTTCGCTTGCGGATTATCGCGGCGGCTGCCGCGCCGATGGCGCCCGTTCCAATACAGATTTGGCTTGCCCTTGAGCCGGAAGCCCGTCGCGGCGGCGGCGATCCCGGCGGCCGGACCGCCGCCGTCATCATTGCGGCAGATCAAGACGGCAAGCGCCGCCTTGGTCCATTGAACGCCTGCGGCGGTCAACGATCCGAGTAGTCCATGCAGTCGCGCGGGCGTCGAAGCCGTCGGCCGACGAAAATCTATTTCCGTTGAACGTCCTCGCTGCGGAGGCGATCCGAGCCCGGGTTGCCGCCGCCCCTTCGTGCGCGGCAGAGCAACACGGCTCCCACAACATAGATATCTGACATATCAGTTATTGACATAATAGCATCATTAATTAGGATCAAAAAATGATGTCTGATATTCGTATCGACTCAACCGACGAGCTACCGCGATGATCACCTCGTCCCAGCTCCGAGCCGCGAGAGTTCTGTTGGGCCTCGACCAGCGGCAGCTCGCCGATCTCTCCGGTCTTTCGGTTCCCACCATTCAGCGCATGGAAGCGAGCGAAGCGATGGTTCGCGGCAATGTCGATTCGCTCATGAAGCTGTTCAAGGCGTTCGACAGAGCGGGGATCGAGATCATCGACGAGGGGGCCGCGAGCCTCGGACAGGGTCGGGGCGTTCGCTTGAAAAGCAAGAGAGGGTCGAGGGGGCCGAGGGGAAATGAATAGCGATCCATCAGGGAGCCGTTCCGCCGTCGGGGCGCGGTGCGGCCGGGGTCGAACCGGCACATGATCGCTGCGGTCGCGTTACAGATGTGGTGCGTCGCGGCGCTGTTGGCGCTGGCCGTGGTTGCGGTCGTCGTGAGCCGTTCCAGACATGCGTCGATCGCGATCTACGGCGCCGCCATGGCAGTCTCGGCGGTGGCGACCGGGGCTTCCCTGAATTGGCTGATCTCGGGCATCGCCAAAAATTCAGCCATCGTGCTGCCTTTGGGCCTGCCGTGGCTTGGCGCGCATTTTCAATTGGACCAGCTCACTTCGTTTTTCCTGGTCGTCATCAACCTCGGTGGCTTCTTGGCGAGCCTTTATGGTCTCGGCTATGGCGGCCACGAAACGGCGCCGCACCGCGTGCTGCCGTTCTTCCCCGCCTTTCTCGCCGGCATGAATCTGGTGCTGCTGGCGGACGATGCGTTTTCCTACCTGTTGTGCTGGGAGTTCATGTCGCTCGCGTCCTGGGCGCTGGTGATGGCGCATCATCGCGAGCCCGGCAACGCCAAGGCGGGCTATATCTATCTGGTGATGGCAAGTTTTGGCACGCTGGCGCTGCTGTTGGCGTTCGGTCTGCTGGCGGGCCCCGCCGGGGATTACGGTTTCGCCGCCATTCGCGGCGCGCAGCATGCGCCCCATGTCGCGACATTGGTGTTGATCCTGATGTTGCTCGGCGCCGGATCGAAGGCCGGCCTCGTGCCGTTGCATGTCTGGCTGCCGCTCGCCCATCCCGCGGCGCCGAGCCACGTCTCGGCGCTGATGAGCGGCGTCATGACCAAGGTCGCGATCTACGGCTTTATCCGCGTGGTGTTCGATCTCCTGGGGCCGCCGACCTGGCAGGCGAGCGTGGTCGTGCTCTTCCTCGGCAGCATCACCGCCGTGTTGGGGATCCTGTACGCCATGATGGAAAAGGACCTCAAACGCCTGCTCGCCTACTCGACGATCGAAAACATCGGCATCATCTTCGCGAGCCTCGGCCTGGCGCTGGGCTTTCAGGCCAACGGCTTGAAACTCGCGGCCGCGCTCGCCTTCACGGCCGCATTGTTCCACGTCCTCAACCACTCCTTCTTCAAGAGCCTGTTGTTCTTCGGCGCCGGCGCCGTGCTGACCTCGACGGGTGAGCGGGACATGGACAAACTGGGCGGCCTCATTCACCGCTTGCCGTTCACGAGCTTCGCCGTTCTGGTCGGTTGCGTGGCGATCTCCGCGCTGCCGCCGTTCAACGGTTTTGTCTCGGAATGGCTGATGTTCCAGGCCGTATTACAAAGTCCCGAGTTGCCGCAATGGGCGTTGAAGATCATGGTGCCGGCGGTCGGCGCGATGCTGGCCCTTGCTGCTGCTCTGGCTGCGGCCTGCTTCGTCAAATTCTTCGGCGTCACCTTCCTCGGACGGCCGCGCAGCGAGGCGGCCGAAGAGGCGGGCGAAGTCGATCGCGCCTCGCTTGCCGCGATGTTCGTTCTCGCAGCACTTTGCCTGTTGGCCGGCATCCTGCCGGGACCGGTGATCGATGCGCTCGCGCCGGTCTCGATTGAAATCCTCGGTGGCCGCATGCCGATCCAGGCCGACGAAGCCTGGCTTTCGATCGTGCCGATCGCCGAGAGCAAGAGCTCCTACAACGGGTTGCTGGTGATGGTGTTCATCACCCTGTCCGCCTCGCTGGCAGTCTATTTCATCCACCGCTTCGCCTCCCGCGCGTTGCGGCGCGGACCTGCCTGGGGCTGCGGCTTTACCGACCCGACAACTGCGGCGCAATATTCCGGCGTCAGCTTCGCGCAGCCGATCCGGCGCGTCTTCGGCACCGTGTTCGACGCTCGCGATCATGTCGAGATGCCGGCCCCCGGCGATACCAGGCCGGCGCGGCTTCGGATCGAATTGCATGATCTGATCTGGGAGGGAATGTACCAGCCGATCGCGGTCGCGGTTGCCTTCTCGTCCGAGCGGCTCAATCGCCTGCAGTTCCTGACCATCCGGCAGTATCTCAGCCTGGTGTTCGTTACCCTCGTCACACTGCTTCTGGTGCTCGCGATATGGTCGTGATGTCGGACATGGTGGTGCAGGGCGTGCAGATGCTGCTGGTGCTATTGCTTGCGCCGCTCCTGACCGGCTACGTGCGCAAGATCAAGGCGCGGCTGGTGCGCCGCCAGGGCGCCTCGATGCTGCAGCCCTATCGCGATCTGTTGCGGCTGTTGCGCAAGGAGGTGGTGCTGGCCGACAACGCCTCGTGGCTGTTCCGCGTCACGCCCTATGTGACCTTTGCCGCGATCTGGGTGGCTGCGGCGCTGATCCCCACTTTCGCGACCGGGCTGCTCTTCAACTGGACCGCGGACCTGATCGCCATCGTCGCGCTGCTCGGCAGCGCGCGCTTCTTTCTGGCGCTGGCGGGAATGGACGTCGGCACCAGTTTTGGCGGCATCGGATCGAGCCGCGAGGTCATGATCGCGACGGTGGCGGAGCCGGCGATGCTGCTGATCGTCTTCTGCATGGCGCTGGTTGCAGGCTCGACCCAGCTCTCGACCGTCGCCAATTTCCTCGCTTCGTCCTATGTCGGGTTGCGGGTGTCGCTCGGCATGGCGCTGATCGCGCTGTTCATGGTGGCGCTCGCCGAGAACGGGCGCATCCCGGTCGACAATCCGGCAACGCATCTCGAGCTCACCATGGTGCATGAGGCGATGGTGCTGGAATATTCCGGACGCCATCTCGCGATGATCGAGTTCGGCGCGTTTCTCAAGCTCTTGCTCTACGTCTCGCTGATCGCCTGCGTGTTCGCGCCCTGGCGGATCGCGGTGTTCGGCACCGGTCCTTATGCCTACGCGGTCGGCGCCGTCGCCTACATCGTCAAGCTCGCGGCCGCCGGCTTCTTCCTGGCGCTGTTCGAGACCGCGACCGCGAAGATGCGGGTGTTTCGCGTTCCGCAATTCCTGGGCGCGGCGCTGATGCTGGGCCTGCTCGGTACTCTCCTTCTGTTCGTGTCGGGAAGCTTCTGATGCAGATGCACAGCCTCTCTTTCGACGTCTCGCATGCGCTCGCAGGCTCGCTTGTGCTGATCAGCTTCATGATGCTGTACCAGGACCGGCTTTATTCGTTGCTCAACGTGTTCGCGCTGCACGCACTCGCGCTCGCGCTTTCCGTCGCCTGGCAGGCCTTCATTCAGAACGCACCGCACCTCTATGTGACCGCGGTGATCGCACTCGTCTTCAAGGCGATCGTCATTCCGGTGGCGTTGCACCGCATCGTCAAGCAGCTTGGGATTCATCGCGACATCGAATCGGCCGTGGGCATCGGCCCGACCATGCTGGCCGGGATGGGTCTGGTGGCGCTGTCGATGGTGCTGATGCTGCGGGTGACCGCGGAAGCCGATCCGCTGGCGCGCGAGGATCTCGCCTTTGCGCTGTCGGTCGTGCTGCTCGGGCTTCTGGTCATGGTGACCCGCCGCAATGCCGTCAGCCAGGTCGTGGGCTTCATGTCGCTCGAGAACGGCCTGGTGCTGGCGGCCACCGGCGCCAAGGGCATGCCGCTGGTGGTAGAGATCAGCGTCGCGTTCTCGATCCTGATCGCATTCATCGTGATCGGCATCTTCCTGTTCCGAATCCGCGAGCGCTTCGATTCCGTCGATATCTCGGCCCTCGACGACTTCCGGGGCGAGCGGCGATGAGTGGATATTCATTCGACGCGCTCGCGGCGGTCTTGCTCATCCCGATCGGCTCGGCCGCGCTACTCGCCGTGCTGCCCGGCTATCGGTTGACCGCGCGTCTGAACGTCGTCGCAAGCTTTGCGACATTTCTGTCCGCTCTGTCGCTGTTCCTGAACGATCGTCCGCCGCCGGGGACGTATATGCTGGTCGACGATCTGAACATCGTCTTCATCGTGCTCAACACCTTCGTCGGCTTCACCACCAGCATTTTCAGCGCCAGCTACATTGCCCACGAGCTCGAGGCCGGCCGCCTGACGCCGGTCTACCTGCGTTTCTATCACGCCATGTACCAGACCATGATGTTCGGCATGAACCTCGCATTCGTGTCCAACAATATCGGCCTGATGTGGGTCGCGGTGGAAATCGCGACGCTGACGACCGTGCTGATGGTCGGCATCTACCGCACCCATGCCGCGCTGGAAGCGGCATGGAAATATTTCATCCTCGGCAGCGTCGGCATCGCGCTGGCGCTGTTCGGCACCATCCTGGTCTACATGGCGGCGCGTCCGGTCATCGGCGAGGGCCAGGATGCCATGGTGTGGACGATCCTGATCCAGCATGCCGCGAGCTTCGATTCCGCGCTGCTCAATGTCGCCTTTATCTTCCTGCTGCTCGGCTATGGCACCAAGGTCGGCCTCGCCCCGCTGCATGCCTGGCTGCCCGACGCGCATGCCGAAGGCCCGACCCCGATCTCGGCGGTATTGTCGGGCCTGCTCTTGAACGTGGCGCTCTACGCGCTCTTGCGTTTCAAGATCTTGCTCGCCGCCAATCCGGCAGCGATCGCGCCCGGCCCGCTGATGGTGACGATGGGCCTGGTTTCGGTCGTGTTCGCCGCGTTCATGCTCTACCGCCGGCGCGACATCAAACGCCTGTTCGCCTATTCCTCGATCGAGCACATGGGCATCATCGTGTTTGCGTTCGGCATGGGCGGCCCGCTCGCCAATTTTGCCGGCCTCCTGCACATGGTGATGCACAGCCTGACCAAGTCGGCGATCTTCTATGCCGTCGGCCATATCTCGCAGATCAAGGGCACGCAGCGGGTCGCGCGCATCCGCGGCTTGACGGTGACGCATCCGGCGCTCGGCTGGGGCCTCGTGGCGGGCGTGGTCGCGATCGCGGGATTGCCGCCGCTCGGCATCTTCATGACCGAATTTCTCATCGTCAGCTCGACTTTTGCCCGGCAGCCATTGCTCGCGGTCGCGCTCGTCTTCGGATTGTTGCTGGCGTTCGGCGCCCTGACGTTGCGCCTGACCAGCGTCGCCTTCGGCGCGCCTCGCGGCAGCACCGCGTCGGCGGAGGCATCCTACGTGCCGATGTTCGCGCATCTCTCCCTGGTTCTGGTCGCGGGCGTCTATCTTCCGGCACCGCTTGTGGTCTGGTTTCAGCACGTCGCCGGCCTTCTCGGATAGAGTGGAGGATTTTTGGGGATGCTATCGCTGATCGAATTGATATCGGAGGGCCAAAGGGTTCAGCAGCATCGCCCGTGGCCGCGAGCCGTGGTTGATACTGCCGCTTGGATATTCGCGGTCAGCGAGCTTGCACGGGGGCGCTGGAGTTTGCTTGGGCTCTGGGGCGAAGCTGCAATCGTGCACATGGCGATTTTGGATGAATCTGCGGCTGGGGTCGCGGTCATCAGCCTGGAATGCCCCGATGGCATCCATCCTTCCGTCGGCGCGCATCACCCGCCGGCGATACGACTGGAACGCGCCACAGCCGATCTGTTCGGATTGTCGGCGAAGGGCGCACCGGACAACCGTCCCTGGCTCGATCATGATCGCTGGGGTGTTTGCTTTCCGCTCGCGGGTCGGATCGATGTGCCGGAGGAGGCGTCACCTTATCCGTTCCTCGCCGCGATCGGCGACGGCGTGCATCAGATCGCCGTCGGCCCGGTGCATGCCGGCATTATCGAACCCGGTCATTTTCGTTTCTCCGCCAGCGGCGAGACGGTGGTCCGGCTGGAGCAGCGGCTGGGCTATACCCACAAGGGCATCGAGGGGTTGATGCGCAACGCCGATTTGATGCGGGCAGTCGAACTCGCCGGGCGCGTTTCCGGCGACAGCACGGTCGCCTATGCCTACGCGTTTTCGCGCGCGGCCGAGGCGGCGCTCGAGCTTGCCGTTCCGGCGCGCGCGGTTTGGCTGCGAGCACTGCTGGCCGAGCTCGAGCGGCTTGCCAACCACCTCGGCGACGTCGGCGCGATCTGCAACGATGCTTCCTTCGCGCTTATTCACGCCCACTGCAGCGTATTGCGCGAAAACGTGCTGCGCGCGGCCGACACGGCGTTCGGACATCGCTTGATGCGCGATCTCATCGTGCCCGGCGGGGTGAGCCGCGATCTCGGCCGCGAGGGCAGGGAAGCGATCCGGACCATGCAGAACAACATCCGCCGGCGATTTCCGGCGCTGGTCGAACTCTACGACAACACCGCCTCGCTGCAGGATCGCACCGTTGATACCGGCGTGCTCACCAAGGCATTGGCCGGGCAATACGCCGCCGGAGGGTACATCGGCCGTGCATCCGGCCGATCGTTCGACGCGCGCCGGACGCTCGTCTATCCGCCGTACGACAGCCTGCGCTTCGAGGTACCGGTGCTGAACGACGGCGACGTCAATGCGCGCGTCTGGATCCGGGTGCGCGAGGTCGAGCAGTCGTTGTCCCTGATCGACCAGATACTGGACCGGCTTCCCGAAGGACCGGTGCGAACCGAACCACCGAGCCGGGTGGAGGCGCGCGAAGGCATGGCGATCGTCGAGGGATTCCGCGGCGACATTCTGGTCTGGCTCCGGCTGCGGGAGGGCCGGGTCGACCGTTGCCACTTGCGCGACCCGTCATGGTTCCAGTGGCCGCTGCTGGAGGCCGCCATCGAGGGCAACATCGTCGCGGATTTTCCTCTGTGCAACAAATCCTTCAACTGTTCGTACTCGGGCCACGATCTCTAGGAACGTACGATGCGAAAACTGCTCTTTCAGAGTCTGTTGCAGAGCCCGCTTACCGAGCCGGCGCCTTCTCCCGATCAGGCTGCGATCCGGGAATTGGCGACCGCTGTCGGAAGCGCCGCCCGGCAACGCCTCGGCAAAAGTCTTTCGATCCGCGAGGTCGATGCCGGCTCGTGCAACGGCTGCGAGCTCGAGATTCATGCCTTGAACAATGCATATTACGACGTCGAGCGATTCGGCATCCGCTTCGTCGCTTCGCCGCGCCACGCCGACGTGCTGATGGTCACGGGGCCCGTGACCAAGAACATGCGCGAGGCGCTGGAGCGGACCTATCACGCCACGCCCGGCCCCAAATGGGTGATTGCGGTCGGAGATTGCGCACGCGACGGCGGGTGTTTTGCCGGCAGCTACGCGGTGGCGGGCGGTGTGGCACAAATCATTCCCGTCGACCTGCACATTCCCGGCTGCCCGCCGCCGCCGCTAGCAATGCTGCGGGGACTTCTGGCTCTTCTCGATGCCGCGGCCGAAGGCGCTGGTTCGGCGTGAGGCTATGGCAGCGACGTCCTCGATCGCAATTCACACTTCCATGGCTTCATCCTTCGAGACCCATCGCGTTGCGATGCTCCTTTAGGACGAGGTCGTCAGGCTTGGCGTGAAGTCAGACCCTCATGGTGAGGAGCGCCTCCTCGCGCGTCTCGAACCATGAGGCCACGGGAGAGCGGCAATGGTCATCGCGAACCGGAACCGCTCTATCGGTCCCTGGCCATCGCGGCGCGCGATGCTCCGGACTTGGAAGCGGATTTGGCAAGGGATTTGGGTTGCCGGGAGCGGATCAGCTTCGGACTTGCGACATCCTCTCTCAGCCGGACGCCGCGACCGCCCGATATGCTGGTGCCTCCCGGCCCGATCAACTCGATGCCCGCGGCTTCCAGTGCGGAGACGAGCTTCATCAGCGAGTCCACATTGCCTCGGATGACACCTTCGCTGGCTTCCATCCGCTGGATCGTCGGCACCGAGAGGTCGGCCAATTCCGCCGTCTCGCGCTGATCGATATCAAGCAGAGCCCGCGCGGCCCGAAGCTGGTATGACGTGATCATTCGGGTGTGACTCATCCCTTTTTCATGATCATAAGTTTATACAGTCCAAATTTTAGCTTCAAGTATCAATATCCATGTACAATCTATCGAAATCGCCTTTTTCATTCCCGTCATCCGACGCTTCCGGCACCCGCCCGATGGAAAAGCGTGTGGCGATCCGGATCACCCTCGGGTTTCCGATTTTACTTGACCTCTCGCGCGAGCTTTTCATTGGAGCATGATCCGGAGAAGTGGGCACCGGTTTTCCGAAAAGATCATGCTCAAACAAGAAGCTAGAGCGCGATGACGAATCATCCTGAAATCATCGCGCTCCAGCCGCGGCCGCTCGACGTGATGTGCGCTCGACGCGCACGCGAAGGTCGCCTCGGAAGCCGCGTGAACGTGCGCATGAACGTGATTGCGTTTGGTGTTTCGCCGGCCGCCGATTTTTGGGATAGTCGCGGCCTCGAAACAGCGAATGCAGGCCGGGCCGATGACCTCCGCGCTCCAACAACAACAAGCTTTCAAGTTGCGCAATCTCGCCGCGGTGCTGATTGCTGGCCTCGCGGCCATGCCGTGGGTCTGCGGCGCCGCGCGCGCCGAGCCGGGGTTTTCCTTCGACACAGCGCCGGGCAAGCTGCCGAAGACCGTCATCCCCGTTCACTATGCGATCGAGCTCACCCCCGATCTGCAGAAGCTCACGCTTGCCGGCACCGAAACCGTTGACATCGAGGTGCGCGAGCCGACCGCGAAGGTGACGCTGAATGCGGTCAACATGGCGCTCGCGTCCGCCGGCGTCGACGACGACGCGCAGCGCGCGGAGGTGTCGCTCGACGCCGCCACCGAGACCGCGACCCTGACTTTCTCGCAGCCGCTTGCCGGCGGCGCGCATCGCCTGCAGATCGCTTTTTCGGCGAAGATCAATTCCTTTGGCCGCGGGCTGTTCTATACCGATTACCCGACCGCGCAGGGCACCCGGCGCATGATCTCGAGCCAGCTCGAGCCCGCCGACGCGCGGCGGATTTTTCCGTGCTGGGACGAACCCGCGTTCAAGGCGACGTTCGCGTTGACCGTGACGGTGCCGAAGGCCTTCCTTGCGGTCGGCAACATGCCGGTCGTGCAGGAGGATCAGGTCGCTCCCGATCTGAAGCGGGTGACGTTCGCGCCGACACCGAAGATGTCGAGCTATTTGTTCGTGCTTTCGGCGGGCGAGTTGGAGCGGATCACGGCAGATGCCGACGGCATCACGGTCGGCGTGGTGACGACGGCGGGCAAGAGCGGGAACGGCCGCTTCGCGCTGGAGAACGCCGTCAGGCTGCTGGCCTTTTACAACGACTATTTCGGCGTGAAATATCCGCTTGCGAAGCTCGACCTGATCGCGGTGCCCGGCGGCTTTGGCGGCGCGATGGAGAATTGGGGCGGCATCACCTTTTTCGAGAGCAGGCTGTTGTTCGATCCCTCGAGCAATCCGGACAGTGCCCGGCGCGGCATCTTCAGCGTCATCGCCCATGAGATGGCGCATCAATGGTTCGGCGATCTCGTCACCATGGGCTGGTGGGACAATCTCTGGCTCAACGAGGGTTTTGCCAGCTGGATGCAGGAGAAGGCGGCCGAGAAATTCTATCCGCAATGGAAAACCTGGCTCAATGGCTACAGCCAGAAGCAGTACGCCATGACGCTCGACGCGCGCCGCACCTCGCACCCGATCCAGCAGCCGGTCGCCGACCAGAGCGAAGCCATGACCGCGTTCGACGGCATCACCTACAACAAGGGCCAGGCCTTCATCCGCATGCTGGAAAGCTATCTCGGCGAAAGCGCGTTTCGCGACGGCATCCGTCGCTACATGGCCGCGCATGCCTATGGCAACACCACCACCGCCGATCTCTGGCAGGCTCTCGAGGCCAGTGCCGGCAAGCCGGTCACCGCGATCGCGGCTTCCTTCACCGAACAGGATGGCGTGCCGCTTGTGGTCGCGGAAACGAATTGCAATGGTGACGACCAGCGCACGACGTTGCGGCAGGAGCGCTTTGCGATCGTGCCCGCGCGGTCGTTCACTGGCAATGGAGAGGTGGACGGCCTGGCGGCGCGACGCTGGCAGGTGCCGGTCGCGATCGGGGAGGCGGGCACCGCGCGGCCGCCACATATCCTGCTGCTCGATGGGTCGGCGGAAATTGCGGGCGGGACCTGCGGCGAGGCGATCAAGGTCAATTCCGGCGACATCGGCTATTACCGGGTCGAATATGGCCCGATCGATCGCGCGGCGCTTTCGAGGTCGCTGCCGCGGATGGCGGTGGAGGACCGTCTCAACTTCCTCGCCGACAGCTGGGCGCTGGTCGAGGCCGGTCGTGCCGAACCTTCGTCCTATTTCGGCGCGGTCGAGCAGCTCTCGAGCAGCGATCACCGCGCGGTCTGGGATCAGGCGATCAATTCCTTCACCGCGCTCGACCACCTGGCGCGCGATAGCGCCGAGCGCCCGGCGCTGCAGCGTTACGCACGCGCAAGATTGCGCCCCGTATTCGACCGGCTCGGCTGGGACGGCAGCGGTTCGGGCGATGACGACAACACGCTGTTGCGCGCCCGGCTGATCTCGGTGCTCGGCGCCCTCGACGATGCCGATATCGTGGCTGAAGCGAAGCGGCGGTTCAAAGGCTTCCTGCAAGATCCCAATTCGCTGCCGAGCGCGCTGCGCGAATCGGTGAGCTCTGTCGTAGGGCACTCCGCCGATCGCGAAAACTACGACGCACTGCTCGCGCTGGCGCGCAGGAGCACCGCGACCAACGAGCGGGTGCGCTATTATTACGCCGCGGCGAGCGCGCGCGACTCCGCGCTTGCCCGCGATACGCTGGCGCTGACCCTGACCGACGAACTGCCCAACACGATCATCGCGGGGCTGATCAACACGGTCGCCTCATCCGGCGAGCAGCGCGATCTCGCCTGGGACTTCGTGCAGAAGAATTTCGACGCGCTCGCAGCCAAGCTCGGGCCCTCCTTCGGCGACATGTTCGTCGCGAATTTCATGACCAATTTCAGCGACGAGGCCCACGCCGCCGCGCTTCTGCATTTCGCGCCGGCTCAGGCGACGTCCGGCGGCCGCGTCATGACGGCACGCGCGCTGGAGACGATGGCGATCGCGGCCGACCTGAAGGCGCGCACGCTGCCGGCGGTTGACGCCTGGATAAGGGATCACAAATAGCCGGCCGGGCGCATGTCGCAGGCCGGGGCGCGGACCCGATGGGAGCGTCCTCACCGCACTCCGGGATGCAGCTCAGGGCCGCAAGGCAAAGATCTCGCCGCGCGACGGGTCCACTGCGGCCGTCCGCCGCCGCGTGACCTGCGGAGCCGCGGACGGGGCCACGGCCTCGGGAGGTCGCGGCTTTTCCGGTGCCGCCGCCACTGCCGGCTTGTTGGTGTGGCTCGATTTTTCGATGCGCTTGGCGTGGGCGACGTCGGCGAAGGCGCGATCGAATCTTCGCAAGCGGTAAAACACGATGCCGCGGTCGATATAAGCCGGTGCGAATTTCGGATCGAGCTGGATCGCCCGATCGAAATCGGCGACCGCTCCGCTCAAGTCGCCGCTGCGATAGGCAAAGATGCCGTGCTCCCGAAGCGCTCTTGCATCGCTCGCCGTGAGGTCGAGCGGCGGTCTGGCGTCGGGCCCGGCCATGCTGCCGGTCTCGGTCGGCAGCATCAGCGCGGCGGGGACGACCGTTTCTGAAGTGACACGCAGGCTGTCAGCCTTCTCGGGCGGCGCCGGATTCTCGCTGCCCGTATCGCGCGATGGTGCCGAAGCCGCGGCAGCAACCTCGGCGGGTCCTGACTCGGTAACCTCGATCTGCTTCGCCGGCGCAAACGACTCGGAGTTGAGTTGCATGAACACCGCGTAGCCTCCGGCCCACACGATCGAGGCGACGGCAAACGCGATCACGCCCGACGCAACCTTGTAGACCGTGCGGGCAACCGCATATTTTGCAACCTGCCGTTGTTCGATGCGGGCAAGATCCAGCAGATGATCATAGGCTGCGCGCTGTTCGGAATCGGTAAGGATTTCGCTGGCGCGGACGATCCGCCTGAATTTCAGCGCAGCGTCGGGGTCGCCGGGATTGAGATCGGGGTGGGCGCCTTTGGCAGCTCGACGGAATGCGATCCTGAGTTCCTCGGCATTGTCATCCGGAAGAGCTCCGAGCAGGTCGTACAGCGTCTCCATCGTCGCTCTCGCGGGTACTCTCAACTCTACTATTTTACTCTTCGACTCTTCGCTTCATCTCCCCTGGAAATTCCCGCCGCGAATTTACCGTGGAGAAACGATGTTCCGCTGTGGATCATTCAAACGCAGCACGGCAATAGTATGACTGAATTGTGCGTTTCGACGAATCACTTAGCGCCGGGCGGTTTGTGATTCGCAAAGGTTCGCTGCCTGCAGCAGGCGCAGCCGGTGACGCACTACCTTCTCGGCGTTTTGGTAGCATTCCCGCTCATATTCGATCTTGAGGCGTGCCCAAAGATCGGGGTCCATGGTCTTCAGATGCGACCGTCTGAAGGCGCAATCGGGCGCCGGTTGTGGCGCAAGCAGGGCACGATCAGGGCGGCACAAGCCGGGGTCGCCATGTCCGGGCTCGGCACGCTCTGCCTGAGAGGGTGCCGTCTGCATCGGCTCGGGAGCCGGGCCCTGCGCACAACCTGAAAGTGTGATGATGAGGGCAGCCGATATCAGCCGCTTCAGCCGCGGCCAGGCCGTCTCGGGATTGTCGTTCATCGCCAGATCGAGCCCTCGCCTGCGTGAGCAAGAAATTTGCCGGCGCAAGGCCCCGCATGCGTCCGCCATGGGATGAGGCTTCGCCTCTCTCGCTGGCACTCATCGCAAGCCGCGGACAATGCGTGGCAATAGCACCTGGGCCGCCGACCAAGCCCTGCGATGGTGAGCGGAAAAAGTTGAATTGCGGCTTAAGGATAATGGTTAGCCAATCTCTCCCCTCAGCCCTTCCTAGGCATTTCAACCCATCGTGGTTAACGGCTCATACCGGGGTACAATTTTGGGTTGTGTTGCGTGAAAAAGGTCTTGGTGGTTTTGGCGCTCGGTTCCCACCTTCGCGGTGGCGGCGGACATGCCGAACCCGGTGTATCGGCCGCCGCAGGGGCTGTGGTCCTGGACCGGTCCGCGGGCCGAAGCCCCGATCCCGCAAACGGCGGCCAACCCGAAAACGCCCGCTTGACTTTGACGTAGCGTCAAACCGGCATAACGCGCGCATCGAGAGAAGCGTCGCAACCTCCCCGTCGCCGACAAGGAGTACGCCCGCGCGCTGTTCTTCGACGGCTAAGCGGGGTGGATGGCGCGCAGCCTGATCAACTGGCGAATAGCGAGTGGCGAATAGCGAGTAGAAGGTAGCTCCGCATTGATCGATTGCTCGGTGTCATCCCCATTGCCTATTCGCCGTTCGCCACTCGCTACTCGCCACTCGCCCCCTCTCGAGTGTGACGCCGCGCACATAACTGGCGGTCCCCTCTTCGTACGTTGTCCGGACGGATACCAACCCGATCCGTGAGGCCACCCCATCTCTGGTCAGATGATTGAAGCAAAGGACATCCGGATGAAAAAGCTCATCTTGACGATTGCAACCGTCACAGCACTTGCGGCCGCAGCCAGCGTGCCGGCCGAAGCGCGCACGCTGCGTCCGCATATGCATCCGGCTGCTGCCGCAGCCGTGGCCACTGCCGCGGCCATCGCAGCCAACGCCTATCTCAATGGACCGTATGGCTACTATTATGGTCCGGCTCCGGTGTATTACGGCGCGCCGGTCTATCCCGGAATTGGCTATCGGTTTTGACGGCCCAACCTTGACGACGGGACGGGATGGCTCACAGCCGACGCGGTGAGCCATCCTCGCCTTATAGGTAGCCTGCCGCGCCGCGCTTGCGTCATGCCGCACTCGGCCGCTATATCAGCGGCCATCATGCCCGATTTCCACGGCGTCTTCCCCTATCTCGTTTCCCCGATCGGTGCGGCCGGCAACATCCGCGAGAGCGTGCTTGGCCGGCTCTGCGACGACCTGATCAAATCGGGCGTCCATGGCCTGACGCCGCTTGGCTCGACCGGCGAGTTCGCCTATCTCGATCGCGATCAGCGCATCTCCGTGGTGCGGACCACGATCGAGGCGGCGCACGGCCGGGTCCCGGTCGTGGCCGGCGTGGTCTCGACCTCGACCGCGGATGCGGTCGCGCAGGCCAAAGCCTACGAGCGGCTCGGCGCCAACGGCATTTTGGCGATCCTGGAAGCGTATTTCCCGCTCTCCGATGCGCAGGTCGAATCCTATTTTCGCGCGATTGCCGATGCGGTCGATATCCCCGTCGTGATCTACACCAATCCGCAATTCCAGCGCTCCGACCTCTCGCTCGACGTCATCGCGCGTCTCGCGGCGCATCCGCGCATCGGCTACATCAAGGACGCTTCCACCAACACCGGGCGGCTGCTCTCGATCATGAATCGCTGCGGCGACGCGATCAGGGTATTCTCCGCTTCCGCGCACATTCCGGCCGCGGTGATGCTGATCGGCGGCGTCGGATGGATGGCGGGGCCCGCCTGCATCATCCCGCGGCAAAGCGTCGAGCTCTATGACCTCTGCAAGGCCGCGCGCTGGGACGAGGCGATGGCGTTGCAACGGAAACTGTGGCGCATCAACGAGGCCTTCGCGCGCTACAACCTCGCCGCCTGCATCAAGGCCGGTCTGTCGATGCAGGGCTACGACGTCGGCGATCCCGTCCCGCCGCAAGCCGCGCTCGGCGCGGACGAGCGCAAGGCGGTCGAAGCGGTGTTGCGGGAAATCGAGTGAGTGGCCTCCGACCCTCGTCATGGCCGGGCTTGTCCCGGCCATCCACGTCTTAAACTCGAGTCGGACTGGAACGGCGTGGATGCCCGGGACAAGCCCGGGCATGACGATTTCTTGTGCGCTACCCGCCCAAAACACGGGTTGGCCTCCGTTGCTTCGATCCGCTAAAACCCTGCCGCATCTAACAAAAAGACTTAAGAGGACAAACTGATGAATATTCTTCCCGGCAACATGCGTTTCGGTGCGGGACAGCCGGTCAAGCGTTTGGAAGACCAGCGACTGCTGACCGGGAAAGGAGCGTTCATCGACGACAAGCCGGAAGATGGCGCGCTGTGGCTCTACGTGCTGCGCTCGCCGCATGCCCACGCCAAGATCGTTTCGATCGATGTCAAGGCGGCGACCGGCATGGCAGGCGTGGACGCGGTCTATACCGGGGCCGACCTGATCAAGGACGACGTCGGCACCATCCCGACGCTTGCGATCTTCAAGCGGCCGGACGGCTCGCCGATGACGGTGCCGCCGCGGCGGCTGCTCGCGCATGAGATCGTGCGGTTCGCCGGCGAGCCGGTCGCGGCCGTTGTCGCGATCTCGCGCGCGATGGCGCAGACTGCCGCGGAAGCGATCGAAATCGAATATGAGGTGCTGCCGTCGGTGGTCGATCCGATCGAAGCGACGAAGCCGGGCGCGCCGGCGGTCTGGTCCGATGCGCCCGACAATATCGTCGCCGCCATGAGCTATGGCGATTCGGCCAAGGTCGAAGCCGCGTTCGCCACTGCTGCTCATAAAGTCTCGCTCGACCTCGTCAGCCAGCGGCTCGTTCCATCGGCGATGGAGCCGCGCTCCACGATTGCCGAAACCGACGTGAAATCCGGCCGCCTGATCCTGCACGTGCAATCGCAGACGCCCGGCTCGACCCGCGACGTGCTGGCGGAGGCGATCCTGAAGCGGCCGAAGGAGAGCGTGCGCGTGCTGGTCGGCGATATCGGCGGCGGTTTTGGGCAGAAGACCAGCCTCTATCCGGAAGACGGCATCGTCGCCTACGCCGCCATCAAGTTGGGGCGGAAAATCCGCTGGCGCGGCGACCGCACTGACGAATTCGTCGGCGGCACCCACGGCCGCGATCTCACCTCCACCGGCGAACTTGCACTTGATGACAAGGGCCGCGTGCTGGCCTATCGCGTGCGTTCGGTCGGCGGCACCGGCGCCTACATGACGGGGACGGGCAACATCATCCCGCTCGTGCTTGGACCGTTCGTGCAATCGGGTGTCTACGACCTGCCGCTGATTCACTACGAGATCAAAACGGTGATGACCAACACAGCGCCCGTCGGCGCGTACCGCGGTGCGGGCCGCCCCGAGGGCGTGTTCATCATCGAGCGGCTGTTCGACGCCGCCGCGCGGCAGATCGGCATCGATCCGCGTGCGATCCGCAAGGTCAATTACATCAAACCGCCGCAACTGCCTTATACCAACCCGGTCGGCCAGGTTTATGACTCCGGTGCGTTCGCCCACATGCTGGAGCGCGCGTCAAAACTCGCCGACTGGGACGGCTTTGCCGCGCGCAAGCGGGCGGCGAAGAAGAAGGGCCTGCTCTATGGCCGCGGGCTCACCAGCTACATCGAATGGACCGGCGGGCGCGCGCATACCGAAAAGGTTTCGCTGCATGCGACCGCCGAGGGCCGCATCATCCTGCATTCCGGCACTATGGCGATGGGGCAGGGGCTGCAGACCACCTACACGCAAATGGTATCCGATACGCTCGGCATTGCCGTGGACAAGATCGACGTCGTGCAGGGCGACACCGATCTGGCCACCGGGTTTGGCAGCGTCGGCTCGCGCTCGCTGTTCGTCGGCGGCACCGCGGTTGCGGTGTCCTCGAACGACCTGATTCAGAAGGCGCGCGACAAGGCCTCGAACCTGCTGGAAACCTCGGTCGAGGATATCGAATATCGCGACGGTTATCTCGTCGTGGTCGGCACCGACCGGCGCATCAGCCTGTTCGAGATTGCGAAAAAGCAAGACGGCGCGCGCCTTTCGGTTGACAGCGAGGGTGAGGTCGACGGGCCGAGCTGGCCCAACGGCACGCATATCTGCGAGGTCGAGATCGACCCCGAGACCGGCATCACGCGCGTGGTGCGCTACACCACGGTCGACGACGTCGGCGTTGCGGTGAATCCGATGCTGGTGACAGGGCAGGTACATGGCGGCGTCG
>Ga0307479_10001214_pt1 | contig 23490 bp, 22 predicted proteins | sample atmos_gasesECM4C_FD_203743 | JGI IMG/M metagenome (GOLD analysis project Ga0307479, IMG submission 203743) | Hardwood forest soil microbial communities from Morgan-Monroe State Forest, Indiana, United States - atmos_gasesECM4C_515 | ecosystem: Environmental > Terrestrial > Soil > Temperate... | reverse complement strand
TAATTGGGAGTCTGCCAAGTGCTAGAACAAGTCGCTTCGCGAGGCGAACGCCAGCCGGTCAGTTTCACCGATGTACGTCTCTGAAAGCTGCTGGACATCGATTCGATCGACGCCGACGTGGGGAAGGATACCCTGCCGCAGAAATGTCCGCAGAGCCTTGTCCGAAAAGGTCGAATCCGGTACGTTCAGACAAACGGTATCAATTCGGTACTCCTTCAGTAACCTGATGACGCTTTCCAGCAAGGTTTCGTGTTTTTCCGATACCAGCATGTCCGCCGAGAGCCACTTCGCGCTCACCGTTGTCGTCAAAGAGGGGAACTTTGCTTTCAACCTGCGCAACACTTCAATCGAGGACCACTCTGTAAGAAAGTCTGGCTCTCCCGGCATGCGCCCGGCTTCGAACTTCAGCTCGGAGACGAAGGAGTGGACCAGGCATCGTTCCGGCCGGAGTTGTCCCACGACCTCTTCCACCACCGGCTGGGCGCCGAAGTGTTTGCAATCAACGATCACCGGTATGTTCGAGTCGGCGAGCGCCTCTACGGCTTCCCACAGCGGCATCGAAGTGTCTAGATTGCTTTGCCTTTCATTTTCAGTGGATTATGACGCGTGTTGACGCTGCGCGACGGGCATCCAAGGTAAGTTCCTCATCCTCTAACTCACTTCGTTCCCAATCGATGTCCCAAGGTGATTTTCCCAATACGCCGAACTCTGTCGAAAAAATTCGCGAGTTTTGTCAAAAAGGGCAGTTTCGGGTGTGCGAAGGGGATCAGCGGGTGCAAGAAGACAAAAGCTGCCGATCGGTGATGGCCGTTCTGGAAACTGAAGACCTCAGCAACGGGAATTCTCGCGAAACACGTAATCCCAACCTGGAACAGCAGATAGCCTCTCTGGGAAGCTGGTTTCACAATATTGACCTCAATGGTGTCTGGACCGCTCCCGACCACTTTCTGGGGGACTATCCCAATGTAAAGTGGCGGCATGTTTCTACAGCCTTCCCTCAGGACTTGTCGGGCGCTTCGGTACTCGACGTCGGATGCAATGCGGGCTTCTACTCTCTGGCGCTCAAGAAGCGAGGCGCTGGCAGGGTTCTCGGAGTAGATGTAGACGATCGGTACTTAAGTCAGGCGCGCTTTGCTGCAGAAACTCTTGGCCTTCAGATCGAGTTCGAGAAGCGCTCGGTGTACGACGTCGATCAGATAGCGGGTCAGTTCGATTACGTGCTATTTCTCGGAATCTTCTATCACCTGCGGTATCCGCTATATGCGCTGGACAAGATCATTAAGAAAGTCGCTGGAAAGTTGTTTTTCCAAAGCATGATTCGCGGCTCCGAAGCGGAACGCCAGTGGAAGCAAGACTACGATTTTTGGGACATGCGTCCGTTTCGGGATCCGGATTTTCCCGCCATGTACTTCATCGAGAACAGTTACGCCAACGATCCCACGAACTGGTGGATTCCTAACCGCGGGGCGGTTGAGGGAATGCTGCGCAGTTCCGGATTGGAGATCGTGGCTCATCCCGAGTCGGAGACTTATGTTTGCGAGCCGGGCCGGGTGCGGCGCGACGGAAAATACTTGCTTGATCTGGAACTAGAAGGGACGTTGTAACCGGAATTTCAGCCGTCAATCTCTAAAGAAACATGAGGAACAAGAATGGTTGAAGCGGTAATGCTCTGGAATGAACCCAATAATCTTTCCCATTGGGACTTCAAGATCGATCCTGATTGGAAGATGTTTGCCGAGATGATCGTGGTTGCAGCTCGGGCAATCCGCAGGGTGAATCCGGAACTGCCGATTGCGCTCGGTGGAATTTCACCGATCGATCCACACTTTATCGAGTTATTGGGTTCCTACGGCGTGCTGGATGCCGTGGACGTTGTAGCCGTCCATGGATTTCCGCTCGACTGGAACCACTGGAGTGTCAACGATTGGCCTGCGAAACTTGATGAGATACATGCGGTCACAAAGCTTCCAATCTGGATTTCAGAAGCAGGAGCTTCATCGTTTGGAGCGGAAGAGGTGCAGCTCTTCGGCTTACAGCGCATGGCTCAGCTCTTGCGTGGGAAAATTGACCGCGTTCATTGGTACAGCCTGTTCGATCTGCCTGCCTCCTGGACAGCCACGACGCGCCATAAAGAAGCAGAAGGAAGCGCCTATTATCGCCATTACTACATGGGGCTGCTGCGCGAGGATGGTACTCCCAAGCTGGCAGCCGAGTATTTTCCGGAGGGCTTTGGCATCTGCCAATGGTTTCACTTTGAAGATCATCGGCTTGATTCCGCAGTGGACTGGCTGCGAAAACTGAAGGTCAGGCATTTACGAACTGGCGTGAGCTGGGCGGATAGCTTTCGTCCTGATGCGGAAAGCTGGTTCGATCGGCAGATGAGTGCTCTAGAGGAATTCGATACTACGCTGACGCTGTGTTTTACCCCCGAGCACCTCGGTATTGCTCCTCACTACACGAGCCCGCCAAAAGATCCGAGCGCTTTTGCCGAATTCGCGGCGTCGACGGTAGCACGGTATGCTCCATCCAGGCAGCGAGCCACGACAGCAGACTTGGTGTGTTCGCAACAAGCTGCGAGCGGTTAGTCTGTGAGATTCGTCGAGAGCACCAAGAGGCGAGATCGATAGAAATGAACAAGAAGAAAATCTTAGTTACAGGCGGTGCTGGATTCGTAGGCTCACATCTTGCAGACGCGCTCGTAAAAGCTGGACACAACGTACGCATTTTTGACAGTCTCTCGCCGCAAGTTCATAACGCGGGAAATCCCACGTATTTGTCTCGCGAGGCAGAACTAGTTGTTGGCGACATGCGCGACAACAGTGCAGTTCGCCGGGCAATCGATGATGTCGATGTTATTTTTCATCTCGCTGCCGCGGTCGGAGTGGGACAGTCCATGTACCAGATTGCCGAATACATGGGTGCGAACACGCAAGGCACAGCGACTCTGCTGCAGGCTCTGCTTGATCGCAAGGTGCACATCGAAAAACTGATCGTTGCCTCGTCCATGTCCATCTATGGCGAAGGGCAGTATCACTGTGCCAATTGTGGCGATCTGGCTCCAGCTCCGCGCGCCTCCGAACCGTTGCAGAGTAAGAGTTGGGAGCTGGTTTGTGCTCAATGCGGTTCGGAACTGAGTCCAGTTCCTACCTCAGAGAACAAGCCGGCGCAGTGCACCTCGGTGTATGCGCTTTCCAAAAAGGATCAGGAAGAAATGTGCCTGCTCTATGGCCGCACCTATGGGTTGCCGATCGTCGCGCTCCGCTACTTCAACATTTATGGCACTCGGCAGGCACTGTCGAATCCTTATACGGGAGTAGCGGCGAATTTTGCCTCTAGATTGCTGAACCGGCGAGCCCCTCTTGTTTTTGAAGACGGCAAACAATTGCGGGACTTTGTGAGTGTGGAAGACGTAGTTGCGGCCAACCTGCTAGCAATGGAGTCTGAGCGGGCCACTGGCGAGGCTCTCAATATCGGCTCGGGAAAGGCTGTTTCAATTCTCGAGGTTGCGTCGGCTATCTGCCGTGCTCTTGACAGCCAGGTTTTCTGCGAAATTACCGGCAAGTACAGAACTGGAGATATTCGTCACTGCTTCGCCGATATCAGCAAAGCTCGTGAATTGCTTGGCTATCAGCCGCACGTGAGCTTCGACCAGGGCTTGGCGCAACTTGCGGCTTGGTTGCGGGAGCAGAGTGCAGTCGATAAAGGCGACAACATGGTGGCGGAGCTGAACACATTCGGCTTAATGGCTTGAAAGACGACGAGATGCAAAGAAGGGACTTTGTTCAAACCGGCATGCAGGAAGAGACCCGATCCGTCCTCATCTTCGGTGGTGCGGGATTTATTGGCGCCAACCTAGCACGAAACCTGCTGCTGCATACGAGAGCACATGTTCACCTCTTCGATAATCTGTCCCGAAAGGGCGTACACCATAATCTGGTGCAATTGAAGCGCTTTCCCGGGGCCTCTGAGCGGCTTCGGGTGACTATTGGCGACGTGCGCGATGTATCCGCAGTAGAACGTGCCGTGCGCGATGCAAACGAAATATATCAATTGGCGGCACAGGTAGCGGTCACGACGTCTATGCATGATCCCCGGCGCGATTTCGAAACCAACTGCATTGGCACATTTAATGTCCTCGACGCTGCGCGGAGGGTAGGGAATCAGCCATTTCTTCTGTTTACTTCCACGAACAAAGTCTATGGAGAAATGGGAGAAGAGCCCCTAAAAACCCTCGCGACACGCTATGCCTATGCCGATCGCGAAGCAGTATCTGAGGAACAGCCTTTGGATTTCCATTCCCCTTACGGTTGTTCGAAGGGGGCAGCGGACCAATACGTTCGTGAATTTTCGCGGGTCTATGGCTTACCCACTGTGGTCTTTCGCATGTCGTGTATCGCCGGCGAAATGCAATATGGAAATGAAGATCAGGGATGGATCGCTCACTTCCTTTACCAGTCACTGCGGGGCGCACTACTGACGATCTATGGCGATGGGCGCCAGGTTCGCGACGTGCTATACGTCGGCGATCTTGTGCGTGCCATTAATCTTGCGCGAGTCTGCCTCCCCATCACGAGCGGCCAAATCTACAACATTGGGGGCGGGGCGGAGAACACCATCTCGCTGATGGAGCTCATAGATGAAATTGAGGTGCTCACGGGTAAAAGGATGGAATTCACGCGAGGCCTGCGTCGTCCCGGAGATCAATTCATATATGTGAGCGATTACACAAAGTTCATGCGGCATACCGGTTGGAAACCCAGTTTCACCGTGCGCCAGACACTGGCTGCAATCTTCGATTTCTGGAAGCAGCACCACGAAATTTTCGCGCAGCCCGGAGTGCGAATGGAGCTACCAGGTGCTTCGGCTACACCGTTTGCGTTCTTGGAGAGGACGGCGTAGTGCGCTACGCCTTCGTCAATCCAGACTGGAGTTTTAAGGGCTCCACTTACTTCGGCTGTCCTGAGCCGCATTATCCCCTGGAATTATTGTTCGCTTGCCAACAGGTAATTCAAGCAGGTGGCGAGGCCTTGCTAATTGACGCCCTGCTTGAGAATTTCACGGTTACCGATGTTGCTCCCACGTTGCGTGATTTCCGGCCGGACTTCCTGGTGATCCCTACCGCCCCCTCATATCTATTTTGGCGTTGTCCTCAGCCGGAATTGCGGGTTCCGCAGGAGTGGTTTCGGGAGTTGCGCGGCCTTGGTACGCAGGTAGCTATTGGTCCTCATCCCTCGGCTACACCCGGAGCGACACTGCGGAAGCTTGGATGCGATGTAGTCATGCGCGGAGAGCCAGACCAAACGCTGGCCCAGCTTACTTCAAAGCCGTGGGGCGATATCGCGGGTTGCTGCTGGCGCGGCGAAGACGGCGAACGCATCAGCGAAGCGCTAGGCGTCACGGACATGACTGTGCTCGATGCGCTCGATTTTCACAACTATCCCGTGGAGCGGCATGGACATCGGCACCATGTTTTCAGTGGCTCCGGGCGAGGCGCAGAGCTCGAATTTGCTCGGGGATGTCCCTGGGCCTGCACCTTTTGCAACAAGACGCTCTTCCGCAATAAATTTCGAGAGCGCCGAGTCGAGGCTGTGCTTGCGGAAATCGATCAACTAATTTCCCGTGGGGTGGACTACATCTACTTCATCGATGAAATCTTTGGAGTAGGGAGGAACGTCCTCCGGCTGCTCGAAGCTATCGCAGAGCGTCCGGTAACGATCGGTTTCCAGACCCGTATCGATCTTTGGGACGAGCGCACACTCGATCTTTTAGGCCGGGCACATTGCATCTCTATGGAATGCGGGATTGAATCCATCACAGAAGCGGGCAGAGAAGAGCTCAACAAGAATTGCCGAATGGATACCGGACGCATCCGCGAGCTATTGATTTATGCCCGACAGCGGATTCCATGGGTCCAAGCCAATCTTATCCTGACCGGTCATGATGACAAGCGGGAGATTCAGCGCTGGCGGGATGGACTGAAAGCTCATGGCGTCTGGGTCAGTGAGCCGGTTCCGATGTTTCCTTTCCCCGGAAGCCCTCTTTATATGCAAACTTTTGGTGAGCTGCCGGACGACACCGCTTGGGAGCGCGCGCATCACTTCTATCTATCGCTGTTTAAGAACAAGGGTTTCAGCGATATCCAGGAACAACAGCCGGCGGCGATCGAGGACCTCGAATGCACATATTGATGACTGCGGATACAGTGGGCGGAGTTTGGACTTACACCCGCGAACTGGTCACGCAACTCTCACGATTGGGGGTAAGAATCACTCTCGTGAGCCTCGGTCAGATTCCTTCCTTGGCACAATTGGAGTGGATGGAGGGTCTTCCAAACCTTTCCTACCAATCCACGGCTTTCCGTCTGGAATGGATGCAGGATCCTGAGCCCGATCTGCGGGAGTCAAGCGAATTTCTAACATCCATCGTCGAGGAAACTAAGCCCGATCTTTTGCACTTCAACCAGTATTACTACGGAGCGCTGGACTGCTCTGTCCCTCGGGTCGTAGTGGCACACAGTGACGTGGTTAGTTGGTGGGTGACGGTTCACGGTGCTGAGCCTCCCGAGAGTGAATGGATCCGGCAATACCGGAAAAATGTAGCTTACGGACTGGCCGCCGCGGACCTGGTGGTTGCGCCAAGCCAATGGATGTTAAACAAGGTCGATCAATACTACGGACCCGTACCGAGAAAGGCTGTTATATATAACGGCCGAGACCCTAACCTCTTTGTTCCACATCTCGATAAGGACAATTTCGCCATTTCTGTCGGCCGGTTATGGGACGCCGGCAAGCAAGCAAGCCTGCTGCTACGAGATGATCTTCCGCTAAAAACCGTTCTCGTGGGACCGGAGCAAAGTCCCGAGGGGGTAATTGCGGTGGCCCAATCTGCTGGTCGCATGCCGAACCTGCAGATGTTTGGTCCGCAATCGGAGGAGCAATTGAGCCAATTACTTGGCCGCGCGGCCATTTACGTTGCGACTTCCCGGTATGAGCCATTTGGATTAGCTCCCGTGGAGGCTGCTCTGTCTCGGTGCGCTTTAATCGCAAATGACATCCCTACCTTCCGAGAGCTCTGGGGAGACGACGCCGTCTATTTTGAGCGGAACAATTCTCAGAATCTGGTACTCACGATTCAGGAACTTGCATCTAACCCAAAACGGCGCTCCGAGTATGCCGGACGTGTGCTCGAACGGGCGCGAAGCAAGTTTACTTCCGAGAGAATGGCCGAGGACTATCTGAAACTCTACCGCTCGCTCATTGCAGCGGAGGTCGCAGCGGCGTGACAGGCAAGCTTCGAATTCGCATCTTTGCCCATTCACTGGTCTCAGATTGGAATCACGGCAACGCACATTTTCTACGCGGGCTATCACGTGCCCTATTTCGCTTGGGGCATAACGTTCGGTGTTATGAGGAACTTGGCGCCTGGTCTTTAACCAATCTCATGAGACATGAAGGCGAAACGGCGATCGAGGCTGTGGACGACTTTCGCCGCGCTTACCCCGAACTTGACATCCATTTCTATCGCAACGATGCGACGCTCGCCTCTTTCCTCGAACAAGAACTCGCCGACGTTGATCTAGTTCTCATCCACGAGTGGAACGAACCCTGGTTGGTCAACCGGGTTCTAGCGCTCCGAGAAAAATTTGGTTTTCGTGCGCTCTTTCACGACACTCACCATCGCGCCTATACCCGTCCGGGCGAGATTCTGCGATTTCACTTGCATAAAGTCGATGGGGTACTCGCGTTTGGCGAAGCCATCCGTCGCATTTACGCCGAGGGTTTTGGTGTATCGAGAGTCTGGACCTTCCATGAAGCCGCGGATTCTGATGTTTTTGCTCCGCAAGCGGTGAGCCACGAATCCGATGTGCTCTGGATAGGCAACTGGGGCGACGACGAGCGCACGCAAGAACTTATGGAGTTCCTGCTGAGGCCGGCTGCGGCTCTTCCAGGGCGGAAGATCGTAGCCTACGGAGTTCGCTATCCTGAGATTGCGCTTCAGCACTTGCAGGCGGCGGGAATCGAGTATCGTGGCTACCTGCCGAACCTCAAGGCTCCACAGGCGTACAGCTCCAGCGCACTTTCCTTGCACGTTCCGCGACGTCAGTATGCAAATGGCCTCAGCGGCATCCCTACGATCCGCGTTTTCGAAGCGCTGTCGTGTGGCGTACCATTACTCTGCTCCCCGTGGACGGATTCCGAGAGTCTTTTTCGAGCAGGACGGGATTACATCTGTGTTCCCGACGGAAAAGCCATGTCCTCGGAGATCGAGCATTTGCTTAAGGACGATGCTGCACGCAAACAACTCGGCGAAAGCGGCCGCGAGACGATCCGCAATCGACACACCTGTACACATCGTGCCGAGCAGTTGATCGGGATCTACGAGGAAATGATGCAATGAAGATCTTCGTCTTCGGTTCCAGTATCACTTCCTCATATTGGAACGGAGCAGCGACGTACTATCGTGGAATCTATCGCAATTTGGCTGCCCTAGGCCATGACATTACTTTCGCCGAGCCCGACGCTTACGGACGCCAGCAGAAGCGCGACCCAGAGGACTACAGCTACGTAGAAAGCATCGTCTATACCACTCCGGGCGATCTTCCCCGAATGTACGCTTTAGCCGCAGAGGCGGACCTGATCATCAAACATAGTGGATTGGGAGCAGCTGACGCGGAATTGGAGTTTGCAGTTGCTCGTGGAATTCAGTCTCCGGCTCGGCGTGCTTTTTGGGATGTGGATGCACCTGCGACTTTAGCTCGCGTGGAAACCGATCCCGATCCGTTTCGTGCTCTTATTCCGGACTATGACTTCATCTTCACCTACGGTGGAGGTCCTCCGGTTGTGGAGCATTATCTTCGCTTAGGCGCGAAGAATTGCGACCCCATCTACAACGGTCTGGATCCCGAGGCCCACCATCCCGTGCCAGAAGACTTCTCGTTGGATTGCGATCTTGTGCTGGTGGCGAACCGTTTGCCCGATCGCGAGCGGCGAGTAGATCAGTTTTTCCTGCGTGCTGCTGAGCTGGCGACCGACTTGCGATTCATTCTTGGTGGCGAAGGCTGGGGTGGTAAGCGGCTGCCGTCCAACGTGCGTTGGATTGGTCACGTAGGCACTGGAGATCACAACCGGGTGAACTGCTCCGCGAGAATGGTGCTCAATGTCAATCGAGATTCGATGGCTGCTGTCGGTTTTTCTCCACCAACAAGAATTTTCGAAGCTGCCGGAGCTGCCGCCTGCGTGATCACCGATGCCTGGACTGGAATCGATTCCTTCTTTGAACCGGGGAAAGAGATTCTCATCGCGGACTCGGCTGAGAAAATCGTCAGCTTCTTGAAAGAAATCACTCCCGAGCGAGCCGCGAATATTGGCCTAGCGATGCGCCAGAGGGCGTTGCGGGACCATACCTATGCGCAGCGTGCAGCCCAGGTATCTCAAGTGCTTTCGTTGGCCACACCGCTTCGAACCGCCGTAGCCTGACATTGCCATGAAGATCGTCGTCTTTGGACTCTCCATCACGTCCGCGTGGGGAAACGGGCATGCAACCACCTTTCGAGCCCTCCTCGGAGCGCTTCATCGTCGTGGACACAACATTGTTTTCTACGAAAAGAACGTTGAGTGGTACGCCTCAAACCGTGATCTTCCAAGTCCTGCCTGCTGCAAGTTGCGGCTGTACGAGGACTGGTCGGTGATCGCGGCAGACGTGCGCAGGGAATTGGACAACGCCGATGTGGGTGTGGTGGGTTCTTATTTCCCCGATGGAATCGCCGCCATCGAAGAATTGCTCGAGAGTCGCGTGCCAGTAAAAGCCTTCTACGACATCGACACCCCGATTACTGTTTCCCGACTGCGTCAGGACGGAGCGACTGAGTACCTGAAATCCGACCAGATTGCAGGCTTCGACGTATATTTCAGCTTTACTGGCGGTCCAATGCTCGCTGAGATCGAGCAGCGCTTTGCAGCGCAGGCTACGGTCCCGCTCTACTGCTCATTCGATCCGAACGGCTATCACCGGTTCGAAGTCAACAAGCGCTTCGCTTGCGATTTGAGTTATATGGGTACTTATGCCGTCGATCGTCAGGCGAAGCTTGAGGAGCTCCTGATCGGTCCTGCCAAACAATCACGAAGCGCAAGTTTCATCGTCGCCGGGCCGCAATATCCGAAAAGTATCCGCTGGCCAAAGAACGTGCGGCGCATAGTGCATCTGAATCCTCGTTGGCATGCGCGTTTTTATTCTTCGTCGCGGCTTACCCTGAATATTACTCGCCGGGATATGGTTATCGCCGGTTACTCTCCGTCGGTGCGATTGTTTGAAGCGGCGGCATGCGGCGCTGTCATTGTCTCCGACAACTGGTCTGGGCTCGATACGTTCTTCAGTCCGGGCAGTCAGATTCTTCTTGCCGTCGATGGGGACGATGTCGTGCGCTACCTCACTCTCTGCGACGCTGAACTTCGGCGCATCGGCAGTGCAGCGCAGCAGCGCGTGCTCAGCGAACATACCAGCGACATGCGGGCGCAGCAGTTTGAAAATGCGGTCGTTGAATCGACGCATAGGCGCGTCACATCATCCCGCGCTATGGTCGGCTAGGACACAATTCGAGGCAGAAACCTGAGCTGGTGCTCTTTTTGCGTGCCATATATGCCAACGCCTGCCGGAATTCCGCGCATCTCATTGAATTGCACGATCGCGGCAACTGCCTTCTAGAACCACAATCCGTTCGAACCAATAAGGAATGAAATGAGAATTGCCCTGATCGCCCCGCCATTTATTTCTATTCCGCCGAAGCTCTATGGGGGAACGGAGCTCTTTATTGGGCATCTCGCCGAAGGACTGAAGAGCAATGGAGTCGATGTAGTCGTATATGCAAACGGCGACTCCACTGTTAACGTTGAAGTGAGGTGGTTATACTCGAAATCTCAGTGGCCGCTCGACGGCGATGTTTTTTCGAATATGAAGGACATCAATCATGCCGCTTGGGCGATTGCAGATGCAATTCAGGACTGCGACATCGTGCACCTCAATAATGCGCCCGGCTTGTGCGCTTCTCGTTTTACTGAAGTCCCATTTGTCTATACGGTTCACCATCCCCATGAGCAGGGCTTGAGCGGCTTCTACTCTTATTATCCGCACGTGAGGTACGTCACTATCAGTGATTTTCAAAGGTCGCTCGAGTCCATGCCGAGGATGCGAACCATACATCATGGCGTAAGAATCGAAGATTATCCGTTTCGGGAAAAGAAGCAGCCTTATCTGAGTTTTATTGGACGATTGGCGCCGGTCAAGGGTCCGCACATCGCAATTCAAGTGGCAAAGAAAACCGGCATCCCCCTCAAGATCGCAGGCGAAGTGCAGCCGCTTTTCAAAGCTTATTACGAAACTGAAATCAAGCCACACCTGGATGGATCTTTCATCGAGTACATTGGCGAGGCTGACCTGACAACAAAAAATGAACTTCTGGGAAACTCGATGGCGATGCTGTTTCCCATTCAGTGGAATGAGCCATTCGGACTAGTGATGATCGAAGCGATGACCTGTGGTACCCCCGTGATAGCTCTACGAGGTGGGTCGGTTCCCGAAGTAGTACGTGATGGCGTTTCTGGGTATGTTTGCGATAACGTCGAGCAAATGGAAGAGCGTGTTCGCAACCTGGAGACGATCCCATCTGTGATTCACAATCATGCCAAAGAAAACTTCTCTGTCGATGTCATGGTCCGAAGGTACATCAAGCTGTACGAAGCCATTCAAGCTGAAAGGCAATCGTTGGAATTGACTGCGAAAGATGTCGTGTTAGCTGAGCCTGGAGCGGCGGCATGAGTTCTCTCCTGCAGATTCCTCCAGACGCCCTGGAGGAGATTGGCAGTCCTTACCCTGAGCCGCAGCTCGGGTTCCTGGTCCACGAACCGCGCAAAGTCAACAACCTCACGCTCATCCATGGAAAGACATTTCTATCGACGACGGTATCAGGGGACATCATGCCTCCTGGAGCCCCCGATGTCGGCTTCTTTCACGATGACACGCGCTTTCTGAGCAAATTGGAGTTGAAGGTCGGAGGAAATCGGACGGTAGTTCTGTCATCGAGCGAAGAGAAGACATTTGCTTCTAAGATCGAGCTCACTACCGGCTCTCTTTCCCAAATTAATTCTTTCGATTTGCCGGAAAATACGATTCACATTCGCCGCCAACAGCTTTTGGCGGCAGATGTACTTTACGATTCCATCACTTTCTCCAACTTCAACCTCTCCGATGCCGAGCTCGTAGTCGAAATTGCGTTCGAGGCAGACTTCGTCGATGTCTTCCAGGTGCGCGGATGTGCTCGTCACAGGTCCGGGCGTTACTACAAGCCAATCTTTCGTGGGGATTCTCTGATCTTTGTTTATCGCGGATTGGACAACGTGACCCGCGAGACCGTGGTCCGATTTCAGACGCCTCCGGACGAAATCGAAAACAACGTCGCCAGATGGAATTGGAAGATTCCTGCATCGAAATTTCGCGAACTCTTGAACACGGTGAGCTGCCATGTCGCAGGCGAGACCATTCGCTTAGGCGCAAAGGGCGTGGTGCAAGGGTTTCGCGAACGGCGAGAGGCTTACCGCCGCTGGGAGGAGGAGTCCACAAGTTTCGAGAGCAGCAACGATATCTTCGACGAAGCCTTGCGAACCTGCATCGCCGATTTCCATGCATTACAGATTCCAGACGGCAATGAGCATGTCGTGGCCGCTGGAATTCCCTGGTTCGCCACCATGTTTGGCCGAGACTCGTTAATCGCGGCTTACCAGGCGCTGCTGCTGAATCCTCGACTTGCAAGTGAAACCTTGCGCGTGCTGGCCCGATATCAAGGCAAAGAGTTCAACGACTGGCGCGACGAAGAGCCGGGCAAAATTCCCCACGAGTACCGCACCGGCGAAATGACTCGCGCCGGCGAAATGCCGTTTGGGCCATACTACGGCTCGATTGATGCCACTCCGCTGTTCCTCATCTTGCTCAGCGAGACTTTCAATTGGACCGGCGATGAAAAGATGGTTCAGGAACTGCTTCCTGCTGCGCGCGCTGCCCTTAAGTGGATCGAGAGTTACGGCGATCTCGACGGCGATGGACTAATCGAGTACAAGCGCCGCTCGCCGAAGGGATTAACGAATCAGGGATGGAAAGATTCGTGGGACGCCAATATGCATCGCGATGGGAGCGTCGCCAATCCGCCGATTGCGTTAGTGGAAGTTCAAGGTTATTGCTACGAGGCCCAATATCGCATGGCCCAATTGCTGCGCCTCGTCGGCGATACCGAATATGCGGACAAGCTGCGTAAGAGCGCGGCCGAATTGGCCAGGAAAATCGAGAAGAGCTTCTGGCTGCCCACGGAGTCGTTTTACGCTATGGGACTGGATAGCCAGAAGCGGCCGCTGGAAGTCATCTCTTCGAATGCCGGGCATCTGCTCTTCACCCGCGCCATTGGACGCGAGCGCGCGCGTTTGGTCGTCGAGCGCTTTATGCGCGACGACATGGAATCTGGGTGGGGATGGCGAACATTGGCGGCCTCAGAGCGCGTCTTCAATCCCTTGAGCTACCACCGCGGTTCGGTGTGGCCGCACGACAACTCACTGATCGCCCACGGAATGGCTCTCTATGGCTTCCGCGAGCCGGTGCAAAAGATATTTGATTCGCTCTACCGCGCGGCTTTGACGTTCCGCGACTATCGTTTGCCGGAGCTCTTCTGCGGTGTGCAGCGCAACGAATACGACGAACCGGTTCATTATCCGGTTTCGTGTTCCCCGCAGGCCTGGGCCTCAGGCACTTTCTTCCTGCTGCTTACATCGGTTCTCGGACTGCGTCCCTCCGCGTCGCGGAAGGAACTGAACATCGTGAATCCGGTGCTTCCCGATTGGCTCGACTTCCTCCGTATCCGGAATCTCCGCGTCGGACAAGGCCGCGTCTCCCTCGAATTCACCCGACAAGGGCAGCGCTCATTCTGCAATGTGATGGACGTCTCCGGCGAGAAGCTGCTGATCAATGTCGCGTTCAGAAAGTGACTGCAGCCCATCAAGAACTCTCTCTATGACACCTCGCTGGTGCCGTCGCACCCTTTAGGCTATGAAACTGACTTTATCGCCTGCGCGTGCACTCTCCCGGCCGCGTGATGCATTCGCCGTAGCAGCTCCTCGAGGTGCCGCTGTTCGGTGAGGTAGCTGATGATCATCACCCGAATTACGGTCGTTCTTCGCACAACGGTAGTCGATATCCATTGCCGGCCGTCCCGGGTGACCTCGTCCACCAAGGCTTGATGCAGCATGGCACCGCGTTCTTCCTCCGACCCTGGGTTCTTAAGACGCAAATTGAAAATGGGCAGCATGGGTGGCGCGAACAGCTCGAAGTCCGGAGATTTCCCAATTTGGTCTGCAAACCAATGCGCAAGCTGAACTTGGCGGTCGATGTGCTCTTCGTACGCCTGGCGTCCGTGAACGCGGAGCGTAAGCCAGAGTTTCAGGGAGTTCATGCGGCGCGTCCATTGCGTGCTGATGGCGAAGTTGTCCGGAGGCCGAGGCCTATCGGTCTTCGGCATGTAAGGCGTGCTCACCCCGAAAGTCTGCTTCAGCAACTCGGGATGAGAGGTAAGCACAACGCCAGCGGCAAACGGCATGGCCAGCCACTTGTGTGGATCGACTGTGATCGAGTCTGCCAACTCAATGCCGCGCACCAGGTTGCGGTGTTTGTCGCTGAAGATCGCAGCCGCGCCGTAGGCGCCATCTACGTGCATCCACAGTTTGTGCCTGCGACAGAGTTCGGCGATCGTCACCAAATCATCGATGGCTCCGGAGTTTGTCGTGCCGGCCGTCGCCACCACACAGAAGGGAACTCGTCTGGACGAAGCGTCTTCGCCAATCGCGGCCTCCAGGTCATTGACATTCATTCGAATCTGATGATCGACCGCGATACGGCGAACAGCTTTGCGCCCAAGACCTAGCAGTCCCGCGGACTTGTCCAGCGAGTGATGCGCTTCCTCGGACGCGTACAACATGGGAGTGCCGCCGATTGACTGCACGCCCTCGTTCATCACGTTTGGGAATCTTGCGGTGAGAGCCAAGGCGAGGGCGGAGAAGTTGGCCTCGTTGCCTCCACTGGTAAAAGTGCCCCCGAACGGCTCGTCCCAGCCGACACGCTCTCCGATCCAGCGCACGCTCGCCTGCTCGATCTTTGAGGCGAGTTGCGATCGGGCCATCGTCGCCAGTTGCGGATTGAGCGCCGCCACCAGCGCCTCCGCCAGAACGCTGATGTATGTCGGTGCCGGGTTCATCAGCCCGAAATAGTTGGCGCTGGGAACATGGAAACCCTTGTCAATCATCTCGGAGCAGATATCGTCGAGCACCTTCTCAGCATCTTCTCCCAATTCAGGAAGGAGATCGCGCAGTTCACCAAAAGTGCGTTGCTCCTCCGGCAATTGCACCGGCCGAGTCTGCAATGATTCGAAGTAGCGATCGATGTGATCGATCAGGCGATAGCCAAGTTGCCGGCGGTAATCGGAATCGAGTTGGAAGCGACTACTCTTGTCCATGTCAAATTAGATTTCGCGATTTCGCGATCTGATGATTTCACGAATTGAAAATCGCCCAATCACAAAATCGCGAAATAACCAAATGAGTCTCGGCCGGTTCCACGGTGAGACGAAATCGCGCACGCTAGCCGCCCGTCCCGGTTGCTTCCTCGGCAGCTTCGTCCTGCTTCTGCGGGCGCAACAGGGGGAAGAGAATTACGTCGCGGATAGATTTTGAGTCGGTCAAAAGCATTGTGAGGCGATCGATGCCGATGCCTTCGCCGCCGGCGGGAGGCATGCCGTAGGAAAGCGCGCGGATGTAATCTTCATCCATTACATGAGCTTCTTCATCGCCACGTTCGCGTTCCGAGAGCTGCTGCTCGAAGCGCCGGCGTTGTTCCTCCGGATCGTTCAACTCACTGAAGGCGTTTCCGATCTCCAGGCCGCCAACGAAAATCTCGAAACGCTCCACCCAGTCTGGCTCATCCTTCTTGTTTTTGGATAAGGGAGAAATGGCGACAGGGAAGTCATAAAGAATCGTCGGCTGCCACAGGTGCTCTTCTGCCACGGCTTCGAACATGTTGGCGATCGTTTTTCCCGCTGGCTCCGCAGGATCGTAAGGCATATGCGGGGTATGGCCAGCGTTGAGCCGCTCCACCAGCTTGCGAACAGAAGCGGCATTGGCAAAGTCCGACATTTGCGGTGCGGGAGCGCAACTGGCGGGCCAGTACTTGATGATGGCCTCGCGCATGGAAAGCCGTTGCCAATTTCCGAAGTCGATCTCGCGTCCCTGATAGGAGACAACCGTAGTTCCGTTCACCTCGCGCGCCACATGCGCCAGCATCTCCTCGGTGAGAGACATGAGATCGCGATAGTCGGCGTATGCTTGGTAAAACTCGAGCATGGTGAACTCGGGATTGTGTTGGGTGGAGATGCCTTCGTTGCGGAAGTTGCGATTGATTTCATAAACGCGATCGAGTCCGCCGACCGTCAATCGCTTCAAGTAGAGCTCAGGAGCGATGCGGAGATAAAGATCGATGTCGAGCGTGTTGTGATGTGTAGTGAAAGGACGCGCCACCGCGCCTCCGGCGATGGGCTGCATCATCGGCGTCTCCACTTCGATGTAGCCGCGCGCATCGAGGAAGGCGCGAATCGCCTTTACGACCTTACTGCGCGCGATGAAGACCTCACGCACCTCGGGATTCATAGTCAGGTCCACGTAGCGCTGGCGGTAACGCAGCTCCACATCGGACAGGCCGTGATACTTTTCCGGTAGAGGCAGCAGGTCCTTGGCAAGAAACGTAAGCGCATCCACGTGGACGGAAAGCTCATTGGTGCGCGTGCGGAAGAGATAACCGCTCACACCAATAATGTCTCCGAGGTCTAGGAGTTTATAGAGCTGGAAGGCTTTCTCTCCGACGGCGTCGAGCTTCACGTAGATCTGCAGCCGCTTGCCCGCCTGCTGTAGATGGGCGAACCCGGCCTTACCCTGCCCGCGAATCGACATCAAACGGCCGGCGACGCGGACATTCACCCGCTCGTGCTCGAGTTGCTCGGCGGTCAGGTCAGAGTAGCTGCGAAGAACCTCGGGAATGGTATGAGTGGCTTCGAATTTGTGCGGATAACTCTCTTGTCCGAGCGCCTCGATTTGCTTCAGCTTGTCGCGGCGAAGCTGGTATGTGCTGTCTTCGAATGACACAGGGGAAAGTATATCGGAGCGGCTTCGGGCCTTCGGCGATCGGCATTCGGCCTCGAACCTTCCTTCTAGCGATTGCTAAAGCCCGTCAGCATTTGAGAATCGAATGGTTTCAAGCGGAACTCCTCTTGCGTTGCTGGCCGAACGCCGATTGCCGACTGCCGAGGGCCCAAAACAACAACGCCCGGAGCATGTCCGGGCGTGGTGTCGATCGTGTTTGTTCAGCTTACTTGCGGAAGCGTGCGACTAGTCCGGTGAAGAACGAGCCTAAGCCCAGCAATCCAAGCAAGGGCAGCGGAGAAGCCGTTTGCGGCAGTCCATTGGCCTTGCCTTGGTCAGCAGCATTGGCGCTGGCATTGGCGTTCTGATCGGAGCTGGCAGCCGAGTTCGACTGCGCGCTTGCGGCCGACTGGTCAGCATTGCTGCTGCCGGTGGTGGTGCTGGTCGCACTCTGATCCGCAGCGACAGCCGGAGCTGCAGCGGCCGGAGCGCTCTGATCGGTTGCGGCCGGAGCAGTCTGCGCCTTTTGGTCGGCGCTGCTCGAGGTCGATGATGCAGAGCTGTTGTCTTGCGGAACCGTGCTGGAGGACGCCGGAGCGGTGGAGCTGCTTCCCGTCTGGCTGCTGGAGTTGGAGCTGTTCATGTCGCTGCTGCTCGAAGATGAACTCGAAGCCGGCGCCGGCGATGAACTAGCGGGAGCGGCGGAGTTCTGATCGGGCGTCGTCGTGGATGTCGAGCTCTGGCTCGAGCTTGCGGGCGCCGCGCTCGAAGGCGCTGCGGTCTGACTTGAACTGGACGAGGAATTCGCCTGATTCATGTCAGTGCTGCTGCTCGGAGCAGGAGCGGTGCTGGTTGTGGATGACTGGCTGCTTGCCGGAGCAGTAGCGGCCGGTGTCTGGTTATTGTTGCTGTTCGGGTCAGTGCTCGAGCCAGACGACTGGCAGACGGCGATTCCAGCCGACAGCAGCAAGGCAGAGCATGTATAGAGAATCTTCTTCATGTGATACTCCTCTTCTTCTGCCCGGCTTCCGAAAGCCGGGGGATCCTGGGGTGCTATCGCCAAGGCGATACTTTCCACCTAAGGCAGTTAGAGATTAGTTACTAGTGCGGGGTTTGCCGGGCGGAAGCGAATAAGGTGAGCAGCGGGAGTAGAACGCAATAGGCAGTAAGCAATGGGCAAGAGGCAATCAAGCAATAAGCAGTCAGGCAATAAGCAATAGGCAATAGGCTAAAAAAGCCACCGCGCTCGGGAGGAACTGGAATCCTGATTTCTCTCATTGTTGTCCGAACATACAGCCAAAGTGAGACTGCCGGTTCCTTCAGCGCGAATCGCCCATAGGCCCGCCCCAATCCGATAGAGTTACTGAGAAGCCGACGTTTGGTTCAGCCTATGGCCAATTGCCTAGTGCCTATTGCCTGTTGACAATGCTTTCCCGCGACGAAATCTGGATGAAGCGTGCTATCAATGAAGCCGCAGCCGCGCAAGAAAGCGGGGAAGTCCCTGTCGGAGCTGTTGTGGTGAGGCAGGGAGAGTTGATTTCGAGCGGCCAAAACCGCAATTTGCGGGACAACGACCCATCCGCCCATGCCGAGATCGTCGCCCTGCGCGCAGCGGGGGTGGCGCTCGGCAACCATCGTCTGGAGGATTGCGAGATGTATGTGGTCATCGAACCGTGCGCGATGTGCGCTGGAGCGCTGGTTCAGGCGCGACTGAAGCGGTTGATCTATGGAGCCAAAGATCCTAAGGCGGGTGCAGTGGAGTCGGCGATGCGGGTGCTGAATCATCCCAGGCTAAATCATCGAATGGAGGTCACCGGCGGAGTCTTAGAGGAAGAGTGTTCGCTGATGCTCCGCGCATTCTTTCAGTCAAGGCGTCAGAAGAGCTAACCCGAGCTGCGCGCTTCGAACGGAATCACGCACGTAAGCCCGTGGAGCATTTCGGAAACACCTGAGGTACCGAGTGGGTAGGTGCCCCACCGCCTCTGGATGATAGTTTCCATAGTTGAGGAGGCTCCATAGACTCCTCAAAGCGCTGTCATCCTGACGCGGTCCTCCGCGAAGGATCTCCCGCGATGCTTCAGTTTTAAATGCAGTTTCCTGGCTCCTCTACTCCGAGAATCCGTTTGTGATTAGACTTTCGAGTTTCGTAACAGCCTCGGTCGCGATGGCGCACTTCTCGTAAACATATGCGCTACCGAATGGCTGGTAAAATGAACAGCAGATCAAAAGTCGCTGCCGATTTGACGCGGAGAGGTGCGTGAGCGGTTGAAACGAGCCGCCTCGAAAGCGGCCATACCTGAAAGGGTATCGGGGGTTCGAATCCCTCCCTCTCCGCCAGACAGTCCGTAGCCCGGAGAATTCCTCTCCTAAGGATAGCGGAACCCAGTATTTGTGGCCTTTTTGACGTCCAGCTGTGAAATAGAAGGCTTGGCATTTGATCTCAAGAACCATGAGAATGACAGCTTTCTCCAAGCGGCTTTTGGCCGTCCCCTTTCATTGAGCGCACCAGTCTCGCAGTTTGGGTACCTAACTTGGAGTCGAAATGGAACTTTGCGCTTTTTAGCAACACGACGTCGAAATTGACCCGTGCCAGCACTGGTGGGTGGCGCCTGGAGGTTCTGTCCTGTGGTCCTCGAAGCCAGTGGCGTGATCTCCGAACTTAACCGAGTTCGCCAATTTCAGCGCCGGCGAGAATGTTGTACAGAGTGGAACGGCTGATCCCTAATACCTCTGCGGCACGTGCCTTATTGCCATCTACCAGCTTCAGTACGTGCAACGCATGCTTTTGCTGAGCTTCTTTCAGGGACATTCCCATCCAGCCACCGATGCTGGATTTGGACTGCAGGGCAGGGGGAAAATGGGCAATGTCCAGCACTTCGGCGTCGCACATCATACAAGCACTGGCGATCACATTTTCCAATTCGCGAACGTTTCCGGGCCATAGGTGCTCTGAAAGCAGATTCTGAGCGCGGCGGCTGATTCCAACGATGGCCTTCTTGTATTCCTTTGCAAATTTCTGAACGAAGTATCGTTGCAGGAGCGGCAGGTCTTCCTTGCGATCGGCCAATGCGGGTAACGTGAGGTGAATGACGGAAAGTCGGTAGTAGAGGTCTTCGCGAAAACGCTGCTCGGCAACTTCCAGTTGGAGGTCTCGGTTTGTCGCAGCGATGACTCTGATATCGAGTTTCTTCATCGCCGGTGATCCGACCCGTTGAATCTCGTGCGTTTGCAGGACTCGCAACAGCTTGGGTTGCATACCAATCGGCATCTCGCCGATTTCGTCCAGGAAGACGGTTCCATGGTTGGCCTGCTCGAAAATTCCCACCTTGTCTCTTATCGCTCCGGTAAATGCTCCGCTCGCGTAGCCGAACAGTTCGCTCTCGGCAAGTGATTCGGGCAGACCTGCACAATTGCAAACCACGAAAGCGCCTTTGCGATTCGGAGAGAGATCGTGAAGCGCTCGTGCGACAAGTTCCTTTCCCGTTCCGGAAGGACCGCTTAGGAGCACGGTCCGGAAATGAGGCGCTATGCGCCTCATCATATTGAAGAGATCCAATAAGCGGGGGCTGCGGCCTACCAACCCGTGGAACTGGAAAGAAGAAAGCAGTTCGGCATCAACCGAATATGTCTGCTTGTTCTTCTGTGCGAATTGAATGGACCGCTCGACGCGATTCCGCAGCGCGGCTGTGGCAATGGGCTTGACGAGATAGTCCGCTGCTCCTTTCTGAACCGCTTCTACGGCGATTGAGGGAGAAGGATCTCCGGAAAACAAGATTACTTCGATGCGAGGATCGAACTGTACAATCTCTTCGAGTAAATCGAGCCCGTGCACGTCGCGCAGATTTAAGTCGAGGAGAACCAACCGCGGTCGGTGCTGCTTCACCAATCGCCAACCGGTCTGTGCGTTCTCGGCCACCATGACATTTACCGGCATGTCATGAAAAACTTGCTGCATCAATTCGACGAATGAGGGCTCATCGTCGATGAGAAGTACCGAAAAATCTTCCGGTGGTTCTAGAACAAGGACCATGGCGGACGATCCCATGCCGAAAGAACGCGTGCGGGTAACTTTACCACTACGTGAGTGGCTCCCAGAAGCAAGGAAGCGCACGCAAAAAAATGAAGATGCAGGATCGGTATTAAACCCCAAAATGCTCGACCACAGCAGATTCTAGATCAGGGAAATTGGATTCACAGAAGCCGCTCAGCCGTAGTCCAACTTGGTCATAGCGATCCGTGACCTGTCTCCAATAAGGTATGTCAAACGACGTGAAATAGCAGATCCAGACTCCAACTGCCCCACCCAGCAGCGCAAGCCGCAACTGGATTGTCGCTGAACGTATTTCATAACCAAATTGCGCGAATCCAGGATGTTCCTGGGTTACCAGCAGGTCTCCATACGAAAGCAGCACAGCAGAATTGTGAAACGCAGACAAGTAATAGCTTTGCAGCGCCCTGAGACGCAGTCTCCTGAGATGACGATATTCACCTCGCGATAAATTGGTTTTGAGGTAACGATCGTCATCTTCGCAGGCAAGATGGCGGAACGAGGCAACGTTGATCGGTTCCAGGCAGTCGAGCAGCTCCATCAAATTCGCCGGATGTTCCGCGGATCTGCGCAGCAACTTCAGCGCCGTAAGCAGGCCGGCAATCAGCAACAGAGCCGCTATCACGGTGAAGATCATCTGCGTATCGCTCCCCTCATCGACTCTGCCCACGCGAGGAGATCAGGCCTGAGCTCTCCCGGAGTTTGAGATTCGAATGGGGCCGGAAGGAAATAAACGGCAAAGATTGAGATCGCAGCATCGAAGGCGAGAGTCTCGACCCAACTTGCGATCGCCGCCGGTCGTGACAAATGCCTCGCCCACGACATCGCAGTATAGACGAAGAGATCAGCGGTTCCCATCACGCCGAGCCCGGCGGCAATGCCGCATAACCCGGATCTCCACTTGATCCCTAGTATCCTCGACGTGGCCACCACCAAGAGAAACATTCCCAGTCCCGTGAAGCTTGCCATCAACTCGGCTCGGGCAATTCTCCGCGGCCAGCCGTGAGAATGCATCAGGCCGATCGTCAGCGCAAAGGCCGTAAACCACAGGGTCGCGGCTGTGATTTCGTAACCGATACGGCGCATCGTGTCCAGGGAAGAATATTCTTCAAGAACACTCCTGAAGATGCTTCGCAACAGAAGCAAGGTGAGAACGAAATTTGCGAGGCTACAACTCCAAAATGCGTAGAAATAAACTTTGTAGGAAATAAGATTACATATAAACTCAGTCACCAATCTGAAGCACTGGAAACAGATATAGGACCAGAAAATCGGATAAGAAAAATGCTGCTTCCTGCGATACATGACGGTTGCAATACCTATCAGTACCGGAACTGGAAGCAGCCAAAAGACGTAGAGTGCCAACCGCATGACGCGGTGGACAGAGTATCACCGAAGCGATGTGAGAACGAGTGGATTATCTGCCACCAGACAGCCGTTGGGATTGTCCGGAGGACAAATGGGCATGGGCCCCGGATCACTCAAGAGTTGGCGATGCACAGCCGGGGTTGTAAGCATGACGGTCAAGGCTAACAAGCAAAGTGTTTTCACCGTGCGCTCCTCCTTTGGTGAAGTGCACGGTGATGGTCTTGCCGAATAAGGAGCTGCGGTAAATTTTTCTTTTCGCCTTACAAATTACGAATTCGTAATTCAAAGCATGATTCATAGCGCTGCCTACGAAGCGTTCCGAACGGTTTCCGCGGTCCAAGGCAACTTCGCGAGACTCGCCTATCTAGCCTCTTTGCAGGACGCTCCCGGGAAATACCACCATTGGGGATTGGCCAGCGAGTACGGCGAAGAGGAAGTACGTCGGGCTTTTCACCATACGCATCTCGTCGTATTGGAGACTGTTCTACAGACAGACCTCGGCGAATTGCTTGGCGATCTCAGTATGGGAGCCCAGGAGCAGGGGCAGACCATTGCCGAATTTCTTCAGCGGCTGGTTTCCACGCCGCTTGTCCGAACAACTGGCTTAGCCGGGCACAGCCACATGCATTTCAACTTCGTGCTTGAGTCGCTAAAGTCTCTTCTGAATCACGGCTAGCGGTCTTTAATTTTGTGGCGACTCCCACAACCCGCCCGACCACCTCGATCTCGGCTGGAAGCTTGTAGTTCCGCGCCGGCAGGCCCGAAAACGCATGGGCCTGAACCTGAATTTCCCGGCTGCTGAGAAGAGCGCACCATCCGCAGATGTAACTCTCTCGGGTTTCGAGAAAGTAAATGGGC
>Ga0307479_10001213_pt1 | contig 23491 bp, 19 predicted proteins | sample atmos_gasesECM4C_FD_203743 | JGI IMG/M metagenome (GOLD analysis project Ga0307479, IMG submission 203743) | Hardwood forest soil microbial communities from Morgan-Monroe State Forest, Indiana, United States - atmos_gasesECM4C_515 | ecosystem: Environmental > Terrestrial > Soil > Temperate... | reverse complement strand
TAGTTTCTCTGATTTCCTCTAATACTCTTTCAGCATTGATTTTTGTTAACTGCGCATCGACCAACATCACTTCGCGGGTTCCCTCGATAATGACGGAGTTAGCCCAAAACTGATCGTCGAGAGAGGTGACCACCTTGATTGAAAAACCGTGCTGACCACCCGCATATGCAGATGGCCATGAAATTAGAAACAAAAGAGTGATCAAGGTTGCACAAACTGCAAGACGCTCCATAGATTCTCCTACTTGATTATTCGCCGACGATGGGCACGAAATGCATGCGGTCCTTCGGCGCGAAGAATAGATGACGCGGGTAAGTCAAGAGAGACTTTGGCCATCGCCAATTCCAACGGTCCCAGCTTGATCTATCGGCTTGCCCCGCAGCATAACTATTTCTCGTCCCAACGATCGGTGTATGCCACGGGTACCCAGCTATACCCACTTGCCTCCTTGCGCAAGCGACCCAGGGCTGGAAATAAGGAAGTATGCGGCGTCGCAATCAAAACATTCTCTCGCGCGAGCCTTGCCAGCAATTGATTCCGCGTTGCCGCGGCTGCAGTCTGGTCGATGTCGAAAATCGCGGTGACCTCAGGATGCTGGAGCTGCACCCGTTGTGCATGGACGATGTCACCCCAAAACAGGATCTTTTGTCCCTTGGACGAAAATTCATAGCCGGTGTGTCCCGGGGTATGACCGGGCAGCGGGACGAGTTGCATGCCCTCGACGATTGACTCGGAGCCGCTAAAGGTGTGCCACTTACCGGCCTTGATGTACGGCGCTGCGATGGCTTGCGCACTCTGGAAGAACGGTTGCGCATCCTTCGGTGCCCTGGCAGCAATTTCCGGCGACAACCAAAAGTCGCTTTCTGCCTTCGCGACATAGACCTCGGCATTTGGAAAAACGCGATTTCCGTCCTGAGTGGTCAGGCCCCCGATGTGATCGGAATGGAGGTGCGTGACCAAAACGAGGTCGACTTCTTCCGGCGTGTAGCCTGCGCTGCGGAGGCTTCCTGCCAAGCGCCCGAGAGCTCCGCCACCCCACCAGGTGCCGGCGCCCGCATCGACCAGGATTAGCTGCTTGCCGGTGTTGACCAGGAAGCCGCTATCAACAACATCCAGCATGTGCGGATCTTCGTGCAGTCCTTTGACAACACCATCCATCGTCGCCTTCGTTCCGTTCAGCCACTGCGGATCGAATAGGCCGGTACCATCGTATAGGGCCGTCACTTCGAGGTCGCCGACTCTCAGCCGGTAGAAGCCCGGCTGCTGATCATGGTACTCGGGTGCGCCAGCTGGAGCTGAGTTTGGAGCGGAGACAAAGCTGGCCAGCGCTAGCAGAAGAACGGCGGCAAACCGCACCGAATTTCTCTTGAGAACGTTTCTCATCGTCTGTGCGGAGATTGCCTTGAGATTGCCGCCATCATCGAGAATGGCTACGTTCTCGCTGACGCCAAGTTCTCTGGCTTTCGCCACCGCTCTATCTACCATTTTCTGTGCTGGCTCAGAAGAGATGCTGTGTTTCTTCACGACGTCCGCCATTGGATACCTCCCACAACTTGATATTTATTGCTAGGTGCTCGTCCTCGCACTTTGCGCAATCGAGGCGGCCCTAGAATTAGTGAGCCAGCTTCCCTCCATCCACCGGGATAGAGGAGCCAGTCATGTACGATGCGTTTGCCGAACCCACAAAGGCGATCACGTGAGCGATCTCCTCCGGTGTTGCCAGACGCTTGAGGGGCACTGTCGACACGAGCGCCGCCTTATTCTCATCGGTGTTGGTGAAGCGTGTGAGCATGCCCGTGTCCGTGGTGCCCACAGCGATTACGTTTACCCGAACTCCAGTCCCCGCGACTTCCAGTGCAGCGGATTTTGTCAGTCCTTCCACTGCATGTTTGCTGGCCACATAAACGGACGCCCCAGCAGCGCCGACACTTCCATAGGTCGACGAGATATTCACGATGCTTCCGCTCCCCTGCGGCAGCATCACCCGCAGTTCGTGCTTCATGCTTAACAGCACGCCCAGCACGTTGGTATCAAACGTAGCCGCGTAGCTTTCTGCGGTCTGTTCTGTTACGAGACCCCGCAATCCTTCCGTCCCGGCATTGTTGACTGCAATATCTAGGCGTCCGAAACGCTTGACCGCTTGGTCCACAAGGTGGCGCACGTCCTCATCCTTGCGGACGTCAGTACGAACAAAGATGGCCTCCGCTCCGAGCGTTTCTAACTCTGCAACTAGCTCTTGTCCCTGTTTCTCGTGACGACCGGACGCAACGACACGCGCTCCTTCTCGCGCAAAAGTGATTGCTGCAGCGCGACCAATTCCTGTCAGTGCGCCGGTAATCAATACAACTGGTGAAGTCATGGCTCTACCTCCGTTGATCTGGACCCATGCAAACTGAGCATGACTGAGACGTCCGCCAAGCCGCTTTGGGGTAACTCAGATCAAATTGTTAGATGGTGAAGCTAGCTGTTTGTAGCCCGGAAGAAACATACTTTGTTAAGCTGGGAGCGATGCTTCACAAGCATGGGAGTGAGAATGGAACTACGCCATCTCCGCTATTTCGTCGCGGTCGCCGAGGCGGGAAGTCTTACGGTGGCAGCGGAGCAGACACTGCACACGTCACAACCTTCATTGAGCCGGCAGATTCGAGACCTTGAGGACGAGGTAGGCACGCAACTCCTGACGCGCGGTGTTCGCGGCATCGTACTGACACCGGCAGGCCGAACCTTTCTCGATCACGCCCGCTCGGTGTTGTCGCAGGTTGAAGCGGCAGCCGATGCTGCGCGTCGGGTCGCTCATCCCGCGAAGCCATGCTTCTCGATGGGCTTTCTGACCGGACACGAAGGGACGTGGATGGCCGAAGCCTTGCGGATCTTGCGCAACGAACTGCCTAGCATCGACGTGATGATATCGAGTCAATACTCGTCGCAGCTCACGAATGGCCTTTTGCAGGGAAAAGTCGATGCAGCTTTTCTTCGGCGGGAAAAAGGTGTGCCGGAGTTGGCGTTCCGTCCTCTCGTCAAGGAGCCCTTGGTAGTCGTCTTGCCAAGTGACCACCGTCTCGCCGCGCTCAAAGCCATCAGTCCAAGGGATCTAGTGGGTGAGACGTTCGTGGGCGTGTCTGACTTGGCTCCCGTAGTCCGTGCGGTCATCTACAATTACCTGAAGCGGTCCGGAACCAATATCAGGCCAACTCACGAGGCGGCCCACGTCACCATGGGAATCTCCTTGATAGCGTCGACGCGCGGCGTAGGGCTGTTACCTGCTTACGCGCAGAACTTTCTCCCTCCGTCGGTGACGAGTCGTCCTCTCAAGGGAGACGCGCCGACGGTCGAGCTGGTCCTTGGTTACAAAAAGTCGAACCAGTCTCCGATCCTCAAGCTCTTGCTTTCGAGATTAGACGAGTTGGTCGCTCGTGTCTCGAAGAAGGCGCGGTAGCTTTCGTGGACACCACCGTTGGGTTAAACGTACCGTGACGTTCCTTCCGAACTCTCGTCCGAGTGACGGGCACCAGCTGAGGCAAGAGGTCCGCGCGACGCGGCCTCCGGCGAAGGGCTCCGCGGCGGAGTATCATGAATTAGCAGCCGAGAACAGAAAGTCAACGGGCAGCGGCGTAAAGCCGCTGCTACAAGTCTAGTGAATAAAGTCAAACCCGGAACGCGCCATGGCCCAAGATATGAGGTGGAACTCCGGCCTGTACGACGACAAGCATTCCTTTGTCTGGAAGCTGGCCGCCGGTGTACTTGAGCTTCTCGCCGTGCAACCCGGCGAACGGATTCTTGATGTTGGCTGCGGCACCGGGCATTTGACCGCGCAAATCGCGCAAGCCGGCGCTCTGGTCACGGGTATCGATCGCTCTCCGGAAATGATTCGCCAGGCGGCGGAAAAATATCCCGACTTGCGGTTTCAGGCGATGGACGCTCGCGAAATCAATCTTCCCGAACGGTTCGACGCAGTGTTCTCGAACGCGACTCTTCACTGGATTGCAGAGCCGGAACGCGTTATCGCGGGGATTGCGCGGTCGCTCCGCCCTGGCGGCCGCTTTGTCGCGGAGTTCGGAGGCAAGGGCAACACCGCACAATTCCTCGCGTCATGCGCTCGCGCCTGGACGCGCTTGGGATTTCCTGGGGCCATGGCTAACCCCTGGTTTTATCCGAGCGTCGGCGAGTATGCCGGGCTCCTGGAACGCCATAGTCTTGAAGTTACGTTCGCGACGCTCTTCGATCGGCCGACGCCTTTGGAAGAAGGCGAAAAGGGTCTGCGCAATTGGATGGACATGTTCGGCAGCTCCTTCCTCGGAGGGCTTTCCAACGTGCAACGCGAAGAGTTCAAAGCCGCAGTTGAAAGCGAGGCCCGGCACGCGCTATTCCGCGATTCGCAATGGGTGATGGACTACCGCCGGTTGCGTATCGCCGCGCAGCGGGTGGCCTAGCCCTCGACTGCATTCTGCGTTGAGATCCTTCGCTCCGTAAACCCATCTGGAGCGCAAAAGCGGCTATAAAAAAGAAAGGGGCGGCTCCTAGCCGCCCCTTTCTTTTTTCCAACCGAGCATCAGCGAGCGCTGCGAATCGGCGCGCCTGAAGTTAAGGGAGCTTTCCTCTCCAAACCACTATCTCCGCCCGCAACCTACAGCAGGACTGCGAGCAAACACACCGAAGGTGATTGAGAGCCATGCCAGACAAAAAGCAAGTCCTAAATGCGATTGCGGGCGTTGCGCGGCAGCTCCGGCGCGCGCCATCACGATCGGAATTCATTGCCCGGTCGGGAATCTCCGCGTTTTTTGTACTGCAATCGTTCCGAAGCTGGAATGACGCAGTGAGGGCGGCGGGACTCCGGCCGCATACGCTGAACAAGAAGGTTGAGGACCGCGCGCTCCTGGAAGATTGGGGCAGGGCGGTGCGAAAGAAGGGCGGCGTGCCCCCGCGGCACATCTTTCAACGCGAAGGAAAATACAATTCTTCCACGCTGGCAAAGCGATTTGGAGGCTGGCAAAGAGTGCCCGAGGCGTTTCGCAATTTTGCCAAAGGCAAGCGGGAGTGGGACGATGTGGTTGCGCTTCTGCCCGCAGCCGTGCCGCCTTGGCGGCGCGGAAGAGCGGAGGAAGACAACGGGCAGCGGCGTGAAGCCGCGGCTGCAAATCGAGCGAATAAAGCGCAGCAGCACGCCGCGCTGAAAGACCGGGCGATTTACGGCAATTCGATGCCGTTGAGCTGGTTCCGGCATGAGCCAGTGAATGAGCAAGGAGTCGTGCTGCTGTTTGGGATGGTGGCGAAAGAGTTGGGATATATGATCGAAGGAGTCCAAACGGGATTCCCCGACTGCGAGGCGAAGCGGCGGATAGGACCGGACCGATGGCAGCGGGTGAATATCGAGTTTGAATTTGAGAGCAAAAATTACCGCGAGCACGGCCATCCTTTGGATGGCTGCGACGTGATTGTGTGCTGGCGGCACAATTGGAACGAGTGTCCGGAGCACATTGAGGTTGTGGAACTGTCCCGCGTTATCGAGTCTCTGACGGCCTTGCAAGACTAGTCAAATGCTTTCCGGATGCGGAGCAGCCAGAGCGTCGAAACCTAGATCTTGTCGTAGACGACGGTTAGCGGTTTCGGCTGGCCGGTGTCGTGAATGGTGAGCGTCAGGGTCTTTCCATCCGGAGAGACTTCGAATTTTGTATGGTCCATGACCTGGCCCTTCACCTTGTCGGTAATTTCCAAAGTGTGGGCATCCACCCGTTTGCCGGAGGACGTGGAGCCGGGCGCCACCTCCGGCCCATTCTCCTCGTAGTCCTTCCCGTCGAATTTCATATTAAGCACATCTTTATACGCGGGCGTATTGAAACTCAAGCCATCACCCTCATAGGGTGAGATTTCCCATTCATCCGGGGAAGTGAATTTCACTTCCGTTTCCTCCCATGTGCCGCCCCAGCCGGAACCGCTGCCGACTCTCTTCCAAACGACGTTGAAATCGGAGGTGGTGCCGTCGGGCTTCGTTGACGTTCCCTTGATGGTCTGCGTCTTGCCGTCATCGGCAATCGTGTGGGTCATGGAGCTGATGACTTTGCCGTCCATCTTGATCACCATCCTCCAAGTGTTGGTTCCTTCGGGAGCCATCGATATGGTTCGTCCGAAGTGGACCGGCTGGTCCGTGCCATCGTAGGCGAGGGTGTCCGACACGTCGCCGTGGGTCCAATTATATTTGTTGCCGCCGAGATCCTGAATCTTGACCTGCTCGCCAGTGAATTTGCTTTTCTCCTTGTTGAGTTTCCATTTACCGCAAAAGGGATCGTCCGAGGCCCAGAGCGAGCCTGCCAGCAAGCCGGCAAGCGCAAGTGAAAAATAGAAGCGTCTCATGGTGCACCTCCGAGGGAGGATTATAGCCAAAAGTCTTGCAGAGACAAGTTGTTCCGGTGGAACGGACGAGCAAGAGGCAGAAAGTAGAAAGACACGTTGTTCACGGTGGCCGTAGCTGTGTCTAAGTCCAGCCAGGATTCCTCGCTACGCTCGGAATGACAGGCCGGCTATTCGGCGCAAATGACTAGTCAGGGGACTAGTCAAGCGGCGGCGATACTCGGAATGACGCACGCGGCCGAGGTGGGCTTCGGCGAAGAGAAAGCGGCGGCCCTTCGTACCTCAAGGTAAACAAGCCGCCACACTTCAAAGTCAGGCTTTTTGGGCCTGGCGGCGGAGGAAAGTCGGCACGTCGAGATCGTCCGCGGGAACTTCCGGGCTGACCTCACGCACATTCTGCTGCACCTGGTGCACCACGTTCGGCGATTGCGCGGGCGGTTCGAGGACTTCGCGCCCGGCTTTCCAGGTTTTCGGCAGGAAGGATGCCTTCTGCGGGAGATTCTTCCTGTTGGTTTCCTTGAAACCGGCGGCGATGACGGTGATCTTGACGGACTCCTTCATCGTGTCGTCCTGCACGGCGCCGAAAATGATGTTGGCGTTTTCGTGCGCGGCTTTTTGAATGACGCTGGAGGCTTCGTGAACTTCATGGAGCGTAAGGCTGGAGCTGCCGGAGACGTTGATGAGAATGCCCTGGGCGCCCTGAATGGAATTGTCTTCGAGAAGCGGACTGGAAATGGCGCGGTTGGCGGCGTCGACGGCGCGGTTGCTGCCGGTGGCGACGGCGGTGCCCATGACCGCGTAGCCCTGGCCGTGCATGATGGCTTTCACGTCGGCGAAGTCGCGATTGATGATGCCGGGAACAGTGATGATGTCGGAGATGCCCTGCACGGCCTGGCGCAAGATGTCGTCGGCGATGCGGAAGGCGTCGAAAAAGCTGGTGCCGCGCTCAACGGTCTCCATGAGGCGCTCGTTGGGAATGACGATGACGGTGTCCACGGCGCCGATGAGCTCCTGAAGGGCCTGCTCGGCCTGCAGCATGCGGCGCTTGCCTTCAAAGGCAAACGGCTTGGTGACCACGGCGACAGTGAGCGCGCCGAGTTCGCTGGCCAGCGAAGCGGCTACCGGCGCAGCGCCGCTGCCTGTGCCGCCGCCCAGACCGGCGGTGATGAAAATCATGTCCGCGCCTTCCAGCGCTTCGATAATTTTTTCCGTGTCTTCGAGAGCGGCTTTGCGGCCAATCTCTGGATTGGCGCCGGCGCCGAGCCCTTTCGTGAGTTTGGCACCGAGCTGGAGCTTCTCAGGCGCCTGTGAGAGTTTCAGCGCCTGGAGGTCGGTGTTCGCGGCGATGAATTCCACGCCTTCAAGCTTGGCGCGAATCATGCGATTCACGGCGTTACAGCCACCCCCGCCGACGCCAATCACTTTGATTTTCGCCGGCTGCAGCTCCTCGCTGAAGGTCATGCGAATGCCTGCATCTCTTGGTGTCATGTTCTCCTCGATCCTCTCCAGAATCGCCGCGCCGCCCCGGGCAGGGTTACGGGGCACCGGCGAACATGGCTTTTAGTTTGGATACCAGATTCCCCGAGCGCGAGGGTGCGGAACGCCGCGCCTTCGCGCCGCACAACACAAGGCCGATCACCGTGGCGTACTCCGGCTGGGATACCTGTTCCGGCAGATCCGCCAAACCTTTAGGCTCCGCAACGCGCACCGGCAGGCGGAAGGACTGCTCGGCGAGTTCCTCGAAGCCGCGCAAGCGGGCGCCGCCGCCGCACAAAACCAGGCCGGCGGGAATCTGGCCGTCCATCCCGGCGCGCTGCAAGTCGTCGCGGATGAGCGAAAGCAGCTCGAGGGCCCGCGGCTCAAGAATGTCCGTAAGCATGTGCGAGAAAATGGTGCGGGGCGGGCGGTCGCCGACACTGGCGATTTCGATCGCTCCATTTGCCTTCACGAAGTCGGAGGCCGCGCAGCCGTGCTGGCGCTTGACGCGCTCGGCTTCGGGGATGGGGGTGCGCAAGCCAACGGCAAGATCGTTCGTAAAATGATCGCCGCCAATGGGAATTGCGCCGGTGTGGCGCACTACGCCGCCGCCGTAGACGATCAATTCAGTGGCACCGCCGCCGATATCCACCAAGCAGCAGCCCAGGTCGCGCTCGTCTTCGGTAAGGCAAGCTTCGGCGGAGGCCAACGGCTCGAGGACGGTATCGCTGATGAGGATTCCGGCCTTGTTGGCGGCGGTGACGAGGTTTTGCGAAGCGGCTATCGAGGAAGTCACAACGTAAACGTTGGCCACCAGGCGCTGGCCGAGCATGCCAACGGCGTCCCGTATGCCCTCTTGAGCATCAACAACAAATTCGTGGGGAAGGACGTGGAGGACTTCGCGGTCTGGGGGAAGAGAGATGTTGCGGGCGGCATCGACGGCGCGGCGGACGTCATCGCGCTCAATGTCGCGCGGCCGCGGGCCAAGAGTGACGCCGCCGCGGCAATTCACGCCGCGGACGTGGCTGCCGGCCACGCCGATGAGCGCTTCCTCCACGGGCACATTGGCAACACCTTCAGCTTCTTCAACGGCGCGGCGGATGGAGCTGACGGTAGCGTCCAGATTGACGATGACGCCTTTGCGCAAACCCTTGGATTCCGCCGCGCCGAGGGCCAGAAATTTTACGAGCTCGTCCTCGATTTCCGCGATGAGGATGGAAGTCTTGGTGCTGCCGATGTCCAGCCCAACCAGGTATTTGTCTTTCTTCGCCAAGCCGCCGCTCCCAACTGAAAATCAAACTTTTCTACCGCCCAAGAACTCGTTGCGACCTTGCCCTTCCTTGCCTTACTTGCCCTTCCTTGCCATTCGGGCAACTTGCACCGGCAAGAATGCCTGTGCCACAGGACTACTTTGTTTTGCGCCCAGCCGCGCCGGCATCGGGATTCACGACCACCTGTCGCGTGTACTGCAAATCAATGGACTGCACGCGTCCCGTGTTCGCCTGCCACTGCGAGAAGTTGTCCACAAGCATCTTGAACTTGCCGGAAAAATCACCTGAGCCGAAATGAACTGTGACGGCCTGTGCATCGGCCGGGCCGGCGAGGCCGGTCATGACCACGCGCAAATCCTTGGGATTGGAAAGGTCCACTTCGCTGAGGTTCTGCGAAGAGCCACCGCGCACCAGGTCAATGTCCTTGATGAATTCCTGAAAAAGCTGCATGCGCTTTTCGCGCTGGTCGCGCGGGACGTCCTCGGAAACGCCGCTGACGACGGGAAAGCGCAAGTCCTCGTCGCGCGGGCGGTCGAGAAGCACGCCGCGTGCGTCAATCAATGCGAGTTCGCCGCCGTTGCGCGCGAAAGCGACGGGGGTGCGTTCGGTGAGCTCGACGCGCAGGCGATTGGGAAGAATGCGCTGCACGGCGGCGGATTCGACCCAGGGGATTTGCTCGAGCTGGCCACGGCGCGCGTCCAAGGGAATGCGCAGGACACTACGGTTGAGGTCCGGGACAAAGGCCTTCAATACGGCTTCGCGGTTGACCACGTGATTGCCAGTCAATTCAATTTGCTCGGGCTGCAGGAGCATGACGGGCGAGTAGAGAAGAAACCTGGCGCCGTAGAATGCGATGGTAACAGCGGCGGCGCCTATGACGGCAAAGACGAGGATGCGCCGGAGAAGCAGCCAGCCGCGGTCGAGTTTCTTGCGGCGGATGTCGACGGGCTTCTGGCGGCGCAGATAGCGAGGCTCGTCGTCGGCAAGGAGTTCGGGACGGTAGCGCTCGGCATCGGCTTCCGCGGCTTGTGCGGCAGCGGTTGCGTTTCGTTGGATGGGCTTCAGGCGTTCCACACCACCACCTCGTTTTCCAGGGCCACGCCATAAGATTTTTCAACGCGCTCGCGGACCTGAGCGATCAGGGCCAGCATGTCACGGGCGGAGGCGCGTCCCGCGTTCACAAAGAAATTGGCATGGCGGTCACTAACGCGGGCGTCGCCCACGGAAAGGCTTTTGAGCCCCAGCTCATCGATCATGCGGCCCGCGGAAGCGCCCGGAGGATTCTTGAAAATGCAACCGGCGCTCTTCTGGCCAAGGGGCTGGCTGGAGCGCCGTTTTTCGTTGCAGATACGAATGCCTTTTAGGATTTCATCGTACGGTTTGGAGGGTAGTTCCAGTGTCACTGCGAGCATCATATCATCAGGCGCAAAAGAAGTGTGACGATATTCAAAGGAAATTTGATGGCCACGAAGGGTTTCGGTTTTGCGGCTGGAAGCACGATAGACCTTCACTTCGCGAACGTAAGTGCCGATTTGCATGCCGTAGGCGCCCGCGTTCATGCGCAGAGCACCGCCGACGGTGCCAGGAACACCGATCAGACCTTCCATGCCCCCGAGGTCGTGTTTGGCGCAGAAGGTGACAGTGCGGCCGAGGTCGGCGGCGGCATCGACGCGAGCAAGATTGCCGTCCAGAATGACGCCGGGATCCGGTGGTGCGAGCTGCAAGACGACCCAGGGAAGGTCGCCGTCGCGCACGAGCAGATTCGAGCCACCTCCGAGGAATTTATGGGGAATCTGGTTTGCGTCCAGAAGACCGAGCAAATCAGGAATCGTTTCGTGCCTGGTGATGCGGAGCAAATCGGTTGTTCCACCGATGCCGAGCGAGGTTAATTCGGACAGGCAGGCCCCAGGCCGGAATTCGACGCCGAGCTCGGTGAGATTCTTGAGGAACTTGGGATCGCTAATGCGCATGTTGGGCGGGACGCTCCGCTCCAAGGAGATTGATGAAATCATTGCTGGCGCGGCTGACGTTGCCGGCGCCGATGGTCAAGATGGCGTCGCCGGGCCGCGCCTGCTTGAGCAAGTAGTCGATTCCTTCCTGCATGGAACGAGAGTAGTGGACGTTCTTATGCCCGGCGTTGCGAATGGCACCGGCAAGAGCTTCGCTGGTGACTCCGGGGATAGGCGCTTCGCTGGCCGGGTAAATGTCGGTCAGAACGAGCAGGTCGGCTTGATTGAAGGCGCGGCAAAAATCATCCCAGAGATGCCGGGTGCGTGTGAAGCGATGCGGCTGAAAGAGCACCAGCAGGCGATTGAACTTGCAGCCGCGGGCCGCCTCGAGCGTGGCGCGGATTTCCGCGGGATGATGGCCATAATCGTCGATGACGGTGATGCCGTTCACCACACCCTTGATGTCGAAACGGCGGCCCACACCGGCAAATTTTGCCAAGCCTTCGCGGATCAGGTCTGAAGCGACGTTGAGGTACAAAGCCACGGCGGCAGCGGCGGCGGCATTGCGTACGTTGTGCATGCCGGGCGGATGCGACAAGCGGAAGAGGCCCAAATCATCTCCTTTGTAGGTAAGGCGAAACTCGCTCTCCATACCCTCCAACTTGACGTCGCTAATCACCAGATCGGCCTGGCTTGAAGTGCCATAGGTAATGATGGGGCGCTTCACGCTGGGAATTATGGCTTGGACATTAGGCTCGTCGATGCAGAGGATGGCCGCGCCATAAAAAGGCACGCGATTCACAAATTGGACGAAGGCGTCCTGAATATCGGCAAGCGAGCTGTATTGATCGAGGTGCTCGCGGTCGATGGTGGTGACAACGGCAACGACGGGCGCAAGCATCAGGAAGCTGCGGTCACTTTCGTCGGCCTCCACGACAAAGTATTCGCCTTTGCCGAGACGTGCGGTAGTTCCCGCTTGATTGACGCGCCCGCCGACGACGAAAGTGGGATCGAGATGCGCGGCCGCGAGCACGGACGCGACCATGGAGGTCGTGGTGGTCTTGCCATGGGCTCCGGCGACGGCAATGCCATATTTCAAGCGCATCAATTCCGCGAGCATTTCTGCCCGAGGAATGACAGGGATTTTCATTTTGCGCGCTTCGACAACTTCCGGATTGTCCGACTGGACGGCCGAAGAGGTCACCACCACATGCGCGCCGTCGGCGTTCGAGGCCTGGTGGCCCTCGAAAATCGCTGCGCCGAGACTTTGCAGGCGCTCGGTGATGCTCGAAAGCTTCACGTCCGAGCCAGAGACGGAGTAACCCAGCGTCAGGAGGACTTCGGCGATGCCGCTCATGCCGATGCCGCCGATGCCGACCATGTGAATGCGTTGAAAATTGCGAAAAGAAACCATCATTGATTTGGCCTCACCGATATGCCCTCACCGATTTGCCCTCGCGCGATCTTCCTGCACGTTGGCGGCCTCTTCGATCAGATTGACGATGTCGCGCGTGGCATGAGGGCGCGCCAAAGCGCGGGCGTTGGAAGAAAGCTTTTCGATTTCGCCGGGGTGGTCCAGCAAAGAAAAAATCTCGCCGGTCAATTTTTCGGCGTTGAGTTCCGGCTCGGCGATGAGGCGTCCCGCATTAGCGCGAGCCATTTCCTGGGCGTTGCGCAATTGATGGCTGTCCGTGGCCCTTCCGAAGGGAATGAAGATGGCGGCGCGGCCTGCGGCGGCGACTTCCGCCGCGGTAATAGCGCCGGCGCGGCAAACGATGACGTCCGCCCAGGCGAAACGCTCCGCCATGTTCGTCAGGAAAGGGACGACTTCCGCAAGGGTTTCGCGGCGGGCATAGGCCGTGCGCACGGCGTCATAGTCGCGCTCGCCGGTTTGATGCACGATGCTGAGCTGATTTTTTCGCGCGGCCAGGCGGTCCATGGAATCCACGAAGGCACGATTGATGGGCAGGGCGCCCTGGCTGCCGCCGGTAATCAGTAGCCGTAGAGGATTTTCCGGCTTGCGCGGCGCGATGGAAAAGAATTCCGCGCGCACGGGGCAGCCTGTGACGGTGGCTTTTTTTCCCCAAGCCTGGGCAGAAATTTCATAGCCGGTGGCAATGCGCTTCGCGAGATGGGCAAGGAGCTTATTGGTCAGGCCAGGCTCGGCGTTGGGTTCAAGAATAATGTTGGGCACGCCCGCGAACCAGGTGGCGAGCATCATCGGCCCCGCGGCATAGCCGCCAACGCCAAAGGCGGCGACGGGTTTATGTTTGCGCAACACGCGCCCAGCGTCCAGCATGGCGGGAAAGAGCATGGCCAGATTTTTGAACAAGGTCGCTCCGCCTTTGCCTTTGAGTCCCGCGACACGCAGGGTTTCGAGCGGCAAGCCCGCCTGCGGCACCAACTTCGTCTCAATCCCGCGTTGGGTTCCCACGAGCACAACTTCTCTCTCCTTCCCCCTGGCGAGCCACTCGCGCGCGATGGCCAGCGCCGGGAAAACGTGTCCGCCAGTGCCGCCGCCTGCAATCAAAAGCTTCACCGTCAACGCCATTGCCAAGCCAGGGCGCAGCATGCTGCGCCCCTACAAGGAAGATTCTTCACGACCACGCGGACTCCGTGGCTTGCTGCGAAATATTGAGGAGCACGCCGGTGCCCAACAGCATGGCCAGCAAGCTCGACCCGCCGTAGCTGATGAACGGCAACGGAATTCCTTTGGTCGGCACCATTCCGAGGACCACGGCGAAATTGATCAACGCCTGCCACAAAACCATGGCCGTGACGCCGAGAGCAAGCAAACGGCCAAAAGCATCGGGCGCGGCGAACGCGGCACGCAAGCCGCGCCGCCCGTAAACGACGAAGAGCGCGATCACGATGGCGGCACCGATAAAGCCAAGCTCTTCGCAAATCACAGCGTAGATGAAATCGGTGTGAGCCTCTGGGAGGTAGAAAAGCTTCTGCTTGCTCTCCATCAAGCCGACACCGGTGAGGCCGCCGGAACCAACGGCAATGAGCGATTGCCGCAACTGGAAGCCCGCGCCCTGTGGATCGGAGCTGGGATCCCAAAACGACAGAAACCGCGCGATGCGATATGGCGCCAGCATCACCAGGAGGACGAGAATCGGCGCACCCGCAGCGACACCCGTGGCAATCCATTTCCAGGAAAGCCCAGCGACAAAGAGAATCGTGGTGGCGAACAGCAGAATGTCCACGGAAGTGCCAAGATCGGGCTGCGCGAGAATCAGGACAACACAGACGACTATCGGCGCAATCGCGGGCAAAATCGTGCGCTGAAAGTCCTTGCGGCAAAACTCCATGGTGATTTCGCCACGGCGCTTCTGGTCCAGGAACCAAGCCAAATAGAGAATCACGGCGAGTTTGGCGAGCTCCGAAGGCTGGATGCCCACAGGACCAAAACGTATCCAGCGATGCGTGGCATGAGAGCGATCGAGGAAAAAGGCGCCGACGAGCAGGAGCAAGACGGCACAGAGAACGGGGTAGACGACAGCAGGCTGGCGCAGCTTGTGATAGTCGGTGCGCATCAACAGGAACATGCCCAGCAACCCGAGCAAGAGCCAGGCCGCTTGCCTGAGCAGGAAGATGTAGGAGCGGTGATAGAGCTGCTCGGCGGTGATGGCCGAGGCGCTGAGGATCATGACCGCGCCGAAAAGGCAAAGCGCGAGAGTGACGGCGAAGAGCCAGCGGTCGTTTTCTGCGCGTCTCGGCACGTCGGTTACCTTCCTCCGGAAGTAGTGCTGGCGGCCTGGCGCTCGAGTTGATGCACCAGCTCTTTGAACACGCGCCCGCGATGCTCGAAGTTCTGAAACTGATCGAAGCTGGCGCAGGCGGGCGCCAGCAAGACGACATCACCGGGTCGCGCGGCGTGGGCCGCGGTATCGAGCGCGCGCTCGATAGTTCCGACTTGCTCGATAGCCACGCTCCCGGTGATTTGCTTTTCGATCTTGTCTGCCGCCGCGCCAATCAGGAGGGCGAGGATGGCCTTTTCGCGCAAGAGCGCTTGCAGCAGCGTGTAATCGCTGCCTTTGTCTTTGCCGCCCAAAATGATGAGGATGCGGCCGGGAAAGGCGTCGAGTGCTTTCAGCGTGGCGTCCACGTTAGTGGCTTTCGAGTCGTTGTAATAGCGCACGCCACCAATTTCCGCGACGAATTCGAGGCGATGCTCGACGCCTGCGAACGAGCGCACACCCTTGGCGATGGCCGCAGGCTCAGCGCCGGCCAGGCGCGCCGCAGCGGCGGCGGCGAGGACGTTTTCGACGTTGTGCGCGCCGGGGATGGGAACGTCTGCGAGGCTGAGTATCGATTCCTCCGAGCCGTCGCGACGAAAGAGAACCTCGCCGGCCTTGACGAACGCGCCCTGAGCAACGCGCTGCTTCCGGCTGAACCAGTACACGCGCGGTTTTGCCGGGGCATAGGCCGTCGTTCTTGGATCGTCAGCGTTCAAGACAGCGCTGTCGGCTTCGGTCTGGTTCTCGAAAATGCGGGCCTTGGCGGCGCCGTAACTTCCGAGCGTGTGATGGCGGTCCAGATGATCGGGCGTGAGATTCAGGAACACGCTGATGTGGGGACGGAAAGTTTCGATGAGCTCGAGCTGGAAGCTGCTTAACTCCGCGACCGTAATCGTGTGTTCGGTACTTTGTTCCACGCAGGAAATCAGAGGCGTGCCGATGTTTCCCGCCAAGATGGTGTGAAAACCGGCGCTTCGCAAAATGTGCTCGATCAACGAAGTCGTTGTGGTCTTCCCATTCGATCCGGTGATGCCGATGAGGCGCCCTTGCAAGAAGCGGCCCGCCAGCTCAATTTCGCTCCAGATGGTTACACCTTTGGCGCGCGCGGATTGCAGAAGGGGCGCGTCGGCGGGCACGCCCGGGCTGGGAATGACGAAGTCCGCATCCAGAATCAGCTCCTCGCGGTGGCTGCCGAGGTCCAGGCGAACTCCGGCTTGGCGCAGGGAGGCGAGCGAATCGCCCAATTCCTTTTCGGTCCGAAGGTCCGTCGCGGTAATACGTGCGCCACGGGCGGCACAAAACAACGCCGTGGCGATGCCAGTTCTGGCCAGACCCACGACCAGCACGCGTTTGTTCCGAAGCTCGACGGCCACCGGCATTTCGTTCCTCGAATCTCCTATCGCAATTTCAAAGTCGTCAGCGCAAACAACGCAAAAACCAGCGCGGCGATCCAAAAGCGCACGATGACTTTGGATTCGCTCCAACCCAGCAATTCAAAATGATGATGAATGGGCGCCATGCGGAAGATGCGCTTGCCGCGCAGCTTGAAAGAACCCACCTGCAAGATGACCGAGAGGGCTTCGATGACAAAGATGCCACCCACGAAGAACAGCAGGATTTCCTGCTTGATGATGACGGCGACGGTTCCCAGGGTTCCGCCGAGCGAGAGCGAACCCACATCACCCATGAAAATTTCTGCAGGGTGCGCGTTGTACCACAGGAAGCCCAGCGAGGCACCGACCAGCGCCCCGCAAAAAACAGTGAGCTCGCCGACTTTGGGGATGTATTGGATCTCCAGATACGCGGCCCAGCGAAAGTTGCTGCTGACATAAGTGAGGATAGTGAGGGCGCCCGCGGCAATGACCGTGCAGCCGATAGCGAGCCCGTCGAGGCCATCGGTGAGATTGACGGCGTTGGACGATCCAACAATGACCAGGCACACAAAGATCAAGAACGGAATGAAGGAAAGCAGCCACCAGTGCGGAGTTTTCAGCAACGAGTGGATGACGAGATCGGGATGAAAGCGCTTGGCAAACGGAATCACCAACTGCGTCGTATAGGCGCTGCGGGTGAGCAGAACGAGCAGCGAAGCGCCGACAATCAAGCTGACCAAAACCTGGAAATAGATTTTTTTCTTCGCGGTGAGGCCGAGGTTGCGCTGCTGAGAGACTTTGGCATAGTCGTCGATGAAGCCGATGATAGCAAATGCGCCGAGCGCGAAAAGCGCGATCAAGATGAAGGCATTCGTCAGATCGGCCCAAAGCAAAGTGGGAACGGCGGTGGACAACACGATGAGCACGCCGCCCATGGTGGGCGTCCCGGCTTTTTTCTGATGCTGCTGCGGACCTTCCTCGCGGATATATTGCCCAATCTGAAGTTCGCGCAAGCGGCGAATCAGCCACGGCCCAAATACGAGCGCGAGGAACATGGCAGTCAGGCTGGCGTACACGGTTCGCACGGTGATGTAGCGAAACACGTTGAGCGGGCTGAAGTAGCGCCTCAGAACCTCGAAGAGGAGGTAGTACAGCATGTCAGTGCCGTACCTCCTGGCGCGAGAACTCTCCCGGAGCGGCGTGGCGCGCGATCAGGGCTTCGACAATCTGTTCCATCTTTACGCCGCGGGAGCCTTTCACCAGGAGCAAATCGCCGGTGGCGACCAGAGACTCGAGAAATGTGGCGGCCTCCGACGCGGTGGGGAAAAATTTTGTGTTCGAGCGCGGCAGGCCGGCAGCCACTGCCCCTTCGATGATTTGCGAAGCGTCGCCGGCTACGCCGATAACCCAATCGACCTTTCCGGTCTTTGCTGCAAACATGCCCCCTTCGCGGTGGAGCTCCGGCGAAGCGCTTCCCAATTCGCGCATCTCGCCGGCCACCAGAATCCGCCGCGCGAAATTTGGCGTGGCCACAAGCAATTGCGTCATAGCTTGCAGCGCCGCGGGACTGGAGTTGTAGCTGTCATTAATCAGCGCCGCTCCATTCGAGAACCGCAGCAGTTGGCCGCGCATCGCGGGAGCGCGCAGCGTGCGGAACAAGCTCTGCGCCTCCGCGGCGCCGATGCCCCAAACGCTCGCCGCGGCCAGCGCCGCCAGTGCGTTGGCAACCGCGTGCCGCCCTGGAACCGCCAGCTCCAGGCGCACGCGCCCTTCCGGGCTGACATAATCGAATGCCGATCCCAAGGCGCCGCGGTCTTCAATCTCCTGTGCCGTAAAAAAGGCAGGCTTTTCGACGCCGTAGGTCAGCACGCGGCCAGGCGCGTAAGGCCCAAACGCGGCGACGCGCGGATCGTCCGCATTTAATACGGCGGTCGAGTCGCGGCCGTTCAATCCCTCGATGAGTTCGCGTTTTGCCAGAGCGATTTCGTCCACCGATGAAAAAAACTCCAAATGCGCCGGCGCGACGCGCGTCACCACGCCTACGTCCGGCTGCGCAATCGCGGCCAGCCGCGACAGCTCGCCGAGACGCGACATTCCCATCTCCAGCACCGCCGCTTGATGGCTTTCTTCCAAGCGAAAGAGCGTCAGCGGCAGCCCGTACTCGTTATTCAAATTTCCTTCGGATTTCAGGACCCGCAGCTTCGTGCCCAGCAAAGCCGCCAGAATTTCCTTTGTGGTCGTTTTGCCGACGGAGCCAGTGACGCCGGCAATTTTCCCGCCCCATGCTTGGCGCACGGCGCACGCCAGTTGCTTGAGGGCCTCGAAAGTGTCGGGCACGGCGAGGCAGCGGTCAGCAACCCAGCCCGCAAATTGGGCAACCTTTGCTTGCGCAACCACGGCCGCGATAGCGCCATGCTCCAGCGCGCCGGCCACGTAATCGTGTCCATCGTGACGCGGTCCGTGGATGGCCACGAACAGTTCTCCGACACGTAACGTGCGAGAATCAATCGAGACACCGGCCAGCCGGGCCAGGGGGTCGACTCCCGCCCCCAGCTGAGTACCCAGAGCGCCAGCCACTTGTGCAACCGTCCACCGCATAAGCTCCTCAAAGGGTTGGTTTTAGTCCAGTATCCCAAAGCTCGGTCGGTTTTCAACGGTTCGCGGGGTCCTCCTCTCGAGAGACTTGCATTGACCCGCCCCGGCTTGCTCGGGGCCCGAGCGCCCTTGCCCTGCTAATAAGCAAGCGCGCTAGGTGCCAATCCCTGAGCCGTTTTGCGGCCCGTCAAAGCCTCGCTCGCGAAGCGCCCGCCGCGCCATTTGCCGATCGTCAAATTGGAGCGTGCGGTCTGCAAGAATCTGGTAATCCTCGTGGCCCTTTCCCGCCAACAAGACGATGTCGCCCGCATGCGCCTCGTCGATAGCCATGCCGATGGCTTTCTCGCGGTCCGGCTCGATTAGATATTTGCCGGCGGTTTTTTGCAGGCCGACGATGATGTCGCTGATAATCTTCAGCGGATCTTCCGTGCGCGGATTGTCGCTCGAAAGAATCGTCAGGTCGCTCAGCCGTCCGGCCACTTCTCCCATCACCGGCCGCTTGGTGCGGTCTTTCAGTCCGCCGCAACCGAAGAGCGTGATGATGCGGCCTTTCGGATTCAGCTCGCGCGCCGTGCGAATCAGGTTTTCCAGCGCATCATCGGTGTGCGCGTAATCCACCACGACGAAGAACGGCTGGCCTTGATTCACGCGCTGGAAACGCCCGGAAACGCTCTCCAGATTCCGGATGCCTTTTTCGATGACTTCATTGGAAAAGCCGAGTGCTTGCCCGGCGCCAATTGCGGCGAGCAAGTTGTAAACGTTGATCCGGCCGACGAGGGGTGAAGTCACTTCCAGTTTTCCGTTTGGCGTTTGCACAGTGAAGTGCAAACCCTCGAAACTGAGGTGAAATTTTTTCGTAGTGATGTCCGCGCCGGATTCGAGCCCGTAGCTCACGGTGTTTTTTGCCAGGCCGGCCAACTGCTTGCCGTAGCCGTCGTCGGTATTCAGCACGGCAACTTCGGGTGCCCCCGCGCCGGTGCCTTCAAACAGCCGTTTCTTCGTGGCGAAATAATCATCGAACGTCTTGTGATAGTCCATGTGCTCGCGCGTCAGGTTGGTGAACACCGCCGTCTGAAAATGGCAGCCCCACAAGCGGTCCATGGCCAAAGAATGCGAACTCGCCTCCAGCACCGCGTACTTGCCCCCGGCATCGCGAATCTCCGCAAGGAAGCCCTGCAAATCCACGGATTCGGGAGTGGTGTTGGGGGCGGGATAATCGCCAAGCGGCGTGTGGTAGGCGATCGTGCCGAACAAGCCTGTTTGGGCGCCGGAAGCCTTCACGATCGCATCGACCAGCGAAGACGTGGTGGTCTTCCCGTTTGTGCCGGTTACGGCTGCAAGCTGCAGCGCACCCGCAGGATGCTCGAAGAAATTCGCAGCGCTAATCGCGAGAGCCTTGCGAGCATCTTGTACATGAACCCACGCAACCTCTACCGGGAATTTCTTTGGCGCAGGCTCCGTGCTGGCTACCGCGGCCGCGCCGCGCTTCACGGCATCCGTAATAAAAGCGTTTCCGTCGGCCCGCGCGCCATGCAATGCGAAGAACAGCGCACCCGGCTGCACCTTGCGGGAATCGCAACTCACCTGCCGAATTTCGATTCGCTCCGCCCCGCTCGGCAACTTTGCTTCCGTGCCTTGCAGGAGCTCGCTGAGTTTCTTGCCGGTTTTCTCCGTGCTCCATTGAGCAGTGCTATTTGAAGACTTAGGCTTGTCCGGCTCGCTCGTGGTGGTATGCCGCACCTGTTTCTCTTCGTTCAATGCCATCTTCATCCTAATGCCTGCCCCTTGATTTTGCGTCGGCGGTCTTGGCTGCCGGTGCCCCGAATTGCACGGTAACCTTAGCGCCTCGCCGCGCTTTCATTCCTGCCGGCGGTGCCTGACTGAGAGCAAGACCGCTGCCAACCAAAAAGGGATCCAGCCCAAGTTTCAAACAGGACTCCGTCACATCCCGCATGGTCTTTCCTGAGAAGTCCGGCACGGAGATGTCACCGTCTTCGTCAACGGCCACGGTTATCGGGGCAGCTTGGTCCTTCGCGCTCCTCGCACTTGCGGCGGGAAACTCGGCGGGAGGCACATCCGGTTGGGCAGTAAAATCCGCCGGGGTGAAATCCTCAAGGGCTGCTTCCTTGGATGCGCGTTCGCTCTTGTACGCTGCTTGCAGCAGCCGAGGCTCGATGGGCACGTCGCGGGGCACGTCCAAATACGGCAGGACTTGCTCGGCGATGCGCTTGAACACTGGGGCTGCAACCTGCCCGCCCTCGTGCTCGCCGACGGGCGAATCCAACGACACCAGGATGGCCACGGCCGGATTGTTGATGGGTGCAAAGCCCGTGAACGAAGCAATGAACTGAGTGCGCGAATAGCGGCCCGTGGCCGGATCGATTTTCTGCGCCGAGCCGGTCTTTCCCCCTGCCGTCCAGCCACTCAAGTGCGCCAGCGTTCCTGTGCCATTCAACACCACGCCTTCCATCAACCGGCGAAGGGTGGCAGCTGTTTCCGGCCGGATCACGCGTCTCGGCTCCGCGGGCGCCAAAGGGCCTTCCGCGCGTAATACCTGATGGTCTCGCCGAAGCTCGGCCACGACGTGGGGTTTGTACAACATCCCGCCGTTGGCAATCGCGGAAACTGCGCCAATCAGTTGAATCGGCGTGACCCCCACTTCCTGTCCCATGGAAATGGACCCGATGGAAATTGCCGACCAGTTCTCCAGGCGCCGCACCAGCCCTTTGCTCTCTCCCGGCAAGTCCACGCCGCTCAACTGGCCGAATCCAAAAGCGCGAATGTAATCGTAGAATTTCGGCGCTCCGAGCCGCAGCGCAATCTTGATGGCGCCCACGTCGCTTGACTGCGCCAGAACGTCCGAAACCGTCAGCAAACCAAAAGGCTTATGGTCACGAATACGGTGCCCCGCGACATACACGGCGCCGTTTTCGCAATCGAAGACGTCTCCCGGCCGGACAAGACCTTGATCGAACGCTGCTGCCAGGGTAATCAGCTTGAATGTCGACCCTGGTTCATAGAGCGCGGTCACCGCTCGGTTCATCCGTGCTTCCGCCGTGGCCTCATTGGCGGCGTTGGGATTGAACGTCGGCCAATTGGCCAGGGCGAGGATTTCTCCATTGTTAGGGTTCATCACCACAACCGAGCCTGCCTGGGCGTGCGTCTTGGTGATGCCAGCGGCTAGCTCACGCTCCGCGACGTATTGAATCTCCTCGTCGAGCGTGAGGATGACACTGGCGCCGCGCTCGCGCAGGGCTTCCGAGCCGTCGAACCAGCGCTGCCGGGCGTCCGCCATGACCACGATTTTTTCGCTCTTGCCGCGAATCTGGCTGTCCAGCTCGTGCTCGATTCCGCCGAGGCCTTTTTCGTCCAGGTCCACAAAGCCCAGGACGTGAGCGGCAAGACCCCGCTTCGGATAAATGCGCTGATTTTCCTTCTGAAAGTAAATACCCTTCAGGTTCAGCGCCTCGACCGCCTCTTTTTTGTCCGGTGGCGCTTTGCGTGCAATCCACACGAAACTCTGTTTCGATGCCAGCCGCGCTTCCAGCAAATCGCGCGGCGTCCCCAGCACGCGAGAGAGCAATTGCGCCGCGAGCTGCGTATCGGCGACTTCGCCGGGCACGGCAAACACCGAGTCCACCGGAATGCTCATCGCCAGGGGATGCATATTGCGGTCATAGATGGGACCGCGTTGCGGGGTAATTTCAATGACGCGTTGTTGTTGCCGCGCCGCGCGCGCCAGGTAGTCGCTGTGACGAAAGAGCTGGAGGTAGGCCAAGCGGCCAGAAACCGCGGTCAGGGAAAGCAGGAGGAAGCCGGCGACAAGGACCAAGCGCTCTTCGGCGGTGCGCTCTCGTTTGCGGGTCCTCGCCCGGCGGTCAGCCTTCACGTCGTGCGCACGGTTTTGCGGCATGATCAGATCGGCCACCGCTTCGCCTCAACGCTCATTGGCAGATGCCACAGCGGCCTCGGCCGGAAACTGGGCTATCGCGAGCGGTTCTGGAGCGCGTAGCGTGCAGCAGCCACTTCGGCGCCCGATGGAGAATCGTTTTCCCGCACTTGAGCGGGCAGCGGCTCGGTGAGCCCCAGTTGGCGGCGGGCAATTAAGTCAATCCGCATGGGATTGCGCAGGCTGGCGATTTCCAGCTTCAGCGAAGAATTCAGCGTTGCCGCTTCCGCCTGCTGTGCTCTTACTTCCTCCAGCCGGAAGCTCAAGTCGATGCAGCGGAAATGCTGGTAGATATACAGCATAAAAAAAGCCGCAACGACGCCGCCCAGCGCCAGTGTGCGGCAATAGGACCGCAGCTTGACCGGTTCGAGGCGGCGCACCAGCCGCGAATTATCGATGCGCTTGACGGTCTGAAATTCCCGGATTGCCTTTTTCTTGCTTGCCATGACTACACTCTTTCCGCACACCGAAGTTTCGCACTTCGCGAACGCGGGTTCCCCGCCGTTTCTTCTTCGCTGGGCTGGATCACATGTTTGGTGAGCACGCGGAGCGTCCCTGCCCGCTCTCCCTGCTGAAACGCCTGCTTCACCAGGCGGTCTTCCCGCGAGTGGTAGCTCAGCACCACCCAGCGGCCGCCTGAATTCATTGTGGCGGGGGTCCGAAAAAGAAACTGCCCGAGTTCCTCCATCTCTCGATTCACCGCTATCCGCAGCGCCAGAAACGTTTTTGTTGCGGGATGCAGTCTCTGCCTTCCCCATTGCTTTCGGGCCCCTGCCACAGTCGTTGCCAG
>Ga0307479_10001212_pt1 | contig 23505 bp, 18 predicted proteins | sample atmos_gasesECM4C_FD_203743 | JGI IMG/M metagenome (GOLD analysis project Ga0307479, IMG submission 203743) | Hardwood forest soil microbial communities from Morgan-Monroe State Forest, Indiana, United States - atmos_gasesECM4C_515 | ecosystem: Environmental > Terrestrial > Soil > Temperate... | reverse complement strand
GAACGCGTCGACCGTCAGGTTGAGGCCGATGCCGAGGGCGATGGCGAGCGGCTCGTGCGAGGGGGAGTCCGGCGGCGCTCCGGTGGGGCGTGGGGCTTCTTGCCCCGGTGGTTCCGGCGCCGCCTGGGGATTTGTCCCGGGAGAACCCCCCGCCCTCCGGCGAAAATCTGGCGGCGCCGGGATATCGGTGGCACGAGGGGAGACGCCAGAACGGCGCGCCGCCGGCTCCACCTCGGCAAGCACCCCGGCCAGCTTCTGACCGGAGCCGCGCACCAGCACATCATTCGGCCACTTCACGCCGACAACCCCCGCCTCCACCCCCAACGCCTCGACCGCGTCGCACACCGCAACCCCCGCCAGCAGCGGCACCCCCGCCGCCACGCCGGCCCCCACCCGCACTAGCACCGACATCAGCAACCCGTCGCCTGGCGGCGCCACCCACCCCCGCCCCTGCCGCCCGCGCCCGGCGGTCTGCTCCCGCGCGACGCAGCAGAACCCCGCCTCCGCCCCGGCCCGCGCGGCCGCCCTGACCACGTCCTGCGTGCTCGGCGCGCGCTCCAGGACCCGCAGCCGGAACCCCGGGAAGGCCGCCCGCCCCGCCTCGTCCACGACGCGGGGCACGCTTGTCAAGGTGCACCCCGCCACGAAGCCATGTCCCCCGCCCGGCAAATCCGAGTCTTGACTGCCACCGCGCTCGGCCATAGCATCGCGGAGATGCGTTGGGGTGGTCGCCCCATGTCCATCCGCGAAATTGTCCACCACCACGTGAGGTCGGGATGATCGAGGAGACCTGCCTGGAGATCAGTCAGCTCTACGAGCGCTGGCAGGCTGAGAAGGAGCAGCGCTACGCGCGGCGCAACAAGATCCGCTACATCGACCAGATCCTCAACGAGTTCGAGATGCTGAATCTGGCCGAGGAGCCGCAGATCCCCGTGGAGCTGATGGGTCGGGTGAAGCGCTTCGTCGACCAGGAGGAGCACCCCGTCGCGCGCCGTCAGGTTCCCGACGTGGCCATCGCCGACTGGATGGAGGCCCTGTACGACATCCAGGACAGCCTCATGCTCACCGTCGAGGACGACATCGACTGAGCTCGCGGAGCGGGGGGCCTCGGCGGGCTCGGGGGCGGCCTCTCCTGCCACAATCGTCGGCCTGCGCCGGAGCGCGCGCGTTGGAAGGAGAGTTGTCGCCATGCCGATCGCAACCGTCAACGGCCGCAGGGTCGCCTACGAGGACACGGGCGGCGACGGCCCCGCCGTCATCTTCTCCCACGGCCTGCTCATGGACCGGGAGATGTTCGCCCCGCAGGTCGCCGCCCTGCGCGACGAGTTCCGCTGCATCAGCTGGGACGCCCGCGGCCACGGCGAGAGCGACCCGGCCACCGAGGCCTTCACCTACTGGGACTCGGCGGAGGACATGTTCGCCCTCGCCGGCCACCTCGGCGTCGAGCGCGCCTTCCTGGTCGGCATGTCGCAGGGCGGCTTCCTCTCCCTGCGCGCCGCGCTGCGCCGCCCCGACTTCGTCCTCGGCCTCGGCCTGCTCGACACCCAGGCCGGCCCCGAGGACCCGGACATGGTCGAGAACAACGAGGCCATGGGCCACGTCTGGAAGACCTACGGGCTCAGCGACGACCTCGCCGAGATCATCGCAGCGATCATCATGAGCCCCGGCTACCCTGGCAACGCCGAGTGGATCGCCAAGTGGAAGAGCATGCCGATCGAGCACGTCGACATGCCGCTCACCGCTCTGCACAGCCGCGAGGACATCCACGACCGCCTGGTCGAGATCAGCGCGCCGGCCATCGTGGTGCACGGCTCGGTCGACGCCGCCATCAGCGTCGAGCTCGCCCAGCGCCTCGCCGACGGTCTGCCCAACTGCGAGGGCCTGGTGCTGGTCGAGGGTGGCGGGCACGCCGCCAACCTGTCCCACCCCGAAGAGGTCAACGCCGCGCTGGGCGACTTCCTGCGCCGCCACTCCACCGTCTCGGCCGCCGGGTGAAGCTCGGCCTCAGCGTCGGCTACTGGGGGGCCGGGCCGCCTCCCGGGGTGACCGACATGGTCGACGAGGCCGAGCGCCTCGGCTTCGACTCGATGTGGACCAGCGAGGCCTACGGCTCCGACGCGCTCACCCCACTCGCATGGTGGGGCGCGCGGACGCAGCGCATGAAGCTGGGCACCGCGATCGTGCAGATGTCGGCCAGAACTCCGGCGGCGGCGGCGATGGCCGCGATCACCCTGGACCACCTGAGCGGCGGCCGCTTCATACTCGGCATCGGCGCCTCGGGACCGCAGGTGGTCGAGGGCTGGTACGGGCAGCCGTTCCCCAAGCCGCTGACGCGCACGCGGGAATATGTCAGCGTTGTCCGGAAGATCCTGGCCCGCGACGCGCCGGTGGAGTTCGACGGCGAGTTCTACCAGCTGCCGCTGCGCGGCGGGACCGGGCTCGGCAAGCCGCTCAAGTCGACGGTGCACCCGCTGCGCACCGACCTGCCCATCCTGCTCGCTGCCGAGGGACCGAAGAACGTCGCCCTGTCGGCGGAGATCTGCGACGGCTGGATCCCCTTCTTCTACTCCCCGTACCACGACCAGCACTACCGCGACGCCCTCGCCGAGGGCTTCGCCCGTCCCGGCGCCCGCCACGCCCTCGCCGACTTCGAGGTCGCCGGCGTGGTTCCGGTCATGATCGACGACAACGTCGACGCCGCGGCCGACTGGATCCGCCCGCTGCTGGCGCTGTACATCGGCGGCATGGGCGCCCGCTCGCAGAACTTCCACCGCGACGTCTTCGTGCGCATGGGCTTCGGCACCGAGTGCGACCAGATCACCGAGCTCTACCTGGGCGGTGACAAGCAGGCCGCGGCGCGCGCGGTACCCACGTCCATGGTCGAGCAGGTTGCCCTGGTCGGTCCGCTGGACAAGGTGCGCGGCGAGGTCGACGCCTGGAAGACGTCGCTGCTCACCACGATGATCGTCACCGGCCCGCCGCCCCTGCTGCGCCAGATCGCAGAGCTGGTTCTCTAGCCGGCGAGCGAAGATCGCGGCGTCGGAGTACGATGCGGCCCATACGGCAGCGATCATCGAGAGGGCGCCATGTTTGTGACCGTCATCCATCGCATCCACGACCCCGAGGGGTTCAAGGCAGCTGAAGCCAGGGCGCTCGAGGCGGGCCTGCCGGCAGGCGTCTCGTTGCCGATCCATGCGTCCACCGGCGATCATCGACTCGGCATCTGCATCTGGGAAGGCGCGTCGGTCGATGGCGTGCGCGAGGTCGTCGAAAGTGCGGTCGGACCCTTCAGCGCGAACGAGTACTTCGAGATGGAGGTCGACGGCCTCATCCCGCAACTCGTGTAGCGGTCTGCGCCTCTAGGCGCGCTCCAGTCCGAGATCGACGATGCTCGCACTGCAGTGCCTCTCTGCGCACTCCAGCGTCGCCATGGTGAAGTGCGGCTGGCGCCGTCGATCTGTCGGCGATCCCGGATTGAGCAGCAACAGCTCCCCGTCGTCCTCGCACACCGGCGTGTGACTGTGCCCGAACACCACGACCCGCGCGTCGGGGAACCATCGCCGTAGTCGCTCACGACGTCGCTCCGCCGCGCCGGAGTTGTGCACCACGGCGATCTCCATGCCCTCGACGTGGAGCTGCAACCGCTCCGGCAGCACATCCCGCAGGGGGACGTCGTTGTTGCCAAGCACGGCATGAACCTGCGGCGACCGGGCGCGCAGCCGTTCGAGCAGCCACGGCGTCACCACGTCGCCGGCGTGGATCACCGCGTCGCACTTCTCGATGACGCGCCATGCCGTTGGCGGCAGATCGCGGGCGCGCCCCGGAACGTGCGTGTCCGCGATCACCGCGATGCGCATCATGCGACCTGCGTGAAGCGGCGCAGGGAGAAGGCGTCGATGGGACGCGCCGTCCCGCCGTCGACGGCCAGGTCGACCGCGACGTCGCCGATGACGCCGGCGAACTTGAAGCCGTGTCCTGAGCAGGCGCTGACCACGGTGATCTGTGGTGCTCCCGGCAAGGCGTCGATGACGAAGTTCTCGTCGGGGGTGTTGGTGTACATGCAGGTGATCGAGCGCAGCGGCGTCGGGTCGACGGCATGCATCCACTCTGTGACGTGCTGCCTCAGCGGAGCCAGGTCCGCGTCGGTGACCTCGCGTGGGACGGTGTCGGGCTGTACCCGCGCGCCCTCGTGGTGCACGGCGAGCTTGATGGTGGCGCCGCCATCGAGGCCGGGCGTCCCGTAGATCCTGCGGCCGCCAGGCTCGTGGCGGATGAACACCGGGAACCGTGGCGGCTGGTACAGGTCGGGCTCGCGGGTGGGGAACCAGGCGTTCACCTGCCGCTCCACCCACAGCGGCACGGGCAGCTGCGGCAGCAGCTCTGCGGTCCACGGTCCCGCGCACACCACGGCGCGGCGGGCTTCGATGATGCCATCCTCGACATGAACGCGCACCCCGTCGCCGTGCGGCTCGACGAGCTCCACGCGCGTGTTGGTGCGCACCTCGGCGCCCCCGCGCTTCGCGCTGCGCAGCGCCGCGGCGACGCACGCCTCGGGACGCAGCACCCCCGCGTCGCGCTCCCAGAACACCACGTCGTCCTCGCGCAGCCGGAACTGCGGGAACCGTCGTGACGCTTGCTCAGCGTCGAGCAGGTCGTGGTCGAGGCCGTGCAGCTGCGCGCTGCGCAGTGCGCCGCCGACCACGTCGCTGCCGGCTGGGCCGATCATTGCGGCGCCGGTCATCACCAGCAGCGTCTCGCCCGCGCCGGACTCGAGCTCGCGCCACAGAGGAAACGCCGCCCGCACCAGTGGCACGTAGGCGGGGTCCTCGGCGTATGCGGTGCGGATGACCCGCGCCTGGCCGTGCGTCGAGCCGCGGTCGTGCGGTGGGTCGAACCGGTCGAGACCCACCGCGCGTACCCCGCGTGAGGCCGCGCGCCACAGCGTTGCGCTGCCCATGGCGCCGAGGCCGACCACGGCGAGGTCCCAGCTCATCGGGACATGGTGCCTCACCCGGGACGCCAGCCACCGCGCCGCGAAATGGCGTTCACGGCGGGCCGAGCGCACATATGCTTGGCTCCAACTTCGCGAGCGGGGGTCTCGCGAGCGAGAACGTGGAGGTTGGCGATGCGTCGGGCAGCGCGCATCCTGGGGGCGGTCGGGGTGGCCGCGACGGTGCTCGTTGCCGGCAGCACCTCGGTCCACGCCCAGGCGGCCGTCACCTCGGCGACGCCCAACCCGATCGCGCCGGGTGCCTCGCTGCACGTGCAGGCGTCGGGGTTCGAGTCCAGCTACGCCTGGATCGAGTTCCTGTGGGACTGGGACGGCAGCACCGGCGCGCTGGTCGACAACTCGAGCGCCGACTCCTCGGGCAACGTCGACTCGTCATTCAACGTGCCCAATACCGCGACGAACGGCGTCCACCACCTGATGGTGTGCGAGGCCACGTCTGCGCCGCCTCCTGCGTCGCCGTGCCAGGGCGCCGCCTACGAGGCACCCGCGGACATCACGGTTCAGGCGCCGGCGACGCCACCGCCGAGCACCCCGACACCGACCCCGGCCCCAACGCCCAAGCCGACGCCCAAACCGACGCCACGCCCCACGCCAACACCGACACCAACACCGACGCCGACCCCGACCCCGAGCCCGACACCCGAGCCGACGGCGACGCCGACTCCGGAGCCGACACCCGTCCCCACGGACGCGCCCACGCCGTCACCCGACCCGGTCATCCCGGTGCGGGCCGCACCGTCGCCGCCGTCCGACCGCTACCTGGTCGCGGCGCATGCCGACGAGGTGGTCAGCATCGGCGTGAGCGGCTTCGCACTGCTGGCCATCGCCGGGTCCGGCGGCGCCGTGGCGGTCACCGCCGTGGCGCGGTCTGCGGCGGCGTCCGAGAAGCCGCGCAAGCAGGGAAGGCTCGCCGCGGTCAAGGTGAAGTACGCCAGGTGGGCCGCCGGTGACATCGCCCCCGGTGACCGCTCGCGCACCTGGCGCTGGCCCGCGACGCTCACCGTCGACGGGCTGAATCGTGCCCTGCCCGTCCAGGTCGCGCCCTTCTCACCGCTGCTCGGTCGCGTCCTCGCCGACGGCTCCTACCTGCGCGCCGCGATGGGCACCGTCGCGCTGCTTGTCCCGCTGGCCGGCGTGGGGCTCGGCATCGCCTCGGTCGCCGACGTGCACGGACACGCCCTCCCGCCGAGCCTGTCGCTGTTCATCGCCGTGGGCGTCATCGGCGCCCTGGACTCGCTGGCCGGCATCGCCGCCATCGTCGCGTTCGTCGCCGGCGTCGCGGTGAGCGGTGGCATCGGCAATGCGGACGATGTGCGCACCCTGCTCGGCGTCGCGGCCGCGTGGTTCGTCGCGCCCCTGCTCGCCGCCGAGACGCGGCCACTGCGTCGCCCACCGGCGCAGAGCGCAGCCGAGCGGCTCGACCGTGGCGGCGACGTGGTCATCGCCGCGCTGATCGGGGCGTGGGCGGTGCAGAAGGTGGTCCTCGCCCTGCCCGGGCTGTCCGGACGCGACCTGCCGCTCGCCCACCACGCCGACGCAGCGGCCCTGTCGGTGCTGGTCGCGGTGGCGGTGCGGTTCGTCGCCGAGAGCATCGTCACCACCCTCTATCCCCGCCGCCTCGACGTGGTCCTGCCCGCCAAGGTGCCGGCGTCGTCGCCGCTGCAGCGACTCGTCACGGCGCTGGTGCGTGCGGGCATCTTCCTGTTCGTCGCCGACGCCTTCGTCGGGCAGCACTGGCAGCTCTACGCTGGGACCGCGCTGTTCCTCCTGCCCCTGGCGCTGCTCGCCGTGGAGCGCTACCTGCCCAACTGGCCGCGCGTCTACGCCGTGCTGCCGCGGGGATTCGTCAAGGCGGTGCTGCTGCTGCTCGCCGGCAAGGGGATCAGCGTTCTGCTCACCAGCAACATCCACGACCCGGTGCAGCTGCTGGCCAACGCCTTCGTGGTGCTGGCGATCCCCGGCGCGATCATCGCCTCACTCGACGTCGTCGGACGTGAGGGGGTGAAGCGCGTTCCCGGTTGGCGCGAGCGCGCCGGGGCGGTGGCGCTAGTCGCTGTGGGCGTTCTCTTCGCTCTCGGTGTGCTGGTGAAATGACGGCGGTGGCGCTGGCGGTGGTCGCCGCCGCCCGCCGGCGATGCCGCCCAGCATGATGATGCCAACCGCGACTAGAACTGCGGGCCACACCCTGCGCGTATCGGACAGCGTTCCCACGTGGCCGGCGATGACCAGCACGCCGAGGGCGACGTAGCCGGAGCCGAAGACCAGGGCGATGGGATTGGGACGGCGGCGCGTCATCGGGTTGCTCCTGTGGTGTCGGTCCGCTCGACGCGGATCTGTCCGAGGCCGACGCCGAGGTCGAGGGTGAGCGGGCTCTGCGAGGCGGTCTCCACGCCGACGGTGCCCCGCGAGGTGACCTCGCCGCGGATCTGCAGACCGTCATCCTGGTGGCCGAGCAGGTCCATGTGGCCGCCGCCCACGCGGCCCGTGATGGTGACGGGGAGGTCCGAGGGGAGGCGCACGTCCAGCTCGCCGACGGCGACGGTGGCGCGGACCGTGGTCGGTGTGCTGCCGAGCTGCGCGGCGCTGAGGTCGAGGGTGAGCCGTCCTGCGGCGATGTCGTATCCGGGCTGCACCTGCTGCGCCGAGGTTGGTGCGAAGAGCCGGTCGCCGGTGCCGCCGCCGAGCGGCTCGTCGACCAGGCTGCCGGCGCCGACGAATGGGAGCAGCAGGACGCCGAGGACGATGAGCAGCCAGCGCCCGCGCCCCACGAATGCGCTGACGAGCAGTCCCGCGCCGATGACGACGAGCACGATGGCCAGCGCGGAGCCGACGGTCAAGGAGATGACTCCGGCATTGCCCAGCATCACGGCGACGCCCAGGGCGACGAGGCTGAGGGCGACGGTGATCCAACCGACCGGCGGGCCGACCCGGTGCGGGAACGGGTACCAGGGTTGCGCGCCGTGCCAACCGGCACCGGCCGAGCCGCCCGGACCGCCTGGCCCGCCGCCCCAGGACGGGGTACTCCAGGTCGGGGGCGCGCCTCCGGGCCCGGTGGCCGTGGCCGCTGCGGCTGCGTCTGCGGGCGCGTCGCGGGGAGCCGCAGGGGGACCATAGGGCGGCAGCGGTTCCGCCGCCGAGGGCGGTGGTGACGCATCCGGGCCGGCCGGACTCGGCGCTGGACGCCACTGCATCGGCTCCACCGTGAAGAGGAGCGCGCCGAGCGCGATCAGCGCCAGCCCCCAGATGATGCCGAGGTGGGCGCCGTGCGTGTCGCTGACGATCGCTCCGATGGCGATGACGATGAGGATCAGCACGAAGGTGCGCGACCGTCTTGAGCGCTCGAAGCGTCGCACCCAGTGGTTGATGGGCGGCGGCTCGCCGTCGTCCCGCGGCATCAGCACGGAGGCGACGACGTAGAGAAGGATGCCCGCGCCGCCGGTGAAGGCGAGCACCACAAAGGCGATGCGGAAGACCAGCGGATCGATGTCGAAGTATTCGCCAAGTCCGGCAGCAACGCCCCAGAACATGCGGCCGCGATGGCTCTTTGCCAGCCTGCGGACGGGCGGCGGTCCCGGTGGTGGTGGAGGTGGCGGTGCGGCTGAGCCGGTGGGTGCGGCGCTGCCGGGGATGTCGGTCATCGGAGCGATCGAACCTCGGGTGTGAGTTGGGTCGTTGACGATGCTCACTGTGCGGCTGCACGACCGTCCGGCACCATCGGGGAAGACCCTGAAAGAACCCTGAGCCACGCTCGGCCAATCTCCGGTGCATGCCGGATCGACCGTCCGCGGGCCAGGTGAGAAGATCGAGCCCGGGCCCACCTGGTCCCAGGCCTTCGGAGAACGCACCATCAGCACCACAGCCCGACGCGACGAGGCCCCGCCCGCCCGGCGGCAGCAGCGCGGCCTGCGCGTGCCCACCTTCCCACGCAGCACCGACGGCCGCGTGCTGGTCGGCGTCGCGGGCGGCCTGGCCAGCGCCTCGGACGTCGACGTCGTCCTGGTGCGCGCCGCGTTCCTCGCCCTGTGCGCCGCCGGGGGCGCCGGCGTTGTCCTCTATCTCCTCGCATGGGCGATCAGCGAGGAGCCCGCGCCCGCCGGCGTCACCGTGCGGCCGCGGCTGGTGCTCAGCCCCGTGGCCCGGCAGCGGCGGCTCGCCGGGCTCGCGTGCGTCGTGCTCGGGCTGCTCATCGTCCTGCGTGACGTCGGGCTGTGGTTCGGGGACCGGCTGGTCTGGCCGCTGGTGGTCGGCATCCTCGGCTCCGCGGTGATCTGGGTGCGCAGCGACGATCGCGAACGCTGGGCGCGTCTCGGCGTGCGCGGCGCCTTCCGCAGCGGGCGCGCCGCCACCCCGCGCATCGCCGCCGGGGCGGTGCTGGTGGCGGGTGGGATGGCGGCCTTCCTGGTCGGCAACCAGGTGTTCAACGCCGCCGGCGAGGCGGTTCTGGCCATGGCGGTCACCGCGGGCGGCATCGTGCTCATCCTTGGCCCCTGGATCTTCCGCGTCTGGCGCGAGGCCGCGGACGATCGCCGCGAGCGCATCCGCGGCGAGGAGCGCGCCGAGGTGGCCGCGCACCTGCACGACTCGGTGCTCAACACCCTGGCGCTGATCCAGCGCAGCGGCGGGGCACCGCCGGAGGTGGTGTCCATGGCGCGGACGCAGGAGCGCGAGCTGCGTGCCTGGCTGCAGGGCCGGCCGTTGCCGTCGGAGGAGGCAGAAACTCTCAGCGCCGCGATCGAGGGCGTCGCGGCGCGGGTGGAGCGCGCCCATCACGTCGCCGTGGAGTCCGTGGTTGTCGGCGACTGCCCACTCGACGACCGCGTTCGGGCGCTGACCCTTGCGGTGCAGGAGGCCGCCGTCAATGCGGCGAAGCACTCCGGCGTGTCGCGCCTGTCGATCTACGTCGAGGTGGACGGCGACGGCGTGACGGCGTACGTGCGCGATCGCGGGCGCGGCTTCGATCCCGACGGCGTCTCGCTCGACCGGCGCGGCATCCGCGAGTCGATCGTGGGACGCCTCGGCCGCCACGGCGGAGCCGCAACGGTGACCAGCACGCCGCGCGAAGGCACCGAGGTGCAGATGCACGTCCGGCGCGATTCGTCATGAGCGAGGAGTCGCGGCGCCCGCGCCTCTTTCTCGTTGACGACCATCGCCTGTTCATCTCCGGGCTCCAGGCCGAGCTCGGCGAGCGCTTCGAGATCGCCGGGAGCGCCCACGACGTCGACGCCGCGGTGCAGGGGATCCTGGCCACGCGCCCCGACGTGGTGCTGCTCGACGTGCACCTGCCCGGCGGCGGCGGACGCGCGGTGCTCGACGCCGTCACCCCGCTGCTGCCCGCGGTGCACTTCCTCGCCCTCTCCGTGTCCGACGCCGCCGAGGACGTGATCACCGTGATCCGTGCCGGCGCCAGCGGCTACGTCACCAAGACGATCACCCCGGACGAGCTCGCCGCCGCCGTCGACCGCGTCCTCGCCGGCGATGCGGTGTTCTCGCCACGCTTGGCAGGATTCGTCCTCGACGCCTTCCGCGGCCAGCTCAGCGCCGGCCTCGACCCGGAGATGGACCAACTCACCCCCCGCGAGCGCGACGTCCTTCGTCTGATCGCCCGCGGCTTCACCTACAAGGAGGTGGGCGTCGACCTCCACCTCTCGGTGAAGACGGTGGAGACGCACGTGTCCTCGGTGCTCCGCAAGCTGCAGCTCTCCAACCGCCACGAGCTGACCCGCTGGGCCACCGACCGCCGCATGGTCTGAGCCAAGACGCTGCGGTCCCCCCGGACTCGGTGAAAGCCGTGGCTCACACGACCTCGACCACGCATCGAAGGCGCGGCGCTCTGGAGAGACGTGCATCCGCAGTGACCAGCGGGATTCCGAGTGTCTCAGCGAGTGCAACGTACACGGCGTCGTACACGGTGAGGTTGGGGCGAAGTGCCCAGACCCGCGGGAGGAGCGGCGTGTGTGGATGGAGCCGAAGTGGGAGGATCATCAGCTTGTCAAGCGCCTGCCTTCCACCTCTCTCTGACAACCGGTGATCCGCGACAAGCTTGCGCAGCGCCGAAGCGACTTCGAGAGGCAACAGGTGTGGTCCGTGGAGAACGCGCTCCTGCGACAGGCGTACCGTCGCCGCCGCCGTGGGGCCGACCAAGGCATCGATGAGCGCCGAGGCGTCAACGACTATCAATGGGCCGCGCGGTCTTCACGAACAAGAGCAACGATCTCTCGCTTGGTCACCTTGGCACGACTTCCGGGGCCGCTGAGGACCTCCGTGAGGGTGGGCATGTGTGCCTCACGCTCCAGGATTCGGAGCGCGTAGGCGGCAAGAGAGATGTGCTCAGCCTCGGCCCTCTCCTTCAGGGCGGCGACGACATCGTCGGGTACTGCACGGATCTGAAGAGGGCGGCTCATGGCCATCAACCATAGCATGCGATTTGCATGCATTGCCCAGGCTATGACTACCGGGAGAGGCTCGACCCCCGCTCCGAAGGGGTTCCTGCAAGAGAGATCCGCCAGAGTGTCGCTGGTTAGCAGCTAAAATAGACCATGAAATAGATTTGACTTATCAGTTATCTATGGTATTATCGCGGCGTTAGTATCCATCCTCCATTCAAAGCCTGCTGGAGGGACCGTCGCGTGGCACAGCAAATTCCAACGTCCGAAGCTCAGCGCTGGGCCGCGCTGAGGGCAGAAGTCGAAGCCGCTGGAAACCTGCTTACAGTGGACATGGGCCGCTTGAGGGACACGGCGGGCTACGACAAATTGGGCTCAAACGTCCGCGCCTACATCAAGTCGAAACTCGCTAGTGTCGGCCTGAAGTTCTGGAGCGAGCCAGGCTCCGACGGCGAGCTCCCGAACTACCAGGACGAACTCGTTCGGCTTTATGTCGCAGAATCGGCCGCCGATCTGAGCTATCGAGCCCACATGTCTCCAGGCGCTGACAACGACCAATTCCTGCGTCAGCAGCTCGCGGGAGACGAGTCCAAAGCGATCCTAATGAGGATTCGTGAACTACTGCCGCCGCTCGCTACGTGACTCAGCCGTAGGTGTCGTCGGGTAGGCCGGTTTCGATGGCTGGGGGGTTACCACCTCGGTGTCGGCGCGTTTCCCGCGAACCAGCTCGTCGTCGCTGCCGCCGTCGTCGGGCTGCTGCTGCAGACCGGACGGTCAGTGCACTGAGGGAAGCTGGGGGACAGCGGGGAGCGGAGGGATGATCGGCGGCCAGGGGTAGGTGGCCAGCGCGTTCCACTCGTCGCCGTTCATGTCCTGCCAGACCCAGAAGGAGGCACCGATGGCGCCGTCCTGGCGGGCGACCCCCATGAAGCGGTTCATCTCACCGGCGCCCGGCTGGTTGACGCGGCCGCCGACGTCGCCCATGCCGAACGCCTGGCCTATCACCGTCACCGGCTTCATCACCTTGAGCCGACTGACCGACTCGTCAGCAGCGCCGCCGGGGTCGCGGCACTCCCAGTAGACCATGGGCGCGTAGGCGTCGACATAGGGGGCCATGGCGGCATAGGGGTAGTTGGCGAGCCAGTGGTCGGTGGCGGGGAAGACGGTCGCCACCAGCGGGCGGCCGTCGCGCGCCGGGCGGAGCAGGCTCAGGTACAGGGAGACGCGGTTGGCGGCGAGCAGCACACCCTCTCCTGAGGTCTCGATGTCGGGGGAGAAGCCGTCGACGCGCTCACCGTTGGGACCGCGCCAGTTGAGCACGGCCAGCGACCACTTGGCGTCGCCGACCGGGTCGTAGAAGTAGGGGAACCCCCAGGCGATGACGCTCAGGCCGTGCGCGTGCGCCGCGGGCACCAGCTGGGTGAGCCGGTCGGCGGCGTAGAAGCCGTCCTGCGAGTCGGCGACGCGCACCCAGATCTGCTGCAGCCCGGCGGAGAGGGCGCGGTCGACGAGCGCCTGCATGTCACCGCCTTCCGACTTGCCGTACTGCCACACCCACATGCCCTTGCCGCTGATCGCGGTGAGCGGGGCGTCCGGACCGCTCGCAGCGGCCGCCGCGGGCAGCGCGCTGTCCGGGACGAGGACGTCGGGATGCCACGGCCCCGGGCCCGGCGGCCCAGGCGGGGGCGGCGGTGGCGGCGGACATCCGGGCAGCGGGTCCTGCGCGCCGGGAACCGCCGGAATCGGGTCCGGTGTCTGCACCGGCGCGGCGAGAGCGACCACGGGCGGCGGCAGGCTGGCGGCGGGCGCCGGCGTCGGGGGTGCGGGTGTGTGCGTCGCAGCGGCGCGCGCGCTGCGCGGATGCGCCTCCGCCGACGCGACGCTGTGCAGTGCGACGCCGCTCGTCGCGCTGTGGCTCGACACCGAGGCGCTCACCGCCACCGCACCGGTCACCAGCAGCGCGGGCACGACGACCGCCACCACCTCGAGTCGGGGAATCCGGGGCCGAATGTGCACCGTGCCTGCTGAGGAACCTGTGTTCGCCGGATGCGTCGTCGCGTCGGGCCGCGATTGTACGTGCCGCGGGCGCGCAGCGAGTCAGTCGGGCGCGATGGTGATGTCGCGCACCCGCCACAGTGGGGTGAAGACGATGGTCAGGTTGGCCGCGACGCCGAGCAGCGACGTCGCCCATATGGTCGTGCTCGCTCCGATCACGCCCGCGACGACGCCGCCGAGCAGACTGCCCAGCGGCCACGCACCCCAGAAGACGGCGCGGAACACCGCGGTCATGCGTCCCTGCAGATGTGGTGGTGAGAGCGACTGGCGCAGCGTCACCTGGGCGATGTTGCCGATGGTGCCGCCGACGCTGATGAACAGGAACAGCGGGAAGAGCAGCGCCAGTGGCGGCACGTAGATCGCCAGCGGCACCATGGCGAAGAGCCCGCCGGACGCGGCGTCCATCAGCGCGATCGTCCTGCCGACGCCGAGCCGGCGGGTCACGCGCGCAGCGATGAACGTGGTGCCCAGCGCCCCGGCACCTTCGACGGTGAGAACGGCGCCGAGCAGACCGGGGCTGAGGTGCAGCCCGTTGTAGACGAACACGTAGAACGGCGCCTCGACGGCGTGCATGAAGACGATGGCCGCGCCCATGCAGAGGATCTGCGCGCGCAGGACGGGATGGGCGAAGACGTGACGGAGACCCTCGCCGATCTCGCGCAGCATGTTCCGCTCCCGGTGCTGCACGGGCGCCGACTCGTGGTGACCGATGCTCAGCAGCGAGAGCGCGGACACCGCGAACGACGCCGCGTCGACGAGCACCGCGCGCGCGCCGCCGAACGCCTGGACCAGGAGTCCGCCGATGCCGGGCCCGCCCAGTTGCGCCGCCGTCTGGCTCACCTCGAGGCGGCTGTTGGCGTCGAGTAGCCGTCCCTGGTCGACCAGCGTGGGCACGTAGGCGAGATAGGCGATGTCGAAGAACACGGTGAACACGCCCATGGCGACGCTCGCCAGGTAGAGGTGCCACAGCTGCAGCGCGCCCGTCGCCGAGAGCAGCGGGATCGCCACCAGCACCAGCAGCCGCGCGAGGTTGCAGATCACCATCAGCGGGCGCTTGCGCAGCCGGTCGACCAGCGCGCCGGCGAACAGCGCGAGCACGGGAAACGGCAGCCGCCCCGCCGCGACCAGCGTCCCCACCGCGGCGGGACCGGCGTGAAAGCCGAGCACCGCCAGGGTGGGCAGCGCCAGCGTGGTCACCTGGCTGCCCAGCTCGCTGACCGCCTGGCCGGTCCAGAGCCGGGTGAAGTCTCCGAAGCGGCGCCGCTGAGCTGGCATCAACCGGCCCAGCCTCGCACATGCGTGCCGCCGTGTGGACGGCCGAGGCGCCGGAGTTGCCGCCGATGCTGGCTCAAACCGGCGCGCGCGGGCGCTACCCCGAGGTTGAGCCGCGCACCGGCAGGCCGGCCGCCGCCCAGGCCTGGAAGCCGCCGTCGAGATCGGTGGCGTTGACCACGCCCAGCCGCCGCAGCGTCGCCGCGGCGAGGCTGGACGCGTATCCCTCGTTGCACACGAGAATGACCGTCTGCTCCGGACCGGTGACCTCGGCGATCCGGTGCGGAGACGTTGGGTCGAGGCGCCACTCCAGCACGTTGCGGTCGATCACCACCGCGCCGGGGATCTCCCCGTCGCGCCGCCGCTGCTCGACAGGGCGGGTGTCGACCAGCAGCGCGCCCCGTCGCAGCTGCTCGGCGGCCTGCCGCGGGCCCGGCCGGACGAGCTGCGCGCGGGCCTCGGCGAGCAGGCGGTCGATCTCGCTGGTCATCGGCGGTCGGTGCGCAGTGTGGGCGTGCGGACGCGCGCGGTGCAACCTCGCGCGGTGGCATGCTGTGCGCCCGTGGCCGCCGCGCGTCGCGTCGCCGTGTATCTCGAGCAGGGGCCGAAGCGCAGCTTCGCCTGCGCACTGGAGTGGCCTGGGTGGTGCCGCGTCGCGCGCGGTGACGACGCGGCGCTGGAGCTGCTCGCGCAGTACGCACCGCGCTACGCGCCGGTGGCCGCGCGAGCAGGACTGAAGCTCCCCGCGGTGCGCGCAGCCGACCTCGACGTCGTCGAGCGCGTCCAGGGCACGGCGATCACCGACTTCGGCGCTCCCGTCGTCCCGGCATCCGCAGACGCCAAGCCGGTCTCCGCCGCCGAGGCCAAGCGCATGGCCGCACTGCTCTCCGCCGCTTGGGAGGAGCTCGACGCCGTGGCGCAGCGCTCCCCCGCGGCGCTGCGCAAGGGTCCGCGTGGCGGCGGGCGCGATCGCGACGCCATGGTCGCCCACGTCGCCGAGGCGGAACGCGCCTACGCTACCAAGCTCGACGTGCGCATGCCCGCGGCCGAATGGCGCGCCGGCGGCGTCCCCGAGCTGCGCCCGCGCATCCTCGCCGCGGTGTCTCGTGCCTCCGACGGGCGGCCGGTGGTCGAGGGCGGCTGGCCGGTGCGCTACATGGTGCGGCGCATGGCGTGGCACGCCCTGGACCACGCCTGGGAGATGGAGGACCGGGCCACGTAAGCTGTGCGCCGTGCTCGACTGGGCGACCATCTCGTCGCTGGCCACCGCGGGCGGCACGCTGGTGCTCGCCGTGGCCACCTTCGCCTCGGTGCGCAGCAGCAACCGCTCCGCGCGCCTGGCGGAGCGCTCGCTGCTGGTCGGCATGCGCCCCGTGCTCGGCCCCTCACGACTCCAGGACGATCCCCAGAAGGTCGGTTTCTTCGACAGCCACTGGCTCGTCGTCCCCGGCGGGTGCGGCGCGGCGGAGGCGACCGACGAGGCGGTATATCTGGCCATAGCTGTCAGAAACGTGGGCACCGGCATCGCCGTGCTGCACGGCTGGGCCCTCCACCTCGATTCGGCGCCCAATCCCCCGTTCCCCAAGGTCGACGCCTTCCACCAGTTGACCCGCGACATCTACGTCGCCCCCGGCGACGTGGGCTTCTGGCAGGGCGCGCTGCGAGACCCGGGAACCGACGAGTTCGCCGCCACCCGGCGACTCGTCGAACACCCCGAGACGTTCGCCGTCGACGTGCTCTACGGCGACCAGAACGGCGGGCAGCGCTCCATCACCCGGTACCGACTCGTCCCTGCCCACGACCGCTGGCTGGCCACGGTCGGCCGCATCTGGCACGTCGACGGCCCTCAGGCACGCTGACCCCAAACCCACACCTGGCCTTGACAAAAAAACATTGACTTCCGGCGTGCGGGCTGCCAAGAATGCCCCGGTCGAACAGAAGTAGGGGCGCTTCCAGGTTCGGCCGGGCAGGAACCAGGGCACATGAGGGGGCATGCCGTGCTTCTAGGACGGTGGGATCGGCGTGGACGCCGTTTGCGGTCGGGTCTGGCCACAACTCTGAGCCTCGCCGTCGTCGTCGGCGTGCTTCCGTTCGCCCTGATGCCGACGGTGGCCAGCGCGGCCGGCGCCGACCATCTCGCGTTCACCACCAACCCGGGTGACGGCTCGCCGGGTGGCAACCTCGGCACGGACCCCACCGTCACCATCCAGGACGGCTCCAACGCGACCGTCTCCAGCAGCAACACGATCACGCTGACGCTCACCGGCCCGGCCGGGGCGGCGCTCACCGGCCTCTCGGCGCTGACCTGCGACCAGACGTCGGGCGGGGTCACCTCGATGGCGGCGAGCAGCGGCGTGGCCGCCTTCACCAGTTGCAAGGTGAACCGCGGCGGCCTGTACACGCTCACCGCGCACGACGCCACCGACGTCCTGACCAAGGTCAGCACGGGGTTCTTCGTCTCCGGTCCCGCGCAGCTGGCCATCACCGCGCCGCCCAGCGGCACCGCGGCCGTGGCCTGGACGACGCAGCCGACGGTCACCGTCGAGGACGCCAACGGTACCGCCGTGACCGGCTCCACCCCGAGCATCGGCCTCGCCATCAAGTCGGGCACCGGCACCGGCGGCGCCATCCTCAGCTGCACGAACCTGCATGTGTCGGCGAGCGTCACCACCGGCATCGCCAGCTTCGCCGGCTGCAAGATCGACAAGGTGGGCACCGGCTACAAGCTGGTCGCCACCGACTCCACCGACTCGCTGATCTCGCCGGCGAGCAGCGCGTTCGACGTCGGCGCGGGCTCGCCGTCGCAGCTGGTGTTCAGCAAGACGCCGCTCAGCGGCAACGGCGGCGCCGTGTTCGGCACCCAGCCCGAGGTCACCGTCGAGGACGCCGGCGGCAACACCGTTACCGCCAACACCGACCAGATCACGCTGTCCATCAAGTCGGGCACAGGCACCTCGGGGGCGACCCTGACCTGCACCAACACGCAGGTGTCGGCGACCAGCGGCGTGTCCGCCTTCGCCGCCTGCAAGATCGACGACGCGGGCAGCGGCTACAAGCTGACCGCGTCCGATTCCAGCGCCAGCCTCAGCGCCGACAGCGCGGCGTTCGACGTCGCCGCCGGCTCGGCCACGGGCATCGCCTTCACCTTCGAGCCCAGCGGCGGCGCGGGCGGCTCGGCGTTCGGCACCCAGCCCGCGGTCAAGCTGACCGACGCGGGCAGCAACCCCGTCGCCGGCCTGGTCACGCTGGCGATCAAGTCGGGCACGGGCACGGCCGGCGCCAACCTGACCTGCGACGCCAGCCCCCTGTTCGCCTCGTCGGGAACCGCGAGCTTCACCGGCTGCCGCATCGACCAGACCGGCACCGGCTACAAGCTGACCGCCACGTCGGGAGCGCTGAGCGTCGACAGCGACGCCTTCGACGTCAGCGCGGGCGGCCCCGCCCACGCGGCCTTCACCACCAGCCCCAACGACAGCACCGGCGGCGTGCCCTTCGGCAGCCAGCCTGTCGTCGCGCTCACCGACTCGGGCAGCAACCCCGCGGCGGGCTCGGTGACGCTGTCGATCACCCCGGGCACGGGTGAGCCCGGCGCGACGCTCAGCTGCGCCAACAACACCGTGACCGCGGTGGCCGGCGCGGCCCACTTCGGCGGCTGCTCGGTCGACAAGACGGGCAGCGGCTACACCCTGACCGCCACGTCGGGATCGGTGTCGACGACCAGCACCGCGTTCAACGTCACCCTCGGCCCGGTCGCCAAGCTGGCCTTCACCCTGCAGCCCGGCGGCGGAACCGGCGGGACGCCGTGGGCGCAGCAGCCGATCGTCGCCGTCCAGGACGCGGGCGGCAACCAGATCATCGCCAGCGCCGCGTCCATCGCGCTGTCGGTGACCACCGGCACCGGCGCGGGAACACTGACCTGCGCCGGCAATCCGATCCCCGCGGTGCGCGGCGCCGCGCTGTTCGCCGGCTGCGCCATCGACCGCAAGGCGACCGCCTACCGGCTGACCGCGACCGACGTCGCCGACAGCCTCAGCGTGGTCAGCGATCCCTTCGCGGTGACCACCGGCAGCGTGTCGCAGCTGATCTTCAGCACGCAGCCGGGCGGCGCGGGCGCCGGCGTGGTGTTCCCGACGCAGCCTGTCGTCTCCGTTGCCGACGCGGGTGGCAACATGGTGACGGCGTCGAGCGCGAGCATCGCGCTGGCGCTGACGCCGGGCACCGGCACCGGTGGCGCGACCCTGTCCTGCGGCAGCAACCCGACGTCCGCGTCCAGCGGCGCGGCGACGTTCGCCGGATGCTCGGTGAACACCGCGGCCGGCGGCTACACGCTGACCGCAACCGACGCGGCGGACTCGCCGCACGTCGAGAGCCTGCCCTTCGCCATCCTGGCGCCACCGCCGGGACCGCTCGGCCTGGCGCCGACGGGCATCCCCGTCGCCCAGACCTTCGGCGGCAAGGTGTACGGCAACAACCCGACCGCCGTCGACGACGCGGTCAACTCGGCGACCGGCGCGCTGACCTTCAGCGTCGGCGACCTCCGCGTCGCCGGCATCGGCGAGCCGTTCCTGCTGCAGCGCAGCTACAACTCGAACGACACCACGGGCGGCTCCTTCGGGGCCGGGTGGACCTCGCTGCTCGACGTTTCCGTCAAGATCGTCCCCAACACCACGGCCACCGTGCGCGGTGAGGACGGCCAGCAGCTGGTCTTCACCTGGAACGCCGCCACCCTGTCGTGGACGCCGCCGCCGGGCGCCAAGGCGACGCTCACCTGCGGCAGCGGCACCTGCAACGTCACCCGCTTCGACGGCGTGACCTGGGACGTCACCCTCAACCCGAGCGGGCTGGGGAGGATCACCGACTACCTGGCGCGTGACGGCCAGGGCCTGCACTTCAAGTGGAGCGCGACCTCGGTGGTGATCACCATCGACACCACCAACCCCAGCCCCTACAACGTCGTCGCGCTGCTCAACGGCACGGGCCAGGTCACCAAGGTGACCACGCCCGCCGGTCGCTCGGTGTCGTACACGTACACCGGCGGCCTGCTCACCTCGGTGACCGACACACGCGGCAACACCTGGGGATACGGCTACGCCTCCAACCTGCTCACCGGCGAGACCGACCCGCTCAGCCACACCCGGCTGACGGCCAGGTACGACCCCATCACCGGTCGCGTCGCCGCGGTGTCGCAGAAGGGCGGTCCGCAGCACACCGACGACACCTTCAGCTGGGACGCCCCGACGCAGACCGCGACGCGCAACGTGCTCGCCAACGCGGGCGGCGTTCTGATCCGCGAGCCCCACAGCGACCAGTACCTGAACAACGTCCTGGTCATGCAGACGCTGCCGTCGGGAGGGATCACCCGCTTCTCCTATGACGCACAGGTCCGCCTCGTCGAGGCCCAGGACGCCATGGGCTGGGTGTCGCAGTTCGCCTACGACTCCGCGGGCAACCTGGTCAGCCAGAGCACGCCGATCACCGCGACGTCGTCGGCCACGGTGCAGCAGACGTACGACAGCTTCCACCGTCCGCTCACCCAGACCGACGCCAACGGCAACGTCACCACCTACGTCTACAACGGCACCAACATCCGCTACATCCGGCGGCCGCTGCCGTCGCCGAACCCGGGGGTGTCGTTCACCTACAACAAGCAGGAAGAGCTGACCGTGGTGCAGACCACCATCGGCTTGCAGCTCTTCAGCTACGACGCCTTCGGCAACCAGACGTCGAGCCTGCTCGAGGACTTCGGCGGCCACTCGCTGAACGGCAAGGGCACCAAGCTCACCTATGACGAGGCGGGTGACGTCACGTCGTCCACCGACCCGCGTGGCACGTCGAACCCGATCCCCGGGCCCTTCACCACGACGCGGACCTATGACGCCGTGGGCAACCTGCTCACCGTCACCGCGCCCGGCACGCCGACCACCACCACCAGCTATGACGCGGCAGGCGACGTGCAGAGCGTCCACGACGCCGCGGGCCACACCACGACGTACTCGTGGAACGAGGCCGCGCTGACCCGTCTCACCAACACCCCGGCGGGAACGGAGACGCAGTCGTACGACCCGTCGGGCCACCTGCTGGTCGACACCAGCCCCGCCCTCCGCACCACCAAGCACGTCTACGACACCGCCGGGCGCGAGGTGAGCACCACCGACCCGGACAACGTCACCACGCAGTCGACGTACGACATCGAGGGCAACGTCGTCGCGGTCACCGACAGCCTCGGCAATTCGTCGTCGCGGGATTACGACAGCCTCAACCGGGCGATCCGTGAGGTCAACGACGGCACGGTCATCCTGCACGGCTACGACGCGGTGGGCAACCTCGTCTCGACCACCGGCCCGACCGGGGCGACCACCACCACCACCTACAACTCGCACAACCTGCCCGCCTCGGTGAGCGACGCCGCGGGCACCACCTCGTACACCTACGACACCGACGACAACGTGGTGTCGCGCACCGATCCCAACGGCCACGTCACCACGTACGTCTACGACGCCGCGGCGCGGCGGACGTCGATGTCCGCCAACGGGAGCACCACGTCGTACGCGTACGACGCGGCCGGCAACGTGGTCAAGATGACCGACCCGGATGGGCGCACCACCACCTACACGCTGGACGCGCTGAACCGGCCGACGGCGACGCAGTACGCACAGGGCGGTCCTCCCTCGATCACGGTGACCCAGCAGTACGATGGGCTGGGCCGCCGGACCGCGATGACCGATCCCACCGGCACCCACCACTACCAATACGATGCGGCCGGCAACCTGACCTCGGTGACCACCGGGGCGGACACGTTCAGCTACGACTACACGCAGCCGGGCAAGATCGTCGAGACCTACCCCGACGGCACGCACATCAGCTTCAACGTCGACGACGCCCAGAACCTGATGAGCGTCCAGGTCGGCAACATCGGCAATCCCGGGTACGTCAAGGCCTCCTACACGCGCAACCTGCTGCGGCAGACGACGGGGATCGCCTTCTCCAACGGCGTGCTCCAATCGCAGAAGGTCGACCTGCTGGGCAACGTGCTCGACCAGTCGCTGCAGCTCGCCGGCACCAAGCTGGCCGACGACGCCTTCACCTACGACGCCGCGGGCGACCCGCTGACCCAGGTGGACAACGTCGGCGGCTCCGCGACGAGCAACCAGTACGGCTACGACGCCTCCGGCCGGCTCAACGGCTTCTCGACGTCGACGGCCGCGGTCCCGCTGCTGGGCGGCGGTGCACCCGTGGTGCTCACTCCGCGCACCTCGACCGCACCGTCGACAGGCTCGGTCCCCGTCACCTCGGGCGGCGTGTCCGGTGGCGGCGCATCGGGTGGCGCAGCGCCACACACGGTGCACCCCAACGTTCCCACCGCGTACACCTATGACGGTGCCGGCAACCAGCTGTCCGGCCTGACCCCGGGCGGCAGCAACACCTACGCCTACAACGCGTCCGACCAGGTCACCTCGAAGACAGGCCCCGGTGGCATCACGACGTACCAGTACGACAAGAGCGGCAACGTCACCAAGATCACCGGCCCAGGCAGCACGCAGACGTTCACCTACGACGCGGCTGCCCACCTGGTCGGCGTCACCACCGCACCGGGCGCGACGGTCACCTACGCCTACGACGGCGACGGCAACCGCGTGTCCAAGACGGTCGGCGCCAACGTCACCCAATACCTGTGGGACATCGCGGGTGCGTACCCGCAGCTGGCCATCGAGCGCACCGGTGGCGGGTCGCTGATCCGCCGCTACATCTATGGCGAGGGACTGCTGGCGCTGCAGACGCCCTCGACGACGTACTACGCCCACCTCGACCCGCAGGGAAGCGTGGCCGAGCTGTCCGACGGCACCGGCGCCATCGTCGCCGCGTACCACTACGACGGCTACGGCAACGTCACCACGGTCGGCGGCAGCGCGCCGGCCAACCCGATGCTGTTCCAGGGCCAGTACCTCGACAGCGACACCGGCCTCTACAACATGCGGGCGCGCAATTACGACCCGACCATCGGCCGGTTCACGCAGCGCGACCCGGTGGCGACGCCGGTGGGCACCGCCATGGTGTCGCCGTTCGTCTTCGCCGCCGACCGTCCCACACTGCTCGCCGACCCGACCGGGCTGACGGTCACCACGACGAGCCTCTTCTGGGGCAAGAGCACGTTGGAGGCCAACGTCGGCGCCGACATCAAGTACGGCCTCACCGCGCTCAAGATCCTCAAGGCGCTGCCCAAGCTCGCCGGTTACTTCGTCAAGGGCGTCACCTACGTCGCCGAGGGACTGAAGTCCGTGGGGTCGGAGCTCGCCGCAGCGGGGAAGTCGGTGTGGAAGGCGCTCGACGACTCGGCGGGCAAGATCTTCGGCTCCACCAGCGAGGTCGCCCGCGAAGCCACGGCCGCGGAACGCGCCCTCGGCGAGGTGGGCTCGGAGGCCGGCAAGGCGGCCGAGGTGGTCGCCGACGCGGGCAAGCTGGCCAAGTTCGCCGGCCCCATCCTCGACGTCGTCGGCATCGGCCTGCAGGTCTTCATCACCGTCGAGGACTGCGAGCACGCCTCTGTCAACCAGTGCGTCGCCGACACCATCGCCACCACCGTCAGCGTCGTCTTCTTTGTCGCCTGCACCGCGCTCACCGAGGGCGCCGGGCTGGCGGCCTGCAGCTTCGTCGGTGGCCTGCTCTCCGTCTCCATCCAGCTCGCCATCCAGGAGTGGGGTCCGCAGATCGCCGACGCCTACGTGGCCCTGTGGAACTACGCGCTGGCTCCGGCCTTCTCGTCACTCGCCACCGATGTGGTCAACC
>Ga0307479_10001211_pt1 | contig 23536 bp, 18 predicted proteins | sample atmos_gasesECM4C_FD_203743 | JGI IMG/M metagenome (GOLD analysis project Ga0307479, IMG submission 203743) | Hardwood forest soil microbial communities from Morgan-Monroe State Forest, Indiana, United States - atmos_gasesECM4C_515 | ecosystem: Environmental > Terrestrial > Soil > Temperate... | reverse complement strand
GTCGCTGCAAACGCAATTAACATCAGAGTGATCACAAGGACTTTCTTCTGGTTCACGGGGTTCCTTCCTGTAGGGCGAAACTGGAGTTGGGGGCGCGCGAGTGCCCGCAATTTTCAATACCGTGGACTCTTTAGCACGCACGATTCCAATCGAGGAGCATCTGGTATCTCTCAGGCGGAGCAGGCCTGTAATTGTCGCCGTGGCCGTTAGCCATTGTTGATCGGAATCGGAGAAGGCCAACTCACACAAGGCAGAGTCCGGTGGCACACTGCTTCAAGTGTCACGTGTCACTGACATGACGGGTCATGGAACGGAAGCGCGCCGTCGACTTCTCCGCGGAGAAGAAAGCAAATTCGCCCTGACTGCGGAGCGGAAGCCTGCTCTCTGCATTCGTTCGTGGCGCCTTGTAAGTGGAACTGCACTTGCTCCAACCCTAGCATGAGAACTCTGGGCCTTCGAGATCTCTGGCTGTTGGCAGGATTAGACCAGCCCTCGAGCATCTCGACCGGAAGATTGTCTCGTCCGTCTCGATTGTGTTGATTCGCAGAACAGACATCTTGCACGGACTGCCCTGCATTAGGTGGTTTGTTCTGGAGGCAAAAATGATCAGAACCTTCCCTAAACAGCTCTTGTCAATGACGCTATCTCTTCTCCTGGTCATTACGACCGTGCCGTCTGACGTTGGAGCTCAGGAACAAGCACCCTCACCATCGGCATCCAGCGGTTATTCTGGCCAAGGTGCGCCACTATCTGCGGAAGAGTTGCAACAGATGGTTGCACCCATTGCACTATACCCAGATGCCCTCGTCGCCCAGGTTCTGGGGGCTGCGACATTTCCAGACCAGGTTGCTTTGGCCGCAAGCTGGCTGCAGCAGAACAGTAGACTCACCGGCAAGAAGCTCATGAAGGCTGTTGATGCCCAAAGCTGGGATCCAAGTGTAAAGGCGCTCACACAATTTCCCTCAGTGCTTGCCAACTTGGCAACGAACCTCAGTTGGACATCCGCATTGGGAGAGGCTTATCACACGCAGGCCGCCGACGTCATGCGGGCCGTCCAGTTCTTGCGCGCAAAAGCACTCGCTGCCGGCAATCTGAAATCAAGTCCGCAGCTTGATGTAGTGCAGCAGTCGCCGCAAGTGATCGTAATTCAATCGGCAGATCCGCAGATAGTGTACGTGCCGGTGTATAACCCAACAGTGGTTTACGGAGACCCTTACGTAACTCCCGGATACAGCGCTTCGACAGTAGCCGCAGCCGCGGTAATTTCATTTGGTGTCGGCGTTGCGGTGGGTGCAATGATGAGCGGCGGATGTTGCGGATGGGGATATAGCAACTGGGGCTGTGGTTGGCATGGCACAACGGCAGTGGTTTATCGCGGAGGAGCCTATTATGGTAACAATGCCTGGCACGGCGGCTACTACGGTACAGCCGGATATGTAGGCGTTTCGCATTACAACCCTTCAACTGGGACCTACGCGCGCGGTGGCACAGTCTCCAACGGCCACGATAGCGTCACCGCCGGCGCGGCATACAACCCATCTACTGGCACTTATGTGCGTGGTGCATCGGTCTCAACTCCGCACGGTAGCGTAAGCGCCGGCACGGCATACAACCCATCTACTGGCACTTACGTGCGCGGCGCATCGGTTTCAACTCCGCAGGGTACGCAAAGCGCGGCGCAAGCGTACAACCCAAGAACAGGAGCATACGGGGCTACGGAGCAAGGGTCGAATGCCAACGGGAACTGGGGGAGCTCGACGGTTTCGAACAACGGCAACACTGCCTATAGCCAGCACCAAACGACGTCTCAAGGAACGACGGGATCGATACACACTTCCAACGGTGGCTCAGCTTATGGCGCTTCCGACAAGTACGGCAACAACGCTGCGGTCGGCCAAACGGCGAATGGTAACAAGTATGCCACAGCGAACGGCAATACCTACAAGAACAGCGGCAGTGGCTGGCAGAACACGAGTGGAAGCTCAAGCAGATACGGCAGCTCAAACTACAATTCTGCCGCTTCGAACGGCTGGGGAGAGCAGGCCAAAAGCGGCGGATCATCCGCCTTTCGCGGGAGCAGTGGGGGCTGGGGCGCCAAATCGGAGAGCTCTCGTGGTTGGTCGAGCAGGGGCGGGGGTGGTGGCTGGAGGGGTCGCAGGTGAGCCTAAGCCGAGGTGTGTCGCCTGAGGTAGCGTTGAACCGTGTAAGGCAGTGTTTTAGTTTTCGATTGTGGAGGATGTTTATGTTGTTCACAACCCGCAGTCTCGCAGTTACGAGTCAGATGGTTCTACTTGCCCTAATCATTTGCATTACTTCCTGCAATAAGGCTGACCATTCCTTTTCTAGAGTGTTTGCGTCCCCTGATGATGCGGGTAATTCGCTACTACAAGCGGCACAATCAAAGAAGCAGGACGCATTAGTGGCAGTCTTCGGTCCTGAGTCGAAGGAACTTATCTACTCTGGCGATACAGTGCAGGATACGAACATGGTCGACGGGTTCGTCGCGGCCTACGGTCAGATGCACCGCTGGCGTAAGATGCCGGATAACACCCAGGTCCTATTGGTCGGAGCTGACAATTTTCCATTCCCGATCCCTCTAAAGGAGAACAACGGAGGACAGTGGTTCTTCGATACGGCTGCAGGTAAGGATGAGATTCTTGCGCGACGTATCGGCCGAAATGAACTGGCGGTCATCGGCATTTGTGGAGCGCTGGACGACGCTCAGACCGAGTACTTTTCCCAGCGCCACGATTACGGAAGCACGAATCAATATGCTCTGAAATTTATCAGTGACCCCGGCAAGCAAAACGGATTGTACTGGGAGCCGGCAGAAGGCCAGCCCAGAAGTCCGCTGGGGCCGCTTGCGGCGTTCGCCAGCGACGAAGGTTATAGGGTGAAGCCAAATTCGCACGTACCTTTCCATGGTTACTACTTCCATATGCTGACCAGGCAAGGTGATCACGCGCCGGGTGGCGCAAAGGGCTACATGGTCAACGGGAAGATGGTCGGGGGATTCGCTTTCGTCGCCTACCCGGCTGAATACGGTAATTCGGGCATCATGACTTTCATCATTAATCAGGATGGCGTGCTGTTGCAAAAGGATTTGGGCAAGACAACGATCGACAGTGCAGCCGCAATGAGCGAGTTCGATCCCGACGCGTCCTGGACCCCGGTAGTGGAATAACAGATTTGTTTTGTGGAATGAAGCGCCTTCGTTCGTGTCGTCGTTGTGAGTGGAACTGCACTTGCTCCAACCCCGTCATGATTACTCAAAGGCTTCGAGATCTCTTAGTGCTCAAGGAGCAAGTTTAATGTCGACCTCGCCAGCGTCCACTGGAACTGCAGCGGCCGTACCGAAGCCGGTACCGCCAAAGATCGATACAGATCAGGCTGTTCGTCGCAGAGGTGCCAAGTGGCAGAAGTACATAACGCCCATTCTCGTGGTGCTTCTCGCTCTGGTCGTTTTGATCACCATCACACGGAACTGGAATGCATGGGAAGGCGGCAAGATCGAACAGGTCACAGATGATGCTTACGTTCGCGGCGACCTTACTCCGCTCAGTACCAAGGTGGCAGGCATCGTGCGTGCAGTCGACGTGGCGGACTACCAGCAAGTACATAAAGGCGACCTCCTCGTCGAATTGCAGGATGATGACTACCATGCGCAGGTGGATCAGGCCAAAGCGGCAGTTGAGGCTGCGCGTGCCGGAATGGAGGAGAATCTTCGCCAGCGCCAGTTGCAGGATACGCGCATCGCAAAAGCTCTGGCCGGCATCGATCAGGCGAAGGCACAGATTGCAGCTGCCGAGGCTGGCAAGGACGCTGTTCAGGCTGAGTTGATTCGCGCTCGTTCCGAGCGCAAACGCCAAGAAGGGCTCTATCAGACTCACGCGACGACCGAGCAGAACCTCGAGGCCGCGGTCGCCGCAGAAGGAAACTTCTCCGCCCAACTTGCCAGCCGGGATGCCGATCTCAGTCAAGCGCAAACCATGCTACGCAGTAGTGAACTGGCTGCCGAGGGCGAGCGACGTAGTAGAAGTGTTCTCGAATCTCAGGAGACACAACTTCAGGCTGATCTGCATGCCAAGCAGGCGAACCTTGCGGCAGTCGAGGTAAATCTTGGTTACACGAAAATCTACGCTCCCGACGACGGCACAGTGGGCGAACGGCAAGTTCGGCCTGGGCAACTCGTCTCGCCCGGAACGCAAGTCATCTCCTTTGTTGCTCTCACAAAGTGGGTCCAAGCGAACTATCGCGAAACACAGTTGACCAATGTGAAGATTGGCGATACTGCCGAACTACGTATCGACGAATATCCCGGACAACTCATTCGCGGCAAAGTGGCTGAGATTGCGCCAGCCAGCGGTTCGCAATTCGCTCTGTTGCCACCGGATAACGCCACCGGCAATTTCACGAAAGTTGTGCAGCGTATTCCCGTGAAGATCGCGCTGGACGATCCGGCGGTAGCGACGGCGCTACGTCCCGGACTTTCTGTGGTGGCAACTGTCCGCACCAAGCGATAAGCAGGAATCTATGGCGGCCTCAACCATCACAGTTCGCCCGTCAGCGCTAGACATCGCGCGTGCCGCTGCCGCGGCTATCCCCTCGGAGGTATCAACACGTCCTCTTCTCGGCATCCTGGGAGTCGTCACAGGCGCCGGACTCGTCACCCTTGCCGGCCGCATGCTCAGTCTCGGCCTCGCCGATTTGAAGGGCCACGTTGGCATAAGCTTCGACGACGGCGCCTGGCTCGACAGTGCCTTCAATGCATCGCTCATGTTTATCGGCCCGTTCACCGTCTACCTCGGAGGGCTGCTAGGGCCACGGCGCATACTATTGTTTGCGGCAGGACTTTTCGCCGCAACCTCTCTCTTTTTGCCGCTCATCCACAGCTACAGTCTTCTCGTTGCTGTGCTGATCGTCGCCGGGCTGACCTCAGGCACTTTCTATCCACTTACACTGACGTTCGCCCTTCGCAACATTCCGCTGCGATATCTTCCTTTTACCATTGCCCTCTACGCGACCTTTGTGGACGGGGCGGTGAATATCGCTCCTTCGCTCTATGGCTGGTATCGAGACAATCTGTCATGGCATTGGATGTTCTGGAACTCCGCGGTCATTGCGCCAGCGATGATGCTATGCATCTACTTCGGAATTCCGGCTGCGGCGCCGCGCAAGAAGGGTGGGGCAGTACCGAGCTTCGCGGGGTTCCTATATCTGAGTACGGGATTGGCTCTTATTTTTGCTGCTCTTCAGCAAGGCCAGAGACTTGATTGGTGGCGCTCGGGAGTGTTCAACGCCTGTTTCTGGTCTGGATCTTTTTTTCTCCTGTGTTCGCTGGTTCGGAGATTACACGCTCCTAATCCTCTTGTGGCGCTACCTTATCTGCTGAAGTGGAACACCATTCTGCTGGGATGCCTGCTCTTCTGGTTCCGCTTCACGCTTTGCACAACCATTATCCTCATTCCACAGTCGCTGGCCATTCGCGGTTTCGAGGCTGATCAGATTAGTCCCGCGATCATCTGGAGCGCGCTTCCCCTTATACCTATCGCATTTATCGCTGCGCTTCTGCTGTTACGCAGATATGACCCCAGAGTGCTCTTCGCGAGCGGGCTTGCTTGTACTGCGTTCGCTGCCTGGCTGTGCTCGCAGTACACCACCGCGTGGGCGGCGGAAAACTTCTACCGCACGGAATTGCTTGTCGGCGTCGGGCAAGCTTTTGCATTCATTGGCCTAGTCGGGTGCATTGTGTTGCAGGCGATCTTTACCGGTGGCCTGGCAAAAGCGGAGTGGGCCCTCAGCTTTTCGGCCTTCTTTCACGTCATTCGTCTTTTCGGTGGAACTGCGGGCGCCATTTTCATGGGACACTTCCTCGCCCAGAGGGAAAAGCTGCACTCGAACCTCCTGGGGCTTCACGTAAGCGGCAACTGGATCACCGAGCAGAACATTCATGCGATGACCGCCGGCCTCTACGCCAAATCCTCCGGCATTGCCGCGGCTAGTGCGCGCGCCATCGATCTGCTTGGAGCCCGACTGCGGCTCCAGGCATATAGCTTGAGCCTTATCGACGGGTTTCTGCTGATCGCTTGGAGCTGCGCATGCGCGTTGATCTTTGTCGCCTTGCTGCGCAAGTCGCCTTTGAACTACGGCGAACTCAGCGCTATGCAAGAGATTCCCACCTCTGAAAAGAGATCAAATCAATGAAACTAAATACGGCACTATTCGTGTTAGCAGCAACGGGCTTTTTCGTTTGCATTGCGGCGGCCCAGGAAACGAGCAATACCGCGTCTCCTCCGCGCCACATAACGCTGCAGGAAGCCGTTCAGTTGGCGCTCAAGCGCAACCATGATATTCGGATCGCTGGCTATACGGTCGAGGAGAAAGAGCGCGCCAAGCAAGTCGCGAGGAGTTCCTATTTTCCATCGATACGGAACGACAGCAGCTTCATGCATTTGACCGATACTCAGTTGATTCAGGTCAAACCCGGTATTCTCGGCCTCGCTGGGGGAACGCCGATTCCACCTGTAGACACGATCATCAACCAGGGTGGTCGAAACCTGACGACTAGTGGAACCCAGATCACCCAGCCTCTGACCACGCTTCTCAAGATCAAAGAGGCAAACAATGTGGCCCAGGCCGAACTAAGAGTCTCACGCGAGAAAGCTCAGCTCGCCGGAAACGATGTGGCGCTCGCCGTTCACGAGGTCTACTACAAGATTCTGATTGCCCAAGCGCATCGTACCGCGACGCAAGCGCGGATAAAGGCCTCCGAGGACCTTCAGAGCGAGCGCGTGGAACAGGTGAAGTTCGGCAGCGCGCTAGAACAGGAGTCGATCGACAGCCGCGCACAGTTGCTGCAAGCCAAACAAGAAATACTGACCACCGACCTTCAGCTGTCAGATCTAAAGCTGAAACTCAATGATTTGACAGGTCTGCCACTGACCACCGCCCTGGATCTGGATCCGGCTGTTCCTGATTTTCAGGAGACGTGCCCGCGCGAGCAATGCATTAGCGCTGCCATGGCCTCACATCCAGAAATCCTTGCAGCTCGCGCCGAGGTGGAGAAAGCTGAGGCTACCGTCCGTCTGGCCAAGGCCGATATGTGGGTCCCCGATGTCGAAGCCTATGCCCGCTACAGCTACCAGGAAAATGTCCCGTTCTTGGCGCGCAACTTCGGTACGTTTGGTGTTCACTTCGGCTTTGACGTGTTCGACTCGGGTCGCAAGAGGGCATTAAAGCATGAACGTGAGGCCCAGTTGTCTCAAGCGAAAGAGAACCTCGCAAAGCTGTCGGATGAGGTCGATCTGTCCGTCGAAACCGCGTACAACAAGCTGGAAAGGACACAGCAGATGTTGAAGGTATCTGAGGAAGTGCTGGCTCTGCGTACCGAATCGAACCGGGTGTTGCAACAGGAACTCTTGCAAGGGGCAGCGCTGAATTCGCAGGCCAACACGGCAAACGCACAAGAGTACGATGCCAGGGCACTTCTGCTGCAAACGCAGCTGGACTATTTGCAGGCTCACGACGAGCTCCTGGATGCGATGGGTAGCAGACCAGAATGAATTGCAAGTTGCCTGAGAAACCTACGAAGAGGAATTGCGGCGTCCCGATCGTCCAGCCAAGAAGAACGCAATGACTTCGAGCATGTATATCACGATGGTGGAGTTCCTCGAAGACGCAGCGAAAGACGATCAGGTGCGTGTTGCGCTTTGGGATGCCGCGGGCGATTCGTTTTGGCTGGGCAACGATCCCGAGGACTTCATGGCGAACCCGCCAGTAGCAGGGGAAAGTCCGCAGTCGCGATTGATCCACGCCCTGATCAATTTCGAGAAACCGCTGGTTGCCGCCGTACAAGGCGCAGCGATTGGGGGTGGAACCACCATGTCGGCGCATTGCGACTTTGTGTACGCGGGGGAAAACGCGAAGTTCCGGCTCTCTTTTGTGTTACCGAGATAGGGATCACCGCCACCGCCCGCCCCCAGCGCAGCCCCGCCCATCGCAATATCATCAACGTCCTGATGTGTAATGCGAGATCGCACCGTCTCTGTTCCTTCCTAGAATGTGACTTTCAGCCCGAATTGAATTTCCCGCGATGAGGTTACAGTGCTGAAGATATGCCCTCCGTTCTGCGCGAAAAGCGGATTCCCCTGGGCATCTCGTCCCAAAATCACCGCATCACCGTTTCCGCTGCCCTGGGGCCCAGTGGTGTTTACAGGAACGGAAAAGTTCGGATGGTTGACCAGGTTAAAAACCTCCGCACGAAATTCAACGGACGCTCTCTCTCCGACTCTTGTATCTTTCAAAAGCGCCAGGTCGACATCTTTGTAATCAGGCCCTGGAAGGCTGTTGCGCCCTGCGTTTCCAAAGGAGCCAAGTGGTGGCAGCCCGTAAGCCGCAGGATTAAACCAGCAGGCCACAGTCTTCACGGGTGCGCCATTCGAGCAGTTTCCGGTGAAAGGATTCCCGATCAGGTTAGGACGGTCTGCACTGACGACAGATTCCACACCCGCGTTGTCGAACCCAAGGACTGGCGTGAACGGGACATTGGTGTGGAACGCTCCGATCCCAGCAAGCTGCCAGCCACCAAGCAACTTTGCAGCAACGCCAGTCACGCGACTGCCAAACGTCTTACCCGGCCCAAACGGAAGCTCGTAGGTACCGTTCAGCACCACGTTGTGGCGCATGTCGAATCCCGAACGGCCCCGGCTTCCCTTGCGGTTATTGGGATCCTGCGTCAGGCCCGAGTCGTTGACGGCATCACTCGGGTTGTATCCTGCCGAATCGTCAATGGAATTGGAGTAGGTGTAGTTCGCTTGAAAGCTTAATCCTTTTCTTGCGCGTTGTTCCCAACTTATCTGGAAAGCATTGTAGAACGACTGTGCGTCGGTAAGGTAGCGAAGGATCGACCCGAAGTTGGGGTTTGGGCGGCTTTGGGTGGCGAGATTGAATGGATTGCCTTCCGACAGTCGGCCCAAGTGATTGCCTCGGGACCCAACGTAAGCAAACTTTAATACCGAGCTGGCAGTGAGGGCACGTTGCAGATTCAGGTTGTACTGATACACCAGAGGCCATTTCGGCGTGTACGTCAGAGTCGCATTAGCCGTGGTCGCAACCGGCAATGGCGACACGAGCGGATTTAGGAATTGGGGCAGCAGTGATTCGACTGCTTTGTAGAAGGGGGGAAGCGAACGAGCGTTGCCGTAAATATTAGCCCATATCTGATCATTGAACGCGCCGAATGCCGCGCGAAAGACGGCCTTTCCGTCCGACCTTAAATCCCAGGCGAAGCCGATCCGAGGCGCAAACAAATCCTTGGGGGTACTGTTCATGAATTTGCCGACAGTGGGCGCGGTGTCGGTGGCAAGGTTGCGGATGTTTACCTCCTTATTCTCAGCCTCCGTGGGATTCGAGTAGAACTCGTAGCGCAATCCAAAATTGACCGTGAAGTTACGCCGGGCGCGCCAGTCGTCTTGGACGTAGCCGGCCAGCCCGTTCTGACGGAACCCTCGGTCTGAGTCCGAGAAGCCCGGCAACGTTCCCAGGTATACCAAAGGAATCCCATTCAAGAAAGACTCCAGGGCGGGATTGTTGCTCTTCGCTGGAATACCGAATCCAGTCAGGTCCTGAAACACGTATTCGCCGTTCACGAATAGGTCGAAGGGGCCATTGACCTGAATGCGCCGGTATTCTCCGCCGAACTTGACGGCATGCGTGCCCTTTGTCCATGAAACGTTGTCCTGGACCTGGTAGTTGTTGGAGTAGCTACCCAAGGGGTATATCAAATTGTTGCCGATGGCCCCGAGCCCGGAGACAGCGAACACACCCAGGGGGCGATTCGGCTCTAGAGCGATCGAGAGCCCAGGATGGGTGTTGACTGGCTGCGCCAACAGCCCCGACCGGTTAAAACCGAAAGCAAGCAGGTTCAGGAGGTTCGATCTTATGAACTTCTGATCTTGGATCGTTACATACTGGTTGCGCACGTTGTCCGTGCCGGGGAAACCCGGAACCAACGTGCTCTGATAGGGAACATCTGAAGTGCCACCATCAAAGATGTAACGCGCAAAAACCGTGTGAGTGCTTGCAAAAAAATAGTCGAAGCGGCCCATCACATAGTCTTCATTAGTGATACGACGCTGCGTGCTCGTGATTTGTCCGGTGCCGTTTCCGAAATCCGGCCCATTCGGTGGAACAACTATGTTCAAGAAAGGTGCCACCTTGGGATTTACACCGATATTGACGCATCCACCGGGACTTGCCTGCGTACATGCGCTCGGATTGGTTGAGTTCGGAAGTAGCCCTTGGTGAGCTAGGGCATTCGGAACCGTGGAGATCTCGGTCAGGCCCTGGCCTTCACGGAAGCCTTCGTAACTTACAAAGAAGAAGGCCTTGTCTTTCTTTGCTGGACCGCCAAGGCTGCCGCCGAATTGGTTTCGGATGAAAGGCGGGATAGAGAAGATGGCCGGATCGAAATAGTTCTTCGCGTCCAGCGCTGCGTTGCGAAGAAACTCAAACGCCGCCCCGTGTAGCGTATTGGTTCCTGACTTCGTTACCGTCTGGATGATGGAACCGGAGTTACGTCCGTACTCGGCATTGTACGTATCGGTAAAGATGCGGAATTCTCGAATCGCGTCCACACCGAGCAAGACTCCGGCTACGCCGCCCGGTGTGATGTTGTAGTTAGGGTCGTTCGCATCCATGCCGTCAATCGTCAAATTGTTGTTGGTGGGCCGTTGTCCGTTCACCGCGGCCTTCCCGAACCCGCCTTTTTGCCATGGGCTGAGTCCGGTACTCGGGTTCGGGCTAACCCCGACCTGCAACAAGACCAGCTGGTACAAATCGCGGCCATTGAGCGGCAGATCTCGCATCTGGGTCTCATCAACCAAGCCGCTCAGTGACGAGGTTACGTTCTCCACCAGCGGCGGAACATCATTGACTACCACTTCCTGCTTTATCAAGCCCACCTTCATCGACAGATTCACTTCCAGCTGTTGTGCTACTGAGAGACTGATATTCCGCCAGATCTCGGTCGAAAAATCTTCCTTTTCTGCGCGCACCTCATAACGTCCGGGGATAAGACCAGGAATACAGTAGTCTCCCGACCTGCTGCTGGTAGCAGACACACCTAGCCCCGTGTCCAAATTGGAAGCCGTCACTTTCGCTCCCGGCAGAGCAGCGCCCGATGCGTCTGTAACCGTGCCAACCACTGCAGCGGTGCCGGTTTGCGCGTATAACCTGCTGCCCCACAGCATGCAAGCGTAAAGCACCAACCCTACTCCAACTCTCCCGCGAGCGTGCGTTGCAGGCTTCCTTGTCAAGTCAAATCACTCCGATAGCGCTCCATGCAGACTTCACGGATTGTTGAATGACCTGTAATTTCGGCCGGTGGACAATCTCTGAACCGCGTATTTCCTCGTTTAGTTCCTCCCAGATCCGGTTTGTCACGGATACCCGGGTGTAGTTGCTCGGGCCAGTAGCTGTGTAACACTAACGGGTACGGATGAAACAAAGTCACAATGAAGATCACTACCCGCAAACTTGTCCTCGAAAAAAGATCGCACGCAAGTGCTGAGGTGCGCACAATCGTCTTTGTGAACTACAAATGCGAGGCTGGAAGAACCAGGAAGCGCTCTTATGTTCTCCATCATCTCAGCGCCGACCTCAACCTCCACCGGGATTACCTTGGCGCGGTTCCTGCGCATAATTTCCCGAACCTCGTCGACGTGGTAGTAATCCGTCAGTATGCGACGAAGTTCAGCACGCCGACCGCAGGCATGCTTCGTAGCAAGAGTGAGTGCACCAACTGGGATCTGCCACTCCTGCCTCAGTTTGCTCCTCGCTGATGGTGTTGAAGAACGCGCAGACATGATTTCGCCCGGCGACATTGACCCCGGCGAGCTCTACTGAATGTTCATGCTTTGCCATAGATCTCCTCATGTTTTCGTTAGAGATAAGGGCCCGGCCGGTCATGGCCTCCGATTGGTAGCCCGTGTGTTCCCCAAACCCGGTTGACAAACTAAAGCGAACATCCGACAGAAACACGGACGAACCGTGTCGGCTCGTTCGTTTCAGTTGCGGTTTGCAGATTGAACGGCTCATGCTCGCTGATAGCACCTTCAGACCGCGAGCCATCTTGAGAATGTTACTCCGATGTGCGACGGGTTCGCTACCGAGCTCGGATTCGACGGCGTTCTTGGGCCAAGGACACGATCATCAAAAGAGCCATCGGACTGTGCCCACCGATTTCAAAGCTCGTCAACTCGCCGTATGCCTCTGGATGGTTCCAAACTGGTATGGACCGCATCTTTTGGTGAACTACAAATGAAGTTGCAGTTTGTGAGCTGTCGCGTGTTTCAAATCGGGGTCTGCAAGCAACGAGAAAGAGCCCCGCGGCATGAACACACAGAGTCGAGTCTCGCGGTCACAGTTAATTGGACGTGCGCACACAGAGAAACAACACTGCACTGCACGCGCCGGAGATTGCGGTCGCAAGCCACAGGGCTGCTGAGATCGAGTAATGTATGACGACCGCACCCAATGCCGCCTTTTATAATAAGTACAACGTCGCAGGCAGAAATCCTGGGTGGTCGTGTGAGGGACTCAGACTGTCGAAATTTCTGACTGCCACAATTCGTCGTCTCGCTTCAGCGGCACCAACATCTGGCATGTCGACATCGGATCACCTCCCGGCGCGATTGCACAGTGTCGCGCTTAGTGCGAACAACAACGGAAGATAAACTATCGACGCCGCGAGTAGTCGCCGCGCGGCTGCCCGCGACCGCCGAAGCACGAATTCCAAACCGAAGTACAGGAATCCGAGACCCAGCAGTGCGCCGGCGCAGTGAAAAATGCCAGCGTGCCGTGTTGGAAATTGAACGATGCTGCATCCGACGAGAGCAATCAGTGGCACAAGGGTTTCCAGGATGACGAAAGGAACTCTCATTTCCCCCTTGGGCAGAACCAAATAACCTGCTCGGTCGTAGTCTTCGCGATACATCCATGCGATTGCCATGAAATGTGGGAACTGCCAAAGGAAAACGATGGCGCAAAGTATCCCCGCTTCGATATTCAATCGACCGGCGGCGCCGGCCCAGCCGATCAGCGGTGGCATGGCACCGGGAAGAGCCCCGACGAGAACACACAGCGATGTTTTCCGTTTCAGTGGAGTGTACAGAAACAGATAGGTCAACAATGTTAAAGCCGCGAGCACGCTCGCAAGCACGTTGACCGCGGAAGCAAGGTAGACAGTTCCGGCTGCTGCCAGTGCGATTCCGAAAGCAAGGACGGCAGGCGGTTTGAGACGGCCAGCTGCGGCAGGGCGTCGTGCGGTGCGGCGCATTTGCGCATCGAACCTTCGTTCAATGTACTGGTTTAGCGTCCCGGTCCCGCTTGCGACCAGCAACGTTCCAAGTAGAGTGTTGACCAACCCTGCGAATGACAACGATCGCGACTCGTTTCCGCAACCCAGATAAAAACCGACACCAGTCGTGATCAAAATGAGGAAATTGACTTCCGGCTTCGTGAGTGCCCAGTAATCTGAGAGCGTGGATCCCACAACGCGCCCGTCTTGCGACCCAGAAGGAGCGAGTTGCTCGGTAACTGTGGACGGGCGGGGCATTCAGACAGCCTCCATCCGCTGCGGGTCGGTCCGCACCGCACTGCGTTGCGAATCGAATTGCACAATCGACCGCTCTTCCGACCGATATGGCGAGAGTAAACGGGCTGCGAAAACTGCCGCAGCAATCAAGTAAACGACAGTAACGCAAGTCCACATCAACGCACCTGCACATTGCTGATCTTCGAGAGCGAAGAGGCCAAACGAATGTGGTGACGACAAGAACACTGGATAAACCACGCGGTCGCAAAAAACCAGAAATCCGGAAAGAATATCGCACGGCAAGGTAGCGAGAAACAGATACAAAAGCATCGACGATTCTGGCCATTTCGAGATGTGCGGCCAAGGCTGGACTACCGGCCGCCAAAATAGAAGCCCTGTTATGAGGAAGGATGCTTGCTCAATGCCGTGCCACATTTGCGATCGCAACCCGAGCATAAACACGGAAGGAATATGCCAGACAACTAACGTGCCTGCCGCGGCAAACCAGCAAAGTGCCGGGTGCGTTAGCACGGTGCCGATTTGCTGCATCGGTGCTGATCGCAATAGACGACCATTCGCTTCTAAGTGTCGCTGAAACGGGCCATGTACCAGTGGCTTTCGAGGCATGCCAAGCAAGATCAACGGTGGAGCTAGCGTCATGAGCAGGAGATGTTGAACCATGTGCGCCGTCAGCATTTCGTGATCGAGCGCGGCCAACGGTGAAGCCATTGCAATCCAGATGAACAACAAGCCGAATAGAAAACTGGCGGCGCGCCATCCCTTGACCTTGTCGTGCTGATGCCTGCGAATACGTACCCATCCCCGCAGGTAAACGAGAGCAGCGAGGATCAGGGCCGCAGAGACCCAAAATGACTCGATCGCAGCGTAATGGCCATGTGTCATAAGGATCTGGACATCAAGGTTGAGTGCTCGATCTCAGCTTGCCTTCGCTCAGCACAATACCCCGCGCCGCATCTCGTGCCGGGCTTTGTGTGGCAGGATGCAAGGTCTCGAGAAACGCCACCAGCGCGGTGGTCTCTGCCGGACTCAAGTTGTTTCCATAGGCAGGCATATTGCCGCCGCCTTGAATCACCTGCCGAATGAGTTGGTCCTGCGTCAGCCGCACGGCAACGGTGTCGAGGGCTGGCCCCCTTTGTCCACCGGTGTTGCCAAGAGAGTGGCAGTTGCGGCATTGCTTGACCTGAAACACGAGCGCACCTTGCCGCTCGAGCGCGGTCGTGCCATGAATGTACCGCTCGGGTACTGGATCGCCACTCCAGGCGTTCATGTGCGGACTCCAAGGCGTGAACTGGGCCATGCGAGTAAACGTGCCGAGGGTAATTGCGATCATCAGCACAGTGACAAACGCAATCGGCCGGCGCTTCCAGCTTTTTTCTCCTTCTCCCGAAAGAAAAGGCAGAAGAAGCAAGCCAAGAATTACTAATGGTGGGCAGATCAGGAGGAACGGTGTCTCAAGCGATGGAGGAAGCAGTGAAAGTAGCGCATAGAGCCATAGGAAAAAGTAATCGGGCTTGGGCGCAGTTTGGATGATCGTCGGGTCAGGCTGCCCCGTGGGCCCAAATGGACCAAAGCAGTAAGCGCACGCGGCAATCGCCAGGATGATGAATGCCGCGAAAAACATGTCTTTCCATATCGCATACGGAACGAACGGGGCGCCATCTTTTTTGGTCAAAGCGTGATATTCGGCCTCATAAGTCGCTCGCTTTACGATGCGTCCCGGCATCGGCCATTCGTTGATGCCCAGCTTCAACACCATCAAGACATGGAGGCCGACGAAACCGATCAATAGTCCGGGAATCACAAATACGTGCAAAGCAAAAAACCTGGAGAGAGTTGCGCCTGCGATGATCGGACCACCCAGCATTAGCTTCACGACAAAAGGCCCGATGATGGGAACACGGCTGGCAATCGACGCTCCAATTCCCAGCCCCCAATAGGCGTCCTGATCGAAGCGCAAGACTTGACCGCTAAATGCCATGCCCAGAGTCATCAATAAGAGAAATACGCCGATGATCCAAGTCAGTTCGCGGGGGTACTTGTGAGCTCCAAAGAGAAACACCTGCACCATGTGAATCAGGACGATGGCGACCATGAAGTTGGAGCCCCATCCGTGCACGGCGCGGATGAACCAGCCGAGCGCGATCTGATGATTCAGGGCCTGCAGGCTGTTCCATGCTTCGCCGGCTGAGGGCACATAAATGAGCGCCAACAAAATTCCGGTGACGAGTTGCAGAAGAAATACGGTGAGCGCGGCGCTGCCAAAAACGTAGAACCAACTCGCCGTGTTGCGGGGCACGGGATGGCCGGCCGCTTCGCGAATCGGGGCTGCCAGCTGCAAACGATGGTCGAACCATTCGCCAATCTTCGTAATCAGGCGCATGGCGATTTCTCCGAAGGCAGGCTTGCTACCGGGTCGCCGGGGGTTGGCAGCTGTCCGGCGTCAATCGTGAGTACTCCGTTTTCGACTTTGTACGGATATTCGAAAAGGCCGCGCTCTGGAGGACCGGACGCTCGCGAGCCATCGCGGTAGTACGCGCCGCCATGGCATGGACACATGAACAGTCCGGATTGGGGAAACCAGCGGACTGGACAACCGAGATGAGCGCAGTTGATCGCAAACACCTGGAATCGATCGTCCGCAACGCGCCGCACCCAGCATGCGGTGTCAACGGTCTTTCCATCTGTCGGCATCACGAACGGATTGCGAAATGTCGCCATCCGCGTCTCTCCTTCAGGAAAGTTGCTGACGTTTCCCAGCGGCACCCACGAGAGATACCCATTTTCGCGGCCACGAGTGACGGAAGAAAAAAGGAAGCGGGCAAGTGGCACAGCCAAGACCATTGCAGCGATTCCATTGAACAGGATGCCTAGCTTCATGAAAAATCCGCGTCGGGAAATGGTAGCTTCGGTGGACGGCGCCATGACAGGCTTAGTTGACATTTTCATTTCTCCAGGTGCTGCGCGTACTTCGAAGCGGAATAAGGCCGGCCGGGGCTCTGCACGCGGCGCGACGCCAGCCAGGCAACTACATCTGTGATTTCCTGGTCTGACATGGGCTTTCCGGGAATGTTGCCACGCCAGTCGGGTGCTCCTAGCTCAGGACGGCCGGTGATCACGATCGTCCGCAGGCCCTGATTGCTGACCAGCGCCAGAACGGAATCGTTCGTGATAGCGCTTCCTTTGGACGACCCTCCGCCCTCAGAGCCGTGGCAAGATGCGCAATATGTTCCGAAAACGATCTCGCCATGTGCGGCATTCCCCGTCGTGTTTCCCGCATAAGAGGGTGGATTGGCTCCGTCAAGAATTCCCTTGCGTCCCCAACGTGAAAACATTCCGCTGGTAATCACGTTAATCTGTTCCGCCGTCAGCAATCCTCCGGCACTCCGCGCGAACGCAGGCATCGAGGTTCCACTGACGCCGTTGGCAACCACTTTGTGCATCGCCTTTTCATCGACAATGGCGAGATACACGGGATTGGCAAGAGCAATCGAAGCTCCTCCGCGCCCTTCCGCGCCGTGGCAGCCCGCACAGTTCTGTGCGTAGAGAGTATCGAAGTCAACAACCTGGTTCGGTGCCACCGGTTCCGAACCCTTCTGAGGTTCACCATGTGGAGTGCTGCAAGCCGAGAGGAGTGCAAGGGACAGAATGGCGAATGCAGACAGATACGAGATCCGGCTCATCGATGCTCCTCCCTGTCCTCTCGTGGTGCAATCGTTCCGGGGGCTTCGATTCCTGCTCGTAGAACAAACGACACATTCTCGCGAGTAGGAATGCGTGCCTGCCGCACCACCACCAGGCCTGCCACAATTCCAAAAGCCACTTGTGAGGCAACGAACCAGAACCAATCAATATGGCTGGCGAGCAGTGGATTCAGTAGCCCAAGGATTGTGTACAGTAGCCCCGACCACAGCACCGGGGCAATAAGCCCTCCAAGCACAATCGGACGACGTGGGAACATGGGCAGCATCGCGCCGTAGAGCAACCCAACAAAGATGGATACAACACCGTGCAGAACAAAGGCGATCGCGAAACTGTCGGGATGAAATGAAGAGAGCTGCGTTGGTCCAAGCCTTAGGGATTCTCGATAAGCTACTGCGGCAAGGAGGTTAATTGGGTACCATATGCTTCCAACTTTCAGCACGCCGTAGGCGCAAGCCAATGCGGCCATCGCAATGCTGCCCGCGATGCCACCTTTAACTCCCGCCGAAACGGGATATGTGTGGAGCGGAAGCCATGCTCGCAGTTGATCCGGCAGGACCGGAATCCGTTCCACGACAGGGCGATCCGTGGTCAGGCGAATGTCTTCGGGAGTCACTGCGATGGCTTCTTCCTGCTCATGCGGAAAGACGGCGCGAAACCATCCAACGCAACCCACCAGCGCGAGAGCAGCGCCCAGACCGCTCACCGACATGCTCGTCACCAGCCCCGCGAACAGGAGGGTCGCCCCAAAAGCCAAGATGAAAGGCCAGGCTGATGGCGCAGGCACCTCGATCGTGCCGGGAGCCCGGGACGTTTCTTTCAATTGCTCCGTTGTCAATAGTGTCGCCATGTCCCCCTCAGCGGCCGAGAACGTAAACTACGGTAAAAACCACAACCCACACAGCGTCGACAAAATGCCAGTACATCGAGAGCACTTCGATGTGCACCAACTGCTTCACTCCCACTCGGCCACACACTCCGAGCACCGCGACGGTCACCAGCATGACGAGACCTGCGGTGACATGAAACGCGTGCAAGCCGACAAGCGAGTAATATGTTGTTCCGAACAGGTTGGTCGAGATCGTCAGCCCGTGTTCGTAGATCAGCCGGTGCCATTCCTGCCCTGTGCCATAGAGGAACAACCCACCAAGCACAATAGTGACCAGCCAGAGTCCAAGGAATGCGAATCTAATGCCCCGTGCCAGAAACTTCGCCGCGAAATGAATGGTCAAGCTGCTTGACAACAAACAAATCGTGTAAAAGATTGGCGCTTCAAGGACCTCGCGCGGACTCGGCCCGGTCAGACTTTTCCCCAAGTAAAAGAGATAGGCAACAACGAAGATCGTAAAGATCGCGGTTTCGGCGATGATGAGTCCGGCCATCGCCACCTTTCCGCGAGGTGGCAGATGCCGCGCGGCTGCGGTGTTCGCAAATGAGGTTGTCGCTGTACTCATATCATTTCGCCTTCACTCATAGCGGCTATCGGGATCTTCAGGATGCTTCAGGTCCCACAAGGGGCGGCGGCTCGCAACCGTCGGAACTGTCGCAAAGTTATATGCAGGCGGCGGTGAACTGACGGACCATTCCAGCGTCCATGCGTCCCACGGGTCATTGCCGGCCCTGGCTCCCTTGAAATAAGAAATTACGAGGTTTGCTGCAAAGACGAGAATCGCGAGTGCCTGAATGAACGCGCCGATAGTAATGACGAAGTTCAAGGTGTCCCAACCGCGGCCAGGCTCATAGGTGTAGATCCGGCGCGGCATTCCGAGCAGTCCCAGAATGTGCATCACATCGAATGTCAGGTGAAAACCAATCAGGAAAAGCCAGAAATGCCACTTACCGAGGCGTTCACTCAGCATGCGGCCGGTCATCTTGGGATACCAGTAATAGAACGCCGCAAAGAGCGCGAATAGAATTCCGCCCACGATCACGTAGTGAAAGTGTGCCACGACAAAATAGGAGAGGCTAAGCTGCCAATCAAACGGCGAGGCTGCCATCATGATGCCGGTCAGACCTGCAATGAGGAATTGGAATAGAAATCCGATGCTAAACAGCATCGGCGTCTTGAATTGGATCCTTCCGCCCCACATCGTGCCGATCCAGTTGAAAATCTTGATTCCGGTGGGAACGCCGACAGCCATCGTGGTCAACGTGAAAAAGCTGTTGGCGTAAGAGTTCATTCCGATCGTAAACATGTGGTGCGCCCAAACGCTCATGCTCACGAACGCGATGCAAACCGTCGCCGCAACCATAACCGGATACCCGAAGATCGGTTTGCGCGAAAAAACCGGAATGATTTCTGACATGAAGGCGAAGCACGGAATGATCAGCACATATACTTCAGGGTGGCCAAATATCCAAAAGAAGTGCATCCAGAGCACTGCCGAGCCACCGGCCTGCGCGTCGAAGAAATGCCCTCCCAAATAACGGTCGATCAGCAGCATGATCTGGGCCGCGGATAGCGGGGTGATCGCAATCAGAACCATTCCGGCCATCACGAGATTTAGCCACACCAGCAAAGGCATGCGGTTGAGCTTCATGCCCGGGCATCGCAGGCAAAGAATGGTGGCGAGAATGTTGATCGCGGTTCCGATGCTCCCAAATCCCGACACCAGAAGCGCAAGCGTCCAGTAGTCTGAGCTATGCCCCGGTGAAAACGCGTGCGCCGTTAAAGGTGCGTACGACCACCATCCAACGTCAGGTGCGCTTCCCGCCCCATAGAGTCCGCTTCCTCCGAGGAAACTGAAGTAGAGCAGGAAGCCTCCAAGTGCCGACAGCCAGAAGCTGAAGGCATTCAGCCGCGGAAAAGCCATGTCGCGCGCGCCGATCATCAATGGGACAAGGTAGTTTGCAAATCCGAACAGGATGGGCATGGCCACGAAAAAGATCATGGTCGTCCCATGCATCGTGAACATGCGGTTGAACACTTCGGGAGAGACAAAGTCGTTATGCGAATGCACGAGCTGGATGCGAATAATGAGAGCCTCAACCCCGCCCAACATCAGAAAGACAAGTGCGTAAACGATGTACAGAATCCCGAGCCGCTTGTGATCGACCGTCGTGACCCACTCATGCAGTAGATCGACCCAAGGCTTCTCTTGAACTTCCAACGCCGGAATTGTTATCGCATCCGATGACATAACTGGTCCTAAGAATCTTCTAGCGCAGCGTCTCCATGTAACTTACGACCGCATCCAGATCCGCGTCGCTCAGCTTCATCGCGGGCATCAGCGAACCCGGTTTGATTGCGCTGGGGTTCTGGACCCAAAGACGAAGATTCTGGCGAGTGTTTTGAGCAGCGCCGGCCGCGATCGTGGCTCGGCTCATCAAATGCGTCAGATCAGGCCCAAAACGTCCATCCGCAGGGGTTCCGGCCACCGTATGGCAGTTCATGCAGGCGTTGCTTTCGAACACTCGTCTGCCGGCGGCCACCCCTGGGTCTTCCAAGGCAGGTTTCTGCTGGGTGCGAACCCAAGCAGCAAAATCCTCCGGTCCATCCACCGAAACGCGGATTAGCATCTTCGCGTGCTGCACTCCGCAGTACTGCGCACATTGGCCTAGAAAGACGCCTGTGCGTTGCGGATCGACCCACATTCGGTTGGGGTGGTTTGGAATAAGGTCCGTTTTGCCTGCAAGCTCCGGCACCCAGAAGCTGTGGTCAGTATCTGCCGAAAGCAATTGCAGAAACGTTGGTGTCGGATGACTGGGATCACTCACCGGGATGTGTAATTCGTTGGCGGTGGCGATCCCTAGCTCGGGATAGCGAAACTCCCACCAGTATTGATGTCCAATAACGGCGACATCGACAGCGCCCGCCGGTTCTGGAGCATCCTGAATCGCGTGGATCACTCGCGCCGTAGCCAGGAACAGAACAACGACAATCAGAATTGGAATGATCGTCCAGGCCAGCTCAATCTGCGTGCTTCCGTACACTTGAACCGGCTCGCGGCCGGCATCCATTGCTCGCCCACGGAACTTAACGACGGAATAGACCAGTAGAGCAAAAACAACGACAAAAATGATTCCGGTAATGACAAGTACAAAAACAGACAAGTCAGCAATCGACTTGGCCGGGGTTGAGGCGGGGGCGAAGATATTCGTGCCGTGAGGAGACGAGCCTTTGGGCTCGCTTGCCCACCCCGCCATAGCAGACCAAAACAGAAGAAGCATGGTCTGCGCAAGGAACCGCAACGTCGAAGATTTCATTTTCAACATCGACATTTCTCTTCTTCCGTTCTCCACGTCCGAAATGCGTGCTTTCAGTAGACTTCGGACTCTCTCTTAGTTCTGATTGCAAAGTGGCCACAATTCTTACGACCAAGAAATTCAATTGAATGGAGAGCAAGCGTGCTACCAAAGAGACGAGCACTTGTATTTCCTGCATCGCATCCCAAATGAAGGCGAACCCTTACGAAATTTCGAGCTTTAATACTGAAACGCGACTAACACATGCCAGGCGGGTCAGTGTCATGCCGGTGCCTTTGCGTCAAGTGTCACCGGCGTTCGTCACGTCAGACATGCAAATGCGCGCCTGACTGGCCTGTCAGTCATGGTTTAGGGCTAAGGAACGCATGGCAGAGCAATTGCATAGAATCGACCGGAGAATGCTTGTCCGAAGAGGGCGGCGCTCTGATATGCATCCGCTGCGAGGTGGAAAATGAGCGAACGCTGGAAAGTGGTAATCATAGGCGGGGGATTTGGTGGGCTTTCTGCGGCCCAGCACTTGAACTCAGATCTGGTGGACGTGACGCTGATCGATCGGCGCAACTATCACCTTTTCCAGCCATTACTCTATCAAGTCGCAACAGGCTCGCTTTCTCCGGGAGAGATCGCCTCCCCACTTCGCGGCATTTTGGGCCAGCAGAAAAACACTCGCGTCTGGCTCGGAACCGTTGTGGATGTCGATACGGATGCGAAACAAGTCTTTCTAGCGGATGGAACTGTCGTTCCTTACGATTCGTTGATCGTGGCCGCCGGGTCGCAGACGTCCTACTTCGGGCGCAACGAATGGCAAGAGTGGGCGCCTGGTATGAAGAGCATTGAAGAAGCCACTATTATCCGACACAAGATTCTGTACGCATTCGAGGTGGCCGAGCGTATTTCGGATCCTGAGCAGCGCCGCGCCTGGCTCACATTCGTCATTGTTGGAGCAGGACCTACCGGCGTGGAACTCTCCGGCGCCATTGCAGAGATCGCGCGCCAAACTCTGAAGAACGACTTCCGCTCCATCAAGCCTGAAGAAGCCCAGATCATCCTGCTGGATGGAGCGCCGCGAGTGCTCATGTCTTTTCCGGAGGACCTGTCCAAAAAAGCAAGCCGTTCGCTTGCCCAGTTGGGTGTCCAGTTAAAGTGCGGTGCAATGGTCAAGCAGGTGGGTGAAGACGGGTTGACGATCGAATCTGACAGTCGAACCGATTCGATCGCAGCGAAAACGGTCGTCTGGGCCGGCGGTATAACGGCCTCGCCCTTGGGAAAAATCTTGGCAAGCCGCACGCACACCGAGACCGATAAGGGTGGAAGAGTTAAGGTTAACCCTGACCTCACGATTCCAAGTCAACCGGACATCTACGTTATAGGAGATCTGGCTTCAGCGATGGATCGCAAGGGAAAACCGTTGCCGGGATTAGCGCAGGTCGCCATGCAGGGAGGAGCCTATGCAGCAAAGGCGATCTTGCGAAGAGCAAAGGGCCAGTCGGAACCTCCACCCTTTCATTACTTCGACAAGGGGTCGTTGGCTGTGATTGGACGTGCGGCAGCAGTCGCCGATGTTTTCGGCGCGCACCTTTCGGGTTTTGTTGCCTGGCTGGTGTGGGCCTTCATCCATCTTATGTATTTGGTCAGTTTTCAGAGCCGAGTTCTGGTCTTTATTCAGTGGGCGATCCAGAATCTCACATTCAGCCGCGGTGCCCGGTTAATTACCGGTGCCGCTCCCACGGATTTCAATTTCTCCAAGGGAATCTCTGAAATCAAGCCTGAACCGGTAAATGCCCCGCATTGATCTTCTGGGCTCTTGCATCTGCATCGACACAGATGTCTCAGGACGGGCAAGTGTGCAAATCTGGTCAGCGTCACCGTTCGCCAATCATCCTCGAGTCCCCCCTCAACCCGAGGCATTGTGCGGCTTGGCATTGCATCATCCGATACAATCTATCCGGTGTTGTCCACTGGCGCTTGATCGGCGACGACAGAATGAAGCTCGCGACACTTTGATTTTTGACTTTC
>Ga0307479_10001209_pt1 | contig 23545 bp, 18 predicted proteins | sample atmos_gasesECM4C_FD_203743 | JGI IMG/M metagenome (GOLD analysis project Ga0307479, IMG submission 203743) | Hardwood forest soil microbial communities from Morgan-Monroe State Forest, Indiana, United States - atmos_gasesECM4C_515 | ecosystem: Environmental > Terrestrial > Soil > Temperate... | reverse complement strand
GTCGAGCTCCGCCCCCCGCTGGGACAGCTGCTCCTCGCCACGGTGCAGCGCCTCGGTCCAGGGGATGGCGAAGCCGTCGGCGGTGGGCGCGTCGAGCCCGGCGATGACCACGACGCGGCGCAGCATGGGCAGCTCGTGGCGGACCGACTCGAGCTTGGCCAGCAGGGCGGCGGTCTCGACCACCGCGACCACGGCCTCGGAGTGGCCCAGCACGTAGCCCGCCTGCTCGGCGCTGAGGGTGAGGTAGACGGGCACGGGACGGCAGCGCACGGTGAGGATCGCCGCGTCGGCGATGTGCCACTCAGGCCGGTTGCTCGACCAGATGGCGACGTGCTCCTGCTCGGCGACGCCCTCGTCCGCGAGGAAGGCGGCGATGCGCCGCGACGCCGCGCCGAACTGCTCCCAGGTGATGGTCACCCAGCGTCCCGCGGCCATGAAGCGCATGCTCGGCGCCGACGGCCGGGTGGCCAGCTGGCGGAGGAAGTGGTCGACCAGCGTCGCCCCCTGCGGCCTGGCCGGCGAGGGCTGCGCGGGGACGACGGGCGCCGCGGCGGTCACTCTCTCATCACTCCCAAACGTCGGCCGGCCTGCCCACTGGCGATTGGCGGACCGAGGGCGCAAGGATAACGGGAATCCAGTCATTGGGACAACACGGCGGGCTCGGGCGTGCTCCCGCTCCGGCGTCTGCTAGCGTGGCGGCGTGGTCATCGGCGCCCTCACCCTCACCGTCCACGTGCCCGAGAGCCGGTCGTTGAAGGACAAGCGGCAGGTGGTCTCCTCACTGCTCGCCCGCATCCGCCGCCAGTTCAACGTCGCCGCCGCCGAGGTCGAGGACCAGGACACCTGGCAGGTCGCCACCCTGGGCGTGGTCTGCGTGTCCAGCGACCGGCGCCACGCCGACGAGATGTGCCAGAAGGTGCTGCGCTGGGTCGAGGAGGACGGCGAGGCCCAGCTCGGCGGGACCCACTTCGAGCTCGTCAACCTGTGAGCGCCGCGTCCGGGCGCGCGGCGGCGGTGCCGGTCGAAGAGCTGGTCGCCGCCTTCCAGGCGACGCTGCCCTGGCCGCTGGACGAGTTCCAGGTCGAGGCGCTGCACAAGCTGGAGTCGCATCGCGGCGTGCTGGTCAGCGCACCGACGTCGAGCGGCAAGACGGTGGTCGCCGAGTACGCCGTGTGGCGCTGCCTGGAGGCGCCTGCACACCTGCGCAAGCCTGCAAACGTGCCGAGCAACGTGGTCTACACGACGCCGCTCAAGGCGCTGAGCAACCAGAAGTACCAGGACCTCAGCGAGCGCTACGGCGCCCACCGCGTCGGCCTGGTCACCGGCGAGCACACCATCAACGACGGCGCGCCGATCGTGGTGATGACCACCGAGATCCTGCGCAACGTCCTCTACGACGAGCCGGGGCGCCTCGACGTGGTCGGCGACGTGGTGCTCGACGAGGTGCACTACATCGACGACTACCCGCGCGGCACGGTGTGGGAGGAGATCATCATCGAGGCGCCGCGCCACATCCGCTTCATCGGTCTGTCGGCGACGATCTCCAATGTCGAGGAGGTCGCGGCGTGGATGACCGAGCTGCGCGGCGACGTCGCCACCGTGGTGCGCACGGAGCGCCCCGTCGACCTGAAGCTGTGGCTCTCGATCAGCAACGACTTCCTGCCACTGTTCGACGAGCAGGGGCACGTCACGCGCCGCACCCTCGACGTGGCCCGCAACGAGACGCTCCACGAGCGCAACACCCGCTGGGTCAAGCAGGCGCCGGAGAACGACCTGCTCCACGTCGTCGACCGCCTGCGCGAGCGCGACATGATGCCGGCGATCTACTTCATCTTCTCGCGGCGCGGCTGCCGCGAAGCGCTGGCGCGGTGCGCGGTGCACAACGTGGACCTGACGACACCGGACGAGAAGGCGCGCATCGACGCCGAGTACGCGCGCCGCCTCGACCTCGTCGACGACGAGGACGAACGTCGCGTCTACCGCGAGGCCCTGAGCGTCGACCTGCTGCGTCGCGGCGTCGCCATGCACCACGCCGGCATGCTGCCGTACGCCAAGGAGACGGTCGAGCGGCTTTTCCTGCTGGGTTTGATCAAGGTGGTGTTCGCCACCGAGACGCTGTCGCTGGGGCTCAACATGCCGGCGCGCGCCTGCGTGCTGTCCTCGTTCACCAAGTTCGACGGCACCGGATTCCACGCGCTGACGGCGGGAGAGCTGACCCAGCTCATGGGCCGCGCCGGACGGCGCGGCATCGACGTCGTCGGCCACGGCATCATCCTCAAGGAGCAGGACGTCGACGTCCGCGACATCTACGACGCCGCCATCGGCGGGGAGATGGAGGTCGAGTCGAAGTTCTCGCCGACGTACACGATGACGCTCAACCTGCTGCGCACCCGCAGCGTCGAGCAGGCCGAGCTGCTCATGGAGCGCTCCTTCGGGCAGTACCAGAACGCGGGACGCTACGCCCACTGGGAGCACAAGGAGCGCAACCTCCAGGAGCGCCTGCAGGACCTCAAGGCCCAGGTCTACCGCCATCCGACGGTGAACTGCACGGAGAAGACGCTGTCCCAGTACCTCCGCGCCGGCGAGGAGATCACCGAGCTGCAGGCGCGCATCCGCCGCTCCCGCCGCGACCACTGGCGCGACTCCCGCCGCGGCCGCTTCGGCGGGCGCGCCGCCGATCCGGGACAACGCTTCGAGCTGATGCGCCGCAACCTCAAGACGGCACAGCAGCGGCTGTCGCAGAGTCCATGCCGCAACTGTCCATTTCTCTCCGACCACCGCGCCCACCGCTTCGAGGTCCGCGACGTCGAGGAGACGCTCAGCGGCGGCGAGGACGAGCTGCGCGCCGCGCGCGACCGCTACCGCGAGGAGTTCCGCGCCTACCGCGCCGTCCTCACCGACGCGGGCTACCTTTTGGACGACAAGCCGACCGAGCTCGGCTCGCTGGCGGCGTCGCTGTACGGCGAGAGCGCGCTGGTCGTCGCCGAGGCGATCGAGGAGGGGTGGTTCGAGGGCCTGCAGGCGCCCGAGCTCTCTGCCGCGCTGGTGATGGTCGTCAACGAGGACCGCGGGCGCGACCGTCCCACCCGCATCCGCTTCCCCTCCGACGCGGTCGAGCGCACCTTCCGCCTGCTGCGCGGCGCGCTGTACCGGCTGGCGTCGCTCGAGCAACAGCACGGCCTCGACACCCTGCGGCCGCTCTCCTTCGACTACGTCCTCCCCGCCTACTGGTGGACGATGGGCGTCCCCCTCGCCGACATCGACCCGCCCGCCGGGGCGGACCTCGGAGATGTGGTCAAGGCGATCAAGAACCTGTACTCGATGCTGCGGCAGATGGAGCAGGCCTCACGCAGCCGTCCGCTGCACGCATTGGTGGTGGAGACCCGCGAGCGCGTCGAGCGCGATTTGATCCGTCGGGTCTGATTCTTTTCCAGCGCGAAAGAATTGTGCTCGAGCGCAGGGCGCCGCCTCCGGCGGCATGCCGCGCAAAGCGCCCCCCGGCCGAAGGCCGGCCCCTAGTCTCGCTTCTCCTCGCGCGCGAGCGACTCCGGAATACTCACCACCCGATACGGCAGATCGGTGATGTCGTAATACCTCACCGGCTTCTTGAGCCTCTTGGCGATCCCCACCTGCACCTTCACCCCAAGCGACAGATTCCCGAACACCCACACCTCGTCGCACTTCGCGATCAGGTTGTTGAGCGCCTCCCGCACCACCTCCTTGGGCACCGTGTGCAGCAGGTAGTAGTCGAAGAGCATCTGCGGCGTGATCGGCACCCGCCCCTCGTCGAGCACGAACTTGGTGATGTGCGCCCGCCAGAAGAAGTTGCGATTGCTGAGCGCGACATAGACGACCTGTCGCGGCCGGCGCAGCACGCGCTCCGCCTGCTCGATCGGGCTCGCCTTGGGCGTCGGCGCGAAGATGCGCTCGAGGATCTCCTCGGCGTTCTTCACCGCCGACACCGGTGCATTCACCGGGTCCTGGGTGGTGTCCGGCAACTCGTCGGCTCGTTCTTCTAGTGAGCGCAATTTGGCGCTGGCATAAAGCCCGCAGATGATAGCACCGGGGGTGCGGGCCGCTCGGGGGGCGTCCCCGGGGGTCTCGACGCGGCGGGCGGGGCCGGCGGTGGCGGCCGTCACGGTTCCGCCGCTGGTGGAGCGAAGATCGCGCGCGTATCATCGAACTGTCTCGTCCCTCGATCGCAAGGTCCGCTGCGGCATGTCCGACGACGCCCCCCGCTCCACTCAGGGTCAACGCCCCGACCAGCGTCGCGGTCGCGGCGCGCCGGTGTGGTGGGGCATGCTCGACCGCAGCGACCTCCCGGACGACCGCACCGCGCTCGACACCGTCGACGCCCCCGCGTGGGAGCATCCGCCGTTGCGCCCGCGCGCTCGCAGCGGATCGGGATGGGGCCGGCGCGGGACGCTGGTCCTGTCGACGCTGAGCGCGGTGCTGCTCTCGGTGGCACTGGTGTTCGGTGTCTGGCTGGCGACGTCGACCACCGAGCGCTCCGCGGGCACCACCGCCGCGGTGCTCGCCGGCATCCCCGCGGCCCTGCTGGCCGCGACGCTCATGGTGGTCCTGGTGGGACGGCGCCGCCGCTGACACCGGCGCGCGGTACGCTGCGCGACACAGCCATGGCACGGCCCGACGACCCGGACCCGCCTGCCCGCCGCGCGAGGGAGCAGCGGCGCGGACGTCCGCATCGACCCAACCTCGACCCGCCGCTGGCGGGGCGCATCATGCGCGCAGAGCGCCTGCGCGGGGAGGCGTTGTCCGCGGGCGACGACTCCAGCGCGACGCCACCCGAAGCGATCCCCGCTGGATTTGTCCCCACTGAGGGCGGCCTGCCCGCGGACGCGTCGGTGCTGATGGAGCTCGCCACCGCGCCGGTGCGACGCATGGCGCGCATCGTCTACTCGTCCAACGCGGCGTTCGTCTTGGAGCTCGATGCTGACGACCCGGTCGATGCCTCGCGACCGCTGCGCGCCGTCTACAAACCGACGCGCGGCGAGCGCCCGCTGTGGGACTTCCCCCACCGAACGTTGCATTTCCGCGAAGTCGCCACCTACCTGGTCGCGGCCGCCTTGTCACTCGACGTCGTGCCACCGACCACGCTGCGCGACGGCCCGTTGGGGCCGGGCTCCGCGCAGCTGTTCGTCGAAGCTCTCGATCGCCAGCTGACCGACAGCGAAGACGAAGCGCTCGACCCCGTGTTGCGCGACGTCGCCGCGTTGGACGTGCTGATCAACAATGCCGACCGCAAGCAGGCGCACCTGCTGGTCACCGCGTCGGCAGGACTGCGCGGCATCGACCACGGACTCACCTTCCTCCCCTACCCGCGCCAGCGCACCGTGCTGATCGATCTCGGCGGCACTCCGCTGCCGGCTGAACTCGCCTCGCGCGTCGCCGCCGTTGCTTCCGATTCTTCGGCGCTCGCTGCGCTGCGCGACCGCCTGTCGCAGCTTCTCTCCACCGCGGAGGTCGACGCCTTCACCTCCCGCCTGGCCGAGCTCGCCGCCGACCCCACCTACCCCGTCCTCGACCCCTGGGACGGCCGCCCCTTCGAATGGTGGTGACGCCGCCCGGCGTAGACTAGGCCCCGGCCGAACATGCGCCCGTAGCTCAGTTGGATAGAGCACCGGCCTCCGGAGCCGGGAGCGGGGGTTCAAGTCCCTCCGGGCGTACGGCGGCACTTCTCTGTGGTACCCGGTTGCGCTCCCCCCGGAGTCCCGCGCCCATCGAAGGCACCGAACCCGCGGGCGCCCGCGTCGTGCTGCCGGCGGGAACCAACGAGGGGCGCGCGGTGATCGACGGGTTCGGGCTACTGCTGGTAGTTGGCAGCACGTAGACATAGAACTCGCAGTGCGATCTGAGCCCCGACCGCCAGGGCGCAATGACGCGCCACATGTCGACGTCTACCGTGCATGCCCACGTTCGACCCAGGCAGTCTCGGTCTGCCGACCTATGCAGACCAGGGCTCGAGCGCAGCCCTTCTGTTCTGGGCGCTGGCAATCCTCTTCGATCTCGTGTTCGTGCTGGCAGTCGTCAAGGAGGCGCTGGAGCGGGATGCCAACCCGCTGGCGTGGGGCGTGCTCACGCTGTGTCTGCCGCTGGTTGGATACGCAATATGGAAAGCATCGACGAGTCGAGAGGACAGCCCGCCCGACATGTCGCCGATCCTCCGCGAGTTGCGGCGAGGGAGTGGGACCAGGCCCCCGTTGCCGGTCCCACCGACGCCGCGGGCGCACCGACGCCCTCGCAACTTCTTCTGACCACACGGCAACGGCACGTGCCGGCGCCCGCGAGCCGTCGCGTGCGCGGGGCGAGCGTGCTATGTTCGTCGGCGTGGCACAAGACGAACCGGAGCAGGACATCGCCTGGACGGCGGTGCTGGCCAATACGCCCGTTGTCGCCAGCGATGGCACCGAGATCGGGCATGTCCTCGACGTGGCGGCGCTGCCGCAGGAGGACATCTTCCACGGCATCGTCTTCCACCATCACGTGCTGGGTCGCACCTTTCTCGCCCCAGCCTCTGACGTGGCCCGCATCACCACCCAGAGGGTGTACCTCTCCGTCGACGCGGCGACCGCCGGTGCGTACGAGGAGTTCCACGAGCTCTCCGTGAAGCACCTCGGCGTGCGTGGCATCCTCAACTGGAAACACCTGGGCTGGAAGAAGTCCTCGGAGTGACCCCGGCGCGGTGGGCGAGGACCATGAGGGCGGGTTGACAAGCGCGGGCCCGATGACCCATAAGATGCGCGGGCCTGTGGACGGCAGCTCCCATCCAGGCCGCCGCTGACTCACGAGGAAGGACGGAAGGATGAGAATCCCGAGGAAGGTTGTGCTCGCGGGCGCCCTGGCACTTTCGTCAGCGCTGGCGCTGGCGTCACCGACGTCCGCCACGACGCCCACGTTCAAGCTCGTCGATGCCGGCGTCAACGGTGCCGAGCTCAACATCGGCGTCTCACCGAATGGGAGCGTCTTCGTCGGCGGCTGGGACGCCGTCGGTCGCTCCACCGACGGCGGCAACACCTGGACCCAGGTCCAGCCGGGTCCGGTCGGCGTGGCTGCCGACCGCGTCCTCGTCGTGGACCACGCGACCGGCCGCGTGATCGAAGAGGACACCGCCCTGGCCGGTTGCGCACTGGTGCAGTGGAGCGACGACAACGGCGCCAGCTGGACCAGCAACTCGGCCTGCAGCGCGAGCGTCACCGACCACGCCAAGGTCGCCGTGGGCAAGCGGACGACGCTGGTCGACCCGACCGGCAAGCTGTACCAGAACATCATGTACATGTGCGGCAACGGCCTCTCGAACACAGGCTGCGCCGAGAGCTCCACCGGTGGCCTGACCTGGGCGCCGACGGCGCCCCACGGAGTCGGCTGCGCTTTCCAGGGCGTCCCAAAGGCGGACGACAGCGGCACGCTGTACGAGCCGAGCTCGGCATGCGGCCTGCAGGTCCGCAAGACCGCCGACAACGGGCTGACGTGGACCGAGATCACCACTCCGTTCGCCACCGGCCCCGACACTCCCGACCTGGCGATGACACCCGACGGCACCGTCTATCTGATGTGGATCGACGCCAGCTGGCAGCCTGAGTTCGCCCGTTCCAGCAACGGCGGGGTGAGCTGGTCGGGACCCTTCGCGGTCCCGGTGGCAGGACTCAAGAGCAGCGTCTTCCCGGCGATCGTCGCGGGCGCGAACGGCAAGATCGCCATGCAGTTCTACGGCACCACGGACGACGCAACCGGCTGGGACCACAACCCAGGCAACGCGCCCGACAGCATCCGCTGGAACGGCTACATGGCGGTCGTCATCGACGCCAACGCCGCCACACCAACGGTAGCTCCGACGCAGGTCACGTCAGCGACGCAGCCGCTGCAGTACGGCTGCCTGTCCAAGCTCGGCTCCTGCCTCGACAACATCGCCGACTACGACGGCATCGACGCCAGCGCTGACGGGCACGTCTTCGGTGTCTTCGTGAACGGCTGTCTGCCCGGGTGCACGAGCCACGCGACGTCGACGTCCGACCGGGCGGTGGTGGCGGTGCAGACGGGTGGAGACCTGATCCGGTAGCCGCGCCGGCTGACCTACGCGCCGGCGACAGCGGACGCCGAGCTGCGGCGTCGTTCCATGACCCGGTGGCCGCTGCGGACCGACCGTTCCGCGGCGCGGGGGTCGTCGCCGAAGCCTGCGCATAGATGGGCGGCCATCGCGGTCAGATCGCCGATGGCGTCGTCGAGGCCGACGAGGCCGGCCAGAACGACGGAGATGACACCGTGGGCCATGGTCCAGAAGCGGGTCGCGAGCCGCCAGGAGTCGGCGGGGTCGAAGCGGCCGGCCGCGATGCAGCGCTCGACGGCGGTGACCAGGCGCTGAAAGGTGCCCGCGCACACCTCGATCTCCTCCGCCTCGAACGGACCCTCGAGGAACATGGCGCGGTACAGGTTCGGGTTCTCCATCGCGTTGATGCAGTACGCGTAGCCGACGGCGCTCAGCTCGGCCACGGGGTCACGGAGCGACGGCACTTCAGTGAGATGGCGGGCCAGCCGGAGGTAGCCCTCCATGCGAACGGCACGGTTCAGCTCCTCCATGCCGCCGAATTGGGTGTAGATGGCCATGGTCGAGGTGCCGGCCTCGCTGGCCAGGCGGCGTACGGTCAGCGCCGGCTGGCCCTCCTCGGCGAGCAGCCGGGCGGCGACGTCGATGAGGTCGTTGCGGGTGGTGGGACTGGCGGTGCGCGGGCTCACGGTTGACAGTGTTGCATAGCAGCGTTATAGAATGCCCATAGCGTTGTTATGGATCGCCTGCGTGGGCAGGCCGGGACAACCGGAAGGGAACGCGTCCATGGCCGGGGAGCGAGTCTGCGTCGTCGGCGCCGGTACGTCGGGACTGGCCATGTGCCGCGAGCTGAAGCGTCGCGGTGTCGCCTTCGACTGCTTCGAGAAAGGCTCGGAAGTGGGCGGCAACTGGCGCATCGACAACGACAACGGCGCGTCGGCCGCCTACGACTCGCTCCATACCAACGTGTCGCGGCGGCGGATGGAATACCCGAGCACGCCGATGCCCCGCAGCTTCGGCGACTTCGCCAGCCATCAGGACATGGCGCGCTACCTGGCCGGCTATGCGGACAGGCACGACCTCCGTGCGCACGTCCACCTGGGGGTCGCGGTGGCGTCGGCCACGCCGCGCGACGGCGGAGGATGGCTGGTCGCCACGCGCGCCGGCGACGGCGAGCAGGCCGCTGCCGCGTACACAGCGCTGGTCGTTGCCACCGGGAAGGATGCCCATCCGAAGGTCCCTGCCATCCCTGGCCGGTTCGAGGGACGCGTCCTGCACAGCCAGAGCTATCGCCGTCCGCAGCCGTTCGCCGGTGAACGCGTTCTGGTCGTCGGTGCCAGCAACTCAGCATGCGACGTCGCCTCCGAGGTGAGCGCTGTCGCCGCCGCGACCGACATGGCGGTGCGGCGTGGAACCCACGTCCTGCCGCGGTATCTGTTCGGCCGCCCCATCGACGCGCTCAACGGTCCCCTGGCCGGCCGAATGCCGTGGCGGCTGCAGCAGCGGATGTTCGAGCGGATGTTGCGGATCAGTCGTGGGCGATACGCACGGTGGGGATGGCCCGAGCCGGACCACCCGGTCCTCGGTGACACGCCGGCCGTGTCGGCGACGATCCTGGAGGCTGTCAGGCGCGGCAGCGTGCGGCTGCACCCTGAACCCGTCGCCTTCGAGGGTCGCAGCGTCCGATTCCGCGACGGAGAGGTCGCGGAGTACGACACCGTGATCTTCGCCACCGGCTACCGGCTGGCCTTCCCGTTCCTCGACCAGACTGTGGCCGACCGCCTGGAGATCGACGGCAACACCATCCCGCTCTACCGCCACATCGTGCCGCCCAAGGCGGCCGACCTCTACTTCATCGGCATCGTCGATCCCCACGCGGGCCATCCACCGGTGGTGGAGGCCCAAGCCACGTGGATCGCCGACGTGGTCCAGGGTCGATTGGCCATCCCCGCCGGAACCCTCGACCCTCCGCAGCGCCGCGTCGTGCAGCGCTTCGTCAACCTGCGCCCGAACAGCCTGCTCATCGACCGCTTCGGATACCCGCGGCTGCTCAGGGCCGACCAGAGCACCGAAACTCAGGTGACCGGCGCGCGCGTCGAATAACGCGCATCCCGCCACGCCCCGTCGTCCATCACAACGGACAGCGCGTCGACGGCGTCCCACACGTCGACGTAGCGCGTGTACGGTGCGGCGAAGCCGAAGCGCATCACATCGGGGGCGCGGAAGTCACCGATGACCCCGCGGTCGATGAGCGCCTGCATGATCGCGTAGCCTGCGGAGTGTCGCAGCGACACCTGCGACCCGCGCAGCACAGCATCGCGCGGTGACACCACCTCGAAGCCGTACGGAGCACACCGCTCGTCGACGAGGCGGATGAACAGGTCGCCCAGGCGCATCGACTTGCTGCGCACCGCCGCCATGTCGATGCGCAGCCACAGGTCGACGGCGACCTCCAGCGCGGCGAGCGAGATGATCGGCGGCGTGCCGCAGAGGTAGCGCAGCACGCCGCGGGCGGGACGGTAGGTTGCGGAGAACTCGAAGGGCGCGGCGTGGCCCATCCACCCGGGCAGCACCGTCTCCAGCGACTCCTGGAGTCGACGTGCCACAAAAAGGTAGGCGGGGGCCCCAGGACCGCCGTTGAGATACTTGTAACCGCAGCCCACGGCGAGATCGACACCGGCGGCATGCAGGTCGACGGGGACGACGCCCGCGCTATGCGACAGGTCCCACAGCGCCAACGCTCCCACGCGATGCGCGGCAGACGTGAGCCCGTGCATGTCGTGCAGCTGCCCGGTGGTGTAGTGCGCGTGCGTCAGGTAGAGGACGGCGACGTCGTCACCGAGGGCGTCAACGAGGCGCGAACGAGGCACACGTCGCACCGACACGCCCTCGGCGCGGAGCAGCGCGGACACCCCGTCGGCGATGTACAGGTCGGTGGGGAAGTTGGTGTCCTCGGTGAGCACGACGTGGCGACCCGGCCGGGCGCGCAACGCCGCGGTGAGGAGCTTGAACAGGTTGACCGAGGTGCTGTCGGCAACCACCACCTCGTCGCCGTCCGCGCCGAGCATCCGCGCCAGCTTGGCTCCCACCCGCGCCGGCGCGTCGATCCAGCCCGCGGCGTTCCAGCTTCGGATCAAGCCACCGCGCCACTCCACCTCGACGACGGCGGCGACCCGCTCCGCCACGCCGCGCGGCGGCACTCCCAGCGAGTTGCCGTCGAGGTAGACCACATCCGGGTTGACGTCGAACTCGTCACGAACGCGCGCGAGCGGGTCGTCGCGGTCGAGGGCGAGCAGGTCCTCCCTGGTGAGTGGCGCCTCGGTCACGACCGCCGAGTATCACGCATTCGGTCGCCGCAGCAACGCCAGCAGCTCCGCCTGCGAGTGCACGGCGAACACGCTGAAGATGGTGGCCAGGTGGTTGCGCACCGTCGCCTGGCTCAGGTGCAGCTCGGTGGCGATGCTGGGCACGCGGTCGCCACGGCGCAGCCGGACCAGGATCTCCCACTGCCGGCTGGTCAGCTCGTTGAGCTTGGGATGGTCCTCGGCGGTGAGCAGGGTCTGGGCGTCGTCCATCACCCCGGCGGCGCGCAGCTCGGCGGCGATGTTGTGCAGCCGGCGGCGCAGGTCGGCGACGCGATCCAGAGATTGGGACGACGTGTCGGCGCCGTCGGCGGGCAGCATGCCGAAGGCCAGGTGCGACCCGCCCTCGTCGCTGAAGCGGGTGACCAGGAAGCCCACCGGCAGCCAGCCCCCGTCGCTGTGCCGGAAGTGCAGCAGGCGGCACGTCACCGTCTGGTTGAGGCCGGCCGACCGGGTGGTGTTGAGCAGGCGCCCGATGTCGTCGGGATGGACCCAGGAGAGCAGCGGACGGCCGACCAGCGAACGCCAGTCGGAGCCACACAGCTCGTGGATCTCGGCGCTGATGCGCTCGACCAGCCAGTCGAGGTCGGTGGTGCCAACCACCAGCGGGCCGAGCGGATTGACGGGCAGCATCGGTGGGGCGGCGCCCGGCGCGTGCAGGGCCAGGATGTACACCGCGTAGCGGGCGCCGTCGAGCTCGATGGCCCGGCACCAGATGTCGCCCTCCCTGACCACGCCGTCGTTGGCGGTGATGCGGCGCCAGGCGCGATACCCCGCGATGCTGCCGTCGCTCAGCGCGGCGACGGCCTGGGCCATCGCCTGCTCGTCCTCGAACTCGACCAGCTCGTTGTTGGTGCGGCCGATCAGGTCGGACAGCGGGACGGCGAAGATCTCGGCGAGCGGCTGGTTGGCGGCGTGGATGCGCCGGCTGGGCAGGTCGAGGACGAGCACCGGGAAGGGCAGGTCCTTGAGCGCCTGCTCGTAGACCACCGACGTCGCCGCCTGCAGCTCGAACCACGCGGGATCCTGCGGTCCGGACGGTGGCGGCGGCTTGCTCCCCGACACGATCACTCCTCGCAACGCCGCCGTGGGCGAGGCGTCGCCCGCGACGCGGGCTTGGTATACACCAGATTCGGCGCAATGTGTCATCGGCGCAGTGACACAGTGCCACTTCCTCCTGGGGCGACTCGTCTGGATACTCGGATTGCATGGGCGCTTCAGGGTCTGGGGCGCGGGCTTCGGCGCCGCGCGGGAGTGCGGGCCTGTCGCGCCTGAGGGGGGCGGAGGCAGACGACGGCTGGCGCCTGCTGGTGCGCATCGCGCAGGTGCGCTGGGTCGCCATCGCGCTGGGCTGCTCGTACGCGTTCGCCAGCCCACTCCCGCTTTCGGCGCGCACCTCACTGCTGGTCCCCGCCGCCCTCGCCGCCTCGTACAACACGACGATCGTGGTGCGCAGCCGCAGGTCGCTCGGCGGGGCCGGTGTGCTCACCGTGGTGAGCGTGACCGGCGACTTCGTCTGGGTCACCGTCGCGGCGACGGTGATCACCCTCGTCCAGGGGCAGTGGAGCGCGACCATCGGCTATGTGACCGTCGGGTCGGAATGCGGTCTGCTGCTGGGATGGTCGGGGGCGCTCGGCGCCATCGGCGGCGGCGGGGCGGCGCTGCTGGCCAACCAGCTGCTCAACGCGCACGCGCACGGCGGCGTGCTCGACCTCACCGCGACGCTGTACGACGTCGGCACCCTCGTGGTCGCCGCTGCCGCGGCCGCGGTGGCGGCGTCGGAGCTTCATGCGCAGCATCGCAACCTGCAGGCGCAGGCGGCGTCGCTGGCCGAGCACGCGCGCACCGATCATCTCACCGGCGTGGGCAACGCCTTTGCCATGGAGGAGGCGATGGCCCACCTCGGTGCGCGTCACTTCGGGCTGCTGCTCGTCGACGTCGACGACATGGCCTGGGCCAACCACGTGTACGGCCACCTGTCCGGCGACGAGCTTCTCCACTCGGTGGCGCGCGTCCTCGCCGCCACCGCGGAACACGACGACCTCGCGGCGCGCTTCGCGGAGGACAAGTTCATGCTCCTGCTCCCCGGGGCCGACAGGGCGCGCACCGTGGAGACCGCCGAACGCGTGCGCGCGGCGACACACGCGGTCGCGGTGTCGGCGGGACGGCTGCGCGTGTCGATCGGCTGCGCCTGGACCACCGTTGCCACCGATCCCCGCGAGGTGATGATGCGCGCCGACGACGCGCTGCTGGCGGCCAAGGCCGCGGGTGGCGACCGCGTCGAGGTGCAGGCCCCGGACGATCGACCGGGACGCTGGCGCCTGCGCGAGACCGTCGAGTCGATCATCACCGACGATCGCGGCGTCTACAGCGTCTACCAGCGCATCGTGCGACTCCGCGACGGCGGGACCGCAGGATGGGAGGCGCTCAGCCGCCCGCAGAACTGGCCGACCGACACCGACGTCGAAGCGCTGTTCATCACCGCACACAGGATGGGACGCGCCCGCGATCTCGATTGGCGATGCCGGCAGAGAGCGCTGTGGGAGGCGGCGCGAATAGACGGCCCGCTGTTCGTCAACGTCAACGCCGCCGCGCTGTTCGACCCGCTGCACGGCGTCGACCAGATGCTGCTCCTCTGTCAGTGGGCGGGACGTTCACCGCACTCGGTTGTGCTGGAGCTGAGCGAGCGCGACGGCATGCCCGACCTCAATCGCCTCCAGGATGTGCTCGCCCAGTACCGCGCTGCCGGCTTCCGCTTCGCGCTCGACGACCTCGGTGAGGGACAGACGTCCTTCGAGCTGGTGCTGGCGGCGCGTCCCGAGTTCTTCAAGCTGGCGCGCCCCATGGTGCAGTCGGCGGCGCGCGACGTCGTCGCCCACTCTGCGGTGCGCGCGCTGGTCGGGTTCGCGCACGACATCGGCTCGACGGTGATCGCCGAGGGCATCGAGGACGAGGCAACCCTGGAGCTGTGCATCGAGCTGGAGATCGACCACGGCCAGGGATGGCTGTTCGGACGCCCTCAGCCCGCGGACCGCCTGCCGTCCACCTGATCGTCGTCGCCGCCCGCGAACTCCGTCAGTGCGGCCGTCCGCGACGGGTGGGTCAGGGCGAGTCGCGTCCGCGCGCCTTCCAGCAGCGACGGCGACGCGCTCAGGTTGGTGAGGGCGTCGAGGAAGTCCTGGCCCTCGATGCGCAGCAGCCTGCACGGCTTGATCGCGCGCACGGTGGCGGTGCGCGGCATGTGGCCGATGAGTCCGATCTCCCCGAAGTAGCTGCCCGGTAGCAGGGTGCGGAGACGCACCGGAGCGGAGCCGCGTTCGCCGACGGCGGACACGGAGAGCTCGCCTTCCTCGACGACGTAGAACGCATCCGAGACGCCGCCTTCCACCACCACCGGAGTACCCGCGGTCACCTCGACCTCCGTCGCCGACGCGGCCAGCCGCTCGACGCTCGACCGCGAGGCGGCGGCGAACAGGTCGAGGCGTTCCAGGATGGCGACGCGCGGCGCCAGCAGGGCCGTGGTCGCCACGGCGAGGCGGTCCATCGACAAGAGGCGTGGCAACGTCAGCAGGCACAGCGCGGGGATGCCGATGCCGTAGATCAGCAGGGTGGCGTGCAGCCCGGCATTGAGGACGAACGGCGTGATGAATGCGCCGAGGCTGATCGCCCCCAGCACGAGCGCGAAGAAGACGCCGAAGACCCTGGCCACCATCTGCGGCGGCGACGAGCGCTGCAGTGCGGTGATGGCCAGCGTGTCCACCACCAGCGTCCCCGCGCCGCGAACCACCTGGAGGACGAAGGCAATGACCGGTTGGTCAACAGCCACCAGCAGTGCGGTGGGCAGGCAGTAGAACGCCATGCCGCCGAGGATCGCCGGCGCCAGCCGCGGATTGCGGGAGAGCCGGTTGACCAATCCCGCGCCGAGCACACCCCCGACGCCGAGCCCGGCGAGCAGGTACCCGTACCCGTTGGCGCCGGTGTGCAGCTGCGAGCTCGATATCGGCACGAAGAGCACGGTGTCGGTGCCGTAGACAAAGCTGGCCAGAACACTGAAGGCCACGAACACCGCAGCCGTCGACGACGACATCACCGCGCGGAAGCCGTCGGCGACCTGGCGCAGCGGTCCGGCCGTGCCGCCCTCCGTCACGTCGCTGGGACGGCTGCGGACGCCGAGCCTGGAGACCATCACCGCCGCCACCGCGAAGCTCACCGCGTTGACCAGGATGGCCAGCGCGGGGCCGCCGAGGACCAGCAGCCCAGCCCCGACGGCGGGGCCGAGGACGATGACGACGTTGTCGATGGAGGCGTTGAGGGCGTTGGCGGCGGCGAGGTCGTCCTCGCGGGTCACCTGCGGGATCACCGCGGCGACCGACGGGTTGTAGACGGTGGTGACCAGCGCCGTCGCCGCCACCAGCCCGATGGCCCCGCCCACCGGCCCGTTGCGCCAGGCGAGCAGCGCGAAGCCGAGCTGGATGACCAGCGCCAGCAGGTTCAGCCGGATCATGAGGCCGATGCGCTCGAACCGCTCGGCGATGACGCCGCCGTAGGCGCTGAAGAACAGCGAGGGGACGAAGCGGGCCAGCGCACCCGCGGCGACCCACCCGGTCGACCCGGTGCGCGTGAAAAGGAAGACGGCGAGTGCGACCGAGTAGCCCCAGGACCCCGTCGACGAGATCAGCTGGCTGCCCAGCAGCAGCCGCAGATCGCGCGAACGCAGTGCCGAACGGTAGCCGTCGCGTTGCCCTGAGGTGAGCCTCACGCCTTGTCCCCTCGTGCTGCGGAGGAAACCTTACATTGCCGCCGCCTGTCGTGGCGCAAATTTCGCTGATACCATGGGGTTCAAGCCATCTGGGGGGTTGCATGAACGACGACCGCGGCTCGGTTGCAGCACCTCCGCGGGCATCGGCTCGGGACGGCGTCCACGTCGAGGTGGAGGCGATGCTCGCGCCGTACGTCCCGCGGCTGGCGCTGCGCTGGCTCGCCCAGGCGCCGGACGACGCCGTCCGCGTCGTGACCGGCACGCTCGCCTTCGTCGACATCTCCGGCTTCACCCGGCTCACCGAGATCCTCGCCGGCCGCGGCAAGGCGGGCGCCGAGGAGATGACCGGCTACCTGGACGCGCTGTTCGGCGAGCTGCTCGGCATCGCCTACGCCGGCGGCGGCGAGCTGATCAAGTGGGGTGGCGACGCCATCCTGGTCTGGTACAGCGGCGACGGCCACGCGCCGCGTGCCGTCGACAGCGCCTGGCGGATGCAGCGCGCCATCGCCCGCAGCGGCCGCTTGAAGACCAGCGCGGGCGCGGCGATCCTGCGCATGTCGGTGGGCATCCACAGCGGCGAGTTCCACTTCTTCGAGGCGGGAGCGCGCCATCGCGAGCTGGTGGTCACGGGGCCCGCGGCGTCGGTGACCGCGCACATGGAGGCGGTGGCCGAGGCGACGGAGATCGTCGTCAGCGCAGCGACCGCGCAGCTCCTCGACGCGCCCGCGGTCGGCGCCGCAAAGGCGGACGGATTGCTCATCGCGCGAGCCCCGCGCGTGCCGGCGCTCCCGCAGGTCGCCGTCGGCTCCATCGCCGTCGAGCGACGAGGCCTCAACGGCACAACACGCAAGCCCGACCGTCCCAGCCTGCTTCTTCCTCCCGAGCTGCGCGACTACCTGGTCGCAGCGCCGGTGGAGAGCGAGCACCGCCAGGTGGCCGTCGCCTTCCTCGAGTTCGGCGGCGTCGACGAGCGGCTGCGCGCCGGTGCGGACGAAGCCGTCGCCACCGACCTCGACACCTTCATGACAACAGTGCAGCAGACCTGCGGACGTCACGGCGTCACCTTCTGGGAGACCGACATCGCCGAGAACGGCGGCAAGGTGATGCTGGTCGCCGGCGCACCCAGCGCCACCGACGACGACGCGGGACACATGCTCGTCGCCGTCCGCGAGATCCTCGACAGCTGTCGCGGACTGCAATTGCGTCTACGCGCAGGCGTCAACCACGGGCGCGTCTTCGTCGGCGGCTTCGGACCGCCCTACCGGCGCACCTACTCCGCCAAGGGCGACGCGGTCAACCTCGCCGCGCGACTCATGGGGCGCGCCGGCGCGGGAGAGATGTTCGCCTCCGACGCGGTGCTGCAGCGGAGTCGGGTCGGCATGTCCGCCGAAGCGCTGGAACCCTTCCTGGTCAAGGGAAAGGTCCACCCGGTGCACGCCCATCGCATCGCCGCGGTGCGCACCCAGGCGCTGACCACGCAGACCGAGGAACGGCCGCTGGTCGGCCGCGACGAGGAGCTGACTCTGCTGGTCACCAGCCTCGACGCGGCCTTCGCGGGTGACGGCGGCTGCGTCGAGCTGGTCGGCGCACCCGGCATCGGCAAGTCGCGACTCGTGCAGGAGATGGAGGCGCGCGCCGGAGCGGGTCGCGTGCTCTCCGCCGTCTGCCACGAGTACCAGTCGGTGGTGCCGTACGCGGCGATGCGCGTCGTCGTCCGCCAGTGCCTCGGCCTCGACCTCAACGCGCCACCCGCGGAGACCGGTGTGGCGCTCACGGCAGAGGTGCGGCGCCTGGCACCACGTCTTCTGCCCTGGCTGCCGCTGGTGGCGGGCGTGGTCGGCGCCGACGTCGAACCGACAGGCGCGTCCAGCGCTCTCGACGAGCGCTTCCGCCGCGAGCGACTCGAGGAGACGCTGCGCGACCTATTGGCGGTGGCGCTGCCCGGGCCCGCGTTGATCGTCTTCGAGGACGCGCAGTGGATCGACGACGCTAGCGCCGCGCTGATCCGCAGTGTCGCCGTCGCCGCCGCCAACCGTCCGTGGCTGCTGCTGGTCGCCTCGCGCACCGCGGCGCAGGGTCTCGCCGACCTCACCGACGTGGTGCGCATCGTCGTGCAGCCGCTGGCGCGCGAGGCGGTGTCGCGGCTGCTCCGCGTGGCCACCGCCGACCACCCGCTTGCCCCGCACCAGCGCGACACCCTCGCCGACCGCAGCGGCGGCAACCCGCTGTTCCTCCTCGAATTGCTCAGCAGCGGCCTGCTCTCCGGCTCGGCGAGCGCGCTGCCCGACACGGTCGAGGGAGTCTTCGCCGCGCAGATCGACCGCCTCGCCCCCGCGGACCGCCGCCTGCTCCGTGTTGCGTCAGTGCTCGGCGTCGAGGTCTCGGTGGCGGTGCTGCACGAGATGGTCGCCGACGGGGTCGACCCGGCGCCGCTGCTCGGCGACTTCCTCGCCGCCGACTCGCCCGAGCTGCTGCGCTTCCGCAACAACATGCTCCGCGACGCCGCCTACGAAGGACTCTCCTACGCGCGCCGTCGCGAATTGCACGCGCGCGCGGCGAGGGTGCTGGAGAAGCGCGCGGGGCGCCGTCACGCCGACATCGCCGGACTCCTCGCGGTGCACTTCGGCCACGCCGGTGACCACGGCCACGCCTGGAAGTACGCGCGCATCGCCGGCGAGCGCGCGCGCACCGTGCACGCCTCGGTGGAAGCGGCAACCTTCTTCGAGCAGGCGCTGCACGCGGGACAGACTCTCGGCGACGTCGTCGCGTCGGACCTGCGCGAGGTCGCCGAAGCGCTCGGCGACGCGCGCTCCCATCTGGGACAGTTCGCCGACGCGGAACAGACCTACCGCCACGCGCGCCGCTGGGCGACGACGCCCGTCGAGCAGTCGCGGCTGCAGTACAAGGCGGCGCTGGCCACCGACCGGGCGGGCAACTACCCCAAGACGCTGCGCACCCTGACCCACGCGGACCGCAGCCTTGGCGCCGACGATTCTCAGCCGGCCGCGCGGCTCCGCGCCGAGATCCGCGCCGAGTACGGGCTGATCCGCCACCGCCAGGGCCGCGAGAACGACGCCGTGCGGCTGCTCGAACAGGCCGTCGAGCTGGCCCTCGGTGCCGAGGCGATGGACGTCATGGCCACGGCGCTGGTCTACCTCGACCACGCCGAGATCACCGCGGCCGTGGCCGGCGACGGGTTGCACGGCCGCCTCGCCCTGGAGATCCTGCGACGCATCGGCGACCAGCCGTGGCTGGAGGCGCGCGCGCTCAACCTTCTGGGCATCCGCGCCTATTACGCGGGGCACTGGACGGAGTCGGTCGCGTACTACACCGACTCCCGGTCCGCCTGCGAGCGCGCCGGGGATCGCTGGACCGCCGCCGTGGAGTCGGCGAACATCGCCGAGGTGCTCGCCGACCAGGGACACCTCACCGAGGCCGAGCCGGTGCTCGAGGAGGCCCTGGAGACGTACCACGCCGCAGGGACGTCGGCGTTCATCGCCGACGGCACGCGCATCATGGGACGGCTCGCCGCGCGCGGCGGAGACGCGCCGCGCAGCCGCGAGCTGCTCGGCGCGGCGCGGGACATCTACGCCGCCAACGGCGAGGCGCTGCAGATGGTCCTCACCGACGCCATCGTCGCCGAATCGCTGTTGCTCACCGGTGATGCGAGCACCGCGGCGCGGGTTGCCGAGCAGACGCTCGCCGATGCCGCGGCGCTGCCCGGCCGCCACCTCGTCGCGCCTCTCGCCCTGCGGGTGCTGGCGGTGTCACTGATGGCGCTCGGCGGCGACGCGGCGCGGGCACGACAGGCGCTGCGCGACAGCATCGAGCTGTCCCACGTCCACGGCGCGCGCTATGAGCTGGCGCTGTCGCTGCAGGCGGCGAGCGACCTGTGGCCGGATGACGTGACGGACGCCGAGCTCGCCGAGCGGGACGCGCTCTTCGGCGAGCTCGGCGTCATCGAGGCTGGACGCCGGCTGCTGCCCGCCTGACTACCAGAGGCTGGGGTCGGACAGGTCGCCGGCGAAGACGACGATCTGCTCGAGGCTGCCCGGGAGCCTGGTGCGCGACTGCACGCAGAGCTGCTCGGGGAACGTGTTGGTTGCGAGCAGGCTGAGGTAGGCCGGGTCGGTGCAGTCGTAGAGCAGCCCCTGGAACGGGAATTGACCCGATCCCGGGTAGGGCACGCCGGTGGTCGGATCGCCCTTGCGCGGGAACGACGCGGACGCTCCTGCGCACACCGGCATCAACGGCGTGCCGTTGTTGGCGAGCGAGTGCACCACCGACTTGGGGAAGACCATGGTCAGCGTTCCCGACACGGTTCCCGTCGTGGTCTGGGTGATGGCGAAGAGCGGGTCGGGAGTCACCGGCGGCGTGGTGACCGCACTGTCGCAGTTGAGGATCACGCCCTGGCCGAACGCCGTGAAGATCTGGAAGATGTTGCCGGTGTCGTTGGCGTTCACCGTTCCGTTGGTGCCGGTGGTCGTGCTGCTGTTGTTGGTCGTGCAGTTGGCGACGCACGTCTGCAGCACCTGGAAGCCGGACGACGTCACCGGGCCGGTGGCGGCCGCCGAGCCGGCGGTCAGGGTGAAGCCCTTGCCGACGACGGTGGCGCCGAGACCCGAGGCGCAGCTGCCGAAGGTCGCCAGTCCCGTCGCGTCGGTGTTGACGGTGACACCCGGGGTGCCCACCGCCGCCGTGCCGAAGTACAGGCCGGGGTTGGCGGTGCCCGCGAAGTTGAGGGTGACCGGGATGCCGCCGGCGGCGACCGGCACGGCTCCCGCAAACGTCTGCACGCTCACCGGATTGCAGAAATAGGCGAAGTAGGCAGGAACGATGCCGGGCAGCGACTGCCCGATGGTCGCCGACGGCTGCTGGGCGAACTGCAGGCTGACCGCGATCACCTGGATGCTTAGGCCCGAGCTGTGGTCGATGGTGAAGAGCGTGGTCCCTGAGAAGTCGTCGCTGGTGTTGACCGTGGGCACGATGGTGAGCGTGCCAACAGCCGGTGGCGTCACCGTCACCTTGACCGTCAGCGAGTGGCCGGGGCCGACCGCGGGCTCCGACGAGCCCTCGATGATGGTGAGCTTGACAACGGCGTTGGTGCCGCTGAGGACGGTGGCCGCCCATCCGGTCGGGACGCTGCCGCTGACCACGTGGACGGCGCTCGGCGGCACGTTGAAGGCGAGCTCTGCCGACTCGAACACGTCGCCGCTGGTGGCCTCGTTGGCCAGGGTCACGGTCGCGGTGACGGGAACGCCGACGTACGCGGTGGGCGTGCTGCTCCAGGTCGCGCCGGCGTTGACCAGGCGGATGGTCGCGTCGACGACCTGCGGCGCAAGCGACACACCGGCGGCGACGGTGGCGGCGATCGCGATGCGGGTGGCGAACCGGCGACGGCCACGAGTCCTGACGGACATCTCGATGCCCCCTCTGTGTTTCATGCCCAGCTGCGGATCTTGTCGGCCGCGACGTGCTGCGCGATCGCCTGCTGCACCGACTCCCGGATGGCGGCGTCGGCGGCGAGCAGCTGGTCGAAGTTCCATCCCGAGATGGCGAACATCTCGAGCTTGCCCGCGGCGGTCACGGTGGCCGAACGCGGCCGGTGCTTGGTCAGCGCCATCTCGCCGAAGTAGTCTCCGGGCCCGAGGCGGTTGATCTCCTTGCCCTCGGCGGAAACGACGGCCCGGCCGCTGGAGATGACGTAGAAGTTGACGGCGCTGTCGTCACCCTCGGCGACGATGGTCTCGCCGTCGTTGCGCTCGACGCGGAAGAACAGCCGTGCGATGGCTTCGCGCTGCTCCGCGGTGAGTCCGGAGAAGAGCGGGATGCCGCCGACCAGGTCGCCAGGGTCGCTCATGCCAGTCTCCACGCAAACGGCGGGGCGATACGGCACTGTCCTCTGCCCGAGCCCCCGCAAAGCATAGACAACGCAAACGAACTACGTGTTCACGACTTTTTACTGTCGCGCGCGGCTGGGGGCAACGCGTGGCGGTTCGCCCGGCATCTTGGGATAGACCGGGGGCCACGGCGCGTCGAGCAGCCCGCTCTCCATGTCGCGCCGGCTCATCTCCAGCAACGGCTCCAGCGACTGCGGGTGCTCGGACATCTCTGCCCAGGGATCACCGTGCTCGGCGACGCGCAGCGGGACGGTGGCGATGGTGAGCGCGTCGGGCTCGACGGCGTCGAGCTCGTCCCAGGCGAACGGCGTCGACACCTGCGCACCGGGACGGGCGCGCACCGACCAGGCGCCGAACACCGTCTTGTGCGGCGCGTTCTGGTTGAAGTCGACAAATACTCGGCGGCCGCGCTCCTCCTTCCACCACGCCGCGGTGATCAGGTCGGGACGGCGCCGCTCCAGCTCGCGCGCCACCGCCACCGCGGCGGAGCGGACGTCGTACGAGGTCCACCGCGGCTGCAGCCGGACGTACACGTGGATGCCGCGATTGCCCGTCGTCTTGGGGTTGCCGGCGACCCCCTTCTCCTCCAGCAGCGCGTGCACCTCGTGGGCCGCCTCGCGCACCATCGGGAAGGTCACCCCGGGGGTGGGGTCGAGGTCGATGCGCAGCTCGTCGGCGTGCTCGGGGTCGGCGGCGAGCGCCGGCCAGACGTGGAAGCCGAGACAGCCCAGGTTGACCGCCCACAGCACGTGGGCGAGGTCGGCGGCGACCAGCGCCCGCGACTCGGTCCCGTTGGGCGTGCTCACGATCGTCGTCTCCAGCCACTCCGGACGCGCGTCGGGGACCCGCTTCTGGAAGAACGACGGCCCACCCGCGCCGTGGGGGAAGCGCTGCAGCAGCACCGGCCGCCCGCCCATCGCCCGCAGCAGCGGCGCCTCGACCGCCTGGTAGAAGCGCACCAGGTCGAGCTTGGTGTCACCGCGCTCGGCGAAGAACACCTTGTCGGGATTGGTGATCTGCACCTCGCGCCCGGCCGCCTCGACCGTGACCACGACCTCGTCCTTCGCCATCGCGCACACGATAGGCCACCGGCACGGGCCATGCACGTCAGCCGCGGAGCGGCACCACCGTCCAGTGCGCGCCGCCGTCGACGGTGCGCAGGATGGCGCTCGGCACGATGGAGCCGTCGCTGAGCTGCAGCCCGGTGGCGGCGGTCCACCCGTCGACGCCACGGAAGACGACGTTGACAGTCGCCTCGATGAACGTGGCGTCGACGCTGGCACGCCTCCAGGTGCGTCCGCCGTCATGGCTGCCGAACAGGGTCTCGCGTTCGAGTGCGAGCCAGCCGGTACGAGCTGACGTCGCGGTGAAGCCGACCAGGTAGCCAGTGATCGGCACCGATCCTGTCGCCGATGTTCCGGTGTTCTCGGCGACCGTCAGCCAGGTGCGGCCGCCATCGTTC
>Ga0307479_10001208_pt1 | contig 23552 bp, 22 predicted proteins | sample atmos_gasesECM4C_FD_203743 | JGI IMG/M metagenome (GOLD analysis project Ga0307479, IMG submission 203743) | Hardwood forest soil microbial communities from Morgan-Monroe State Forest, Indiana, United States - atmos_gasesECM4C_515 | ecosystem: Environmental > Terrestrial > Soil > Temperate... | reverse complement strand
CGCCAAGGTGCCGGCCGAGTTGGCCATGGAGCGCCTCCGGGAGTGCGCCGAGATCCAGGACACCATCACGTCCGAGCGGCGGGGTGCACTGGTGGGCGAGAAGGTGCAGGTGCTCGTCGACCGTCCCGGCCATGGCCGCAGCTACCGAGAGGCGCCGGAGATCGACGGTGTCGTGCACGTGCCTTCGCGCCTCACCGTGGGCGAGATCCACGAGGTCATGGTGACCGGGGCGGCCGGGCCCGACCTGTGGGCAGAGGCGTGCCCATGAGCTCCACCTTCGGGCCCACCGCCCTCATGACCCCGGCCAATGCGCTCACGCTGGCCAGGCTCTTCGCCACACCGGTCATCATCGTGATGGTGGCCGTGGGCGGCGCCGGTTGGGCGCCATTCGTGGTGGCGCTGGCCGTCGGAGTGACCGACGGTGTGGACGGATGGTTGGCCAGACGCCAGGGCGCCACTCGCTCAGGCGCCTTCCTCGATCCGCTCGCCGACAAGGTGGCGGTCGTCGGGGTGATGGGTGCGCTGGCCGGAAGGGGTCTGGCGTGGTGGCTGCCCGTGGTCATCATCGCCGGGCGCGAGATCTCCATGGTCGTGTATCGAGTCGTCATGGCTCAGCGAGGGGTATCCATCCCCGCCCGCGTGTCGGCCAAGGTGAAGACGCTCGTGCAAGGGATCGCCATCCTGCTGGCTCTGGCCCCGCCGCTCACGCACCACCCCGCGGTGGTGTCGGCGGCCATGTGGCTGGCCGTCTTCCTCACCGTGTTGACCGGTATCCAATACCTCGAGGACGGCCGCCGCGCCGCCCGGGCGCAGAACGCGTCGGCCCGGGGCGACCTGCCGGGTGGTCCGGCCCGGCCCCTTCCTCCTCGCGGCGCCGGCCCGACGCCGGATCCGAGTGTGGGGGAGGCGACGGCGTGATCGACACCTCTCCCATGACCGCCGGAGCGGCCGGCGCATGAGAATCGAGATCGTGGCGGTCGGGACCGAGCTGCTCCTCGGCCAGATCGCCGACACCAACTCGGCGTGGCTGGGAGAGCAGCTGGCGCTGGCCGGCGTGGACTCCCATTTCCACCAGGCGGTGGGCGACAACCGGCGCCGCATCGTGCTGGCCCTGCGCACCGCCTTGGCCCGGGGAGACGGGGTCATCACCTGCGGCGGACTCGGGCCCACCCACGACGACATCACCCGGGAGGCCATCGCCGAGGTGATGAACGTGCCGTTGCAGCGCGACCCCGCCATCGTCGAGCGCATCGCCCAGCTGTTCTCGTCACGGGGCCGGGCCATGCCCGCCAGCAACGAGCGCCAGGCCGATGTGCCCCAAGGGGCGACCGTGATTCCCCAGCAGCTCGGCACCGCCCCGGGCCTCATCTGCCCGGTCGGGAACAAGGTCGTCTACGCCCTCCCCGGTGTGCCCTATGAGATGCAGGAGATGGTCACGCGCGCCGTGCTCCCCGACCTGAGGGCGCGTCTGGGGGAGTCCGGCCAAGGCGGCGTCATCGTGAGCAGGGTGGTGAAGACGTGGGGGCTGAGCGAGTCGGGGTTGGGCGAGCTGCTGGCCCCGCGCATCGACGCCCTCGACGCCGGTGGCGGCAACCCCACCATCGCCTTGCTGGCGAGCGGGATCGAAGGGATAAAGGTGCGCATCACCGCCAAGGCCAGCGACGCAGTCGCCACGGCGGCATTGCTGCGAGCCGAAGAAGCCCACGTGCGCGCCCTCGTGGGCGAGGCGGTGTTCGGGACGGACGACGAGACGATGGAGTCGGCGGTGGCGGCGCTGCTGGTCGTCGCAGGCAAGAGCCTCGGATTGGCCGAGTCGCTCACCGGGGGCCTGGCCGCCGCCCGCCTCGTGAACGTCCCCGGCGCCAGCGACTGGTTCCGCGGCTGCGTGGTCGCCTACGGCTCGGCCGTCAAGTTCTCCGTCCTCGACGTGCCCGAGGGCCCGGTCGTGAGCGAGAAAGCGGCGCGGGCCATGGCCGAGGGTGCCCGCCGCGTGCTCGGCTCGGACATCGGCCTGGGCATCACCGGCGTGGCCGGTCCCGACGAGCAGGACGGTCGCTCACCGGGGACGGTGTTCGTGGGGATCGCCATGGGTGACGACGACGTGGACGCGTTGGAGTTGCACCTGCCCGGGGACCGCGAGCGCGTGCGTCAGTACGCCACGATCTCCGCTCTCGACGTCCTGCGCCGCAGGCTCGCCGCTGACGCTTCCTCCTGAGCATCGCTGTCCGGCCGGCCGGGCACGCGGGGCGGCTCGGCGATGAGATGTCAGCCCGGTTCGGCGCCCCGCTGCACATAGAGGTCGAGGGTGGCGGAATCGAAGGCGACGAGGCGCACCAGCTCCACCGACGTGTCGGTGGCGGACAGCGTCGACATGGCGATCTCGGCCGCCTGGTCGGGCGGGTACCCGTACACGCCGGTCGAGATGGCGGGGAACGCCACCGATCTCGCCCCGACCTCGTCGGCCACCGCCAGCGAACTGCGGTAGCAGGACGCCAGCACCTCGGGCTCACCTTGGTCGCCGCCGGACCACACCGGGCCCACCGTGTGGATGATCCAGCGGGCGGGGAGGCGGAAGCCGGGCGTGGCCTTGGCGTAACCGGGTGCGCAACCACCCAGGGCGGCACAGGCGGCATGTAGCGCCTGCTGTCCGGCTGCTCGATGGATGGCGCCGTCCACCCCTCCGCCACCGGCCAGCCGAGAGTTGGCGGCGTTCACGATGGCATCGACCTGCTCCTCGGTGATGTCACCGAGGACGGCTTCGAGGCGCGCTGTCATGCCTCCGATTTTGCCTCGGGAGGACGGTTAGCTGCTCGGTGCCGAAGGCTGGCTGGATCCGTAGGCGGCGGCGAAGCCGTCACCGGCCGGGCTGCCCGTGTCAGGTGTCGACGGGACCGACACCACTGCGGTCCTGAACCCGGACCTCTGGACGATCTCGCCGGCCGTCCCCGCCTTGAGCACCACCGAGCTGCCGTTGACCGTGCCCTTGTCGAAGGTTGCGGAGCCGTAGTTGGCCAACGTAGCGACGCGGCCGCCCACTTGGGGGGCCTCGACGATCCATTCCGCCGACGTGCCGGAACCCGAATAGCTCTGCGACGTGGTGAAGTTCTTCCCGGTGCTGTTGTCGGTCAGGCTGATGGACCACGTCGAACCTGACGCCTGGTGAATGTTCACGGTGATGGAGTCTCCGGGATTGACCGGCACAGACGGGATGACGGTCTCAGCCGCCGGGAGGATCTCCCACCAGGCGTCGTAGTGCGGCGTCCCGGACAACACGTCCTGCTCGGTGCCGGCCTGGATGAGATTGGAGTTCGTGAAGCCGTCGATGCCGGTCCACACCGCCGAGTAGGAAGACCCACGAGAGCTGATGCTCACCTTGGGCACCGTCCAGGTGGCCGTGACGCTGGTGTAGGTGACGCCGGTGGACGGGACGCAGGGGAGACCCGACGAGGTCCCGCTGAGGGCGTAACCAGACCAGTTCGACGACTGCCAGCACACCGAGGAGGTGGCGCTGGTCGCGCCGCCGCCGTGTCCGCTCGTCACACCCACCAGGTGCATCGGCGCCAGACCCAGGCCCTGACTCACGGCCGGGGCGGCTGCGGTGGCGGTGGCCCCCGTTCCCAGCAGGGCGAGTCCCCCGAACCCTGCCGCCAGAGCCAAGTGGCGGATGGCCGCTCTACTAACCGTCACCGACAGCCGCTTCCCGTGCATGCCGCACCCCCTGCTTCCCGTGCGTGGCCGGGACAACAGTAACTCCGGATGGTCAACGGGAGATGAACAGCAGGACAACAGGATTTGGGCCACCGGGGGCGCCGGCCCCGACGGGGAGCCCGCCATCCCTAGGAAGCGAGGGACCGGGCGCAGCAGACTGCTGGCATGCGCCTGTTCGTGGCCGTGGACCTGCCTCCCGAGGTCATCGATCTGGTGGCCGGGCTGATCCGTCCCGAGCTGTCTTCCCTGCGGTGGACGACGCCCGAGCAGTGGCACGTGACGGTGCGGTTCCTCGGGGAGGTTTCCGCCTCTGAGCTGGAAGGAAGCGATGGGCTCCTGGCGGCGGTCGGCACCCTCCCCGACGCCTTGAAGGCAGCCGGCGTCGAGCGGGTGGAAGCGGCCATGGGCCCGGCTGCGGCGTGGTTCCCCGGCCGCCAGGTCCTCCAGGTGCCGGTCGAGGGGTTGGACCAGCTCGCCGGGGCGGTCGCCATGGTCACCGAGGCGTGGGGCTCAGCGGAGCAGGGTTTTCGGGGCCACCTCACCTTGGCCCGCGCCCGGGCGCGTGCCAGAGGACCGGCGTCGCTGGCCGGGGTGGCCCTGGTCGCGTCCTGGGTGGTTCCGGAGCTGGTCCTCTACTCCTCGTCGCTCGGTCCGGGTGGATCGCGCTACACGGCCCTCCACCGGGTGGCGCTGCCGGGCGGCACGGGCTGAATCGCACGAGCCGGCGATCGGCCTGACCTGCCACTCTTACTATCCCATCGAACACCTGTTCGGGAAACTACAGTGGCGTGAGTCGATGCGGTAAGCCTGGCAGTTACACCCCCTCCGTATGGTCCTGCCGGTCGGAGCGACGAACCGGAAGGACCACAGTGCAGAGAGGTAGCGAAGAGATGGAACGAGACAAGGCGCTCGACATGGCCCTGAGCCAGATCGAGAAGCAGTACGGCAAGGGCTCGGTGATGCGGATGGGCGAGAACCTCGACATGGGCATCGAGGCCATCTCCACCGGCGCCATGGCGCTCGACATGGCCCTCGGCGTCGGCGGCCTGCCCCGCGGCCGCATCGTGGAGATATACGGACCTGAATCGAGCGGGAAGTCGACGCTTGCCATGCACGTGGTGGCCGAGGCCCAGCGCAACGGCGGCATCTGCGCCTACATCGACGCCGAGCACGCCATGGACCCGGTGTACGCCGGTGCCATCGGGGTGAACGTCGACGATCTGCTCATCTCGCAGCCCGACACCGGGGAGCAGGCACTCGAGATCACCGACATGCTCATCCGTTCGGGTGCTCTCGACGTCATCGTCATCGACTCGGTGGCGGCCCTCACTCCCCGGGCCGAGATCGAGGGCGAGATGGGTGACTCCCACGTGGGTCTGCAGGCCCGGCTCATGTCCCAGGCGCTGCGCAAGCTGACGGCGACGATCTCGAAATCGAACACCGTCACTGTTTTCATCAACCAGCTTCGGGAGAAGATCGGCGTGATGTACGGGTGCTTCTCCTATGGGGCCAGGGTGGTTCTGGCCGACAGTTCGACCGAGAAGATCGGCAAGATCGTCAACCAGCGGCTCCCTGTGGAGGTGCTCTCCTACGACCCCGAAGCCGGAAAGGTCGTTCCCAAGAAAGTCGTGAACTGGTTCGACAACGGGAAGGCCGACCACTTCCTTCAGGTCACGGTGGCCAAACCTTTCCGAAACGGTAAGGCGCAGTTCGCCGTCACTCCCAACCACCTCATCAGGACCCCAGGCGGGTGGAAGGAGGCCAAGGACCTGGTCGTGGGCGAGAACGTCGTCCAGGCATCGCCCCACTACCTGTCGGAATTCCAGTGGGCGGCGCTACGCGGCACGCTGATGGGGGATGGCGCACTGTCACCGAGTCGGAGCGGCCATGGGGCACGGTTTCGGTACTCGCATTGTGCCAAGCAGACCGAGTACGCCGATTGGAAAGCGTCGTTGTTCGCCAATCTCGACTCGAGCCGCCATGTCCGCAAGGACGGCGTCGTCACCTACGACTTCCATCCCCTTCCTGAGCTGGCCAGTTTGCGCCACTCGGTCTATGTCGAGGGGAAGAAGGTCTTCGACGACGACTACCTGAAGAGCCTCACTCCGCTCTCACTAGCCCTGTGGTACGTAGACGACGCCGGGTTCACGATTCGTTCCAAGGGTGTGCAAGCCAGAACGCAAGGTGGAAGCGGACGGGCCGAAATCTGCGTCCAAGCCATGGAGCCGGCGACACGGGAACGCCTCGTCACCTACTTGGCCGATACCTGGGACATCCACGCCAAGCTCATCGCCCAAGGCCCGGCCCGGAAGCCCGTTCTGCAGTTTCCAACAGCCGAAACAGCCAAGCTGCAGGGGCTAATCGCACCGTACGTCCATCCAAGCATGGACTACAAACTGCTTCCCCGATTCCGCGGCCTGTTCGCAGTGGAGCCGGTGTTCCGGCCCACGCGTTACGAGCTCATGACCATGCCGGTGGTGGATGTCCACCGGAAGCCACGCGCCCGTTCGATGCGGCGTTTCGACATCGAGGTCGAGGACTCGCACAACTACCTCGTCGACGGGGTTGTGGTGCACAACTCTCCGGAGGTCACTCCGGGGGGCAGGGCCCTCAAGTTCTACTCGTCGGTGCGACTGGACATCCGACGGATCGAGGCCATCAAGGACGGCGCCGACGTCGTGGGAAGCCGGACCCGGGTGAAGGTGGTCAAGAACAAGTGCTCGGCGCCGTTCAAGCAAGCGGAATTCGACATCGAATATGGCAAGGGCATCAGCCGCGAAGGCTCGCTGCTCGACGTCGGTGTCGAGCTCGGGTTCGTCAAGAAGTCGGGAGCGTGGTTCACCTACGAGGGTGAGCAGCTCGGCCAGGGCCGAGAGAAGGCCAAGGAGTTCCTGCGCGAGACGCCAGAGCTCATGATCGAGATCAACGAGCGCATCCGCACCCTGTTGGCCGAGCGCAACGCTCCGGTTGCCGCCGGAGTGGCTGCGGGCAGGGACCCCGACGAGGAGCCCATCTCCCTGGATTGACTTCCCCACCTCGCCGGGGCCGAAGGGGCCGGGTCGCCATACGGTGGCCCGGCCCCGACCTTTTCGACCTCCTCGAGGAAAGCGTCAGGAGGCTGTGACCGGGATGGTGCTGGGCACGATGTCGACCCAGGTCTGTCCCGGCGCCAGCGGGATGACGGTCCCGGCGGCGGTGACAAAGGTGGTGGCGCTCGTCAGCGACGGTCGCTGCCACGTGCCGGTGATCTCCTGCCCGTTGCGGAAGATCTCAGCCGGACCGGACCCCGTCATCTGTGACTGCACCTCCAGGCTGCCGCCACTGTTCTCGACCCACGGCCCGAGGGTGACGTTCACGACCTGGACGATCACGTTGGTCGGTTTGAGCTGCGGGCCTCCGGCCACGCCGGCGGGCACGCCCGAGTAAGCGAGCCCCCACCCGTTGGCCCCCGCGTCCCACGTCCACGTCTCGTCGTTCGTGCCCGAGAAGGGGATGTGGATCTGATGCACCGGCGTCCCCGCAGGCGCTGTGGCGCCGTAGGCGAACAGCGGCGCCGGAGGCGTGGTGTCGGAGGGGTCAAGTGCCCATGCCTGCGAGGTGTTGAGGTAGTCGTCATAGGGCGGTACCCGCCCGGGAGGATTCTCTTCGATGGCGTGGCCGCGCGTGCCGAGGTCGAAGTTGTTGTCATTGGCCGAGTTGATGAGCGAGATGACGGGGTCGATCCCGCCCACGTGGAAGAAGAGCGGGTTGCTCAGCTCATCGAGGATCTGCACGTCCACTGCTCTTGCCGAGCGCACCGGGCCCACGAACGCCGACGCCTGCTGGCACTGGAAGACGGCCACGTAGCGAGTGATGAAGCCTTCCACGGGCTCCTCGAAGATGATGTCCGCCTGGTTCAGGCCCGACTGGGGCCGGGCGGACGGGTAGTTGTCGACCTTCACCGCCACGGCCGGGCGTTGCGGTATCGAGCCGCCCGGGGCCGGTGTGTCGGTCAGGGGACACGTCTGCTGCGGCGTCGCCGACGTGGGCGGCGCGGTGGGAGGCTTCCGGAGCACGGTTGATCCCGAGGCCACCGGCGCGTGGTGGGAGGACATGGCGATCGCCACCCCGGCCCCCGTGCCGAGGACCAGCACGGCGGCGCCGATGGCGATCCACGTCTTTGCGCCCATGTTCGGACGGGAACGGACGTGCTTACCTCGCCCAGTGGGCGCTCCTCCCCGGGGTGGCTCTTCGCTGGGTGGCTGTTGGTCGGAGGTTGGTTCGTCGGGGATCAGACGAGGATAGCGTCCCGCGAAGCGCGCTCAGCGGACCCCTCAGGGTGGTCAACAGGGGTGGAAAAGGGGTGTCGAGTACCCTCAACCCCCGTGCCAGCAGGCCGTTCCCTGCCGCCCTGGGCCCGCAGGCTGGCCGCAGCCCTCCTAGATAAATCTTGGGAGTGGGCGACCGAGCTGGGCGCGGTCGGTCCCGACGACGCACCGGCCCGGCGCTTCGGCGCCTTTGGCCAGGGGAGCTTGCTGTGCTTCCCTCCCGGCGCGGTCTACAACGAGCGTTACATCCACATCGGCAGCCACACCATCATCGGTCCCTACGTGTCGCTCAGCGCCGGCATGGCGCCGGGCCAGGAGATGGTGAGCGATCCGGTGGTGCGCATCGGTGACCGCACCATGATCGGCCGGGGCAGCCACATCGTCGGCCACTTCTCCGTGGAGATCGGCGACGACATCCAGACCGGGCCGTACATCTATGTCACCGATCAGAACCACGTCTACGAGGATCCCGACACCCCGGTTGGCCGCCAGTGGCCGGTCGAGAAGAAGGTCTCGATCGGGTCCGGGAGCTGGCTCGGCACCGGCGTGGTGGTACTTCCCGGCGCAACGATCGGGCGCAACGCCGTGATCGGGGCGGGGTCGGTCGTGACCGGTGAGGTGCCCGATCACGCCGTGGCCGTGGGATCTCCAGCCCGGGTCGTCAAGCGTTATGTGCCCGGAGTGGGCTGGAAGGCGGTTTGAACGCCCGAGAATTCGGGGAAAGCCCGGAAATTCGCTGAAAAGCCACAAGTTCGCGCTATGGCGGAGGCGCATGGCTGCCGATAGGATCTCGTGGATTCCATGACCCCATTCGGACCCCGAACCGCGGCGGCGGTAGGGGAAGCCGGAGCGGAGCAGGCCGAAGGGGCCGGTCACCACGTTCTGCAGGTGCTGCATCTCCCTTCGCCGCGAGCTTTCGCTCGGCACGCGCTTCCCTCACTCGTCGAGAGCACGATCGGTCCCGCCGCGCTCTTCTACGTGGTGCTGGTGACCGCCGGGTTCAAGGGCGCGCTCATCGCCGCCGTCGGGTGGTCGTACCTGGCGGCCTTCCGCCGGGTGCTGCGCCGAGAGAGGGTCTCGGGCATGCTGCTCTTAGGCCTCGTCCTGGTGTCGATGCGCACGGCCATCGCCTTCGCCACCGGTAGCGCCTTCATCTACTTCATCCAGCCCACCATGGGCACCTTCTTGGTGGCCATCCTGTTCCTCGTCACGGCCATGGCCCGCCGGCCGCTCATCGAGCGCCTGGCCAACGACTTCTGCCCCTTCGACCCCGAGTTCATGAAGTCCGAGTTCCTGCGCCGCTTCTTCCTGCGGGTGTCGCTCCTGTGGGCGGTTGTGCTCACCACCAACGCCGGGTTCGTCCTCATGCTCCTGCTCAGGAGCTCGCTCAAGGCCTTCGTGATCGAGCGCACCGTGGCCACCAGCGTGCTCACGGTCGGCGGCGTCGTCCTGTCGGTGCTGTGGTTCGTCCGGTCGATGAAGAAGCACGGGATCGCCGTACGCTTCAGCAGTGCCTTCCACCTCGCTCCTGCGCCCGTGGTGGTCGAGCCGCCGCCCCTCCGCCCCGCCGGCGAGCTCGCCTGACCCAGCCTCCGGGCGCCCAGGCCGCAACCGCACCTCCGGCTCCGACCGCACCTCCGGCTCCGACCGGACCTCTGCCCGCCCCCGCACTTCCAAGCGTCGGCTGAGCGCGCCCGCCGTCCTCGGCCTCGGCTTCGCCGCCGGCGCCGTGCCGTTCTCGGGCCTGGCCGCACGGCTCACCGCCGGGGTGGACCTCCGCCGAGTGGGCACGGGCACGGTGTCGGGCACCGGTCTCTATCAAGCCTCGGGCTTCGGCCCGTTGGCGGTGGCGGGCAGCCTGGACGTGGCCAAGGGGGCGCTGGGTCCACTTCTGGCGGGGCGGCGCCGCCCCCTCCTGGCCGCCTTGTCGGCCGGTGCGGCCGTGGCCGGGCATAACTGGTCCCCGCTCCTCGGTGGCGCCGGGGGCCGGGGCGTCTCTCCCGCACTGGGCGCCACGCTGGCGACCGCTCCCGAAGGCACGGTCGTCCTCGGCGCCACACTCGGCGCCGGGCGGCTGGCCAAGCAGACCGGCCTCGGCGTACTCGTCGGGCTCGCCGCCCTTTTCCCCGTGCTGTGGCGCACTCGGCGAGGTCGAGGCCTCGTCCTGGCCCTGTCGCTGGCCCTTCCCATGGTGGGCAAGCGCCTCACCGGGAACACGCCCGTGCCGCCGGGTCCTGATCGGCGCCGGGTGCTCGCATGGCGGCTGCTGTTCGACTCTGATCCCGTGCCGGCCGAAGGAGACGAGCCGGCGCCCTTCGACCCTGACGAAAAGGTCATTGGGGAGGTCCCGACACCCCGATAACCTCCAAGGGTCATGGCCGCTTCCCCCGTTGCCGTGGTCGCCGACAGTGCCGCTGCCCTCGACCCGGCGCTGGCCGCGCAGTACGGCATCGTCACGGTTCCCATGCAGCTCGAGATCGGGGGCCGGCCCTTCTCCGAAGCGGACATGCCGCTCGACGAGGTGGTCGCCCATCTCGACGACGGGATGCAAACGAGCGCCCCGCCCCCCGGCGCCTTCGTCGAGGCCGTGGAGTCCGCCGCTGCCGGGGGCGCCCAGGCGGTCGTGGTCCTCACGGTGGGCAGCAACCTGTCCAGCACCTATCAGTCGGCCCGTACGGCCGCCACCCTCGGTTCAGTGCCCGTGGCGGTGGTCGACACCGGCACGGCCGCCGGCGGAGAAGGGCTCGTGGTGCTCGCCACCGCCCAGGCCGCCGCCGCCGGCAATTCGCTCGACGAGGTGGAGGCGAGGGCAAAGTTGGTGGCTGACCGCATTCGTCTCGTGGCCGCCGTGGAAGAGCTCAAGTATCTGGTGCGCGGCGGACGCTTGGCGGCAGGCGCGGCCCGCGCCGGTGAGGCCTTCGGCGTGCGGCCCGTGTTCGAACTGAGTCGGGGCCGGATCCGGCCGCTCCGGCCGTCGTTGAGCGCCGACGGAGCTTTCGATCAGCTGCTCGCCCAGTGGCGACGCTCCATCGTCGACGGCGCCGCATTGCACGTGTGCGCCCTGCACGCCCTGCGCGGCGATGACGCCGCGGCACTGCTCGACAAAGTGCGCGCCGAAGTCGAGCCGGTCACCGCCTTCATCGGAACCTTCGGCCCGGTGATGGTCGCCCACACCGGACCCGGGGTCATCGGCCTGGCGTGGTGGTGGGAGTCGCCGGCGACGAGCTGAGCGGCAGCGGCAGCGGCAGGGCGGAAGAAGCCGGCGGCGACGAGCTGAGCGTCAGCGCCCTGGCGCAGCGGAAGCAGCCGCCCGGGCCCAGCTGAGCACCCAGCCCACCGCCCCCACGGTGGCGTGCAGCTTCGACACGTCGATGCCGTGCCCCATGCCTTCGACCAGCTCGAGGCGGCTCGGGCCCGCCGCCGACGCGTGCAGTCGCCGGCCGTGCTCGGGGTGGAGCAGCCGGTCACCGGTGCCGTGCACGACGGCCAGAGGCACGTCGATGCGCTCGACCAGTGCTTCGAGCGGCTCGCCCACGTGCCAACCCGGGGCGATGCGCACGCGCAGCCGGCGCGACGCCACCCAGCGGCCAAATCGGGTCCGGGTGAGCACCGCCGTCACCAGGCCGAGCGGCGACGGCCGCATGCGCCACCGAGAAGGCGTGCTCACCAGCACCGCTCCCGCCACCCCGTGCCCGCCGCCCCTTCCACCAGCACCAGCACCGGCGACAGCACCAGCTATCGCATCCTCGGCGCTCACGCCGGCGACGGTGCGGTCGGCGAGATAGCCGGCCACGGCCACGCCTCCCATCGACACGCCCACGAGCACCACGGGCAGCCCTCGGACCGAGGCCACGTCGACGGCACACGCCACGTCGATGTGCTCGGTGCTCCCCACCGAGCTCATGCCCTCCGAGCCGCCATGGCCGCGGGCGTCGTAGGTGAGCACCTGGTAGCCGGCAGCCGCCAGGTCGTCGGCGAGCGCGCACACGGCGAGGTCGTCCTGGCTGCCCGAGAAGCCGTGCACGACGACGACCGTCGCCAGCGCGTCGCCACTCGTGTGGGGGAGTTGCCACCGCCCGCACAGACGGAGACCGTCGGCGGTCACCAGGTCGACAGTTTCGTCGGCGGCGACGGCCGGTACTGCAGGGGAGACGGCCGGTACTGCCGGAGTCGTGTGCGCCGCGGTCGCGCTGGCTACCGCTGGCGCGGTCTCTGCCCCCTCAAGCCCGGCCACCGCACGTAATGCTACTGGGCTGCCCCCGACAAGTTCCCGGCGGCGCCCGTCTGCCGCGCCGGGCGCGCCCGTTCCGACCGGCCGGCCGACTCGCCGGTCAGCTGGGCCCCGGCCATGAACCGGGCGCGCAGCGTCACCGCCAGCACCGCAACCGCCGCGCCGGAGCAGCCCAGCACCAAGCGCACCGGCGCCAAGTGCCCTACGAGCGGCCAGTTCACGGCGCCGACCAGGTCCGCAGCTAGTGCCGCCCCCACGGCGGCCAACGCCAGCCCGACGCGGATCAACACGTGGAACACGGCGAAGGCCTGCACGCGGGCTTCGCCGTCGAGCGCCTCCTGGAGCACGCCCATGGCTGTTGCCAGGCTGGCGGCGGTGAAGAAGGCGAAGAGCACAGCTCCCAGATAGGTGAGCCACAGGTTGGACATGAGGCTCATGACGGCGATCACCGTGCCCTGGCCCACGATGCACAGCCGCACGAAGGCCATGCCCCGGTCGCCGATGACCCGCAGCCACAGCAGTCCCGCCGCCGCCCCGATGCCGAACAGCGCCACGAGAAAGCTGAACGACGCGTTACTGGCGTGCAGCACGTCGCGCACGAAGAGGATGCCGAGTGAGAACAGCGCCCCCAGTCCGCACGCCACCGCGAACGCCAGTGGGGCGACGATCCGGACGATCGGGATGCGCAGTGCAGAGAAGAAGGTGCCGCTCTGGCTCGATGCCGCCACCGCGGGCTCGCCGGGCGCAGCCGCAGCCGCCGCCGGGCGGTCGAGCTCGCGCAGCGGCCCGATGCACAGGAAGGAGACGACGAAGGTGAAGGCGTCGATCCAGAACACCGGCGCCACCCCGCCGTGGGCCAGTCCGCCCGGTCCGGCGAACGGCACCGACGCCGCCGCGAAGGCGGCGGCCCCGAAGGGGATGGCGCCGTAGGACGAGGCCAGCACCAACCCGTTGGCGAGAGGCAGATGCTCGTCGGCCACCAGGTCGGGGATCGAGCTGTCTCGGGCGGGAAGGAAGGCCACGCTCCCGAGCTCCAACAACAGGGCGCACAGGTACACCCACCAGATGGCGCTGATCAGCGGGACCATCCCGGCCACCACGGCCCGGAAGGCGTCCATGGCCATCATGGTGCGGCGCCGGTCGAAGCGGTGGACGAGTCGGGTCGCCAGGGGCCCCGCCACCATGGCGGGGAGCAGGCGCAGCACGAGCACCACCCCCACGGCCACGGCGCTATGCGTGATGGCCAGAGACAGGGCCATGAAGCCGATGGTCCCCATCCAATCCCCGAAGGCCGATACCCCCTGGCCCACGAGAAGGAGGCGGAACCCCCTGTGCCGCAGCAGCGACCGCATCGGGCTCAGGCCTGCCGCTGGGCTACCGTCCGGCCGTGACCCACCCCGCCGGGCCCGTCGCCCTGGCCGGCAGCGGCGAGTTCCTGCCCGTCATGGAGCAGGTGGACGGCGCCTTGCTCCAAGGCCGTCCACCCCGGGCCGCGTTCCTCCCCACTGCCGCAGCGCTCGAAGGCGATGAACGCGTAGCGTACTGGCTCGACCTGGGAAAAAGGCACTACTCGGGCATGGGAATCGAGCCCGTCCCGATCGACGTGCGCGACCGCGCCGACGCCGAGGATCCCGACATGGCGGCCCTCCTCCAAGGCGTGGGGCTCGTCTATCTGTCCGGCGGCGACCCGCTCCATCTCACTGCCACCCTGCAGGGCACCAGGGTGTGGGCGGCCGTCACCGAGGCCTGGAGACAAGGCGCCGCCCTGGCCGGGTGCTCGGCCGGGGCCATGGCGCTCACCGCCGGCGCCCCCGAGCTCCCGGGTCGCTCGGAGGCGATCACCGTCACCGCCGGCCAGGCCAACGGGCTCGGGGTCGTCGCCGGGCTGGCCGTGATGCCCCACTTCGACATGATCGACCGGTACCGCCCGGGCGCCATCGAGCGCTTCACCGAGTGGCACCCCACCGGCACCGTGCTGGTGGGCATCGAGGAGAACTCGGTCATGGTGAGCCGACCCGAGGGCGGCTGGGACGTCTACGGCGACGGCGCCGTATGGGTGCTCGACGGCGAGGAGCGCTTCAAGGCCACTGCCGGCGACGTCCTCGACCTTCCCGGCCCTGAGGTCGGCGTCGGGCGCTAGGTCGAAGGTGGCGTCGAGGACGCGGCCGTTGGCTTGGCCAGGCTCGTCAGACGACCACGATTTCGATCAGCTCGCCGAGGCCGGTCAAGTCGTCGGGATTGCGGGTGTAGAGCGGGAGCCTGTTGGCGTGGGCGACGGCGGCGATGAGCAGGTCGGCCATGCGGCGCCGGTGCGACCGGCCGGCCCCGGCTACAGCGGCCACGATCTGCCCGTAGCTCCGGGCAGCAGCGACGTCGAAGGGAAGCGGATCGAACGTGGCCTCGACCTGTTGCAGACGAGCCTGACGACGCGCACCTTCCACGCTGTTCGTGGCAAGGTGGGGCCCGGCGGCCAGTTCGGCCAACGTGATCACGGAGACCGCCGACTCGTCGGGGAGGGCGGCAGCGACTTGAGGATCGTCCCAGTCGACGACCACCGAAGTGTCGAGCAGCCCGGCGGGCACTACACGCCTTGGTCGACGATGCGGTCGAGGTCCGCTCTGAGCTGGCTGCCGTCCACGGGCGGGCCGGCGGCAGCGAGCTCGACCACGTCCCTTTTCTGCACAAAGCGTGGTCGCGCTTGTCCGATCGGCCGCAGCTCGGCAACCGGCACGCCGTTCCGGGTCACGACGAAGGTCTCCCCGGCCGCCACCGCGTCGATCACCCGGGCGTTGTCGTTCCGCAGTTCCCGCTGGGCGATCTGGTTCATTACCGACCATTGTAGCTCTTGGTGCTACAGATGGCTACGGCCCGGGTCCCAGGGAATGTTGCGCGCGCAAACGACGTTGTACCTGACGCCACCGAGAAGGCCGGAAGCCCGAACCCGAGGTGATGCCCCATGCCTGCAGTGACCGTCGACGACACGAGCACCCTTCCCCGGGTGGAGGTGGCAGCGGGAGCCCGGCGGCGGCCCGCGGTCTCGGTCACGAGCGCCCCAGCCGGGTTCGAGGGCGAGGGCTTCCCGGTACGTCGGGCCTTCGCCGGCGTGGACCTGGCCGACCTCGACCCCTTCGTGCACATGGACCAGATGGGTGAGGTGGAGTACGCCCCGGGTGAGCCCAAGGGCACGGCCTGGCACCCGCACCGCGGCTTCGAGACTGTTACTTACATGATCGACGGCACCTTCCAGCACCGCGACTCGACCGGCGGCGGCGGGCTCATCACCAACGGCGACACCCAGTGGATGACGGCGGGCAAGGGCATCCTCCACATCGAGCGCCCGCCCGAGGCCCTCGTCCAGAGCGGCGGGCTGTTCCACGGCATCCAGCTGTGGGTGAACCTGCCGGCGGCCGACAAGTGGGTGCCGCCGCGTTATCAGGACCTGCGCGGCGGTGAGGTCGGCCTGCTCACCACTTCCGACGGCGGGGCGCTGTTGCGGCTCATCGCCGGTGGTGTGGCCGGTCACGCCGGCCCGGGCTCGACGCACACCCCCATGGCCATGGTGCACGCCACCGTGAGCCCGGGGGCGGAGCTCGAGCTGCCCTGGGACCCGGCGTTCAACGTGCTGGTGTACGTCCTGTCCGGTGAAGGCAGCGTCGGAGACGGCGGGCGTCCTATCCGGTCCGGCCAGCTGGCCGTGCTCGGCGCCGGCGACACCGTCGTGGTGCGCGCTTCTGTCCAGCAGGAGAGCCGCCATCCCGCTCTCGACGTGCTCGTGCTCGGCGGCCGGCCCATCCGGGAGCCGGTGACCGCCTACGGCCCCTTCGTCATGAACACCAGGGCCGAGATCGCCCAGGCCTTCGAGGACTACCAGCGGGGCGTGCTCGGCTCCATCCCCGCCGATTCCCCCATTTGAGTTCTTAGAGCCGCTTCCGGCGACAGTGCTTCCCGCCGTCGCGGCCATCGGTTCTGCACGGTCGTCGAGGGTCAATGCCGCTGATCTGCCCCCATCGGTCTCCGACGCCCATGCGTCGGCTCAGCGATCGTCGCAGGCGCAGCATGAATTCAGCTTGTGGCGCGCTCGACCGTCCAGTTCCAGACGGTGAGCCCGGCGCCCACGGTGTAGGGGCACATCGCTGACATGGTCGTGCAGCCGGCCGGCAGATCGTCGTACGTGACGTCGGCCTTCACGACCGCGTCGGCCTGGCAAGTTGCGAACGTCACGCCGGTCTGACAGGCATCGAACTCTGCGATCCGGCCGAAGGAACCGGGCGGGACGGTCCACGTGCACTGCACAGCCACCATCTGTCCGTTGATCGGTTGGGCCGGTTGGAGCGCCGGGCAAGGGACCGTTACAGGGACCGATGGACTCGGTGGAACGCACGGCGCAGGCGGTGTGACCGTCGGACAGATATGCCGCGCCATCTGAATGGCGCCTTCCACAGCAGCATCCGATGCGTACTCGACGTTGCGTACGCCTTGGAGGTTCGAGGTGTTCAACAGATTTGTCCCGGCCAGCGAGACGAGGGCAGCGAGGACGAGACTGATGACGACCATGAAGACAAGGGCAAGGACGAGTGATGCACCACCTTCGTTCTGCCCGCAGCTGATGGGACCGATCGACCTCACGGTGCCCTCACTCCAAACGAGATGGTTTCGGTCACGCCGCTCGGCGCAGTACCGGTGACGGTCAGCAGCTGGTAACCGGTGTGGTCGTTGGACCCGCAGGAGGTGCTATCGAACTGGTCGTTAGCGCTGTCCCAGTATTGGACGCTCTTGAAGACAACTAAATAATTGGGCGGCGGGACGTAGGGGATGGGAGGGCCGCCGTTGTAGCTCGTGCCCGCGACAGAGGCGCAGTCCGCGAACTGTGCTTCCGCGATGGTCACCGAACTCCCGTTGGCGGTGGCGTTCACGTTCACCTGTGACGTCGTCGAGGACGACAAGAGGAAGCCTGTTCCCGTCGTCACGCTTCCCACGTAGGTCCCGGTAGGAATGCCGGTGCCGGTGACAGTCTTGCCTTGGTCGCTGGCCAGAATCGAAGTGTCGGCCACCGAGTCACTGCCGCTGGTCACGGTGGCTGCGTCGGTGCGACTCTTCTGTTGGACCTGGTAGGTGGCGGACTCGGCGAAGCTCTTCACGACCGTGTCGAGGTCCGCCAGGCTGCGGTGTTCTGCCGAACTCGTGAGGGAAGTGATCAACATCCCGAGAAGGGCGGTCACCGAAAGCGAGATGATGACGATGGCGATGAGCAGCTCGATCAAAGTGTCACCTCCCTCACCGAGGGTGTGACCTCTCAGCTGGCGGTGAAGCATTGGTCGCTGCTCGTGTCGGAGGAGCCGAGATAGTTGGAGTCGCCGACGTAGTACGCGGCGAAGCAATAGGAAGAGCCCGAAGTGACTGGGTACGACGCTGAGCTCGCCTGCCCGCTGGACAAGGACGTGCCGGTACCGACCTCCGTGGCTCCCTGTGTGCCCGACGTGCATCCCGACGTGGTGTTGGCGCAGATGTAGAAGGTCACCGTGCCGGATGGCTGGATACCACCGGCTCCGGTGACCGTGGCGGTGTCGGTGGCACCCTCGGACGACGCGTTGCTCGTTACCGCGGCGGTGGCTGTCGTTGTAGAGCTGCCTTTACTGACAGGAAGGCTCAATGACCCCGTGGACGTGGCATACAGGGGGTCGCCACTGTAGGTAGCACTAACGGTGTACGGCGAGTTGGCTGCTTGCAATATCCCGCCGCCGAGAGTGCATGTAGCCGAGCCGGCGGAGAGGGCTGTGGTGCTGCTGCAAGTGAGCGAGCTGCCAGAGGCGTAGGTGACGCTCCACGCCACAGTGCCCCCGTCCGGGGCAGGAGCGACGGCCGCCGTCAACACCACCTGTTGACCCGACGTCGGAGACGAAGGCTGGGCGCTCACGGTCGTGGTCGTCGCCGTGAAGACGGGCTGGCTCATCGTCCCCGTTGAGGACTGAAAGGTCACGTTTCCGCCTGGACAGCTGGTACCGCAGTAGGTAGCAGTGATTGCGTAAGGAGAGTTTGCTCCAGCAGTGAGCGCCCTCGTGGTGCAGGTTGCTGTGCCGTTGCGGAGCGTGACGTTCGAGCACATTGTCGTTGACGTGGATGACCCATTAGGGGTCTCGGTGAAGGTGACCGAGCCAGCCGGGACGAGGCTGTCGGCAGCCGACACGGAGGCCGTGAAGGTGACGGATTGCCCGGAGGTCGGGACGGCGGACGAGGAGGTGACGGTAGTGGTGGTCGGCACGGTTGAGCCGATGGTCACGGCGCCGTTACCTCCGCACCCCAGGGATTGGGAGATGACCCCGCTCGTTGCCGTTGTACCGTTGCCCGATGTGTTGACCTGCGCGTCCGAAGCGTAGATGACTCCTGTATAGGTTGTGCTTGTCCCGTTTCCTGCGATGTTCAGAGTGTTGCTGTCAGTACGAGCTTGGAAGATCACGATTCCCGCGTATGTTCCGGTGGTCATGGCGGTGAAGTTGATGGTGCCATTGCCGGTAACGCTGTAGGCGGCGGGTTGAGGGGTCGCCGGCGCTGCATTGGGGATGCCGATGAACAGGAGGACATTCGACCCGGTGACCGTGACCGAAGGGTTTCCAGATATGGATAGTCCTTGCTCGAAGACGTAAATCCCGGACGTCAGAGTCTGCGAATGTGTAATTGCTACTGCATTCTTGTAGTCCCCTGGCCCAGGCAAGGAACTCGTGGTGGTGTAAGGGGTCATTGTGGAGGTGTTCGGGTCCGGCAAGCTTGCGTAGGGGTCGGGGATGGCCGGGCCGGAGGCGTACGGCGTGGCCGACGTCGGGGTGTAGGCGGCGACAGAAGTGGAGCTGTTTCCCGTGTACACCTCAGCACCCGTCATCCTCGAGTTGCCGCCCACTGTGTCTGCGTTCGAGGAGGTTGAATCGGTAGCGGCAATGCCGTTCACCGTCAGTGTGTTGCCAGCGCTGCCGGCGCAGTTCAAGACATTCTGGCCCTGGCCAAGCAGCAACATCGTGGGTGGCGAACTTCCCGGGGGGGATGCACCGTATGAACCCAGACTCATCTGGCGCGGTGCCGCCGTGAGGCTGTACTCGTAGCCGCTCACCTCCGTCACCGTGATCTCGATGGTGGCGACGTCGACGGAGGATATAGGCCCAGCAGCTGCATCAGATACGCAGGTGGAATCGCTCAGAGTGCAGGTCGGCGTCACCATCGCATCCGTATTCGAAGTACCGGCGAGATCGTGGGCGACCGTGGAAGAACTCGGTGTGGTGCCACCCCGGCAGAAGTTGCGAACCAGGGCGGGGGACGATCCGAGCATCTCCGTCACATAGGACACGTAGATGGCAGGCCCGGGGTTCAGGTTTGACTCCACCCCTAATACCTGGTTCCCCGTCCCGCACAGCGGGGTGGATGGTCCCGTCGACAACTTGAAGGAGCTCTGGACGTCCCGGACCAAGTAGGCGGACGTGATCTGGGCGTCGTGCGAGTCGCTCAACTTGGTACTCACACCCGTGTCGTTCCTGAGGGTCGTGATTATGGCAACGCTGACGGCGCCCATCACGAGGGGCAGGATCACGACGACGATGAGCACCTCGATCAAGGTGAAGCCGGCATCGGGCCGTGGGTAGGGCGCGCCTCTGTCGTGAGACCGCCACTTTCCCAGGGGCGCGCACAGACGACGCGGCGCCGATTTCACGCCGCAACCGAACCTCGGGCGCGGGCGTACCGTTCTCACATCCCCGTGGCAGTCTCGGAACTCCACCGCAACGAGACATCAACAGCTAGGCAAAAATGGACCAAAGCAACCGTCTGGGGGAACGCTTCCTCTGAGGCGGTCTTGCGCCGTGGGGGCGACGCTCTGCTTTGGCGTTCGCCGTCGCCGAGGCCCGTGACGGGATCAGCTCCGGCGCTGGTCCTCGCTCCTGACCCTCCCGGCGCCGCGGTCAGGCCGTCGGCGAACCCACCAGCACGACCGCGCACTCGCCCGAGGTTCCGATCGAGTCCTTGGCCACGACACCGTCAACTGCTGCCGTGGGCCCGTCCAAGAGGCGTGGGTGGCCGGCACCAAGCCTCGCTGGCGCCGGCACCACGCCGGTCGAGAAGCCGTACAGGGCCCCGATCAACTCGACGGCGCCGGCCGCGGCTCCGCAGTCACCGAGGAGCGGCTTGAGCGAGTACACGCCGGGCACGGTACCGAGCAGCTCGTCGACCACGGCGGCTTCGATGGCGTCCCCCACCGGGGTGCCCGTCCCGTTGGCGTTCACGTAAGACACCTCGCCCGGGCTCACTCCTGCGGCGACCAGAGCCCGGTCGAAGGCGCGCCGCAGTTGGGCGGCGTCCACGTCGTCACCGGAGCGCCCGTTGGCCATGGCGCCGCCCAGAACGCGTGCGTAGGGGGTGCCTTGCAACGTAGAGACCATCAGAGCCACGACCGCCTCTCCGGGGTTGGCGCCGGTGCTGCCCTGCTGGAAGGGCCGGCAGGCCCCTTCGACGCTGGTTTCGACGATCGGTGCCAACCGGTCTCGGCAGCGCAGACGTTCGGGGGTGAGCGAGAGGTCGGAGCACACCACGAGCACGTCGTCGGCCACGCCTGCTTCGATCCACACCTTGGCGGTCAGAAGGGCCACCGCGGCCGAGGCCGCCCCTGCGGTCATGGACAGCCCGGGGCCGTGCAGTTGCAGCTCGTCGGACAGCTCGGCCCAGAGGTGGTGCGGCTCGTCGGCGGCCTGGACGATCCCCACGTTCTCGCCGGGCTGCCATCCCCGAGCTTGGGCGTCCGAGAGCGCCTCGCGAGCCGCGAAGCGAAGCGCCCGGGCATCGCGGCCCGCGACCGAAGTGTCGGCGCCTTCGGGCTCGACCCGCGCCAACCACGGCGCCTGGCGCGGCGCCCAGGGCAGGAATCCGGGCACGGGATGAACCGCGGAGCGACCGCTGTACAGCCCTTCGCGCAATCGCTTCTCACCCCAGCCGTAGCCGCTCACGGCTCCGATGCCCGTGACGGCGACTGCTCCGCCGGCGCGCTCCGACCTGGCGTCGGTGTTGCGAAGGGACACGGGCGTATGTCCTCCTGCGCTGAGGCGACCGGCCCCCCTTGGCGGTCGGTTCGCAGAAGCGTAAAGGCTCATTCAGCTCCGCGTAAAGGATTGCGCGCGTCGATTTGCTGGCGCAGGGTTTCTGACCAGGCACGACGTTCGGCGCGCCCGGGCTTCTTCGGACGCGAACTATTGCGAAGGTGATATGGCGCTCAGCCTGCGCCGAGCCACAGGTGAGCACCCCCGTAGTCGATGACCACGGAGTGATACGAGCTGAGCACGTCGGAGCCGAGCGCGCCGTCGATGCCCTTGTTAGCAATTCCCACGAAGGTCTCGGACAGCAGCGACACGTTCGGCAGCGCTGAGGTTCCGAGTACCCAGGGACCGCTCGAGAACGTGGATACGGTTCCGGAACAACCGATGCCGGACTTGTCCGCCGCGCCCTGGCCGGGGGCGAGCCCGAGACTCGAGCTTGTCGTAGTGGCCACCACCGAGTTGGGCGACCCCGAGTCGATAAGGAACGACTTCTTCTGCCCGCTCATGGTGACCGCGCTTGAGATGAGGGTGTTTGCGGGGCTCTCGATCACATCGAGCACGGCGCCCACCTCAGGCGCGGACTTGACGAGACCCGAGGGCGGCCGCGCTGTCGACTGTCCCAGGATGAAAACGTTGCCGGTGGGTGCCGGCTCCTCCGACCTGGCCAGAGTCAGGGTCTTGGACCGATAGTCGATGCGAACGGCCCCGAAGCGGCTGAGCACGTCCGACCCGATGACGCCGTCCGACGGCTGGCCGGTACCAAATGCCGGCACGGACGCCACGAGCAGGTGCTGGGGTGCCAGGCTGATGCCGGCCAGGGTCAGGCTCTGCACCGCCACTGCTGGTGCCTCCGATGTGCACGTGGCGCCGCGTATCGCCACCGGCGCCGAGGCCGTCTGAAGCTTGAGGCTCCGTTGGAGGGCAGGGCTAATGACCGATGCGCCGGCTCCGGTGGACACGGCAAAGGGGTAAGGACCTTTTCGGTCGATGCAGATCGTCACTACGACGACGGGACCGGCCTTCGTGGTCTCCTCGGAGATCGGGACTTGCTGCGTACCCACTTGGGAGAGGCCCGACGCGCAGCTCTTTGTGAGCGATGGCAGTCCCGTCCCGACCAAGGACTGGCTGGACGAGCACCCTGCCAGCGCCGAACCTGTCGCCAGCAACAGCGCCAGCCGGGCCTTGGGCGCTCGGCCGACGGCGCGCTGGAAGGCGGGGCCAGGACGCATCGGCCCCACGATCTCACACGGGGCCGAACCGCGGCGCCACCCGGGACGAAGGACCGCCACGGGTGACGCTACGCGGGTTCGGGAACCTCAGTCAGCTCGCCGACGAGCGAGGATGCGCCGGGCCCGACGCCGTTCGATCTCACCGATGCCGATCAAAGCGATGCCGAACGCCACCACCAGGAGCTCGTAGAGCCGGGAACCAGCCCACGGCTCACCGGTGTGGACGGTCGTGGCGGCCACGATCGGAGCCGGCGGCGGCGATGACGCAGGTGCAGTGGCGGGCACCACCACAGTCAATGTGACGGTGTTGGTGTTGCACGTCGAGGTGGTGCAGTTGGGCGTGCCCTCGTTGGTGAACGTGCCGAAGTTGCTGATCACCTGGCCATTGGTGTCGGTCGAGTTGATCGTGACCTGGAAGGTGAGGGTGACGGCGTTCATCGTGTCGGCGGCCACGTTCAGCCCCGTCCACGTGACCGTACCCCCCGCTCCCCCGGTTTCAGAGGCCGTGCACCCAGGTGCCCCGCCGCAGCTGGCCGTTCCGGTCACGTAGCTCGCGCCTGCGGGCACTGCATCGCTGACCGTCACGTTGGTGGCCACGCCCGACCCGGCGTTGGACAGGGCCAGGCTGTAGGTCACCGTGGCTCCCAGCGCCACCGTCGAGCCCGATACCGGCTGCGAACTCTTTACCACCGTGAGCACGATCACCGGGTTGTTCACCGTGTTGGTGGAACATGCGCTCGACGACGTGCATCCTGGGCCTGTGAACGTCCCGAAGTTGGTGACGGTGGCCGTGTCCGCGGCATTTATCTTCACCTGGAAGGTCACCGTCATCGACGTGTCAGCGGGAAGGGTCACCGACCATCCCGGGGTCCCCGACGAGGACGTCACCGAGCACGAGGCTCCGCTGGGCGGCGAGCCGCACGCCACCGAGCCCGACACCAGTGTGGTGTTGGTAGGCACGCCGTCGGTGATCGCGTCGGTACCAGTGCCGGACCCGCTGTTCGTGGCCGTA
>Ga0307479_10001207_pt1 | contig 23573 bp, 17 predicted proteins | sample atmos_gasesECM4C_FD_203743 | JGI IMG/M metagenome (GOLD analysis project Ga0307479, IMG submission 203743) | Hardwood forest soil microbial communities from Morgan-Monroe State Forest, Indiana, United States - atmos_gasesECM4C_515 | ecosystem: Environmental > Terrestrial > Soil > Temperate... | reverse complement strand
CGACAAAAGTCCACGCATTATTGAAGATGTAGTTCGTGAAATTTGCAAAAAGTGTAGCCAAGGCTGAAATACGCCAATCCCGCAGTCCGAATAGCCGGGCAAAGCTTAAGAAAGCGCAAAGGTTGATGATTGTTCCCGAGGCGCCAACCAATGCGAACTTGATGAAGCGAACCGACATGTAACGGCTGACAGAGGAGAGCCTCCAAAGTTGTCCCAGGTATTGGAGAGCGACTCTTGAGGACAACTTAGATTGTCCAGCCACACGTGTTCTAAATGTGAATGGAACCTCCTCAAGCCTCGAAGGGGCCAGTCTTGCAATGATCTCCAACAAAATCTTGAAGCCGCTAGAATCGAGTTGCTTATGAATTCGGTTGAAGTCCTCGTGCCGCAGAATAAAATATCCCGACATCGGATCCGTCAGCTCCACCCCAAGAAAGGTCTGAGCCAACTTGGTCGCGACCCAGGATTGAAACCGCCGAGCAGCATCCCATGTGCCCGTGCCGCCGCCTTCTACATAGCGACTGCCAACCGCTATCTCCGCACCCGCGTCCAAAGCAGCGATCATTTGTGGCAGGATCGCGGGGTCGTGTTGAAGGTCCGCGTCTATGACTCCAACATAGTCACTGGAAGACGACAAAAAGCCCTCTATCACAGCTGGACTGAGACCACGCTCCGTTGTCCGTCGAAGAACCCGGACGCGCGGATTATGAGTAGCCAATTCTTGAGCAACAGCCCATGTGCGGTCGGGCGAATCGTCATCCGCAATGAGCAGTTCGTGGTCGATCCCCGACAGTACAGAGCCCACCTCGTGAACAAGGCGTCGTACGTTCTCGGCTTCGTTATATGTCGGAGAAACTATAGTTACTTTCACAATCTTCACTCCGTATGGACTCTTGATCGTTCTCCCTGATTTCAGGACCTGTGCTATCAAAGCTGCGGATGCCGGACTCGATAAACGGTTACAGAATCGTTCGAAAAGATCGCGTCTCCTATCCGAGACGTAAATGCAGTGATCTCGGGGTCGCTGTGCACCACTGACAAATAGTCGTAGGAATTCGCGACCTGTTGCCAATCGACTTGGGACGCACCAGCAGCATCACAAAAAACGTTGGGACAGTAAGGCGAACCGACCAGGGTTATTGGCTGGACTCCTTGAAGATGAAAAAGCTCTGGATCCAGAAACCCGCGCTCGATCACACCGTATTCCATATGGTGCATGTCGCCCGCTCCAACCAGGCCATTCTCAGGCCAACGAACGATGGGCAGGACCTTTGCATTGCACGGAATCGCCTCAAAGGAGACAGTTAATTGTTTTAGTTCGGGTTGGTGGGAAATGAACATTTGTTCCACCGTCGCGATGCGAAACAATACCAGTAAGGCGATGCCGATATACAGATAGCGCGGAACCCGGTTAAATCGGATCGCTGCTAACAGGAGCAAATACACGAATGGTATGAAGCGGGTGTCGATATAACCACCAAAGCCGTATTGCCCCGGGGCAACAAAATAGGCTAAGAGCAAAATGGCGCAAACCGCCAACCACACCGGTTGCCATGTGAATGCCGGCCTCTTTTTCAATATGAGAAAAACCAGAAGCGCGAGACCGGCCAAAATTATGAGGTCTAGTGTCGTGGAGGTATAGAGTCGGACTGGGAAGACTAGATGTTTCAACTTGTCCGACACGATATGGTCTCCATAAAGGAACGAAGCGCCACTGCCTGCGTGGCTAGGACTGCGAGCAAGAATCAGCAGCGGGGGAAGCGACAGGACTGCCAGGATTCCTAAATTTTTCCAACGCTGCTGCTGGAACAGTGCGTAAATACCCATCACCAAACCGGCGACAACAAACCCACTCAAATGTGAGAGGTAGGCAAGAAGGAGGCCGACGGCGATGCCAACGGCCGTCGTAACTTTCGGGTCCCCACAATAACTCACCCATAAACCAACTACCAGCAGGCAAGACGCGAGGCTGAATTCATTGCTTATCGATCCCATCAAGAAGTTTGGATTAAATGCCACTAAAATGCCGAAGCTGGCCAGTCCAACATTTTCCGGGCAAGCCTTCTTGAGGAAGAAATACGTGGCGAGCGCCACGAGGACAATACAAAGGCTCAGAATACATCTTCCGACAACTTCGATAGGTAAGAAGCGTTGCAATACCATGGACAAAATGTCCGGCGATATATACGGGAGCGGACCCCAAGCGGGTGCGTAAAAGCTGGCAAAATGATAAGTCGCGTCGTTCATGTGGAAGAGGACGAACCACCTTGCCAGGTGATTGGGATAATCGGTCACGACCGGGTATCGCACAGTCCAGAACGGAATGACTGCGACGAAGCATAAGCCGAATAAAGTCCAAAATGCTTCGACCGGTGCGGTCTGCTCAACGGCTGGCTGCTTTGGTGGTTGACCGATGTGCTCGGTTTGCTGGACTGTTACTGTCTCTCCACCACTCATCAACAAGCCTTTATATGATTCGACGGTCGACACTAGACTCTATGATTCGACTGGCACATTCTCTCGAGCATAGCCGCTCTCGCGTTGTGCTCCTGCTCTGTGCGCCGCAACTGTTTCGCGGTATACCTCGAGGAGCATCCGCCCGGCGGCTGTCCAGGTGAGTTCGGTTACCGTCGCTAGTGACGATGCTCGCAGTCGCTCCAGCAGGGCACGATCTTCATGAAGCATCGTAATGTGCTGTGCAAGGGTCGAGACGTCCCCAGCCTTGTGCACCAGCGCATTTTCCATGTGCTTACAGATCGCGCCCGCGGCTTCTGAGACCACTAGGACGCATCCGCTGCCGCGCGCCTCAGAGGTGACCAGGGCGCTTCCCTCTTCAATGCTGGGGAGAACCAGGATGTCGCTCTTGCGCATCAGTTCCGCCACGTCGTTGCGATGTCCCAGTACCCGGACACTCGGATGCGCCAGCATGGGCCTAAGCTTTTGCGCATAGTCCGGCAGAAACTCGCCGGCGATCAGGAAAGTGCCGTTCTCGCTGGACGGTGAGTTCAGCCATGCCTCCAGTGCATAGTGCACGCCCTTCCGCGCGGCGCACCCCCCCACGAACAGCATGATTAATCCTGGCTTTGCGTTGCGCGGTTCGCAGCCTGGATGAAACGACGTTTCGTCGAATCCGTACTGGTGCCGCGCGAGCTTGGCCGCCGGATAGCCCCGGTCAAGAAAGGTCTTCATCACGAAATCCGAAGGGCAAAGCAACCGATCGGCCAGTTTGTATTCCTCTTCCTCTTTGCGCAGCTTCTGCGCGTTGTAGGCGTGCTCGTGATCGCGTGGAAGCGTCACCCCCAGGCGGTCGCACTCTTTCTGCACCACGTCCATGGCAAAACCCGTATGGGCGTTGCATCTCTCGAGCACCGTGGGGATTCCCAGTTTCGCCGCCGTCTTGAGCGTTTCCAGTGCGCCCAGCGGCCACGTATGAACGATGTCAATCTGTCCCGCGAGTTTCTCCAGCCGGCGGGCGACAATAGAATCGTGTAAAGCAACCGTGCGCATGGTGCCGAGCAGCCTGTACGGGAGGCGCACTCTCCCTCTCGCAAGTGTCGGGCGAACCCTTACGCCGAGGGGCACCGGCCGGGACAGCGCGCCGGGAAATACCAGCAGGTCCGCGCCCGCCTCCGCAAGGCTGTTCACCTGCTGCCAGGCTGTGTAGCAAATCCTAGGTGCTCCCAGCCGGTTCGGGAAGCTGTACAGGACTCGGACCGGTCCTTGTGACATTTTGTTTTTATTGGCCTTTCTTAGCGCTTGAACCTTTTTCAGTCAGCGAATCGGCGGTGCGAACAAGTAAAAGCTGACGGCGTGCAATTGCGAGATCAGCGCCCAAAAGGATTGCAACGTAGCCTGGAGACCGAAATGGATATTGGACAAAATTGGCGCATGGTTTGCTCAGAAACAGCGGTCAACGCGACGACTACAACTAAGCGCCGACCAGGTCGGGAACGGACGTGACATCGGATTCAGCCGAAACCTCGACAGGCACTGTGGCAGCACGCCGGACCCCAAAGGTTGTCACGGAGATACTTACTAGCAAGACGAAAAAGCACATCATCATGTGAGGCCCATAGTTCACGCCAAAATGCGCAACGACATTCGCAAACAAGGCTGAACCCAGGCACCAGAAAATCCATTCCTGTTTACGGTCGCCCTGAACTCTCTTCCTGGCTATCCCGATCGCGCGAAAGCTCCGCTTGAAAATCGTGATATAGAGTACCAGGGTCAAGAGGCCTCCAGTGAAAGCATTGACAACAAACTGGTTACTGAGATCCCACATATCCCATCCCCAGTCGCCGTAATTCGTACATCCGAGAAGCCACCAGTCTCCGAAATGCCGGATGCAATTATCCACCAGTATGTAACGATGATAGTTGGAGGAACCGCCGGTCAGATCAATGTGTTCAATCAGCGACCAGACCGGCCCATGCATGACCAGATGCAATCCGACCAAAGTGCCTACAAGTCCCCACCGAACGAGCCGCATCTGCTTGCGCAGAGGCCAGAAGCAAAGCCCGACAAGGCTTGCCCCATAGGCCATCCACGACGTGCTGGCGTGAGATGCGAACGCCATCGCCGTGGCCCCGGCAATTCCAGCGACCGCTGCCAGCCGGGACTTTTTCTCCGTCCCTAGCCAGAGAAACAAGGGAATCAATACCCCGGCGAATGGACCGCTGCAGAGAGTGCCCATGGCTCCTTCCGAACGAAGGTGGCCTTCTCTCATCTGGGGCCAAGGCCCTCCCGCGAAGCTAAACACATTTTGGTGAGTATACTGTTCGCTAACCATGCAGACGCCCTGGATGACGCACACAATGGCCAGTACTTTAACGGCGCGCCGGATTGTCTCACGGTCAGGAATCAGAAACCTAGCCGCCAGGTAGCCGCCGAGACTAACGACCAAATCCCCCAGGCCTTTGACCAGCGCCTGCATATCCATGAACTCGAGAAAAAAGATGATTAGGGCCGACAGCGACCAGAGCACCACCACCCTGTCCAAGGTGTTGAATCCCCCGGCGAACCGCTTCTCTGAAGACGAAACTCGGAAGGCCGCCATCCGACCCAGTACGGTCAGGATGAGGATCTGAAGCATGGTAAAGTGCATGCCTCCCAGCACCAGCACCTGCCCAAACGGGATCGTGAAAAAGGCCAGAAGAAAAGGCGCAATGGCCTTCTTACGCGGCAGGACCATGATCAGTCCGACGGCAATTAGCATCGCCACGGCGATGAACGGATGCAGTACCGTATCGCTTAGGCCGCCGCCAAATCGAAAACTTTGAGGTTTCATAGCGTTCACGCACGGCACGCACGACCCTGATAGGCCTGCCATGCTTGCGCCAGGCCCTTTCCGTCGGATGGGCCAATGCCATTATTGGAAGATTACTTTAAGGGAGTTGAGGGATCTCGCGCTGCCGCACGTTCAAGCGGCGCGAACTATCGCCTTTGGACCAGGATGGTCACGCGAACATCCCTCGTTCTCGATCACTGGACCACGGCCGTTAGACCCGTTGGGGCATTCGGCGCTGGACCCTGTGTACTGTATTCGAAGGCTCCAATATCCCACGTGCCGCCCCGCGCATTTGTCGTCCGCAAGACAACGGTGTGATTACTCGTGTTTTCAGTGGCGTAGGTCGTGTCATTACAAAGTGCCGCGACGTTTCCGGAGCAAAACGAAGTAGCATTTTGTCCAGCGCCTACGGTTGAGTTAGTCGTTGCCACTGGGGTGTAGGCGTACGTCTCGGACGCCTTGTACTGGTCGAACTTTGGGGAACTATTCGCGTCGGCTTGCGCCGTAGTCTGCTGAAGATTGTTGCCGAGATTGTTGCAGGTTATCCCAGTAGCATTGCAAAATGATCCGCTGTTGATGATGCAGTGGTTGTTGGCGTAATTTACCGTACTTCTCGGGGGAGTCTCTCCGTTGCCGACGCAATACGAGGATGTGTCCCCAATCGTATTGTTGTACAGGTTAACCGTGCCAGCGCTGCTGGGCGGGTGATCGCCTACGTCGATCCCGCGGCCCACGTTGTACGTGACGTTGCCAAAGACCCAAATGGTATCTCCCGTGCAGTCTCCCGTGCCCGCCCCGCATATCCAGATGTCCTCCATACCGGAAGCCAGCGTGTCATCATGCAGGACATTGTTATAAATGAGCCCTACCGTTCCGCTACGAAGGTTGTTTACGATGCCATTTGCGTGATCGCCGCCTCCTGCGTGACTGTCGAGAATGAAGTTGCCGAAGTTGTTGCCATGCACGTCGTTGACGTGCCCGTGCAGCCCCTCATAGGTAAACTGGCTGACGTTATAGGCAGCCGTCAAACCTCCGACCCTCATGCAGTTCTTCATGTCCTTAGAGGTGTCGCTGCCGTCGCAGATGTTGAACATCCATGTGGAGTTCGTGGAACTGTTGTCGCTGTAACAGGTATCGTTGCCGCTGTCGGTGAAACTCCCGGCCCCGTGCGACCAGCCGTGACAGTACCAGCGTTCAATGATGTTGTGATCGCCGCTTAGGTTCTCAACGTATTTTTGTTCCGACGTGTTGGACTTAACGCCAGTGGACTCGATGTTGTCGAGAATGACGAAGCTGCCGTTAGAAATCTGGACTTGGGCGCTCGCTCCGCATTGCGTGGCTTGGCAGTCAAATACTGGACGGGTCCACGATCCCCCAGCAAACCAGGCTAGGTCCACTCCGACATAGACGGGGTTGGAACTATTTCCGCTTCCGGCAAAGTGTAGCGGCATGTCACTCGCTACCCATGTATCCCCGCCTTTGAGAATGAATCCTTCTCCGGCCGCAGGCGTAATTGATCCCGTGTAGCTCGGCATTCCCGGCAAGTGCGCTTGGGGGGCGGATTCTGAAGTACCAGAGTTACTGTCCGATCCCGTCGATTTCGAGAAATAGAAACAGTTGGTGATCCCAAGACTGGAGAGAGTTACTAGCGGCCCAGTGGGATTCGAGGAATTGATGTAGTTCGCCCCGGCCGGACAGGCTCCGCCGACGGCAAAGGCAGCCGGCGCAGCGGACAAGAGCATACCGAGCGTCACCATGAGAAAAAGAGCAATCCCAGGTATGGATGAACGAGACCTAATCGACGTTCTAGCTTTCGACGACACCATGATCGATTTCTCCGTTTCGGCAAGCATGCCGAAGGAAATTTGCGGCCCGATCGCCGAAAATCGATCTTGGGGGAGGCCACAGGTCTCAGTCTAGCGGGATATGGGAAGAACGACAGGTCTCGAAAGGACATGGTCACATCTGTTCCATTGCACAGCTGACTTCTTGATTTGTCTACGGGACGGCAGCTCTCGCCCCGAGAAATCTTCGCAACCGACTGAGCCCGTGAGCATTAGCCTTTCACCTTCACAACTCTGGGACGCTAGCCTTTTTACGGCCAGTCGAGGACATGGACTGCATACTGACCTGGCGTCTCTGTTCCACGGCTTGGCCTCGGTCCCACCACACGATGGTGCGCCGTAAAATCGTAAACTTTCGGGCCCAGCCCAGCCGGCGAAACGGAGCCATGGCGAAAGAAGACAACGACGCCTTATTCCATTCGGCGGCCTCCCCAAACGCACGGGCCCTACCCTCCGTCGCCAGTCTTTGAAGGATGTGAGTCATCAAGAACCAATCGAGGGCCCGACCGCGGTATTTAGGGAAAACGTAGAAATCGAGAAACTGTACGTCATCCTCCCCCAGGGGAAAGTAATGGGGTTCGACGGTGCGTCCCTGGAGAGTCCATCCGTACCCAGCAAGATTGCCCTCAACCTTGATCAACCAGACCGAAGCCCCCAGCTCAAAGCGCTCCTTGATCCTGCGACGGGCTAGTTCAGGATTCCAGAAACTGGTGATCTCCTGGAGGTCCTGCGGGCTGAGATCGGTTTGATTTCTGTGCCGTTCCACCGTCAGAAAACCCGGCAATTCGGTCGGCGGCGACTTTAAGGCAGAGAGGTCACAGTAAAAAAGGACCATCCGGCTTGAAAACAGCGCCCGTCGCGCTGCTAAGCCGACGCGGCGAACGGTCGCCCTTAAGCCGTTGCGCCTGAAATAATCACTGACTCGCGAGGCTGAACCGGAAAGACTCATGTTGAGGTGGATTTGGCGGCCGTTGACTCCTGGGCTGGAACACTATCGGAGAACATCGCCTGCAGGCAGGCGCCGCTCACCTGTTTCCGCACGTCACTGTCTGTGCTTTGCTTGGCGCTCGCCACGCCCGCAACCACGACAGACCCGTAGCGAACCAGGTGGCGCAAAAACATGATGCTTCGAATTCCCATCAAGCCCCAGAAGCTGTGATGTTTGCGCCAATAGTATAAAACCGACTTCTGTTGCGCGACGGCGAAGCGAACCGGATATGGGGCCGTAATTTTGCCCCGGTCATGAATTGCCTTGGCGCCAGGAAAGAAAACCACTTGCCACCCTGCCTTCCAGCAGCGCCGACACCAGTCGACGTCATCGCCGTACACGAACAGGTTTTCATCGAGCAGGCCAACCTCATCAAAGGTTTCGCGGCGGATCATCGAGAAGCAACCTACCAGCACGTCCACGGGCAGGGTTCGGTCATGTCGGAAGTAGAACATGTGCTCGCCGGCGAAGAACTTTGAGTTCTTGAGCGCCGTCGCCAGGCCGGTTGCCATGCAAAAATTGTTCCATAGGGTTGGAAATCGCCGGCACGTACTCTGCATTGTCATGTCGGGGTTCAGAACCCGCGGACCGACATTGCCCACCTTGGGATTCTGGTCGAGAAAATCCGCCAGGGCATCCAGACAACCCGAAAATACGATTACGTCCGGATTCACCAGCGCGATGTAGCGCCCCTGGCATTGGCGAATGGCCACATTGTTGCCCTTCGCGAAGCCAAGATTCTCGCTGCTCCGGATGAGTTTGACGTGGGGAAACCGAGCTTCGATCATTTCCGCGGTGCCGTCGGACGAGGCATTATCAACTACAAGAATTTCCATGCTACGGCGGGGCGGCGCTGCTGCGAGACTGTCGAGGCACAGTTCCAAATAGCGCTTGGCATTCCAGCCGACGATGACAACCGAGATATCCATGAAGGTAAAGGTAGAGGAAACGAGGTTTAACTTAACTTCCGTCTGCGGTGCGGCCCTGTGAGGCGCGGATTAACCCACTACCTCCCGTTACGTTCGAGCAACTCCAGCAACAAGCGCTTCTTGGAGCAAACCCACGCGATTCTGCGGCCGTCAAACGCCACAGCAGGAGCCGGATCAGCCATGATCACCAGGCCTACTCCGCGAGCCTCGCGTAGTCCCGACTCCAAGTCGTCAATTTCGTAGCAGACGTGGTGCAGTCCGCCTCCCTTTTTTAGGAAATTGCTGACCGGCGAGGCATCACTGGCTGGTTCCACCAGTTCGAAGACTGGATTCCGCGGATCGACGGGATGAAAGAAGGCCACTCGAACTCCCTGTATCGGATCAAAGATAATCTCGCGATCCCAGCGCGCCGAGATGGCGGCCGCAAATCCTTCGGCGGCAGCCGAAATCGATGACACTGCAAAACCGAGATGGTGAAGAATGCCGTTCTGGCCGAGCAACGGGCCCAGAGGATCGACTTGAAGGGCCTTGCCTCGATCTTGGTTTGCCCGGTTTAGCGACAACATACCCTGTGTCATGAGATCACCGTCTTTCATCTTCATGCCAGTCTCTATAGGGAATCGAGAATTGCTTCGTGGCGTTAATATAAGTACGCGAACCGAGATGTTCCTGGAGCATTCCGCCCAGCGTCTTAGCTTGTTGATTTGATGGCCCGCCCAAGCTGCAGAGTGCCCAGGCTACGCGCCATACGTTGCGCCGCCAGGCTTGCCCTGACGACCGCAGAAGAGAGAACGCTTTGGCATGCCACCAGTGGAGTTAATTGAGACACGTCGGCGCCCGACAAACCTTTCTTGAAGGTATAGACGCCAGGGTTGCCTTCCGGATCGATGCCCCCCAAGTCATACCACTTAATGCCGTTTTCCTTGAGCCGTTGAATCAGGGTCCACTGCAGCAGATAGGCACCTTTTGCATTTAACCCGTCGGCACTAGTCGCCCCAAGCAGGTAAATCGCTGAATCACCCATCGCCGAAGCAACCACTCCCGCCATTGGGACCCCGTCTTGCTCGCAAATCAAGATCTGCATGCGATGATTTTCGGGCAAGTCCTCTTGCAGTCGACCAAACTCGTCAACATCGACCGTGGTTTCGAAAGTTTTGCGTTTCCGCATCTGGTCGTACATCCGGCAAAAAGTTCGGTATTCGTCGGTCCCGTTCCCCGCAACGACCTTCAGTTCCTTCTTCTCGGACTGAGCGAGCTTGTTTCGCCATTTCGCGTTGAGATTCCTGCGCAATTCCTGGATTGGAGCTGCGAGATCGAGAACGAATGTTCTATACAAATTGGCTGACGTCTGCGCCTCTCGCGTAAAACTGGAGAAGCCAGATTGAAATAACGCAGCGCGCTGAGACCCGACAAAGGCGTTCGGTAGAATCTGCAGTAGGAGTCCTCGTTTGCCAACATATTCCTCTTGCAGAGCACGAGCCATTCGCAAACAGGCTTCGGCATCAAGCTCTCTTCCACGCCGGTGGTAAAGCGGGCCCCACCTCAAATACGCCATGCCGAAGTTGAATCTTGTTGGGCGAATGATCCTCAGTTGCGCCATCCCCAGGATTTCACCATTTCGCTTCAAAACCAGGTGGCTCAGATTCTTTCTTCCCCAGCGGACCGCACCATACGACCATGTCTGATACAGGTTGGCATCGTTGAAGAGATCGAGATTCGCCGACCATTCCGCAGGCGTCACGCGATCCACCTCGACTTGCCACCCAGGATCCAGCAAAGGGTTCAATTAGGTCTCTCGATTCATCGTGGTACTTTGGCCACACATAGGAAAATTAGGCCTCAGAAGCAACGGATTCGTTGTCCGCGCTCGGGGAAGTCGCTAAGAGTGTGTCCGCGGTTTTCCGAATGTAGCGCGTTCGCGGCGAGTAGGTTGCGGGCACGTCATAGCCCCACAATTCACCGCCTTCGGAGGTCGCGCCCATGAAACGGAAGTCCAGGCCGGCATAGTGACTAGCAACCATGCCATTTTTCTTGGATGGAATATAGGTCCCCACGATCTTGCGAATGCCCCGCGCCTGACATTGTTCGATCAGGACATCAAACATGGCGTATTCCATCTCCCGCTTCAACACGCGACAGCTCATCAGCCAAAGGTTGACGTGAACGGTTTCATCAAATACTTGCCCGATCAGTACCGATACCAGGCCGTTGTCTCCAAACTTGTCAGCCAACCGCCCGTAAAGGGTAATAAAGGAGGGGTCCTGAGCAATGGCCACGACTTCCCCGCTGGTGTACCGCCGGGTTGTCAGATTGAACTGATTCGTCTTGTTGATCAACTGCGTGATTCGCTCCAAATACACCGGAGCGAAGGGACCGATCTCTGCGGTCATTTCGAGCGAGGCCAGGAACTCACCGTAATCAGAAAATCTTGACTGGCCAACGCTCCGCTCCGCATTGGAGCTATAGTAGGCAGAGCGGTTGAGATCGTCCTGCACTACTTTCTCCACTTCGAAGTATCGCTCTTGTTCGAGTACTTCGGCGAAGCTAGAAACGTCCGCTCCCACATTCGGTACCGCAACCTCCGGCAATTGCTCCGCCACAAAATCTCTCTCCGCCGGATTGTCATCCACGAAAACGATGCTATCGAGACCGATGTTCAGCTCGGTGGCAATTGCGCGTATGTTGTCGGGCTTCGGATCCCAGTTGGCTTTGAAGGCACTGAAATCCTCCAACTTCAAAACGCTGTCCGGATGTGAAAAGCCCTCTTTGGCGTTTTCAAGATCGTTCTTCGAGCACACCGCCAGAATAACGCCTCGGCGCTGCAGTCCTTTCACATATCGCTGAAAGTCCAAGAAGGCTTCACCGACTGGATGGTCTCTACCTAGAATCAGGTTTTGCACGCCATCGTCGCCAATTACGCCGCCCCAAAGCGTGTTATCTAAGTCCAGCACGAGGCACTTCTTGCTCTTTCCGTAAACCGACTTAACCATCGCAGCAACGTTGCGAGCCAGGGCTACAGTCCCTATCGGGCTCACCGCCATATGAAAGCTGTACCAATAAGTGCTGCGAAACCACTCGGCTTGGCCCACTTGAGCGGAAAGGTAGAGGATGTCATTGATCAAGAAGCGCGAATGGTTGCGGGCGTAGCTCGCAAACTCCGCATTCAGCCGCAACACAAAGTTCACGCGTCCGAACGACTCCGAGGCCTCCAAGTTTCCCAGTGGTCTAAGGCCCGGAAGATCAAAGTTGTTCTGAATAATGAGTGCGCCAAGCTCGGCATGAATCTTCTCCCACAAAAATTCGAACCGCCCCATTTCTCGACGGATGCGCTGTTCAACGTCGACGTCGGCCTCCAGCAATTCGGGGAATGCCGATATGTTGTGCCAGGTGGTATGGATAAAGACGATGCTGGGCTTGAAATTCCACAAATCCGGATTCTCGAACTGAACGTCCTCAGAGTAGCGGTTGTATCCCGATTCGTAGAACGTCGGCTGAATTCCCTGCGCCAGGAGAAACAGCTCCAGCATGCTCTTAACTTCGGTTGTCGTCGAACCGCCAAGGATTGCAATTCGGGTCGGGACAAGGTTCGTTTGCTTCAGAAGTTCCCGCTTCATCATCTGGCGCTTGCGCAGGATATCCGCGACTACGAATGGGAACCGCACGGATTTCAGAACATCCGATGGCAAGGTCGTCATTGCATCTGATTCCGTTGAAAACTCATGTACCCGCCGAGGCTTGCGATCAAGAGGCGCTGCTTTCAGCTTGGGCCAGACGCAGAAGGTCCGCAACCGTGGCGCAAGTCACGATTTGGCCAGGAGAAATGGACACACCGTTATTGGATTCGGCTAGAGCAATGAAGGTAATCAGCGAAGTGGAGTCCCAGTTCTGCAACTCCTCCAGCTTTTCGTTGCCTCGAAGGGTCCCGGCAGGCAGGTCGAGAATCTCATCCATCTCTAAGAGGAATTCGTCGCGGTTCATTGGCATGGTGTTCATAAAAGTTTATCGTAGGTCGAGCAAAACTGGATTACTCTTTTTCTATGCGTTGTTTTCTACGCCTTGAGATTTCCCGCCGGACATCGGAACCGATTCACACACGCTCCTCGGAAGGGCGTGGGCACCAGGCTCTCGGAGGTTCTCGCGCTCGGAGACACTCGGTTCGACGTTCGCAGCACCGAACAACGAGTTCCTCATGGCGCGGAGCCGGGGCAGGATCTCAATTTCCGAGAAGAAAGCAGCATCAACACTCCCCCGGATGCTCACCCGGTCAAGACGGGAACGGTGAGTGGGTGATGAGTTGGCACGCCCTTCGGCGAGAAAGACCGCCTCGTATCCGGAATGTTGAAGGTGAGCCACCAGATCGGGAGTAAGGTCGGCGGAGGAACCGTAAGGCACACTAAATGACTTCACTTTCGTGCTTGAGGTTGCTTCTAGCATTGCCTTGTTTTTATCGATCTCTTCAGCAAAATCCGCTGCTGACAGGCACCTGCAATTTGCATGCGAGTAGGTGTGGTTTCCAATCTCGAAATTGAAATTAGCCAGGTCGCGGAGTTGTTGCCTACTCAGGTAAAGACCAGCTTCCGCTGCCAAGTCAATTTCACTGATTCGAGCTAATTCGAGCAGTGCCCGACGAAAGGCCGCCCTGCCCGCCAGGGAAGTTCCAGGTAGAAAGTGGGAAAAAACCTCTGTTAGCGAACGAACTGTGAGCTCTCCAGCGCTATCGACAGATCGAATCGCAGCGTTGATTGTGTTCATTCCGAAGAGATTGGCCACGTGGCAGAGAATATTTTCCAGCGCTAATCGCCGATTGTCGAGACACGCCGCGTTGACGAAGAAAACCGCCGGCACTCCGTAGTTCGAGCAAACCGGCGCAGCGAATTCTCGCACCGATCGATAGGCATCATCGAAAGTCACCAGCACGGGCCGGGGCGGCAGCCCGTGACCGTCGAAATCTGCAATAACGTCTCGCAAGCTTACTGGACTGTAGTGTTTGGTAATAAACTTCAGCGCGGCCTCGAAATATCGGCGGGCGATGGTGACGCCCAGTCCCTTGGTGAAGGACGATTCGGTATCGGAGATATCGTGGAAAACCAGGCATCGTAGCGAGTACTGCGGACCGAGCAAGCGAGCCATGCCGAAAGAGCCGGGAACGTACCACAGGGCTCCTGCTACAAGGTTCAGCGTGGCCCGCCGGTTACCCACATCGTTTTTCGTCGTTGCAGAAAGTAGTGACATTATTGAAGGACGGTCTCCGCCGGTTTCGCTCATCGCGCGGCAGAGTTTTCGGGTCTTTAGCTCAGCGTCACCGATTCACCGTCGAGAAACATGCGATGCCACAATTCCAAAGCAACTAGCGAAAAGACCTCTTTGGAATAAGTCCCGGAATCAGTGTTGGCGTCGATCAGCTTTTCCACCGCGGTCCTCTCGAAGTATCCCCGTTCAATCGTCTTTCGGTCGGTCAGAATGTCACGAATCTGGTCTTTGAGATTGTTTCGCAGCCAGAATTCGTACGGAACCGGAAAACCCGCTTTTTTACGTTTCAGGATTTTGTCCGGAACCCGCCTTAAGAGGGCTTTCTTCCATATGAATTTCAGATGGAAGCCGTTCAGTTTGTAGCGCGGCGGCAGGGAGGCAGCAAACTCCAGAAGCCGATGATCGAGCAGGGGTACGCGGAGCTCGAGCGAGTTGGCCATGGTCATTTTGTCGGCTTTGATGAGCAGGTCATCCGGCAGCCAAGTCTTGGTGTCGATGTAGAGCATCTGGTCGAGGATGCCTTGATTCTTTACCGTCGAAAAAAGCCTCCGCACCGGCTCAACTGTATATTCCCTGTTAATCGACTTCACAAAATCTGCCGAATACAGTTCGCCGATCCCATTTCCGGAGTAGCGGTACGGAGTTGACGTGCGGCTGTAGTAATAATTGGGGAAGGTCGCGTTCACTAGGGGCACGTATTTCGCTACTTTTGCCGAATGCAGCCATGAATTGAGCCGGGAGAGTCCCCACGATGCCGCTCCGTTGGCGCCCGGCCAGACTCGTTTGAGACGTTCCAGCCAAACCATGTTGCGATAATTGTCATAGCCAGCGAATGCCTCGTCTCCACCTTCTCCGGAAAGTAGCACCTTTACGTGATTCCTCGCCAACTTTGATACGTAGTACAGCGCGACTGCGGGAGGCTCACAGACCGGCTCTTCCATGTGCCAGACGTATTGCGGGAGGAACGCCGCAAAATCGCTGGCAGCGATCGTCATGTCGTAATGTTGGGAGCCAAACGTTTCGGCAGCCAGCCTGGCATACGGCCTTTCATCGGCAAACCCAGAGGTGGAAAACCCAACCGTGAAAGTGCTGATTTTCTTGTCCGTACTCTCCGCGGCACAGCTTAGAACGGCTGTCGAGTCTACTCCACCACTCAGAAGGACACCAACCGGAACATCCGCGATCATGTGCTGCTCGACCGTTTCCGCCAGCAGCCTCGACAATTCATTCTCCGCGTCCTTGAGGCTCTGGCGCTCGGCAGGCTTTACAAACCGCAGATCCCAGTATTGTCGTATTTCTGCTTTGCCATCCTTAAGCAGCAGATAGTGCCCTGGTGCTAACTTGCGGATTCCTTTGAGCAGCGTCTCTTCGCCTGGAACATAAAGGAAGGTCAGGAACCGGTCAATAATTTCCGGAGCGAGCGTCCGCCTGATCGCGGGATCGGCCAGGATCGCCTTGATCTCAGAGGCAAATACTATCGAATCGTCGACCAGCGAATAGTAAAGAGGTTTTATTCCAACCCGGTCCCTCGCCAAGAAAAGGGTCTTTGTATTTTCATCCCATATGGCGAAGGCAAACATTCCGCGGAGCTTCTCCAGGCACTGGGGACCAAGCTCCTCGTACAAGTGCACGATCACTTCGGTGTCGGTTTTTGTTTTAAAAACATGGCCCTTACTCAAGAGGAATTCACGCAACTCGCGGTAATTGTAAATTTCACCATTGAAGACAATCCAGATGGCGCCGTCCTCATTCGAGATGGGCTGGTGGCCGCTGTTCAGATCGATGATCGAGAGCCGCCTGAAACCCAACCCTACTTCAGAGGCTATGTGGAGCCCTTCGTCGTCCGGCCCTCGATGGCGAATAGCGTCCATCATTGCTCGAATCAGGGCGGGCTGCACGCTAGCGCCTTTCTCGAAGTTCAGTCTTCCACAAATCCCGCACATATCAGTTCTAAGGCTCTCCTTGGCGGCTCGTCATTTCCAGATCGTGTCCAGTCCGCATAGACGTCTGAGTTGCTGAGTGCGCAAGTACTTGACGAACTGTTTGTCATTCACGCGCGGCATGCGAATCCAATAGCCTTTGAGAAAGCCATAGAAAATCGCGGCTGAACCGGCGACGTAGGGCTTCTGAGTCAGCCTCGACACGCAACTCGCAAAAAGAAACAAGGGGGCATATCCCGAGACGTAGCACGCTATGCCGTGCTTGATCCTGTCGCGCATCAAACCCTCAGCAGTGCCGGTCCGGCGATGGTGCATGAGTTGGAGTTCGCCGAAGCTGTAGGTGTTCCAACCCAACATATTCGCCTTTACTTCATCGATCGTGTCCCACCCGGGAGCCTGCCACAAACCGCCAATACCCTCCCAACACGCTCTCCTATAAATCTTGGTTGCTCCTCTGACATGGAACTGAGGATTTGCTTCAAGTTTCCGCACTCCGCCAAAATCGTGATAAATCTCTCCCCCACCAATCCCGAGCTTCGGATCATGCTCAAAATGAGCGAAACACTTTTCAAAGTAATTCGCAGGCAAAGTCAGATCCCCGTCGAGCTTCACAATGAAATCCCACTCATTGCAGTGAAGCGCGTTGTAGCCGTCATAGAAGGCTTCCACTACTCCGCCGCCGGATTTGCGAAAACCTCTGTTCGCTCGGTGTACGACGCGGATCCACGGCAACTGAGCTTCATAGCGATCGATAATCTCGCCTGTCCGATCGGTGGAACCGTCGTCCACGATTACCCATTCCGCGGGCAGTATGGTCTGCCCTTTGACGGAAGCGATGGTGGCCTTGATAAACCTCTCCTCGTCACGTATCGGCGTAATGATTACGTATTTTGTCATTTTTCTGGTAGACACTCGAGACAGTTTCTCGGATGGCACACCAGTGCTCAGGGCCTTCTTTTCAGGACACAGTCATCCCGGCCCAATGCACTAGAAACGGGTGCCGCCGCCACTTGTTGCCCTCGTGATCTTATTGCTGATCTTATTGCTAGGAAGAACATCCGGACTTATGAAAACAGAGTTTTTTCTCTTCATAACCCACAGAGTCCACCCTACGCCTGTGCTAAAGAGAATCAATATGCAGCCGCACACAATCACCACGAGCAGCGTTGTTCCATTCTTGTCGTAACGATTTTTGTAGTAATAAGCAGTGAATGCTCTGCCAAGGTAATATTTTGATAGTGTGATATCCCGATAGTCCGAAGCTTTTCGGAGAAGATAAACGCGGAGAGACCTTTTGGAGGTGCTGATTGAGGCTAAGTCAAGGTCGTTCTTATATTGGATCACTATGTGACGAATTTCTCCCGCCGGGAGCGATACGCTGAGGTCCAGATACCCTCCACGTAGTTGAAAGGGGTATTCCCGACCATCAACCCTCACTGAGGTTATAACCGGAGAACCGGATTCTTGCTTCTTGACATCAAAAACCAAACTTCGCTCAGAGGTATTCTCCAGCTCGAAATTGTTCGAAAAAGCAAGCACATCGTAGTGAGAGTCCTCTCGTAGCCTGACTAGGTACAGATGCTTCACTATGTCGCCAACACTAAGCCAGTGAGTATCCGGCTCCAACTTGTTCACTTCATCTGCGATGCCATCAAAGGCGTTGATGCCGCTCGCAAAGAAGTCATGATGGGTGTAAAAGAACAGCGGGTTGTCAAGGAATTCGTTGATCGCAAGAAAGCCATTGCGACTTGGCACTGCCGCTGGGTAGCGGCTGATGCTTGGGAAATTGGCGAAAGAGAGTGTGACCGGCCGCAGGTCAAAAAGGAGAGTTGACGGCCTCCGACGGTCCATCGGGACATTCGAAAAGTTGATGGTAGCGAGAAAATTGTAAGTTTTCAGCTTTTCTAAAATGCTCTCCGTCCCGATGCTGTGGGGAAACACGAAAACGCTGTCGTACGGAATGCCGGTCAGCATTCGGAATTTTTCCATTCTGGCCAAGGATTGTTTAAGAGCCGCGGTCTGGAGACTGAGAGGCTTGCTTCCCAGGTCCTCAAATTCCTTATGATCGTGATTATCTCCGTGAACGCAAATTGACCACCTCTCAGGATGGCTCCGAAAGAGCGAAATAGCCTCGGTGTCGCTTCGATCGTAATTCCACGGTATGAATGCAATGGTTGTGTGAAAGTTATGTTTCTCCATCTGCTTGAGAAGACCTTTATAGCTGAGGTCTCCGTAAGGCTCACGTAGCCATGGATCATCAATTGTGAGGTTTGCGTAATGATGGAGAGCATGCCAACCTCGTTCGCCGGCACTATACTTGATGAACATCATCAAAGGTGCGATTGCGGCGAACGCGCTTTCCATAGAATCTGCGCTCCCTTCGATTACGCTATCGCCTGCAGTATTCGTCTTACAAAGCAGAAACACCTTCTGTTGCTGGAGGTCTGCCTGAATGAATACCGGAACGGCCTGGTGATCGTCCCTTACTGTCAGAATTTCTTGAGCCTCTCTATGCCCTGATAATGCGAAGTAGAATGTATCGTTACCTGGGAAGGGAATCTCAAGATCCGTTAGTTGCTGGGTGATGCCCGCAACCCGGCCAACCATGTAATACAGGCGACGAGGACTCGCCAGGTGCTGGGCGCCGACTGCCGCACCGCGTGACCAAACGCTTAGGAGAGTTGGCCCCGTCTCTGGAGTCACTCCGAGAACAAGCAACGGTACACTGCCCCGGGGATCTCGATGCAAGGCTCGCAGCAGTGCTTCTTGATTAACGTGAGCTAGGGCGTTCGCTTCAATTGCTACTGCCAAAGTCGCGTTCTGACGGACTGCACGAAGTGCCGAGGCGACATTGTCGTCGCTGGCAGTAACTACCGTGAGGTTGACTCCATAGAACTGGGTAGCAAGTTCTAGTTCGCGCTGCTCCGAAGACGCGCTTCCAGCTGACCGAATTAAGACGACGTCAGCGGAATAGCACCATAAGGATGAGGTCAGGATTAAAACAAACACAATGCATGCGGCGCGTACAGGGTAACTCGCCATCCGGTCAACTTGTCCTACTACGGCCTCGCTCGAAGATGCGTTGAAAGTGCACAATTCGAGATAAGAGTCTGCGCTAGCGTTGCCAAGGAACAACCCGATGTGATGACTGCTCTTAGGCATTATCGAGTCCGTAATCAAAGGCGCGGTCAGATTGGAGAGCTGCGTCATATGCTTGAAGCAGGGACTTTCTCTCGACCTCCCAGTTCAGTGTCTCTTCAATCCGCCTACGACCGCACTCACCGAGTTGTTGACGAAGTTCTTTGCAATCGAGCAATTTGGTGATTTGATTTGCGAAATCGATCGGATCGTTGGGGATGGCATAAAGCGCTGCAGGGCCTGCTATATTCCGCCCCTCCTTCAAGTCGAAGAGCACCACTGGCAAGTGGAACGCCATGTATTCAAGAATCTTCACCATGGTGGAGTTATCATTCATCGCGTTTTTCGGATCGGGAGCCACCCCCACGTCTCCATTGGAGAGATAAGTGGCGACCTCGTCGTGGGAAACCTGGCCTGTAAGAGTCACATACGCTTCGAGATTCTTTTTGCTAATTATTGCCTGCAAGTCAGGAATAACTGTCCCTCCACCGACCAAAACGAAGTGTGTGTCTTGCCGATTCTCGCGTTTTACAATATGTTCGATAGATTCAAGTAGCAGGTCCAGGCCGTCTTGTGTGCCCATGAAACCCACGTACGTCACCACCATCGATCTGCCGAACTTGTTGCTAATTAGAGCCTCAGGGCGGCGGAACTTGGTGAGGTCAGGACAGTTCCGTACGACGAAAACATTTCTTGGGTCCTTGCCCCCGCGTGTGACGGCAACGTCCTTAAATGATTCATTCGTGGCGATACAGATGTCCGCCACTCGGAATGAGCATCGCTCAAAGAATCGGGTCAGGGTGTAAAGAAAACCGCTGCGCCTTCCGAACTTCGCCTCGAAGAGCTCCGGACCAAGATCGTGTTGGTCGAAAATGAATCGGACGCCAAAGAGCTTCAGGAACATCCCTATTAAGAAAATGGTGTCTGGAGGATTACAAGCCTGCAGAATACGAAATCTAGTACGTCGGAGGACCTTCAAAGTCAGTAAAAATTCGGCAGCCAGAGCCCAACTATATTCCAGCAGGTACCCAGGTGCGCTTGAGGCCTCGAGCGCGCGATGGCGATAGATTTCGACTCCCTCTAGAGTTTCGTAGGGGGCGGAAAAGCCTTTTCCCTTGGGACAGATAACGGAAACCCGATATCCCGCATCGCGCAATGCGCATGCTTCCCGCCATACGCGTCTGTCGAGAGGTACCGGCAGATTTTCAACCACGATGCATACAGCGGTCGGCGTTTTTCTCGTCATTTTGTGGGGTGTTTCCAGTGGGCAGGGATAATTCAAAACCAGATTTGGATACGGCCATCCGGACTCTTGGGCCAAGTAAGAAGGTCGTTGCGGCCTTTAGCGTCACTTCAACGCTGCCCGGTGTGGTCCTCGTGTTATGGGCGGTTGAGTTACCTTACTAGGCCATTCGTGGCACAACTTGGCGCGTCTGCGAGGGACGGCATGTCGTTGTCTGTGGAAGGAGGTTGCGTCGGCGTCATCGGAGGCCGACCCACGCTGACGTAGTGAAATCCACAGCGAGTTACCTCTGTCGCGTCAAGCGTGTTTCTGCCATCCACAACGAGTGGCCGCTCTACGGTTAATCTGAGGCGGTCCCAATCTACCCTCCGAAACTCATCCCATTCGGTGACGATCAGGATGGCGTCCGCGCCGATGGCTGCCTCGTACGGATTCGGGCAGTAGGTGATATTAGGAAGCACCGCGCTCGCCTTTTCAGTTGCCTCCGGGTCATAGGCGCTCACCATAGCACCTTCATCGAGCAATGCTCGTATGAGTGCAATCGACGGCGCGAAACGGACATCATCAGTATTGGGCTTGAAAGCCAAGCCCCATACGGCGATCTTCTTGCCACGAACGACCCATAGTTCCTTGCGAACTTTTTCGACAAACTCGTGGATTCGCCTCTGGTTAATCTTCTCCACTTCTTTCAGCAAAGAGAAGTCGCAGCCGGATCGGTCGGCAATTCTGATGAACGCCTGCACATCCTTGGGAAAACAAAACCCCCCAAAACCGATGCCTGGCTTCAAAAACGAGGAGCCTATTCTTGGGTCGAGTCCCATACCTTCGGCGACCTTAGTCACGTCGGCTCCCACCACCTCACACAGGTTCGCGACCATGTTGATGAACGAGATTTTCATCGCCAGGAAAGAATTGGAGGCGTGCTTTATGAGCTCGGCCGATTCGGTATCGGTTATCAAGAAAACTGGGTCTGTGAGCCGCCGGCAGTCAGAGTGTACTGGACACGCGAAGCTCTGGCCCACAATCGGCGCGTAAATTTCGCGCAGAAGTTCCCCGGCTCGACAGGATTCAACCCCTACCACGATCCGCTCAGGATGTAGGAAGTCCTCGACCGCGGACCCTTCCCGCAGAAACTCGGGGTTCGATGCCACGTCGTACTTCAATCCGTTGGTATTGTGCACCGCCAGGTGCTTACGGAGTTGGGAACCGGTTTGCACCGGCACGGTGCTCTTTTCAATCACTAAGCGATAACCCGAGGCGCGTTTGGCAACTGCTCGGGCCACTCCCTCGATGGCGGACAGGTCAGCATCGCCATTCGACAGCGGCGGCGTTCCTACGCAGATAAAGATGGTCTGACCCCAACCGATCGCTTCTTCGGTGGAACCAAAGGTGAGTCGACCAGATTTCCGGCCGTCGGCAACGACGCTCTCGAGATGCGGCTCGAAGAGAGGCATGACGCCATTTTGGAGCTTGTGTAACTTGTCGCCATCGCTCTCACTGCAGAAAACGTCATGTCCAATCTGGGCCAGGCAAGCAGCAGTGGTGAGTCCTACATAGCCTGCGCCGATGACTGAGATCTTCATATTTATTTCCCTTTGGAAGGACCGGTGACAAACGAAATCTTCAAATGCAGGTAAATCGTTCTATGCGGAGTGTTCAGCGGCTGCCAAAGGCATGGGCTCGGCTGCCACCGGTTTAGGTGCATCTGCGGTCTGCAGAAAGCGGAAGGTTTCCTCTGCCACTCGGGCTTGTTGTTCACTTGTGAGTTGGGGGAACATGGGCAGCGACACGATCTGGGCAGACACGGTTTCGCAGACCGGAAAATCTCCGGGCGCGTATCCGAAAGAGTCGTAGGCCTTCTGCAGATGCAACGGAATCGGATAGTGAATTCCAGTGCCGATTCCCACCGCTTTCAGATGTGCCATCAGCCCTTCACGATCTCGCGTGCGGACCACATAAAGGTGAAAGACAGCCCGCGACCACGACGGTTCATAAGGCAGACCTACTGAGTTCCCAGTTGAAGTAAACAGGCGGTGGTATTCGGTGGCACGCTCGCGCCGCTCCGAGTTCCATTGCGATAGGTAAGTCAACTTCACGTGCAGGATGCCCGCCTGGATGGCGTCGAGACGCCCGTTGTAGCCTTCTACATCGTGGTAGTACTTCTTTGACTGGCCGTGATCGCGCAGCATCTTGATCGTGGTTGACACATCCTGGTCGTTGGTTGTGACAGCTCCTGCCTCACCGCACGCCCCAAGATTCTTGCCGGGATAAAAGCTAAATGCTGCCGCGCGGCCCATCGTGCCTGCCTTGCGCCAGCGATTCAGCTTTCGGGAAAAGTACTCGGCGCCGTGAGCCTGACAGGCATCTTCAATCACGAGCAAGCCGTATTGCTCCGCGAGTTCCAGAATTGAATCCATGTCGGCGCACTGACCGTACAGATGAACCGGGACAATGGCGGTCACGGGCCTGCGGCTTCTCTTACTGATAAGCCTGCCCGATTGATCTCTGGTGCACTTGCCTTCCAAGTATTCCCGCAATTTCTCAGGATCTATATTGTAGGTGCGCTCGTCGATATCCACGAATTCGGGCAGAGCTCCTGCCTGGGAGATGCCCTCGGCCGTGGCGATAAACGTATGAGGCACTGTGACCACGACGTCTCCGTTGGAAACACCCGCCGCCATAAGCGCAAAACGGAGCGCGTCTGTGCCGCTGCTGACCGCGATCGAGTACTTCGTATCGCAGAACTCGGCAAAGGCCTTCTCGAAATTCTCCACCATCGGTCCACCGATGAAACCGGCGGTATGCAGGGTCTGCCGAAATACGCTTATGAGTTCCTGTTCCAGCTCAACATGGGGAGTAATCAAATCAAGAAAAGGAATGCTATCCGATAGTGTCACTCTGCGACCTCCTGGGTCTGTTCGATATAACGCAAAACCTTGGCGGGATTTCCAGCA
>Ga0307479_10001205_pt1 | contig 23586 bp, 25 predicted proteins | sample atmos_gasesECM4C_FD_203743 | JGI IMG/M metagenome (GOLD analysis project Ga0307479, IMG submission 203743) | Hardwood forest soil microbial communities from Morgan-Monroe State Forest, Indiana, United States - atmos_gasesECM4C_515 | ecosystem: Environmental > Terrestrial > Soil > Temperate... | reverse complement strand
CCGTCATCGAGTCGGCTCTGGCGTCGGGGCTCGAGTTGGCGGGAGGGGCCCAGCGGAACCGGCCCCTCGAGGCCACGTCCCGCGGGACCGGCCAACTGCTGGTAGCTGCGCTCGAGGCCGGCGCCGGGCGGCTGCTCGTGGGTGTGGGCGGTTCGGCCATGACCGACGGCGGGGCCGGCGCCATCGAGGTCGTGGAAGAGCGGGGCGGGTTCGGCGGCGCCGAGGTCGTGGTGGCCTGTGACGTGCAGGCCAGGTTCCTCGAGGCCGCTGCGCAGTTCGGGCCGCAGAAGGGAGCCGGCCCCGACGAGGTGACGGCGCTGGAACGACGACTCGAGCAATTGGCCGCCGCCTTCGCCGCCCGCTACGGGCTCGACGTGACGACGCTGCCAGGCGCGGGGGCGGCCGGTGGTCTGGCCGGGGGTCTGGCTGCGCTGGGAGCCCGGCTCGTGCCCGGCTTCCAGGTGGTGGCCGAGACGGTGGGCCTGGATCGGCGGCTGACAGGAGCGGCGTTGGTGCTCACGGCCGAGGGTCGCCTGGACGCCTCGTCGTGGACCGGCAAAGTCGTGGGCGGAGTGGCGGATTCGGCTTCAGCGCACGGCCTCGGTGTCGTGGTCCTGGCCGGCTCGGTCGACGAGGCCGGTGGCCAGGAGGCGGTCCGACGGGGCGTCGAGGTGATCGACCTCGAGGCCCGCTTCGGGGCCGAGCGCCCCCGAGCGGACGCAGCGGGATGCCTGGCCGAAGCCGCCGCCGAGGTCCTCGGCTCGGCGGCGGTGGAAGGTTGACGGATCAGCTTGTGGCGATCACCGCCCCTGCCCGGCTCAAGGCGGCGCGCAGGACGTCGGTGGCCTGAGGACGCAGCTCCTCGAGGGGACGGTTGCGATGAGCGCGGCTCCCGAGGTCGACCTGCGCAATGGCGCCGACGCCGCAGGCCTCGGCGATGTCGACTAGCAACCCGAGCTCCACGCCGTAGCCCGGTTCGAGGGTGATGTGGTCCAGCGCTCCACGCCGGGCGGCTGTCTCGCCGGCCAGGGGTTGGCGAATGTGAGTGAGCGCCGGGAAGAGCAGTTCGATGACGGGGCGGGCCACCAGCTCGGTGACCCGGCCGCCGCCGTCGACCCGGCCCTCGATGGGGCGTTCGTAGAACGCCTTCACCAGCTGAAGCTCCTCAGGTCCCGCCAGCAGCGGACCGAGAAGACCGACGACGAAGTGCGGCCCGAAGTCGGTCACGTCGGCGTCGAGGAACACGACCACGTCGCCGTCGGTGGCAGACAGCCCTGCGGCCATGGCGCGTCCCTTGGCCCCACGACCGGCACCGACACTGATCACCCGGGCACCGGCGCCCTCGGCTTCGGCCGCGGTGGCGTCCTGTGACCCGTCATCCGCCACGACGATCTCGTCGACGAGGTCCACCCCGCCTCCCGCCGCGGTGAGGGCTCGGTGCACCGCGCCGACCACCGCACCCACCGTCTTCTCTTCGTCGCGGGCCGGGATGCACACCGACACGCGCCCGGCGCGGGCCTGGGCGAGGCGGCCGGCGCCGAACTCGCCGTGGTGGAAGATGAGCCGCCGATGCCGCTCCACCTGGAGATCATGCCCCCGGGCGGCGCGGAGGCACCTACTCGCCTTGGGAGCGAGGGCCACGGGCGGGCTTTCGCCTCGGCCACGGGCGGGCTTTTCCAACCGCCACCCGTCGTCCACTACCATGTGGCAATCATCCAGAGCGGCTGAGGGACGGGCCCGATGACGCCGCGGCAACCAGCTCCGCCCATCGAGGCGGGCCAGGTGCCAATGCCCGATCGATGAGGAGGCGTCGTGGACTACGTCACCGGGTTGCGCTGTCGGGAGTGCGCGCGTCCCTACCCCGCCGAGGCCCTGCACGTCTGTGACTACTGCTTCGGGCCGCTCGAGGTCGTCTACGACTACGAGCGGCTACGGGCGGATCTGAGCCGCGAGCTGATCGCGGCGGGGCCCGACACCATCTGGCGGTACGCCCCGCTCTTGCCGGTGTGGGACCCCGTCCCCATCGACCTCGGCGCCGGGTTCACCCCCCTGGTGCGGGCCGATCGATTGGCGTCGGAGCTCGGCCTCGGTGAGCTGTGGATCAAGAACGACACCGCCAACCCCAGCGGCTCGTTCAAGGACCGGGTGGTGTCGGTGGCCCTCACCAAGGCCCGGCAGCTCGGCTTCAAGGTGGCGGCGTGCGCATCGACGGGGAACCTGGCCAACTCGGTGGCCGCCCACGCGGCGCGCGCCGGCATGGTGTCGGTCGTCTTCATCCCCCGCGACCTCGAGGTGGCCAAGGTGGTGACGACCGCTGTCTACGGCGGGCACCTGGTGGCCGTCGACGGCACCTATGACGACGTGAACCGGCTCTGTGCGGAGCTGGCCAGCGACCGCCCGGACTGGGCCTTCGTCAACGTGAACGTGCGCACCTATTACGCCGAGGGGTCGAAGACGCTCGCCTACGAGGTCGCCGAGCAGCTGGGCTGGCAGGCTCCCGACCACGTGGTGGTCCCCGTCGCCTCCGGCAGCCAGCTGGTCAAGGTGGCGAAGGGCTTCCGCGAGCTGCACGAGGTCGGCCTGCTCGACGAGGAGCCTCACGTGCGGGTGTCCGGCGCCCAGGCCGCCGGCTGCGCCCCGGTGGCGCAGGCCTTCCTCGACGGTGCCGACGCCATCCGCCCCGTGCGCCCCCGCACCATCGCCAAGTCGCTTGCCATCGGCAACCCTGCCGACGGCTGGTACGCCCTCGACACCGTGCGCCGCAGTGGCGGCGCCCTGGCGGCGGTGAGCGACGAGGAGATCCTCGCGGGCATCCGCCTGCTGGCCCGTACCGAGGGCATCTTCGCCGAGACGGCCGGTGGGGTGACGATCGCCACCCTGGCCCGCCTGGCCGCCGATGGCGTGGTCCGTCGTGACGAGCGGGTGGTCGCCTACGTGACCGGCCACGGGCTCAAGACGGTGGAGGCACTCACTGGCTCGGTGGGGCCGACCGCTACCATCGCCCCCACCCTGGAGGCGTTCACGGAGGCCGTGGACCTCGGGGGGGACTGGAGCAACACGTGAGCGTCACCGTCCGCATCCCCACCCAGTTGCGCACCTTGACGGGGGGCAACGGCGAACTGTCGCTCGAGGGCACCACGGTGGGCGAGGTGCTGAAGGCGCTCGACGCCGCCCACCCCGGGATGGCCGACCGCCTCTTCGACGAGTCGGGGGGCCTGCGCCGTTTCGTGAACGTCTTCGTCGAGGACGAGGACGTGCGCTTCTTGGACGGCCTGGCGACGACGGTGTCGGCCGGTCAGACCGTTTCGATCGTCCCGGCCGTGGCGGGCGGCTGAAGGACCCGGCCCTCTTCGGCGTCGGCGGTCACGGGCGCCATGAGAACCGTCGGCGAAAGCCGGCCCCGCAGCACCGCCTCGCCGTCCTGGTGCCACCGCGCCGCTTCCTCGCCCGCGGCCGTCACGGTCTCGCCGCTCGTGAGCAGGCGCCCGGGTGTGGTCTTGGCGAGATCACTCAGACGGGCCGCCTCGTTCACCGGGTCGCCGATGACCGTGTACTCGTAGCGGTCAACGGCGCCGACGTTGCCGGCCACCACCGTGCCGGTGGCCACCCCGATGCCGGCGTCGAGGCCGGTCTCCGACCGACGCGCCTTCTCGAGCATGAGGGCCAGGGCCCGTGCCGCCCGCAGCGCCGCCGCCGGGTGGCCGGGCATCTCGTCGGGAGCGCCGAAGACGCACAGCGCCCCGTCCCCTTCGAACTTGTTGACCCAACCCCCTTCGGCGGTCACCGCCTCGATGACACAGCCGAACAGGCGGTTGAGCACCGTCACCACCTCGTCGGGTGGGCGGGAGGCGGCCATGGCCGTGGAGCCGACCAGGTCGACGAAGAGCACCGACACCTCCCGGCGCCTGCCCCCGAGGACGGCTTCCTCCGCCAGGGCCTGGCGGGCCACCTCCGCACCCACGTGCCGGCCGAACAGCTCTTGGAGCCGCTGCCGTTCCCGAAGGCCGGCCACCATGCGGTTGACGTCCGCCTGGAGGAGCCCGATCTCGCCGGTGTCGTTCACCTCCACGCTGGCGGACAGGTCGCCGGTGCGCACCGCCGAAAGCGCCCGGCGCACGCCCGCCAGCGGCTCACTCACCGACTGGGCGGTGGTGGCGGTGATGAGGTAGCCGGCCACGAGGCCGATGGCGGCCAGCGACGCCACCGACACGGCCAGGCTGACGAGCCCATGGCCGGTGTGCTCGAAGGGCGTGGTGCCCACGGCGATCAAGGGCACGGCCGAGCCCACGAACCAGGTGAGCAGCAGGCGGCGGCGGATCCCCCCGACCCGGTTCCCGCTGGGCTCGCCGCCCAGTGCCAGCACCACGATCGGTCGCCAGCGGCGTTCGGCCAGCAGGTAGGTGAGGGTGGTGGTGACGAGCCCGCCGAGGAGGATGCCCACCACGACGTGGGACACGCCGCCGGCGGCGTAGCCGTAGAGGGCGTTCAGCACCCCCCAGAACATGGCCGCCCCCGCCCAGGCGGCGGCGGTGAAGCCGGTGAGAAGACGGGGGGCAGCCAGCGCCGCGTAGCGCTCGTCGGCGGTGGGGGCCCGCCCCTCGAACGCCCACGGCACCGAGAAGATGCGGCGCATGAGGACATTCCCCAGGAGGGCGGTGAGGATCAGGTAGCCGAGGAGGGTGGCCACCGACACCCACAGGTCGCTGGTCGACCCTTCGATGTAGGCGCTCGGGGCCAAGAACTCCAGGTAGAGGTAGGTCACCCCGCCGCCCAGCACGTTGGCCCCGATGCTCCATCCGGCCAGGGAAGCACCGACGCGAGCCAACTCCGCCTCGCCGCCAGCAGGGTAGCCGCCGGGCTCCCGCACACCACCAGGCTACGCCCGTTCGAGGTGGGGCCCCGCCTTGCGCGGCCCGGAAGGTCGTGGTTTGCTGTTAGCACTCGTCCCGATAGAGTGCTAACGGGCGCCGGGGCCGGCGGCCCGAGACTGCAAGTCCACGGAGGAACCACCCATGGCCAAGTTGATCGCCTTCGACGAGGAGGCCCGCCGGGCCCTCGAGAACGGCATGAACAAGCTCGCCGACGCCGTACGCGTGACCCTCGGGCCGAAGGGCCGCAACGTCGTGCTCGAGAAGAAGTGGGGCTCGCCCACCATCACCAACGACGGCGTCTCCATCGCCAAGGAGATCGAGCTGGAGGACCCCTGGGAGAAGGTGGGGGCCGAGCTCGTCAAGGAGGTCGCCAAGAAGACCGACGACGTAGCCGGCGACGGCACCACCACCGCCACCGTGCTGGCGTGGGCCATGGTGCACGAAGGCCTGCGCAACGTGGCGGCCGGGGCCAACCCCATGTCGTTGAAGCGGGGCATCGAGGCCGCCGTCGACACCGCCGTGGACTCGCTCAAGGCCCTGGCCAAGGAGACCGAGACCAAGTCGCAGATCTCCCAGGTGGCCGCCATCTCGGCCGCCGACCCCGAGATCGGGGAGATGATCGCCGAGGCCATCGACAAGGTGGGCAAGGACGGCGTCATCACCGTGGAGGAGTCCCAGACCTTCGGGATGGAGATGGACCTCGTCGAGGGCATGCGCTTCGACAAGGGCTACATCTCGCCCTACTTCATCACCGACCCCGAGCGCATGGAGGCGGTGCTCGAGGACCCCTACCTCCTGCTCGTCGGCAACAAGATCTCGGCCGTGCGTGACCTGCTGCCCGTGCTCGAGAAGGTGATGCAGACGGGCAAGCCGCTCGTGATCATCGCCGAGGACGTGGAGGGCGAGGCGCTGGCAACCCTGGTGGTCAACAAGATCCGCGGCACCTTCAAGAGTGTGGCGGTGAAGGCGCCCGGTTTCGGCGAGCGCCGCAAGGCCATGCTCCAGGACATGGCCATCCTGGCCGGCGGCCAGGTGGTCACCGAGGAGGTCGGCCTCAAGCTCGAGAACATCGGCCTCGACCTGCTGGGCCGGGCCCGCAAGATCGTGGTCACCAAGGACGAGACCACGCTGGTGGAGGGCGCCGGCGAAGAGTCCGACATCAAGGGCCGCATCAACCAGATCAAGGCCGAGATCGAGAACACCGACTCCGACTACGACCGGGAGAAGCTGCAGGAGCGCCTGGCCAAGCTGTCGGGTGGTGTGGCCGTGATCAAGGTCGGCGCCGCCACCGAGGTGGAGCTCAAGGAGAAGAAGCACCGCATCGAGGACGCCGTGTCCACCACCAAGGCCGCCATCGAAGAGGGCGTAGTGCCCGGCGGAGGCGTGGCCCTGCTGCGGGCGCAGAGCAACATCTTGGACCGGGCCGAGAAGCTGGAGGGCGACGAGGCCACCGGTGCCCGCATCGTGGCCAAGGCCGTGGAGTCCCCGCTCAAGCAGATCGCCGAGAACGCCGGTCTCGAGGGCGGCGTGGTGGTCGACAAGGTCCGCCACCTGAAGAAGCCGGCCGAGGGCCTCAACGCCGCCACCGGCGACTACGAGGACCTCTTCGCCGCCGGGGTGATCGACGCCGCCAAGGTGACCCGCTCGGCGCTGCAGAACGCGGCGTCCATCGCGGCGCTGTTCCTCACCACCGAGGCCGTCATCGTGGACAAGCCCGAGAAGGACGCCGCCCCGGCCATGCCCGGCGGCGGGATGGACGACTTCTAAGTCCCTCCAGCAACGATTGCTGACGGTGGAGGGGCGCCCTTCGGGGCGCCCCTCTTTCCGTTCCTAGACTCCTGTTGATGGCCCCCGCCCCCTCTGCCGCCGGCGCCTTCCCCACGTGAGCACCACCCCCGCGCCGCTGTCGCCGTCCATCGGCTGGGGCGTGCTGCATCTCTTTCTGCGCGTCACGCCCGACACCGACGCTCAGGCGGTCGTCTCGGCGGTGAAGGGGGCCCAGCAGGCGGGCGACCAGGTGGTGACGGTGGCGCTCCTCGGGCACAAAGCCGACATGGGCGTGATGGCCCTCGGGCCCGACCTGACGAAGCTGCGCCGGCTCCAAACCGACCTGCGCCACGCCGGCCTCGACCTGACCGGCTCCTACGTCTCGCTCACCGAGGTGTCCGAGTACGCCCAGGGCATCCCGGAGGAGATGCGCCAGGCCCGGCTGTACCCGCAGCTCCCCCCGGATGGAAAGCGCGCCTACTGCTTCTATCCCATGTCCAAGCGGCGCTTGCCTGATCGCAACTGGTACGCGCTGGGCTACGAAGAGCGCAAGGAGCTCATGCTCGGGCACGGGGCGGTGGGACGCACCTTCCGGGGCCGGGTGCTCCAGCTCATCACCGGGTCGACGGGCCTCGACGACTTCGAGTGGGGCGTGACGCTGTTCGGGGAGCGTCCCGACGACCTGAAGGAGTGCGTGTACCAGATGCGCTTCGATCCGGCTTCGGCCCACTTCGCCGAGTTCGGCCCCTTCTGGGTGGGCACCGTCGACGACGTCGGTGTGGTGCTGGCCGGCGTTCTGGGCCGATGAGCATCGTCGCCGACAGCCAGCTCGGGCCGCTTACCGCCGTGCTCGAGGACGTGGGCCCCATGGTGGTGGCCTTCAGCGGCGGCGCCGACTCGGCTTTGTTGGCATGGGCGGCCACGTCGGTGCTCGGACCCGAACTGGTGTTGTGTACCACCGCCGTGTCGCCTTCGCTGCCCGCACAGGGAGTGGCCGACTGTCGTTCCCTCGCCACCGAGTGGGGTCTGCGCTACCGCGAAGTCGCAACCACCGAGATGGACGAGCCCGCCTACGTCCGCAACGACGAGCGCCGCTGCTACCACTGCAAGGCCAGCCTGCTCGACGCCCTGGCGCCGCTGGCCGAGTCGGAGTCGGCGACGGTGGTGCTCGGGGTGAACGTCGACGACCTGTCCGACCACCGTCCCGGCCAGCAAGCGGCGATCGAACGCGGGGCGCGCTTTCCATTGGTGGAGGCGGGATTCACCAAGCGCCAGGTGCGAGCGCTGTCTCGGCGCCTGGGCCTGCGCACCTGGGACAAGCCGGCTGCAGCGTGCCTGGCGTCGCGGCTGCCCATGGGTACGCCGGTGACCGTGCAGCGCCTGGCTGCTGTCGAGCAGGCCGAGGCTGCGCTCCGGTCCCTCGGCTTCTCGCAACTGCGCGTCCGCCACCACGGGGAGGTGGCCCGTGTCGAGCTGGAGGCCCCGGAGCTCGAGGTGGCGCTGGCCAAGCGCGCCGCCGTGGTCGAGGCAGTGCGCTCCGCCGGCTATCGCTTCGTCGCCCTCGACCTCGAGGGCTTTCGGTCCGGCAGCCTCAACCCGTCGTCCGCCACGTCGGGGTCGACGGGAGGAGTGACGCCGTGATCGAGGTCCGCGTGAAGCTCACGTTCCCGGAGGATCTGGTGCGCCAGCCGTTCATGGCGCGTCTCGTGCGCGACCACGACGTGGAGCCGAACATCCGGCGCGCCAACGTCGACGAGAACGAAGGCTGGATCGTCTGTGAGCTGAACGGCGAGCCGGGCCGGGTCGAAGACGCCATCGGGTGGCTCCGCTCGCAGGGAATCCGCGTCGACCTTCTGGGTGACGTCGTCGAGGGTTAGGCGCCGAGGCGTGCCCGAGGACGCCGCCACGAGCGGCGCCGAGCACGATTCGCCGGACCAGTTGCTGACCGAGACGGGGGCGTCACTGGCGGCTGCGGTGGTGGCGGCCGTACCCGGATGGGTGCAACGGGCCGTGGACGGAGTGCTCGACGCCTGGACGGCGGTGGGCGGGGTACTGCAGCCGGAGGCCGGTGACACCGACGCCGTGCGGCAGCGCGCCGCCGAGGCCGGCGAAGCGGCGCAGCGGGCGCTCTCCGACGACCTGCGCCTTCTTCTCGCTGCCGACGTGGATGCGCAGTGGACCACGCCGCTCTCCATGGTGCGCGCTCTGGTGGAGTTCCCGACTGAAGTGCTCGTCCAGGCCGGGGTGTCGCCGCGGGTTCGCGACCGCTTCGACGAGAAGCGCTTTCCTGCCGATCCGTACGGCCTCACCCCTGCTTCGCTGAGCGCGCTCGGTCCCGAGGTCGGCGACCTTGCTCTGGCATGGGGTGCTGCCAAGGCCGCTGCCCACCGGGCTCGCCACGGCTCGGCCGGCGAATAGGGCACTGCGCCTTTTGCGCCGACCTTCAGGCTTCTTGGGCCTCGACCTGGGACTCGCCCCGCCACATGGGCCGGCGAGGTCGGTCGAAGAGCACGTCGACCTTCTCGCCTCGCAGCGCCGCGAATACGTGCGGTCCCCAGCGCTCGGCGCCCACGAGCGGCCGGGGGAGGTTGTCGGGGGAGAACCATCCCACGTCCGAGGTCTCGAGCGGGTGGGCGCGCAGCTCGCCACCGGTGGCCCGGCAATGGAAGACGAGCGAGTACAGCGGCACGCGCGTGAAGCCGAGGCGCAAGCCGTCGAGGACGGCGATGAGCCGTAGCGGCTCGGCTTCGATCCCCGTTTCCTCGAGGACCTCTTTCACCACCACCTCAGCGGCCGAGTAGCCGACGTCCGCCCATCCGGTCGGATAGAGCCACACCCCCGAGTCGGCCCGCTTCACGAGCAGCAACTCGCCTTTGTCGTTCCCGACCGCCGCCCCCACGGCGATCTTCGGAGTCACGTAACCGGGGACGCCGCTCCCTACCGCTCGCAGCCACTCCTCGACCACGTCCTCGGCGTCCTCGGCGCCTTCAGCGCCCATGCTGGCCGCCACCTTGATGTCGGCTGCAACCCGAAGGACTTCCTCGAAACGCTCGCGTTCGTAGAGGCTCTCGGTGAAGCCCAGGCCGGTGCGGGCGATGGCGGCCAGGCTCTCGCTCCACCGCAACAGCTGCCGGGCCGAGACGGCCGGTTCCACTGAGGCGACGCTACTCGACGCCCTGGTGGCGCTCCGGGCGACAACCCGTTCTCCGACAGGGCTGCCGGTAGGGGAGAATGGGCCATGTCCGTGAAGGCCGATTGCCGGCACTACGTGATGCAGACCACGGGCCGGGGCGAGAAGCTCGAGCGCTGCCGGGTGGATGCCAACGAGCAGCTGCCCTTCGCCTGCCCCGAAGGGTGTGTGTTCTACGAGCCTCGGCGGGTGTCCGACGCCGGCTGGCAGGTGGGGCGTCCACCCCGCCCCGAAGGGCGACCGGACAATCCCGCCTAGCCCGCTGCCGGTTCGGCGCCGGCCAAGGCGTCCGGCACCACCTGATTGGCGCGCCCGGTGTCGCCAATCCCACCCGACTGCCAGAAGTCGAGCACCGTCTCTGCGTTGGCGCGCCCGGCGGTGATGAGAATCTCGGTGGCCGAGAAGTCGTCGTAGCGCGACACCGGCTCGGTGTCGACGGTGAACACCACCACTTCGACGCCGGGAGGCAGGTGCTGGAGCTCCCTGGCGAAACGGGCGTGCACGGCGATGAAGAACGCAGTGAGCACGGCCTCGGCCGGTCGTCGTGCCTTCTGGGGGGTGTAGTGCATGGGGCCGCACAGCAGTACGAAGATTCGCTGCGCTCCGCCTTGGATGGCGCGTCCGATCGGCACGTTGTCCACGACGCCGCCGTCGACGAATGCCTCGTCTTCGATGTGCACCGGGGGCAGCAGGGCGGGTAGCGCCGCCGACGCCAAGATGGCGGGCTCGGCCGGTCCGCGGGTGAACCACTGGGTGCGACCGTCGTGCAGTGAGGTGGCCACGACCTCCAGCTGCACCGGGCTGTCCTCCAGGTTCTCGAAGCGCAACCCGTTCCGGATGATCCTTCGCACGCCGTCGTTGGGGAATGCCGATTCGCGCTGTTGGAAGAAGCGCCACGGGGTGGGGAAACGACCCTGGGGGAAGACGTCGTCCCGGGTGACGGCCCGCCACAGCTCGGCCATGCGGGTCGCACCCTCGATGGTGGCGTCCCCGGCGAAGCCGGACGCGTTGATGGCACCCACCGAGGCGCCGTACAGGGCGTCGGGGACGATGCCCCGGGCCACGAGCGCCTGCAGCATTCCCACCTGGGCGGCGCCGCGGGCCCCTCCGCCGGCGAGGACGAACGCCGTGCGAGGCGGACGTCCCCAGGTGCCTCGTCGCCGGCGCGCCATGACCCAACGGGGCCAGCGCCGGGACGCCCCGGCGCCGACGAAGACCCCGCCCGGAAGCGTGGTCACGGTCACGACGACGGGATCCCGGGGGTGCTCGAGCGGCCGGAGGGGGCACCGGGATCGGCGCGGCGGGAGGAGCGGTCCCGCCGGACTCCCCAGCGCACCGCCAAGAAGGCGATGACCACCATGGACAGGGCGAAGACACCGAACACGACGTCGAACAGCACGGTCACGATGGGCGGCCTGCGCCGTCATTGGGCGTCGGCAAGGGCCACAGGAGCATGGTGAGACTCAGCCTAAGGCGATCAGGCTGGCCCTACCCGGAGCACGGCCCGGTGATCACCCAAGAGCGTCACACCCATCGGCCATGCTGGGCCGATGGGTGTGACGATGTGCGAAGCCGCCAGTGCGGCACCTCCCGGCCAGGGCGTGGTGAGCCGGTTGCGGGGGACGAGCGCCGAGCGCCCCGAGGTGGACGCCGGACTGGCCGGCGGGCTGCGCGACTGGCTCGAGGACGGGCTGTCCGAGGCGGTGGCTGCGCTGCCCGACGACGGCAACCCGGTGCGCGTCACCAAGGAAGCCGTCAACCAGGTGCTCGTATGCGAGGCGCACTTCGTCGCTAGTCGTGACGTGGCTCGGCCCATGTCGATCGAATTGGCCCGTGGGTTGATGGTCGACGCCCTCTTCCGGCAGTGGATCACGACCGGGGACATCGCCGACCCGTGGGAAGACGCCGTTGCCGCCCTCGCCGTGTCGAGCGACGGCGCCGAGATGACCGCATTTCTGAGCTCGCTCGGAGCCGACGCGCGCCAGAACCTCCGAGGCGAGCTGGCTACCCACCTGGAGCGCGTCACCTCGAGCTGGCCGCATCCTTCGCCGTCGTGGATGGCCCGCACCCAGGAGCGCCTGATCGTCCCGCTGGCGGGCGGCCAGGTGGTGCTGTCCGGCGTCATCGACCTGGCCCTGGGCACCCCGTCTTCGGGTCGCGCCTCGGTGTGCATCGTCGAGGTCAAGTCGGGCCGTCGGCGGATCGAGCATCGGGGCGACCTTCACCTCTATGCTCTTCTCGAGACGCTCCGTTCCGGCGCGCCACCGTTTCGGATCGCCACCTTCTACACGGCCACCGGCGAGCTCGACGTGGAGCCCGTCGGACGCGACGCCCTCACGAGCGCCCTGCACCGTGTGCTCGCCGCCGGCCAACGCCTGTGCCGGCTGCACAGCGGGGCCGAGCCGCAGCGCACCCCGAACCCCCTGTGCGCCCACTGCACGGGGCTCACGGCGTGCCCCGCAGGTCAAAAGCGGGTGAAGGAGGCGGCGGGAGCATGAGATGGCGCTGACCTTGAGCTTGCCCCGGGCCTCGACCGTCACTGACGAGATGGTCGCCTCGGTTCCGGACCTCGAGCCCGACGAACTGCAGCGCCTACGCGAGCGCGTCGTGTCCGAGCTGACGCCGCTCGCTGCCGAGCTGCCCGAGGGCGTCCGGCTCGTGCTCGACGGATACCGCTACCGCGTCGCCGTGCGCGCCCCCGAACACTGTGCCGAGCGCGCCGGTCCATTCATCCCCTCCCCGGCGGCCTGCCGCAGAGCCGTAGGGGTGGTTGCTGTCGACCGCTGTCTTCGTCGCCGGGCCGCCGGTCCGGCCGACGCCGTCGCCCGAGTGCTCGCCGCCGGTGTGGAGGACGCGCAACGGACTGAAGACGGCGACGGCGTGAGGGCGCCATGGTGGGCGAGGTGGTACGCCGAGCTGGGCCCGGGCGGGCGGGCCGCCGTGGCGGCGGAAGCGACGACGTGGGCCACCCAGTTGTGGACGGCGTTGGCTTGGGAACGGATCCCTCCGCCGGTGGTGGTCGGCGGACGCGACGACTGGTGGGACCTTCCCGGCCAGCGTCTCACTCTGCGGAGCCGGGCCGAGGTGCGCGCCCAGGTCGATCGGCGGGCGGTGCTCGTGGTGGTCGTCTCCGGTGCGCCCGATGCCACCAGCCGCTCCGAGCTCTCCTTCGTGGCGTTGGTGTCGGCATTGGCGGGAGGGGCGCGGTCCGCCCCCGGCAGAGTGCTCGGGCTGTGGCCTGCAGCCGGACAGGTGCGCGTCGTCCCGGTGGGGGCGCGCGCCTTGGAAGTCGCCGCCGACGAGCTGGTCGCCGCCACGGCAACCTGGGTGGATGCCCTCATCGAACAGCGAGGGCGCGGTACCTGAGGGTCAGCCGCCGACGGGTACCCTTGTCCGATGAGAGGCGCCCGCCGCGACCCGGTGCTGGTGGTGGACTACGGGGCTCAGTACGCCCAGCTCATCGCCCGACGCGTGCGCGAGGCCCGGGTGTACAGCGAGATCGTCCCACACAGCACAACTACGGCGGAGATCCTGGCTCGAAAGCCTGCCGCACTTATCCTCTCCGGTGGCCCCTCGAGTGTGTACGAGCCGGGCGCAGCTGCCCTCGACCCTGAGCTGTTGCGTGCTGGCGTGCCCGTGTTCGGGATCTGTTACGGCTTCCAGGCCATGGCGCATGCCCTCGGGGGGTCGGTGGCCAAGACCGGAGTGTCGGAGTTCGGCCGCACCAAGGCCGATCTCGACACCTCCTCGGCGTTGTTCCGCGGGTACTCATCGTCGCAGTTCGTGTGGATGTCCCATCGCGACGCCGTGGTGGAGCTTCCTCCCGGCCTCCGCGCCACCGCCTCCACCCCGGCGGCCACCATCGCCGCCTTCGAGGACGACACCGGGCGGCTGTCCGGCGTGCAATGGCACCCGGAGGTCGTGCACACCGCCCACGGCCAGGCCCTGCTGGAGCGCTTCCTGTACCAGTGCGCCGGGATCGCCCCCACCTGGACCACCAGCAACTTCATCGACGACGCCGTGGCGTCGGTCACCGAGGCGGTGGGCGATCATCCCGTCATCTGTGGGCTGTCGGGCGGGGTCGACTCGGCCGTGGCGGCCGCCCTGGTACACCGGGCGGTAGGCGATCAGCTCACCTGCGTCTTCGTCGACCACGGCCTGCTGCGTGAAGGCGAGCGCGAGCAGGTGGTGAGCGACTACGTCAGGGCCACCGGCGTGCATCTGCACGTCGAGGACGCCGCCGAGCGCTTCCTCTGTGCCCTGAAGGGCGTGCGCGACCCCGAGGAGAAGCGCAAGATCATCGGGCGGGAGTTCATCCGCACCTTCGAGACGGCCGCCGAGAAGATCCTCGCCAACCGACCCCGTACCGACGAGGTCGAGTTCCTGGTGCAGGGAACGCTGTACCCGGACGTGGTCGAGTCAGGCGGGGGGGCGGGCACGTCGGTCATCAAGAGCCACCACAACGTGGGCGGTCTGCCCAGCGATCTGCGCTACCAGCTGATCGAGCCGTTGCGCACCCTGTTCAAGGACGAGGTGCGGGCCGTGGGTCTCGAGCTCGGGCTGCCCGAGGAGATCGTGTGGCGTCACCCCTTCCCCGGTCCCGGTCTGGCCATCCGCATCGCCGGCGAGGTGACGGCCGAGCGCCTGGCCATCTTGCGCCAAGCTGATGCCATCGCCCGCGACGAGCTGTCGGCGGCGGGGCTCGACCGAAGCGTGTGGCAGTTCCCGGTCGTGCTGCTGGCCGAGCTGAGCTCGGTGGGCGTGCAGGGCGACGTCCGCACCTACGGGCACCCGGTGGTGCTGCGACCGGTCACGAGCGAGGACGCCATGACCGCCGACTGGTCGCGGCTGCCCTACGAGGTGCTCGAGGTCATCTCGAACCGCATCACCAACGAAGTGGAGCAGGTGAACCGGGTGCTGCTGGACGTCACGAGCAAGCCTCCGGCCACCATCGAGTGGGAGTAGCGCCATGACCGACGTCTCAGCCCGTTACGACCGCATTGCCGCCGGGTTCGCCGACCGCCTCGCCGGTGTCGTCCCAGGGCAGTGGGGATCGCAGTCGCCCTGCACCGACTGGACGGCGGCCGACATCGTGGACCACGTCATCGTCACCCATCGGAGGGTGCTGGGGTCGCTGACGGGTGCCGAGGTGGTGGAGGTGACCTCCGACGACGACCGCATCGAGTGCTTCGCTGAGGCGCGCCGTGAGGTGACCGCCGCCCTCGAGGACCCGGCTCAGGCTTCGCGCACCATCAGCGGGATGTTCGGCGAGCAGCCCTTCGAGTCTCTCGTGAGCAGGCTGCTGTGCGCCGACACTCTCATCCACAGCTGGGATCTGGCCCGGGCCACAGGTCAGGACGAGGACCTGGATCCGGTGGCGGTGCAACAGGCCATGGAATTCCTGGGTCCCATCGACGAGGCCATCCGCCGTCCCGGCGGGTTCGGCCCCAAGATCGAACCGCCGCCCGAGGCCGATCCCCAGACCAAGCTGCTCAACTTCGCCGGCCGCGCCGTCTGAGTCCGCCGCCTACGGCGTCGGACTCAGGATCACCGGCTGGCGCGGCGCCTGGGTGAAGTCGAAGTCGTTCACCAGATCCCCGAGGCCCGGCGCGTTCTCACGTACGTCGGGCCGGTTGTCCCGGTACCCGTCGGTGGTCGGATCGAGGCGTTGGCCGCCCAGGAAGTCGTCCTCGATGAACTTGAGGTAGGCGTCGAACGACAGCTGCTGGTGGTCGACGACGCCCTTCTTGGCGTAGGCCGAGATGACGAGGGCGGGCACCCGCATGCCGTAACCCTCGGCGTCCACACTGGGCGGGTAGACGTGGTCGTAGAACCCGCCCCAGTCGTCCCAGGCCAGGAAGATGGCCGTGCTGTCCCACAAGGTGGGGTTCGACATGATGGCGTTGATCACCTTGGTCACGTGCGCCTGGCCCGCCGAGATCCCGCCCGGGGGGTGCTCAGAATCGTCGCCGCTGGGGATGACCCATGACACCGCCGGGAGGTTGCCCGAGGCGGCGTCCGAGAAGAACTGGCTGCTGTCGACGATGTTGCTCAGCTGCTGGTCCTGGTGGACGTCGGCGAAGTCGACCAGGGGGTTCCAGATCTCGGGTGTGCCGGTGGTCTGCGGCAACTGCGAGCACACCACCTGCGCATCGGCGCAGTCGGGCTGGGTCCCCTGTTCCAGGTAGTACTTCCACGAGACGTGGTTCTTGTAGAGGAGCCAGGTGAGGTCCGCCCACTGGTAGTCGGGAGGCTGCGGCGACGACGCGCTGTCGTCAGGGTCGTTCGAGAACTCGCTGCCGAGCAGGGCACCGGTGATGGCGTCGTAGGTCTCGTTGTTGGCCAGTGGGCTCAGTCCCTCGCTGTCGCCCGGGAAGGCGGCATCTGATTGGCAGCTCGACGGGTTGTTGGGCTGGGTGCAGCTGGCCGACCACGCCGAGACCATGTAGAGGTGAGCGGGCAGGCTCCAGCTGTTCACCGGCTCGAACATGTGGTCCTGCAGCACGAAGTTGTCGGCGTAGGCCCAGTAGTTGGGGAGGTCGCTTCGGTTGTGGTACCCCATGACGTCGTCGCACCCTGGGAGCTGGCGGGTCTGGAGACAGACGCTGCCCTGCTCCCCGGCGGGGTCGAAGCAGTCGACGAGGTCGAGACTGGTGGCGCATTGGGCCGTCTGGACGGGCGCGGCTGACTCCGCCGATTTGATGAACCCGTCCATGCGGCCCCCGTCCTCGTCAGCGATGGCCGCCGCCTCGGTGTGCGGCCCGCCGGTGTTGACGTCCTGGGGGTCCTTGTAGGGCTTGACGCAGGCCCCGTTTTGGGGGTCGGGCACGCAGTTCGTGATGTTCCCGGCGCTGTCCAAGGTGAAGCCGTCGGCGCCCGGGTACGTGCCGAAGTAGCTGTCGAACGACCGGTTCTCCTGCATGATGATCACGACGTGCTTGATCGTCTGGATGCCGGAGGTTGCGGTCGTCGTCGTCGTCGAGGCGGCCGAGGTCGCCGTCTGCGCCGTCGACGCCACGCCGGAGGTGGCCGGGCGACCGGGCAGGGCCCGGGATGCCGCGGTAGCGGGCGTGGCCGGCGCCGTGGGGCCCGACGGGGGCGCACTGCCGGCTCGAACGAGCGCCACGAACCCCAGCGACGTGGCGGTGAGCACGGCCAGGGTGAGTGGCCGGACGCGTCGCCATCTTCGGCCCCGGTTCCGAGGGTGCCATCCCGCCTCCGAGACTCCCGTCATCTCGGTCTTCCTCCCGCCCCCCGAGATGGACGGGGCGGCAGAGGAGGCCATGCACCGCCGGTTCCGCCTTCACCGCCCGCCGGGCCGCCGCCCGGCCGACTCGACCGTGCCACGGCCCGCGCGAGCTGTCAAGAAAGGCGGTGGCAGTGCGTCTACGGCCCGACGGCGCGCGTCACTGCGGCCAGGAAGGCGTCCGGCTCCTCGATCTGGGGGTAGTGGCCGGCGCCGTCGATCCATGACAACGAGGCGTCGGGGCGGACCTCGTGCAGGCGATGGGCCATGTCGGCGATGGCGATGGGGTCCTCCGGTCCCCACACCACCGACAGCGGAGACGGGTGGGTCTCGATGGCACCGGTGAAGCGCCGCTCGTTGGCTCGCCGCTCCTCGATGTAGCGGATGGTGCGGGCCAGCAAGCGGTTGCCTCCGCCGTGGGCCACGAGCTCGGCGTGTGGTCCCATGTCGGTGTCGCCACGGACCGGGGCCAGGGTCGCGACCAGACCGGCGGCGATGGTGGCGGCCGGCGGGGCCAACTCCTCGGGGATGACGGCGTCGGGCAACGAGAGCAGCATGAGCTGGCCCTCGGCCAGATGGGCCATCTCGATGTAGATGCTCCCGTTGGTGACCACCCGTCGCATCACTTCGACGGGCCAGCGCCCCTCGGTGTGACGGGCGAGCAGCTCCCCGCCCACGGTGTCGCCCATGTCATGGGTGAGCAACGCCAAGCGCTCGACGCCGAGTCGCTCGGTGACGGCCATGACCACGTCCGCCTGGCCGGCCATGGTGTAGCCGATGTCCGGCTTCTCGGACAGCCCGTAGCCGAGGAGGTCGACGAGCACCACCCGTCGGTGTTCGGCCAAGGGCCCCAGCAGCGGCGCGTAGTCGAAAGACGACGTGGGATAGCCATGGATCACGAGCAGCGGCTCGGCCCGCTCGTCCGAAGTCGGGCCGTGGTCCACGGCGAAGATTCGCCGTCCGAGGAGGTCGTGGTACGCCCCCTTCGCCTCCCATTCGGCGATGGCAGCGTGCTCCCAGCCGCCGCCGCTCGTCCCGAGGTGGTCGGCCACCGGTCAGCCCGAACCGTAGGGGCGGGTGAGCACCTCGAGGTTGTGGCCGTCCGGGTCGGAGAAGTAGAAGCCCCGCCCGCCGTCTCGCCGGTTGATCTCGTCCGGTCGGACGTGCCCAGGGTCGGCGTAGAACACGATGCCCTCGGCCTGCACGCGCCCGAAGATCGGGTCGAAGTCGTCGTCGTCGACGAGAAAGGCGTAGTGCTGGGCCCGAACCTCGGCCGCCTGGTCGTAGTCGAGGGTCACCCCGTTGGCGCACGCCACGGTGAGGAAGTGGGCGAATCGCACCGGCGCCGGCAGGCCCAAGATGCGTGCCAGGAAGGCGGCGGATATCTCGGGCTGGCCGCTGTGCACGATGGTGTGGTTCAGGCGGACCGCCACCGACCTCCTCTCGAACGGTTCGGACGCTCCGGGACGGCGGCCATAATGGTCCATGATCGAGCCCGAAGCACTGGCCGTCTCCGATCGGTCCCGCCTCCGCCGCAAGCGCGAGCGAGGGAGCTACGACCGTAGGGTGGTCGACGCCATCCTCGACGAGGGTTTGGTGTGCCACGTGGGCTTCGTGGACAACGACACTCCCTTCGTGGTCCCCACCGCCTACGCCCGGGTGGGTGACGTCGTCTACCTGCACGGGGCGCCCGGCAACCACATGCTGTCCACCCTGGCCTCGGGGTGTCCGGCATGCCTGACCGTGACCCTGCTCGACGGGCTGGTGCTGTCGCGCGCCGCCTTGCATCACTCGATGAATTTCCGCTCGGTCATCCTGTTCGGCACGGCCACAGCGGTCCTCGAACCCGAGGAGAAGCTCGCCGCAGTGACGGCCGTGGTGGAGCACGTCGTTCCCGGACGCAGCGGCGACGCCCGAGGACCGACGCCGCAAGAGCTCCGGGGGACGGCAGTGCTGTCGTTCCCCATCGTGGAGGGCTCGGCCAAGGTGCGCACCGGTGGTCCCGTGGAGGAACCGTCCGACCTCTCGCTTCCGATCTGGGCGGGCGAACTCCCGCTCCGACTGGTGGCGGGCTCTCCCGTGCCCGACGCCGACGTCCCGGCCGGGTTGACCGAGCCGGAGTACCTGCATTCACGGCTCGACCGTTTCGCCGCCGGCTGAGCGACCTGACGCGGGCATCCTCCCCTGTAGGGTGCCTTCGATGGCCGTGGGCGACGTGACCGCCACACACCAGCTTGCCGGGACGGAGGGGGCGCCACACCCACACGATCGGCAGCTGATGGACCGAAAGTGGTGGACGCTCATCGCCGTCTCTGTCGGCACGTTCATGTTGCTGCTGGACATCACCATCGTCAACGTGGCGCTGCCCGACATTCAGCGCAGCCTCCATGCCAGCTTCTCCGAACTGCAGTGGGTGGTCGACGCCTATGCCCTGACGTTGGCGTCGCTGCTGCTCACCGCCGGATCACTCGCTGACCTGTACGGACGCCGCCTGCTGTTCACCATCGGCCTGGTGCTGTTCACCCTGGGCTCGCTGTGTTGCGGCCTCTCCACCAGCCCCCTCTTCCTCATCGTCTCCCGAAGCGGCCAGGGACTGGGCGGCGCCATCATGTTCTCGACGGCCCTGGCCCTCCTGGCCCAGGCCTTCCGGGGCCGCGAACGGGGCACCGCCTTTGGCGTGTGGGGGGCGGTGACCGGCTTCGCCGTGGCCGTGGGCCCGGTGCTCGGCGGACTGATCACGAGTGGCATCGGCTGGCGATGGATCTTCCTCGTGAACGTGCCCATCGGGGTGGTGGGCGTGCTCATCACCTGGTCACAGGTGGAGGAGTCCCGCCAGGAGGGGGCGCGCCGACCGGACTGGCGGGGGTTCGTCCTCTTCACCGGTGGGTTGGTGTCGCTCATCTACGGGCTCATCCGGGCCAACGAGACCAGTTGGACCAGCACGGCCGTCTTGGCCTGCTTCGCTGCCGCCGCCGTCCTCGTCGGGGCGTTCCTGGTAGCCGAACGAGTGGGACGCAATCCCATGTTCGACCTGTCGCTGTTCCGGGTGCCCACCTTCTCGGGCGCTGCGGTCGCCGCCTTCGGTATGGCGGCATCGCTGTTCTCGCTGCTGCTCTACATCGTGCTGTACCTCCAGGACGTCCTCGGCTACTCGGCGTTGGCCACGGGTGTCCGGCTGCTCTTGCTGTCAGGAGCCAGCCTCGTCACCGCCTTCGCCGCCGGCCGCCTGAGCGCCCGCATGCCGGTGCGATGGCTCATCGGGCCGGGCCTGGTGCTGATCGGCGTGGGGCAACTGCTCATGGCCGGCCTGCATCCCGACACCGGCTGGACGCACCTCGTGCCCGGCTTCCTGTTGGGCGGTTTGGGCATCGGCATGGTGAACCCGCCACTCGCCTCGACGGCTGTGGGCGTGGTCCAACCGCAACGCGCCGGCATGGCGGCGGGCATCAACAACACGTTCCGTCAGGTCGGCATCGCCACCGGCATCGCCGCCTTGGGTTCCATCTTCGCCGTCCGCGTCCGCCACGACATCTTGCAGTCCTTGTCTCGGATCCCTGACGTCGCCCATCGGGCTGGCGGCGTCGCCACGGCCCTGGTGCAGGGCAACAATCCCGTGACGGCGGCGGGAGTGCACGGCATGCAGGCAGCGCAGGTCGCCGAGGCGGCTCGCTCGGCCTTCGTGAGTGGAATGAACGTCATTCTCGTCATCGGCGGCGTCGTGGCACTGGTGAGCGCCGTGCTCAGCACCGTGCTGATCCGCTCCCGTGACTTCGTCTCGAGCACGCCGGTACCTGCTGCCGGCTGACGCCGGGGCGCTGGCGCGCCGGGCAGGGCTCTCCCGAGTTACTGGTAGGTGAACGGCTCGCCGTTCGACGAGCCGGCGCTGGTCTTGACGGTGACGTCGACCCGGTTACCGCCGGGGGCGGACGGCGGCACCGTCGCCGTGCACGAGCTCTCACTGGCGCAGGCGGTGGGGGCCACCACATCGCCGAAGTAGGCGAGCACCTGGCCGTTGCTGGAAAACAAGTTGGAGCCGGCGATGGTGACCGTCTGGCCCGGGCTGCCCTGCGACGGGGTCACGCTCGTGATGGTGGGGCCGCCCGGGGTGCCGGTCACCGCCGGGAGGGGCGCGGTGGCGGGTGGGGCCGTCCCGGCCGAGCCGTGCGCCGATCCTTGGGCGGGAGAAGACCCCTGCGTGTGCCCGGCCACGGTCAGCGCCACGGTGGCGGCGGCCAGCCCGACCACGATCACCGCCAGGGCCGCCAGGGCCACGCTCCACGAACGCTGCCGGCGACGGACGGCGTGCAGCCGCTGGTAGGCGCCTGCGGGGTCGATGGCAGGGCCGGTCACGGCGGACAGCTCGTCATCTGGCGAACCTCGCTGCCGGACCCACCCGACCAGGATGCGCGGCCGGCCTCGGAGGCGCCAATTCTCCGCTCACAATGCACGCGCAACCTCTGGGGCATCGCCTGTGGCCATGGTCACGAGCTGGAAGGGGCGCCGGCGTGTCACCATTTGCGGTCGGTCCCGACGATCGAGCGCCGGAGGTGATGGCGATGACGACTGCCCTCCTCGTCGTGGACATGCTCAACGATTTCTTGCACGGCGTGCTGGCCAATCCGGCGGCAAGAGCGATCGTGGAGCCGATCTCGGGGGCGGTCGATCGTGCCCGGGCCCATGCAGATTGGGTCGTCGTATACACCAACGACGCCCATCACCTCGACGACGTGGAGCTCCAAGTGTTCCCTCCTCACGCCATGGCCGGAACGCCGGGGGCGCAGGTGATCGACGAACTGGCCCCCGCTGCCGGCGACCTCGTCGTCGACAAACGGGCGTACTCAGCCTTCACCGGCACCACCCTCGAGGAGTTGCTCCGACGGCACGCCGTGCAACAGTTGGTCCTGGTCGGCCAGCACACCGACTGCTGCCTGCGGCACACGAGCTACGACGCTTTCATGCGGGGCCTCGACATCGTCGTCTGCCCCGATGCCAGTGCGGTCTTCGAGCCAGGGACGCCCGAGCCGGTGGAGACGCGCCAGGAGCGCGCCCTCGAGTACCTGCGGGCGTATTACGGTGCCACGCTCAAGTCAGTGACCGATTTGTCCTGAGATCACACCACTTCGTCAGAGATGAGGGACAACACTGCGGGCCTCCCTGTTCACGGGCACCCGTCGGTGCCCGTGATACGGGCGATACCCGCGCCACCTCACCGACAAGCGACCCGGCACGCTGGGCGCGTGGCAACCGGGGTGACCGTGACTGTCGGCATCGTCGGGTGGGCAGACCCGAGGGACCTTCTCGGCGATGCGCCGACAGGCGGTCAGGGATGCGAGGGTGACGGGACGGCGCCTTCGACTTCGAAGAACAGCTCGTCCGCGTAGCACCACCACCAGTCTTCGCCCGGCTCGTAGGAGCGGATGAGCGGGTGGGTGGTGCTGTGAAAGTGCCCGGTGGCATGGCGGTTCGGGGACTGGTCGCAGCACCCCACATGCCCGCACTCGAGACACAGCCGCAGGTGCACCCACCACCCTCCTGCGGCGAGGCACTCCTCGCAGCCCGTTGGCGTGTTGGGAGTAGGGGCCGGGTTGGCACCGGCGAGATGCGTGCACTGGTCGCTCATGGCGAGTGCGAGCCTACCGGGCAGCCTCCAAGGCGGTTCGGTCCCATTTCGCCAGCTCGGCGGCGGCTTCGTACGTGCTCTGCAAGAAGCTGAGCAAGACGGCGTCGGGATCGTCGGCGGTCCGCACCGCCCGGTAGGGCAGCAGGAATTCGGCGAACGTCTCGTCGTAATAGGCGGCGGCCGGCTCGATCGGCCAAGCGGAGAAGCCATCGGGCTGGGGATAGGCGTAGGAGTAGAAGGAGCCCTCGTCGCTGCCGCCCGGCCAGAACCCGGCACTGCTCACCTCGTGGCTATAGGCCAGCTCCTGGACCCAGTCGGCACAGTTGGGCACCCCACCTGGATGCCTGGGGGCGCGGCGGCCCGAGAACCGGGTGACGGCGAGGTCGGGGCCGCCCCAGAAGAAGTGCACGGGGCTCACTTTCCCGACGAACCGTCCCCGGAAGACCGACATGACGCGATGGGATTGCACCAGCGCTCGCCAGAAGCGTTCGGCGGAAGCCGGGTCGTAGGCGCGCTGGGCGCGATCCTCGGGAAACGGGACCGCCACCGGGACCTCGACCGGGCGCGCCAGGAGGTGTACGTCGATGCCGAGCTCGTGAAGGAGCTGCATGACCTCGCCATAGAAGTCGGCGACGGACCCCGAGCGGAGCTGCACCCGCCGGTCCTCGCCCTCGGTGGTATGGAAGTGCAGCACGTGATCCTGGAAGTCGAACTCCGCATCGAACCCCCGATGACCGTAGGGCACGAGCGACGTCGTGAGGCCCCGGGCCGAGACGGAGAAGGTGACTTGCCACCAGTGGTTGACCATGGGAGCAAGGGCCAAACGGAGCTTGCCGACGATCTGGAACCACATGTGCATGAGCTCGCGGGTCTCCTCCCAACCCGACAGGGT
>Ga0307479_10001204_pt1 | contig 23599 bp, 27 predicted proteins | sample atmos_gasesECM4C_FD_203743 | JGI IMG/M metagenome (GOLD analysis project Ga0307479, IMG submission 203743) | Hardwood forest soil microbial communities from Morgan-Monroe State Forest, Indiana, United States - atmos_gasesECM4C_515 | ecosystem: Environmental > Terrestrial > Soil > Temperate... | reverse complement strand
CTGTCCCCGGTCGTCAACGCACTTGAGCACTGCCACTTCTTGGAGCCCCTCCAAGCGATCTGCTTCTTCTGAGACCAGGCCTCGTTTGACTGCTTCCTCGCGTTGCCAGATCTCGTACTCGATGGCACGAACACGCCTCGCTACGTTCATGACCCCCTTCCACTGCTACCCGAGGGGCGGGATCTTGTTCCCGACGTTTTGCTTTGTCCAGCCCGGTAGGGCGACACGCTTTTCCTTATGACCGCCCCCGGAGAGGCACCCTGAGGCCCTTGCCCTGGGCGGTCGGACCTGCGGTTTCGCTGAGAGATCCGGCCCCTCGGTGGTGGGGGGTAGTCCTGCGGCCGGAGTTCACCAAATGATCACCGTCGCGTCGACAGATGTTCGCGTCACGTTCACTTTGGCTCTGTAGTTCAGAACTGTGCACAGCACAAGGGATGGAGGCCTCGCCGGGCGATGGCAGGTCCAGTCGTGATGCCAGTTCCGGTTTCCAGAGGTGATCGGCAGAGTCGCCAACGCATCCTCGTGATCGAGGACGAGGAGTCCTATCGAGAGGCACTCGAGGCAGGGCTCACCAAAGAGGGTTTCGAGGTCGAACTGGCTGCCGATGGCCCCGATGGGCTGCGCCGGTTCACTACAAGCCGTCCCGATCTGGTGCTCCTCGACCTGATGCTCCCCGGCATGACGGGAAGCGAGGTGTGCCGACGTATGCGACAGATGTCGCAGGTGCCGGTGATCATGGTCACCGCACTTGACGCCGAGGTGGACGTCGTCGACGGGTTCGAGCTCGGGGCCGCCGACTACGTCACGAAGCCCTATCGCTTCCGCGAGCTCGTCGCCCGGATTCAGGCCGTGCTGCGCCGGGTGAACCCACCCGAGCTCCAGACCCTCCTGCCCCTGCGGCTAAGCATCGGGCCTCCATCGGAGATCGTCACGGCGGGGCCGGTCACCGTCGACTTCGCCCGTCGGGAGGTCACCTATCTGGGCGAGGCCGTCCATCTCTCCCGCCGGGAATTCGACTTGCTGGCGCTCCTTCTCACGCCCCCAGGGCAGGTCCGCACGCGCGACGAACTCATCGATCGTCTGTGGTCGGGCCTCGACCTGGCCGACACCCGGACGCTCGACACCCATATCCGCAGGCTTCGGGTGAAATTGGAACGGGACCCGGCCGAACCCGAGTACCTCGTCACGGTCCGTGGGGTCGGGTTCCGCTTCGATTCCGAGGGCCGGAACCGGCCCCGGGTCAGCTGAGGACGAAGCTACTGGCGAGCTTGCCGCCTCGTCCTCGACCACGCCCGCCAACCGTCGTGGGCTGACCGGTGGCTCGACTTCGGGTTCGTTACCCCCGACCGCCTCACCCTAAGCGCACAGGCCGGTACGCTTAGTCGACCTACTCGCCTCTAGCCCTATTGGGGGTGCGCTGAACTACGTCGTTTCTCAGCTCCAGGCGCTCGAGGCGGAGTCCATCTTCATCTTTCGGGAGGTGGCAGCCGAGTTCGAGCGACCTGTGCTGCTCTTCTCCGGGGGCAAGGACTCCTTGGTGTTGTTGCGCCTTGCCGAGAAGGCGTTCTGGCCTTGCCCCATGCCGTTCCCGGTCATGCACGTGGACACCGGCCACAACTTCCCCGAGGTCCTCGAGTTCCGCGACCGCCGGGTCGCGGACCTGGGGGTCGAGTTGGTGGTGGCGTCGGTGCAGGCGTCCATCGATGCCGGCCGGGTCCGCGGTCCCCAGGGTCGTGATCCCTCGCGCAACCGGCTCCAGACGGTCACTCTGCTCGATGCCATCGCCGAGCGTTCCTTCGACGCCGTGTTCGGGGGCGCTCGCCGGGACGAGGAGAAGGCCCGGGCCAAGGAACGGGTGTTCTCCTTTCGCGACGAGTTCGGGCAGTGGGACCCGAAGAACCAGCGTCCCGAGCTGTGGTCGCTCTACAACGGCCGGCACCACCGTGGCCAGCACATCCGCGTCTTCCCCCTCTCCAACTGGACCGAGATGGACGTGTGGGCCTACATCGCCCACGAGCAGCTCGAGGTTCCTTCCATCTATCTCGCCCACCGGCGCCGGGTGTTCCGCCGCGACGGCATGCTCCTCTCCGAGGGCCCCTACATCGCACCCGACGAGGGCGAGGAGGTGTTCGAGGCCTCGGTCCGTTTCCGGACGGTAGGCGACATGACTTGTACCGGGGCCATCGAGTCGGTGGCGGCGAGTCTCGAGGAGGTCATCGCCGAGGTGGCGGCGGCGCGTGTCGGCGAGCGTGGTGCCACCCGGGCCGACGACCGGGTGTCGGAGACCGCCATGGAGGACCGCAAGCGCGAGGGCTACTTCTGACATGGAGCTGCTGCGTTTCACCACTGCCGGTTCCGTCGACGACGGCAAGAGTACGCTCATCGGGCGTTTGCTCTATGAGACGAAGTCGATCTTCGAGGACCAGCTCGAGGCCGTCGACCGCGCCAGCCGCTCGCGGCGCTATGAACAGGTCAACTTGGCCCTTCTGATGGACGGCTTGCGAGCCGAGCGGGAGCAGGGCATCACCATCGACGTCGCTTACCGCTACTTCGCCACCCCCAAACGAAAGTTCATCATCGCCGACACCCCCGGGCACATCCAGTACACCCGCAACATGGTGACCGGCGCCTCCACCGCCAACCTGGCTCTCGTCTTGGTCGACGCCCGCAACGGGGTAGTCGAGCAGTCGCGCCGTCATGCGGTGCTTTCGTCGCTCCTTCACGTGCCCCACTTCGTGCTGTGTGTCAACAAGATGGACCTGGTCGGCTACGACCAGGACCGATTCGAGGAGATCCAAGAGGAATTCCAGTCCTTCGCCGCCCGGCTGGAGGTCGAAGACCTGACGGCCATCCCGATCTCCGCTCTGTACGGGGACAACGTGGTGACTCGCTCGCCCAACATGGCGTGGTACGAGGGTCCTTCCCTGCTCCACCATCTGGAGAACCTCTACATCGCCTCCGATCGCAACCTCATCGACCCGCGCTTTCCGGTCCAGTACGTGCTGCGGCCGCACAGTGCCGCCTTCCACGACTACCGCGGGTACGCCGGTCAGGTGTCGAGCGGATCGTTCCGGCCCGGCCAGGAGGTGCTCGTCCTCCCCTCGGGACTCACCACCTCCATCGAAGCCATCGAGACAGCTGACGGGCCGGTCGACGAGGCATTCCCCCCGATGTCGGTGACGATGCGCCTCGCCGACGACCTCGACATCTCGCGGGGCGACATGATCTGCCGTCCCCACAACCGCCCAGCGGTGAGCCAGGACGTCGACGCCATGGTGGCTTGGCTGTCCGAGATGCCCATGCAGCTCGGTGGGCGTTACGTGGTCAAGCACACCACCCGCTCGGCTCGGTCGCTCGTGCAGGAGCTCTACTACAGGCTCGACGTGAACACCCTCCACCGCGACCTCGACGCCACGGTCCTGGGGTTGAACGAGATCGGCAGGGTGAGGCTCCGGGTCATGGTCCCGCTCTTCTACGATGGGTACCGTCGCAACCGGACGACAGGTGGTTTCGTCCTCATCGACGAGGCCACGAACAACACGGTCGGGGCCGGCATGATCCTGGAAAAGGTGCACTGAGGTGACCAAATGGCGATCCGCCCTGCACTGGTCCACGAGCCAGGTCAGCCGCGCCGAGCGGTGGGAGCGTCTCAGCACCAAAGGCGCCACCGTGTGGCTCACCGGTCTCTCCGGATCGGGCAAGTCGTCCATCGCCAAGCACGTCGAGGCTGACCTCGTCGAGAAGGGCACCCCCGCCTATGTGCTCGACGGCGACAACCTCCGTCATGGCATCAACGAAGACTTGGGCTTCTCCCGGGAGGACCGCGGCGAGAACGCCAGACGCGCTGCCGAGATCGCCAAGCTCTTTGCCGACGCCGGGGTGGTGGCGCTCGTCGCCCTCATCAGCCCCTACGCCGAGGATCGGGACCGAGCCCGCCGCCTGCACGAGGAAGCCGGTCTCCCTTTCTTGGAGGTCTACGTGTGCACCACGCTGGCGGAGTGCGAGGCTCGGGACCCGAAGGGGCTCTATGCCCAGGCCCGGTCGGGGGAGGTACCGGACTTCACCATGGTTACCGACCCCTACGAGCCGCCGGGTCATCCCGACATGGTGCTGCGAACTGCCGAGTGTGGCATCGACGATGCTGCCCACGCCGTGTTGGAGGAGCTCCACCGGCGCCTGGCTGAGCCCACCTGACCGACGCGAAGAGTTCGGCCGGACGCAGGTCGCCGGGGTCCGGCGGACGTTGTTCAGCCGGCGTCGAGACGGCCGGCCAGGAAGTCGTCGTAAGCCTGTAGGTCGAGGAGCCCGTGGCCCGAGAAGGAGAACAGGATCACCTCTTCTTTCCCCTCCTCCTTGGCCTTCAATGCCTCGTCGACCACGGCCCGCACGGCGTGCCCGGTCTCGGGGGCGGGGATGGTTCCCTGGGTCCGAGCGAACTGCACGGCGGCTTCGAAGACCTTGCCCTGGGGATAGGCGACGGCCCGCATCCGTCCCGACTTCACCAGGTTGGAGATGATCGGGGCGTCGCCGTGGTACCGCAGTCCGCCGGCGTGGATAGGCGGGGGGATGAAGTCGTGCCCCAGTGTGTACATGGCGAGCAGGGGGGTCATGCCGGCGGTGTCGCCGAAGTCGTAGTCGAATGTGCCCTCCGTCAGCGTCGGGCATGAGGACGGCTCGGCGGCAAGCAGCTCCACCCCCTCGTCGGGCACGTACGGCAAGGCGATGCCGCCGAAGTTCGACCCTCCCCCACAGCAGCCGATGACGATGTCGGGCTTCTCCTCGCCCGCCAGGGCCAGCTGCTCCTTGGCCTCTAGGCCGATCACCGTCTGGTGAAGCAGCACGTGGTTCAGCACCGACCCCAGCGAGTAGTGGGAGTCGTCGCGTGTCGCCGCGTCGCGCACGGCGTCGCTGATGGCGGTGCCGAGCGAGCCGGGGTGGTCGGGCTCGTCGACGGGGGAGGGCTCTACGGTCGCCCCCCATGTCTCCATCATCACCCGTCGGTAGGGCTTCTGGTTGTACGAGGTGCGAACCATGTATACCTTGCAGTCCAGCCCGAACAGCGTGGTGGCGAAGGCCAGCGCGCTTCCCCACTGCCCGGCGCCCGTCTCGGTCGTGAGCCGGGGCACGCCGTCTTTCTTGTTGTAGAAGGCCTGAGGAACGGCGGTGTTGGGTTTGTGCGATCCCGCCGGGGATACCGACTCGTCCTTGTAGTAGATGCGGGCCGGCGTGCCGAGCGCCTCCTCGAGCCGGCGGGCCCGTATGAGCGGTGTGGGTCGCCACAGGCGGAGCACGTCGAGCACCTCGCCGGGCACGTCGATCCACGGCTCGGCCGACATTTCCTGCCCGATGAGCGCCATCGGGAAGAGCGGGGCCAGATCGTCGGGCCCCACCGGCTGCTTGGTCGCAGGGTGAAGCGGAGGTTGCAGCGGTTCGGGCAGATGGGGGAGGACGTTGAACCATGCCTCCGGGATCCGATCGCTCGGGAGTGTCCAGCGCATGACTTGATCTCCTCGTGACGGCGGCCCAACCGTAGATAGCCGCTGTCCGTTACGGAGTCAACAGCCCGCGTGGTCAGATCTGACTGGACTGCCACTGCGGGAGCCCGTTGGTCTGGGCCAAGGGGTCCCACACCGCCAGGAACGCTCCTTTCGAGGCCGACGCCTGGCTGTCGGTGCCGATGGCCGCCTGATAGTTCGAATCGGAGTAGTCGTCGGCCGTGCAGCCGCTCTGGTTCTCGTCCTGTCCCCACCGGGCGTAGGAGATGTCGGAGTCGAGTGAGCTGAGCCACGATCCGGTGAGGTCGTCCACCATTGACCTCGGCAACGCCGAGAGATCGAGGCCACCCAGCTTGGTGAGGAGCTGCTCCCGGTCGGCCGCTGCCACCTGGAGCGCCTGCACGGCGGCGGTGACGTCCGCGCACGAGGCGATCTGCCCCACCGCCTGCTGCACCGACGAACGGCTCCCTTCACTGGCGACGAGCAGCCGGTCCACGGCGACAGCGGCGCTGCGCGGATCGCCGGTCGATGTTCCGCCGGTCTGGTGAGAGGCGGTCCTCGGAGCTTGGTTCGACGCAAGCGCGCTGGCGTGGTGGCGCAGCACGAATCCGAACGTCGCCCCGGCCACGGCCAAGGCGACCAGCAGGATCACGAGAGCGATCAAATACTCTCGCCTGGGCGGTTCACCCTGGTCGAGCGGATCCAACGACGCCGGCGGCTCTGCCGACGGCTCCGCCGACGGCCCCGACCCCTGGGGCGCCGGGCCCGCCGGCGCCTGGGCTCCGGCGCCGTGCAGCGGCACGCCGCATTCGATGCAGTAGCGCCACTGTGACTCGTTGGCGTGGCCACTCGGACACACCGACAGGGGCATCACTGTTTCCTATGCGGTCCGGACCGCCGGGGTCAATCGCGTCGGACCGACGGATTCCAACCATCAGGACAATTCGTGACCGCTCGCGTGGCGGGCCGAGTTCCAGCGTTCACGTCGACCAGGCGATCGACAAGCCACCTGGTTCAGTGGTGCCGGCGTTCCTTCATCACTTCCGGTTGTGGACGGGCCATGCGAGGCGCGTACTCCGGGCCTACGTCGCCCAAGCGGTCAGCGCTTGTGGGCTTTGCCGCCCTGGAAGAGCTCGCGCCAGTCGTCTTCGGAGACCTCGACGTCGTACTTGCGGGCGGCGGCCGTGATCCGCTTCCACGCTCGGTCGCGCTGAGCGTCGGTCACGCCTTCGACCTGGTCGAAGCGGGCGATGGCGATGCGCACGTGGTTGGCGTCGGTCAGCGGTTCCTTGCGCTGCTCCGGGAAGGCGAACTCGCGCTCTTCCAGCCGGTTCTCCTCGGCGGTGGACAGCCCCTGGGTGCGCCGGGGTACGACACGGCCGTGCGGCCTGGCACTCTGCGCGGCCCGGGCCTTCTCAAGGTTGCGCCGGGCGGCTTCCTTCTGCTTCGTGGTTGCCATGCCAGTACCGATACCCCGCGGGTGCCTGGGCGGCACGGGTCATGGTCGACTGTCCGCAACCCCCGGTGCAGCCACATTCGCCGATACTGCTTCTATTGGCGTCTTATTGAAAGCGTGGATTTCGACATCGTGGCACGCCTGGCGTCGGAGTTGGCCGAGGTCACCGAGGGTGAGCGCCACGGCAACCGGACCTGGTACGTGGCCGGCAAGGCCTTCGCCTGGGTGCGTCCGTTCTCGAAGGCCGACGTGAAGCGCTTCGGCACGGCCACCCCGCCGTCCGGCCCGATCCTGGCTGTGCGTGTCGCCGACCTCGACGAGAAGGAGGCCGTGCTAGCCGCCCACCGGCGGGCGTTCTTCACCATCCCGCATTTCGACGGGTACGCCGCTGTCCTGATCCAGCTGACCAAGGTGACCAGGCGCCAGCTCGAGGACGCCCTCTTCGACGGCTGGCTGGCCTGCGCCCCGCCAGAGTTGGCCGACCGGTACGCGGGCCACTGAGGCGCCCTCCCGTCCTTTCTGCGGGGCCGAGTACCCTGCTCGCCCATGACCTCGAGCGCCCGACCCCATCCCCGTGACGAGGTGCAAGCCGTCGTGGACAAGTACTGCGAGCTGCGCAGGCGCATCGAGGAGGGCCTCGAGCCCAACGGCTTCGGCGCGCTTGCCGACCTCTACACCGACGATGCCGTGTACGTCGACGCCGCCTGGGGCCGGATCGAGGGCAAGGAGGCCATCGCCCACTGGCTCGAGCACTCGATGGTCGGCCTGGGCGACTGGCGCTTCCCGGTCGAGTTCACCGCCATCGAAGGTGACGACGTAGTGGTGAAGTGGACCCAGGTCATCCCGGGGCGCCGTGCGGACGGGACGCCTTTCACCCAGTCGGCGTACTCGCGGCTTCGCTACGCCGGCGGTGGCAAGTTCTCCTACGAGGAGGACCTCTACAACATGGCGCACGTCCTCGAGGATCTCGCCGACAGCGGGTGGCGACCGAGCGAGCCCATGAACCTCCCTCCCGAGCACCCCGATCGCAACTGGGCCCTTCCGAGATCCTGACCGTCCCTGCCCTGGACCCGCCCCTGGCGGCGCAGGTTCAGTACGGTTCTCCCTGGGGGCGCTGTCGGTGGGAAGGAAGCTTCCCGAGGGAGGGGACCGAAGTGAACGAGCGGGTGTGGGGACGTCTCGGGTCGATATCGGGTCTTCTGTTCGTCGTGCTCAGCCTCCTGGGGGCATTTCTCTACCCGGAGCAGCCGCGCTCGGACAGCTCGCCCGCCGTCACGCTGGCATGGGTGCACGATCACCGGGTGGCGCTGCAGGCGGGGATGATCATCTCGCTGTTCGCAGCAGGCGCCTTGGTGTGGTTCGTCGCCTACCTGCGGACGCTCATCGGCGACGAACGCGACCGGGCGGTCAAGGTCGGGGCGACGGTGTTGTCCGGTGGGATCGCCGTCGCCGTCATGTCGGCGCTGGCCGTGATGCCTACCGCCATTCTCGCCTTCATGGATGCCCAGCCCGCCGGGCTCCACGACCCATCGCTGGTGCGGATGCTTGGCGATCTCAACACGGTGTTCTTCTCGGCGGTATCGGTGATGTCGGTCGTCTTCCTCGCCGCCCTGGGAGCGGCGATGCTGGATCGCCAGGTCCCCGCCCCGTGGCTGGGCTGGGTTTCGCTTCTCTTCAGCGCGGTGAACGGCGTCGCCGTGTGGGTTGAGATCACCTTCAGCAGCTACCACGGCAAGGCGTGGAACGCCATCGGGTGGGGTGCGTACATCGGGTTCCTGGGGGTCATCCTGCTGTCGAGCTTGACCACGTTGGGTGGACGCCTCGCGTCCCGGGCTCCCTCCCTGGCCGTTTCGTGATTGCCTGCTGATCGGCGAGCTCAAGCCCTCTGGTAGGTGACGAGCAGCACCCCGCTGCCCGATGTCTCGACCCGGGTCGACGTCAGCTTGGCGGGAGCCGGCATCCCGTCGGGGAACAGCCGCTTTCCACTCCCGAGGACGATCGGGAAGATCATGAGCCGGTAGTCGTCGACGAGTTCGTGCTGCACCAGGGTCTGCACCAGTTGGGCGCTTCCTTCGACGAGGAGGTTGCCCGCCACGTCGTCGCGCACGGTGCTGACCGCCTTCACCACGTCGCCCCGCAGGACCGTGGTCTCGCCCCACGTGGCCTCATCGTCGCTCAGCGTCGACGAGACGACGTACTTGGGGATCTCGTTCATCCTCTTGCCGAAGTCGTCGCCGCCCATGTTGGGCCAGGCGGCGGCGAATCCCTGGTAGGTGACTCGCCCGAGGAGGAGGGCGGTGGCGTCGAACAGCTCGTCCACCTTGAACTTGTCGCCCGCTTCCCCTCGGTCGAAATCAAAGGTCCACCGGGGCTCCTCCATCACTCCGTCGAGGGACAGGAATTCGGTGACGACGATCCGGCCCATTGGTCCTCCTGGTTCGAGGGCTACATCCTCGTCCACTCCGACGGAGCCTGGCGGGGAGACTCATCGGTCGCCCCGACTGTTAGCTCATCGGGCGAAGATCATTGACTTGGGCTGGATGGTCACCCCCGGCACAGCGATCACCTTCCCGGTGCGCATGTCGAGCACGCCCAGGTAGTTGGGACCAGGATTGGCTGGGGCGTTGTTCGAGTCAGCCGGAGTGGCGACCACGTAGGGTCCGTCCTGGCGCAAGTGCCCGGTGATGGCGACGATCTCGTTGTCGGCGCTGTCGGTGGCGTACAGCGTCCCGTCGCTCGACGTCGCCCAGGCGGTGTCGTCGATCGCCTGGGACAGGTTGAGCACGGAGAGCCCGGTAGGCGAGCCGTTGCCGTCTCCTCCCATGTAGATCTGCTGCTGGTCCCCCTGGCCGTCCAGGACGAAGGCGCCGCCGAAGCGAGGCGCTGACGTCGGCACGACCCCGTTGGAGTCAGGGTCGCTGAGGGCGAGCGTGGTGCTCTGTCCCTCGTTCGGACCCATGTTGGACAGCGCCGCCTGGGCGTTGTCGTTGAAAAGCGGCGTCAGGCTGGCGGTGCTACCGGACAGTTGCGCCACGTAGACAGCGGGGACGTCGGGATAGGCGGCCGTCGGTGTCGTGTCGGGCGCGGACGCGCTGATCAGGATCTGGCCGTCGTAGATCGAGATGGCGTCGGTGCCACCTCCGTGCGGGACTCCGCTGTAGGAGTAGGTGGTCACGGTCGTCGAGGGCGGATCGATGGTGAAGAGGCTGGTGTTCCCGTCCTCGTTCAAGGTGCCGATCACCCGATTGTTAGCCGGATCGGCGGTCAGGCCGTCGCACTTCCCAGTCACGCTCCAGGTCTGAATGGGGTCTCCACCGGTGCGGGCGTATTCGGCGATCGTGCTGTTGCCGTCGAGGCCGCCGCCGCCCGTCGGAGAAACGCCGTTCTGGAAGCCGACGAAGAGATCGTTGTCGAGCATCGTGATGTCGTCCGGGCCGAACATGGTGGAGTTGCCCGAAGCCAGCACGGTGACTTGATAGTCACCGCCATTCGGGCCGTCAGCTCGGGCCGAAGGGACGAAGGTTGCGACACTGGCGCCGGCACTCACCATCGCTGCCGTCAGCACCGTCACGGGGACGCGAAGCGACATGCTCGGGACCTCCTTTGGCGTCGGCACGGAACCTACGCAACTGACCTTTCCGGACCGTTACGCGCAAGTGGCGAGGAAGTGAACTCTCGGCACTCCGTGGACGCGTGCCACGGAATGCTCACCAACAACGCACGATGAACCCAATAGCGGCTGGCCGATGAGACGTTCGCCGGCGCAGTACGCCGATGAGGCTTTAGCGGGCTTCGCTGGCGCCGTTCCCGTCGCGGATGATCACGACCGGGCAGTGGGAGTGTCCGGCCAGGAATTCACTGACGGAGCCGATGAGCATGCCGGCAAACTCACCGTGCCCCCTGCTCCCGACGACGATCAGCGACGCCTCCTTGGACAATTCGACGAGGGCAGGTGCGGCAACGCCTTCCAGCACCCGGGTCGTCGCCGACACGGCCGGGCTGGCGCCGAGCACCTCGCGCAAGGTGTCGTCAAGGAGGCGGTTCGCTTCTGCCGCTGGGTCGTAGCCCTCAGGCCAGGGCGGAGCCCACCCCAACGTGGTCGGGTAGTGCCAGACGATCACCGCTATCAGATCGACACCGCTGAGCGCGGCCCATCGTGCCGCCCAGGTCAGTGCTTCCTTCGACTTCTCCGAGCCATCCACCCCGACTACGACCGGGCGGCGGTCAGCCTCGAAGCCAGCCCCCGCACCAGAATGAGTCGTCACGTGCTTCCTCTCGAGATCAGCCGACGTCCGGGTGCCTGCCATTCGAGCCGTCCGCCGGGCTCACCCTACCGGCTACCTTCCATCGCAAACGATCCGCCCGAGCGCTGCCCACTCGGCGCCACCCGCCGTTACACTGCGCGGTCGTCGATGGCGACCCTTGGCAACCCTGACAGCGCGCCGCAGGCACATCCAGAGGTTCCCCAGTCTGCGCCACGGGGCTCGAGAAGGCGGCGCGCCGCCATCCTGATCGCCGGCGCTCTGCTGACAGCCCTGGTGACGGGCGGGATCGTGGCCGCCCTCACCATTCCGGGCACCACCACCGATGTACTGAGCGGACGCTCCGGCGGCAAGGCTCCCGCCTTCTCGCTCTCAGTCGTGTCGCAGCCGAACGGGACGGTGGGCTCTTCGCAGTTCTCGGGTGAGGACCTCGTCCTCAACTTCTGGGCGTCGTGGTGCTTCCCCTGTCAAGAGGAGATGCCCGACCTCCAGGCGGCCTCGCTTCGCCTGCACGGCAAGGTGCGCTTCGTAGGCATCGACACCAACGACACCCGATCAGCCGCCCTGGGCTTTCTCGGCCGCGTCCATGTCAGCTACGTGACCCTGTTCGACCCCCGTGGCGACGTGGCCGGTTCGTTCGGCCTGTTCGGTCTGCCGACGACGGTGTTCGTCTCGCACACGGGCATCGTGCTCGGTCGTCACAGTGGCCAACTCGACGCTGCCAGCCTGCAGTCAGCCCTCACCCAGGCCTTCGGCGCCTCCGCTGCTTCTTAGGCGTTCTTCGGCGCGCTCGAAACCCCGCCCACGGCGGGTTGGCGACGCTAGCGTCTCTTCTGGAGGTGCGGATCACCACCGGCTTCGGTGGCCGTGTGCCCGAAAGGAGTGCCATGTCTCAGTACCCTCCGCCGGAGGCCCCGGCCACCGTCACCACCTTCCCGATCACCACCGCCTTCGACTTCGTCGAGTACCGGACGGTCCGCACCTTGGGTTCGTGTTTCGGCTTGGTGGTCCGGTCGATGGGAGCCATCCGAGGCCTCGGGGCCTCCTTCAAGGCGCTCGCCGGCGGTGAGGTCGGCCAATACACCAAGCTCCTCGAAGACAGCCGTCGTCATGCCATGGACCGCCTGATCGAAAACGCCCGACTCATGGGTGCCAATGCGGTCGTCGGCATGCGGTTCGATTCCTCCGAGATCGGCCAGAGTTTGACCGAGATCGCCGCCTACGGGACGGCGGTCGTCGTCGAGGCGCGCCCTCCGTCCTGATGGCGGCGGTACTCGGCGTCGTGGGCTTCGTCGTCCTGGTCGCCGTCGTCATGAGCATCTTCGTGAGAAGACACGGAGAAGCGCCGGCACCGGAGCCGGGCTGGACGCCCACGGGGGAAGTGTTCCGCGACCCGGCCAGCGAGCGCCTCATGCGGGTGTGGACCGACCCCAGCGGTGGGCGCCACTACCTCCCCGATCGGTAGGTTGGTGGGCGAAATCGTTCCAGGCTGGCGCGCTTTCATAGGCATGGGAAGTCATCCTCGCGTGAAGAGACGTATGGAGAAAGGCTCGGTTCCTAGCGCCGTCTCAGCCCCTTGACGTTGGTTAGTCTCCAGTGCCGATGCCGACGGGAGAACATCCGTGACGACGCTCGGGTTGATACTGCTCATCCTGGTGGCGCTGAGTTTCGACTTCACGAACGGCTTCCACGACGCCTCCAACGCGGTGGCAGTGTCCATCACCACCCGGGCGCTGCAGCCACTCGTGGCCCTGCTCATGGCAGCCGCCTTGAATGTGATCGGTGCCCTGGTCTCGACCAAGGTGGCCGCCACCGTGGGCAATGGCATCATCGGCACCCCAAGCGGGACCCATGGCCTGGTCATCGTGTTCGCCGGCCTGATAGGAGCGATCGCCTGGAACCTGCTCACCTGGTGGTTCGGGCTGCCCTCCTCTTCCACCCATGCACTTATCGGCGGGCTCCTCGGCGCTGCGCTGGGCGCGGCCAGCTCGGTGCACTGGCACGTAGTGCTGAGCAAGGTTGTGGTGCCGATGGCCGTATCCCCATTGATCGGGTTGTTGCTGGGCTACCTGCTCATGGTGAGCATCATGTGGGCGTTCCACAGGGCCCGGCCGCGCCACGTCAATCACCGGTTCCGACAGGCCCAGGTTGCCTCGACCGCTGCCATGGCGTTCAGCCATGGGACTCAGGATGCTCAGAAAACCATGGGGGTGGTGACCCTCGCCCTGGTAGTGACCGGCCACCTCTCGCATTTCAGCGTTCCCGTGTGGGTGATTCTCGCCGCTGCCGCTGCCATGGGCTTCGGCACCCTGGCGGGTGGGTGGCGTGTGATCAGGACGCTCGGCAACCGCATCACCCCGCTCGATCCACCCCGGGCCTTTGCTGCCCAAACCTCGGCGTCGGCCGTACTGTTGGCTTCGGCCTACGCCTATGCAATGCCGATCTCGTCAACCCACCTCATGACGTCATCGATTATGGGCGTCGGGGCTACCCGGAGGCTCAGGGCCGTACGCTGGGGTGTGGCCCGTCGGGTCATGACGGCGTGGGTGTTTACCATCCCCGGAGCCGCCCTCACCGCCTGGATCGTTTATCAGCCTGCCAGAGCCATCACTGGGGCGTGATCAAGAGTCCTTTACGAGGATTGACTCCACAACGTCGGATACCTCCTCGATGGCATTGAGTGAATCCTCGAGCGACTGGACCACGTCTTTCCACTTGATTACCTCGAGGGCTTCATAGTCCCCACTGAACAGGTGGGCCATGGCCCGGCGGAAAACGGCATCTCCTTGGTGCTCGAGCTGCTCGATCCGTTCCAGCCGAAAGCGGGCACCTTCTTTGGTCCGCATCGCCTCGATCAGCTCTGTCATTTCTTCGGACATCGCCACCAGCAACTCGGTCAGCTCCACCGCCTCGGGCAGGGGCTTATCGACCCTTGCGATCTGCATCAGCGAGGCGGCTGAGAACATGTCGTCGAGGACGTCATCGAGCACCTCAGCCAGGGCGTGGATGTCCTCGCGGTCGAAAGGTGGCACGAAGCTCGCGTCGAGGAGACGCAGGATCTCTACGGTCAGGGCATCGCCCTTGCGCTCCAGTTCCCGAATGTGCTCAAACCGCTGCTCGGTGTCACCGGAGGCCGAGGCGAACTTGTGGAGCTCTTCGGCGCATTCTCGGGCGTTGGCCGCGGCTGCGACAAAGCAGGCGAAGAAACGGTTGTCCCGCGGCACCATGCGAAGATGCCGAAGGCCCCCTTTGAGCCGGCCGAGCCGGCTTTGAGGCTCAGAAGACTCTGGGACGACAGACGACAGGGACGGCGTCCCTGCCCGTACTGCAACCAGCCGTCGGGGAGCGGCCATGGTGTCGATCCGATGCGCAAGGTTCACGGCGTGGTCACCCAAGCGCTCGTAGAACCGGGCGATCAGAGCGAGGTCGACGGAAATCTTGGGGTCGTCGCCCTGCGAGAGGCCTTCAGCGACCAGGGCGGCGCAGAGGTCGTCGAGCTCGTTGTCCGATTCCTCTAGGCGGAAGGCGGCATCGCGCGAGCGTTTGACGTAGGCCTCGCCTGCCACCCGCCACATGCGCAGGGTGATTTCGCTGACCGCTTGGATGAGCCCCCGGCTGCGCGGCGTGATCATCCCGCCCAGACCCTCGAGGGAGCGCCGGGCAATATGCTTGGCCAAGTCCCCGCTCCGTTCGAGTTCGGGCACAATCTGCATGATCGAGACGAAATCCTCGAGGGCGGCCGAGTCAGCGGAAACCTCTCCCAAGCGCTCCTTGAGGGCGGCGGTGACCTCCTCGCACAGCCTGTCGATCTCTTCGTCGCCGCTGATCACTCGATTGGCCCCCTCGAAGTCCTGGCCGAGCAGGGCGCTGGTTGCCCATCCCAAGCTCTCGCTGACCAGGCTGAAAAGCAGGCTGATCGCGTCATCGAGATTGTCCGCCGATCGCTCTTGATCCGGCCGCGTTCGTTTCATGGTTCAAGGCTATCCGGGTCGGCGCACAATTCCCGTCTCACTTGTTGGCTGTTAATGACCCGGCTGTCCACCCCGCGCCGACAAAGAGTGAGTTGGCCCCCATGGACCGAGCGGTTACAGGCCGAGCGCTTGCTTGATTCTCACCCTGATCAGCTTCTGCACCAGAGCCTTCGGCAACGGCTGGTCGACGGGGAAACGCAGGGCTCCGGAGGATGTTTTGTAATGCGAAAGGTCGTCCCGAAGCTCTGGGAAGACGGAGCCGCTGTGGGGCAGGTAGCTGAGATGGTTCTTGAAGGCGGCGAACCCGGCGACCACCTTGCCCTGCAACCGGAAGGCAGGGAGGCCATAGGAAATGCCCTGCTCGGCATCCGGGAGTATCTCGAGGATCGTCCGGCGGAGGGCTTCCAGCGTGCTTCGTTTGGGCTCCGGCAATGACGCCAGGTAGGCGTCCACCTCTTTCTTCGACATCGCGCCACTATGACCCAATCCGTCGGGCCATCGAGCGACCTCGCTTAGCCATCGCCCTCGTCGGGTGGACGTCAAGCGCCACCAGGCTCGGGTTGGCGGCCCTTTGTCGGTGGCCTCTGAAGCGCTCTTCTTTAGAAGCGCTCTTCCTCAACGACGCGACGGCTGCCAACACCGGCACCGTGGTCGATCATCACGTCACGCCGGCGGGACCCACCGAAGCCACCCCAGCTCCCCCAGAACAGCAATGAGAGCACGAAGCCGACCGCACCGACGATCATCAGAATGATCCCGATCGTATGGATGCTGAAGCCGTGCGTGTTGCTGACGCTGATGCCCCCGTCCAGCACCGCACCGACTGCGAACAGAACAATGCTGACGCCGATTCGCATGTGCGTCCACCTCCCAGTGGTGCAACCCTTCCCTCTGTCGGAGAAAAGGAAACGCCGTTCGTCCTCGTCAGCGCGGTCTGATTCGTTCGGCAAGGTAACCTGCTGCCGGTCGCCACACTCAGCTCGTATCTGCGGTCGCCGACGGGCATCGAGAATCTGACAGCTTCGACGAGCAAGCAATGGCCCGTGCGCGGTGTGGCCGGTCGGATGACGCCGGGGAGTTCGTCGCCGTTCGCCCGGTTACTGATGTCGACGGCGCCTTCGACGCTGGGTCGAGTGCGCCACGTGACTCGCGCGTCCCGCCGGGCTGCCCGGGTGACCTCGTGGCCCGGAGCGCATCGGTGGCGGTCTCCGCAATGGCACCCGCTTTGGTCCCGGGCGCCCCTGAACTAGAGGAGCCATCCGCCGGGTCGTTCGTGCGGGCCTCACGACCCTGTCGCCGGAGGCTCCTCGGCCTGCCGAGCGCGGGTCGACCCCTCGAGGAGCTGGACAGTTTGTCGCCGCAACGCTTGCATCGGCCAGCGGAACACGATCAGATGAGAACCCCCACTTCCGGTTCCCGCTGTCGTCGACGACCCAGGAGGTCGACATGAAGAACGAAGAAGTGAAGAGCAATGTCATCCCTCTCCTCTCGGGTGCGGAGGCTGAGAGCGAGGCGATGCAGGCCGCTGACCAGGCCCGGGAGGCGGCGCTCCGGGCGGCAGACGAGGTGGCGGCCGAGGAGCTCGCCCGCTCCGAGCTGATCCACCGCGCCACCGTTGCCCGCGCCGACATCATTCGGGCCGCGACGGTGGCGCGTGCCGAGGCCCTGAAGGAGCTCACCAAGCGCCATGACGAGCAGCTCAGGGAGGCGGAGGCGGCCCGCGCCGAGTCCTTCAGGAACTCCGAGGAGCGTTACAGCACCTCGTTGCAGCGCGCCGAGACCGTCGCCGCCCGCTCGGTGGAGCAGGCCTACCAAGACGAGTTGGCCACTGCCCAGAGGGCTCACGAGGAAGCGCTGCGGGCGGCGGAGGTGGCTGCGAGGAGCGCGTCGGAACGGGCCCAGGCCATTAAGCAGGCCGGGGCGCTTCGGGCAGAGTCGATCTATAGGGCCGGGGTCGAGCGGGCGACCGGCTTGAAGGAGGCGATCAGCCGGTACGGCGAGGCGGTGACGAATGCCTCGAAAGCGCGTGCGGAACACCTGCAGGCGGCCCTTCGCGACCATGACGAGGCCATGTCGCGGGCGACCGCCGTCTTCGAGGAGGCGTTCCAGGCCGCAGACGAGCTCGTCGCTGGCGGTGCTCTGGCGGACTCGTCCTCCTCAGACGATGAGGCCGGGGCAGTGCACGCGCAGAACGAGCCTGCGGGTGCTTCCACCAAGACCGCCGGCTGACAACCGCCGCTTCACGGCCGCCTGTGGCGGTCAAGGCGGCCAGCCGGAGGGCGAAGGCCCCAGTTATTCGGGGCAAAAATGACGGTGAGTCGGCCTATAGGCGGGGTTCTGTGACGCCTCTTCGAGGCGCCGGTGGCCATCCATCTGTGCGGCCTACCTGGGGACCGCCCCCCTCTCGGGGAGCAGAGCGGGCCACTCCTGTCCCACGTTCAGCCTTGCTCCGGGTGGGGTTTACCGAGCCGGCCGGGTCACCCCGGCCGCTGGTGCGCTCTTACCGCACCGTTTCACCCTTGCCTGTGCGGGCGTCAACCCGCCATCGGCGGTCTGCTCTCTGTTGCACTTTCCTTCGAGTCACCCCGACTGGCCGTTAGCCAGCACCCTGCCCTGCGGAGCCCCGACCTTCCTCGACCCGGTGTCCCTCGACGGGCCCGAGCCGCGGCCACCCGGCCGACTCACCGTCGTCTACCAGTTTGCCAGGGACACCGTTGGGATGACACCCCCTCGATAGGGTTGGCTCCGGTGGCTCCTTCCGACGCACCGATGCCGGCGCTGTTCCCCGACGAACGCGTCGAGGCGCTTTCTATTGGGGCCCTGCTGGCGCAGGTGCAGACGGCCCTGAGCAGCGCCTTCCCCAACCGGCGCGGCGTCTGGGTTCGGGGCGAGATCCAGACCATCGCCGACCATCGCAGCGGCCACTGCTACATGGATCTGGTCGACCCCGACAGCCCCCGGGGCCGGGAGCGCCCCGTCCTCAAGGTCAACTGCTGGCGCACGACGTGGGGGCCCATCCGCCGGTTGCTCGCCGCCCAAGGCGTCACCCTCCAGCCCGGCATGGTGGTCACCTTGCGGGGACGGGTCGAGCTCTACGCACCGCGTGCCCAGGTCAACTTCATCGCCGCCGAGATCGACGTCTCCGCCCTTCTCGGCAGGGTGGCGGCGCAGCGGGCGGCCCTGTTGGCGGCCCTCGAGACCGAAGGGCTGCTGCGGCGCAACGCCGCGCTCGCGGTGCCGGCAGTCCCGCTCGTCGTCGGGCTGGTGGCGAGTCCCGGCACCGAGGGCTTCGACGACTTCGTGGGACAGCTCACGTGTTCGGGTCTCGGCTTTTCAGTGCGCCTCGTCCCCGTCCAGGTCCAAGGCCTCCGGGCGCCGACGTCCGTCGCCACCGGACTGGCGGCGCTGTCGAGGGCTGGTTGCGACCTCACCGTCCTCGTCCGAGGAGGAGGGGCGAAGGCGGACCTCGCCGCTTTCGACACCGAGGTGGTGGCACGCGCCGTGGCGTTGCATCCGGTGCCCGTCTGGACGGGCATCGGCCACAGCGGGGATCAGTCTGTGGCCGATGTGGTGGCCAATCGGGCCTTCATCACTCCCACGGAATGCGGACAGGAACTCGTCCGGCGAGTCGGCACGTGGAACGAGGCGGTGCTCGGCAGGGCGCGGCTCGTCGCCAACCGTGTCGTCGACGTGGTGCGAGATGCCGATGCCGACCACGCCCGCGTTCGCCATCGCCTGGCCGGCGCCGCTCAGGCTCAGCTCAGGCACCATCGACAGGGGGTCGAGGGCCGAGCCGCTCGACTCGCGGCGCAGGCCCGGCGCCAGCTGGAGACGGCTGGCACGGACCTCGATCGCCGGGCCGCCCGGCTGGGACCCTTGACATTCGCCGCCGTGTCCCATCACGAGGATCGGTTGGCGTCCCTGCGCAGACTGCTTGGTGCCTACGACGTGGACCGGCAGCTCGAGCGCGGCTACACGCTCACCCTCGACGCGCAGGGGAGGGTCGTGCGCTCGGTCAACGCACTCGAGGGCGGTGAGACGCTCGTCACTCGCTTTGCCGACGGATCCGCCCGGTCTGTGGTCGAGTCGGTGAGCGTGCAGCACCCTGACGAGCAAGGCGGGACATGACCGCCGTCCCACCGTCGGGGGATGCCGACCACGAGATCCCGGTGTCAGAGCTGAGCTATACGAAGGCCAGTCGCGAGCTCGATGCCATCGTCGAGTTCTTCGAGCAGCGCGAGGTCGACGTCGACCTTCTCGTGGCCAGGCTGGAGCGTGCCACCGCCATCGTGGACGAGCTCGATCGTCGCATCCGCCAGACCAGGATGCAGGTGGAGGAGCTCGTTCCACGACTCGAGGCGGCCACTCGTGCCGCCACTCGACCTTCCTCAGAGGTGGCGTCCGCCGATCCGCAGGACGAGGAGCTCGAGGAGTGGGACGACGAAGAACGCGGAGACGAGGAGGACTCGGACTCCGAGCGGCCTCTGTTCTGACGAATCCCGCCCGTGCCAGGCGGTCTCGCCGGCCGCATCGGCTCAGTGGATGCGGCGGTCCATTCCCTCCCAATAGGGCTCGCGCAGCTCGCGTTTCAAGATCTTTCCCGACGGATTGCGCGGGAGCGTGTCGGTGACGTCGACGGACTTCGGGCACTTGTAGTGGGCCAGACGGGCCCGGCAAAAGGCGATGAGCTCGTTCGTGTCGAGGGCCACGCCTGCCGCCGGGACGACGATGGCCTTCACCGCCTCGCCCCACTGGTCGTCAGGCACACCGATCACGGCTGCGTCGGCGACGGCGGGGTAGGCGAGGACGACGTTCTCCACCTCGGCCGGGTAGATGTTCTCCCCGCCCGAGACGATCATGTCTTTCATGCGGTCGTGAAGGAAGAGGTAGCCGTCGTCGTCGAGGTACCCGGCATCACCGGTCCGCAGCCAGCCGTCGGTGCGCAACGTGGCCGCCGTCTCGCCGGGGTTCTCCCAGTAACCGAGCATGTTGTAGGCCGAGCGTGTCCACAGCTCGCCCACCGTCCCGGGAGCCACCTCATCCTCGGTACCGGGGTCGACGACCTTGAGCTCGACGCCGGGCAGCGCCTTCCCGGCAGCGCGCAGGAGGTGCCGGCGGGGACCGCTCGGATCGTGGTCCTCCGGATCGAGCCGGACGATGGCTCCGGATGTCTCGGTCATGCCGTATACCTGGGCGAACTGGCATCCGAAGGCGTCCATGCACCGCACCAGCACGTCCTCGGCGATGGGGGAGGCTCCGTAGAAGATGGTGTCCAGGCTGCTCAGGTCGGCGTCCTGCAGCCCGGGCACTGCGAGCAGCGCCATCAGTACGGCGGGGACGAGAAAGGCGTGGCTCACGTCTTCGGCCTCGATGAGCCGCACCAGCTCGACCGGGTTCATGTCCCGGAGGATGACCGACGTCCCGCCCTGCGACATCCCCGCCAGCGCCCATCCCGAACCGCCGATGTGGAAGAGCGGCATGGCCACGAGGCTGATCGTGTCGGCATCGATCTGAAAGGTGTGCAACGCCGCCTCCGACAGGATGGTGGCAATGTTGCGGTTGCCGAGCATCACCCCCTTGGGCAGGCCGGTCGTCCCAGACGTGTAGAGCTGCAGGGCGACCTCGTCGGGACCGCCCACGAACCCGGGATCGTCTTCGGCGCGCTCGCCCGTCCAGTCCTCGTAGGCGACCCGGCGGGCGAGGTCGGAGGCGCCGCCATTCTCGGCGTGGGCCTTGGGATCACCCAGCACCACGATGCGCCGCACCGACGGGAGCCCGCTCCCCATGCCGGCCAGGCACGGCAGGTAATCGGGGTGGACGACGAGCACCGACGCACGGGCATCGTCGATCACGGCTGCCATCTCGGCCGGAGCAAGGCGCCAGTTGACGGCCACGTTGACGGCGCCGATGAGGGCGCCTCCGAAGAGGACCTCGAAGTACTCGATGCCGTTGCGGTCCAGGAAAGCCACCCGGTCGGCCCCGCCCAAACCTTCGGCGGCAAGGGCGCGTGCCACCTGGCCGGCGCGGCGGTAGTGCTCGGCCCAAGTGACGGTGCGCCCCTCCATGCGGAACATGGGCTTGTCGCCTGCGTGCCCGGCGTTGGCGCGCAACATGCCCGCCACGGTGAAGCGCTGCTCCACGACTGCCTCCCCTTGTCTCCGGTCGAGCGGGCGCCAAGCGTAGAGTCTCGGCTCGTGCCCCGCTTCTCTCTCAGCGCCGTGGGAGCCGATCGTCCCGGCATCGTGGCGGCGGTGAGCGGCGCTCTCGTCGATCTCGGCTGCAATCTCGAGGATTCGACCATGACGATCCTGCAGGGCCACTTCGCCATCCTGCTCGTGGTCTCAACAGGCCCCGACGTCGACGCTGCCACCTTGGAGACGGCGCTGGCACCGGTAGCCGGACGGCTCGACCTGGTGCTCTCGGTGCGGCCCCTGTCCGACCATCGCGAGCCGGCGACCCAGCAGGACGCTGTTGCGTGGACTTTCTCCGTGCACGGCGCCGATCGCACCGGGATCGTCCACGCAGTCACCACCGCGCTGGCGGAGGTGGGTGGCAACGTCGTCGACCTGGCGACCCACTTGGTGGGCGACGCCCAAGCGCCGGTGTACGTGATGACGTTGCGGGTCACGCTGCCGTCGTCGCCCGATCCCGAAGCAGCAGCGTTGCGGGTGCAAGAAGCCGCCCAGGCACTCGGGGTGCACTGCACTGCCCACCCCGACGATTCGGACACCTTGTAGGGCGAAGCTCGGTCGAGGCGCGCAACGGCTCATGGCGGTCCGTCCCGTGCTCGTCCTGCCTCACCCCGTCCTCACCGCGCCGGCGGCGCCTGTGGAGGAGCTCGACCAGGCCGCGCTCGACCTCGCTGTCGACTTGCTCGACACCATGCGGGCGTCACCTGCGTGCGTCGGCTTGGCCGCCCCCCAGATCGGGGTGGCGCGACGGGCCTTCGTCGTAGACGTGTCCGGCCATCGCAAGGCCCGCTCGTGTCACGGCGCCTTCGTGCTGTTCGATCCTGAAGTCGTCTCCTCCGACGCGTCCGAGGTCGCCCGAGAAGGCTGCATGAGCGTCCCCGATCTCACTGGCGACGTCTCCCGGGCATCGAGATTGACCGTGGTCGGCACGGCCATGGACGGAGCCCGCGTCGTCCTCGAGGTCGACGACTTCGAGGCTCGGGCCGTGCAACACGAGCTCGACCACCTCGACGGCCTCGTCTTCTTGGACCGGGTGACCGGCCCGCATCACGTGTTCCCCCGCAGGGTGTACCGCTAGGCCCGGTACCCTTCTCTCTGTTATGAGCGACGACCGCCTCTACTTCCGCCAGCTTCTGTCCGGACGTGACTTCGCCGCCGACGACCCGGTGGCGGCGCAGATGGTGAACTTCAGCTACGTGATCGGCGACCGGGCCGAGGGTGTGGCCGTGGTCGTCGACCCCGCCTACGACGTGACCGGCCTGTTCGACTTGCTCGAGCAGGACGACATTCGCTGCGTGGGGGTTTTGGCCAGCCATTACCACCCTGACCACGTCGGCGGATCGCTCATGGGCTATCCGATCCAAGGGGTCGCCGAGGTCCTCGAGCGGGTCTCGGTGCCCGTGCACGTGCAGCGGGCGGAGGCGCCGTGGGTGGTACGGGCCACGGAGATCTCCGAAGGCGATCTGGCCCAGCACGACAGCGGCGACGTGGTGCAGGTCGGGGACATCGACGTCGAGCTAGTGCACACCCCGGGCCACACGCCGGGCAGCCAGTGCTTCGCGGTGGCGGGCCGGCTGGTGTCGGGTGACACCCTCTTTCTCGACGGGTGCGGGCGCACCGACCTCCCGGGCGGCGATCCCGAGCAGATGTACGAGTCGCTCACCACGCGCCTGGCGCGATTCGGCGACGACACGGTGCTCTATCCGGGACACCTGTACTCGCCCGAGCCCTCGGCCACCATGGGTGAGACTCGCCGGCGCAACTACGTGTTCCGGTTGAAGACCCCCGAGCAGTGGCTGACCATGTTCGGGTCGTGAGCCTGGACCCTGACGCCACCGTCCTCGTGGTGGGCGGGGGTCTGGCGGGCTTGCGCGCCGTCGAGACGCTCCGGTCAGAGGGCCACGCCGGTCCTGTCGTTCTGGCCGGTGCCGAGTGGCATCCGCCTTACGACCGGCCTCCCTTGTCCAAGCAGTTCTTGGCCGGCACGTGGGGCCTGGATCGGGTCGTGCTGCGCGAGGACGACAAGCTCGCCGCGCTAGATGTCGACCTGCGCCTGGGGTGTCGGGCGGCGTCGCTCGACGCAGGCGAGCGCGAGGTCCTTTTCGACGACGGCACAGTCGTGCGTTTCGACGGCCTGGTCCTCGCCACCGGAGCCCAACCCCGGACCATGGCCGACACCAAGGGCATCACCGGAGTGCACGTGCTGCGCACTCTGGACAACTGC
>Ga0307479_10001203_pt1 | contig 23603 bp, 18 predicted proteins | sample atmos_gasesECM4C_FD_203743 | JGI IMG/M metagenome (GOLD analysis project Ga0307479, IMG submission 203743) | Hardwood forest soil microbial communities from Morgan-Monroe State Forest, Indiana, United States - atmos_gasesECM4C_515 | ecosystem: Environmental > Terrestrial > Soil > Temperate... | reverse complement strand
AGTTGGTGCCGAGCTCGCAGCGTTACTTCCGCACCTGGGAGAAGTGGCGGCTTTCGGTCGCCACGAGTTAGACCTTTCCAAGCCCGATCAAATCCGGCGAGCAATACGCGACGTGCAGCCCGCCATAGTCGTCAATGCCGCCGCATACACTTTGGTAGATCAAGCCGAAACGGACAAAGAGCAAGCCCGCATCATCAATGCGGATGCTCCCGCTTTGATGGCGGAAGAGGCGAAGAAGATCGGAGCAGCTCTGGTGCACTATTCCACGGATTACGTTTTCGATGGCTCGAGAAAGCTCCCTTACGATGAAACCGATCAGGCTTGCCCAATCAACGTTTACGGCAAGACAAAACTGGCCGGGGAAGAAGCTATACAAACTGTCGGACTTCCTCATCTGATTTTTAGGACAGCCTGGGTGTACGGTATACGGGGCCGGAACTTCCTGCTCACGATCCTGCGACTCGCGACTGAGCGCGAGGAACTAAAGGTTGTGCGGGACCAGTTCGGCGCGCCTACCTGGAGCCATGAAATCGCTAAGGGCACCGAGAGAGTCTTGCTGCAACTCTCCCAACAAGGCCGAGAAGCAATTTCCACATTCAGCGGCGTCTATCATATGACAGCCGCGGGCAAAACGAGCTGGTTTGAATTTGCAAAGGCGATTCTCGAGGAAGCTTCTCGAGTGGCGCCAGGCATTCCCTGGTTTATGGCAGCCACCAAGGGGCAGCCGTTGATCACGGGCCGCGTCCACAGTATAACAACCGAAGAGTACCCCACCCAGGCCCGACGTCCTGCCTACTCCGTACTCTCGAACGTCCGACTGAAACAAGCCTTTGCGTTGGAATTGTCCGACTGGTCCTGTCAACTACGCGCGGTGTTTGCTGAAGGCCGAACAGCCAAGTCTTGATTTGCGCCAGTACGGCATCCCAGACACCTATCAATCTCTCTCCGCACATCGGCGCCTAGAGCAGTATAAGCTCCGGTAAATATCCATGTGGGCACTCACCATGCGCTCGAGCCCGAAGCAATTAAGCGCGCGTAATCTAGCTCGCTTTCCGAAGTCAGAGACAATGTTAGGTTTCTCAAGCACCTGCTTCATGCAGTTTGCAAGAGTCTCAGCGTCCCCTGGAACGAACTTAAGTCCCGCATTTCCGACAACTTCCCCGAGGCCGCCGATGTCCGAGACGATTACCAGTCGTCCGCGAAACATCTGTTCGATCGCAGATAACCCAGCCGTCTCTTCCCAGATACTCGGCATCACTACAGCTTCCGCGTCGACTAAAGCCTCTTCCAGTTTGCTTCCCGTAAGGAAGCCAGTGAACGTCACATGTTGTTGCAGCCCCAATGCTGTGACGTCCGATTCGAGTCTCTTGCGCTCGGGTCCATCGCCAACCAATTTCAAATGGAAAATCTGACCCTGGTCCAGTAGCCGGCGCGCAGCCTGAACGAGCAGGGGCAGGCCCTTTTCGCTGACGAGGCGCCCAACATAGGCGAAGCCTAACGGTTTCAGATGTTTATCAAATACTGGGGAGGCCGTCGAATTGAACTTCACCGGGTCGGGAATTCCGTGGTATACAACGCGAGATCTTGGGAGTTCTAGCCGCATGGCAACATGGTGTGTGACCGCGACGTTCATAGTGGCTTGCCGGCAAAACAAGCGGCGGGGGAAGGTTAGAAGTAGCAACTTCAGGCTCCTCCGCCAGCCGAGAAGCTTTTGATTACAGCGCAAACAATGCTGGTAGCGCTGTGCCATAAAGTGCCCTGGACAAACTTCCTTCGTCGGTTCATAGAGTAACAGACCATTGGGGCAAGCTGCTTGATATCCATGTTGTTCGATGACGAATGGCTTGCGAAGAATGAGAGCAAGAAACATGGGCAGAAGCGAGGGACCGGCAATGTGGACCACATTCGCGTCGTGCACGAGTTTCAGAAGATCGAGCCATGCTGGTCTCCGCACGACTCGGAAAGAAAACTGGGAATCATAATTTGGTTGTGCGGGCGTACGAGTCACGACCGTGACTTCTACTTTGTTCAAATGGTCCCGGGCGCCTTGTTTCGTTAAGCCCTCAGCGAGCAACCACGTATAGGTTTCGACGCCCCCAACGCCTGGCGCAAAATAGTGTGTGTAAAGGAGGATTTTCATGACTGCAGGCGCGATCGAGCAGTCTTGCCCCGGCCATCTGGCTTGGCGGCGAGGCGAACGGCGATGGGTTCCGACGTCATTCGGCTTCTCATTTCACCCTGCGGACCAATCATACCGCGTTGAGGACAACACAGCTTGAATCGGCCGCTAGAGAAAATGCACCTTCACAGATTCGTGGAGTTGCCAACGAACGTTTGATACGTGCTGCTTCTATGAGCCTCCGGGGTTGTCTGCCTTCTCCCACGTTTATTACAATATTGTCGATTCTCGAAACAACATGAGTTTCTCTCCAGAATTTTCGGGGGTACGCCGCTATCTTCGCCGCCTTTCGAAGGGATTTTCGCTTTTCCCACTTCTGGCCAGATTGGGTTCAACGGAACGTCCAGATGACCCAGTGGAGGTTGCTAAATTTGCTCTGCGGACTCCTGTGATCCGCCCGAAACAGGTTTCGAGAGAACTCATTCAATTCGCATCGATGGTTGCGAACAAAAAGCCCAGGTCAGTGCTGGAAATCGGAACGAATCTGGGCGGAACCTTATTTGTTTTGTGCAGGCTTGCAGATCCTTCTGCAACCCTCATTAGTCTGGACCTGCCTGGTGGCCAATTCGGTGGAGGATATAGGTGGTTTCAAGCGCTTTTATTTCAGCATTTTCCTAGCCGGGGACAGCGTCTCCATCTAATACGGGATGATTCACATAAATTCGATGTTTGGGAAAGGGTAGCTGCGATTCTGCAAGACCAAAAGCTCGATCTCCTATTCATTGATGGTGACCACACCTATCAAGGCGTGCGAACTGATTTTGAAATGTATTCGCCCCTGGTGCGAGCCGGTGGAATGATTGTATTTCACGATATTGTCCAACACCCAGCTGACGTTAAGTGCGGCGTAAGCTATTTCTGGAATGAGATAAAGATTCGCTACCGACATGAGGAAATCACGGAAAATCCAACCCAAGGGTGGGCCGGAATCGGGGTACTTTTTACATAGCCCACAGGCAACTACCTCACCAGTCGCTTCCGACCTTGGGACTGAACGCAACCCTTTGCAGTGACTACCGGCCTGCCCGGAGGGGGGCCATATCGGCCGAGGAGATAATCACGAATCGCCAGCAGGCGCGCACTTGCCGAAAATGGGTAACCCTTGTCGGGCGGAAACGCAAGCATGCGGAGCGTATTTAGAAGCATGAATAACAGGCGGAGAGCGGCCCATCCCATGCCACCATACGTTTTGATCAATAGCAAGGAGTTGCGGGCAAAGAGATAGCTTCGCGTGCTGCTGGTCGTCCACGTCCCGGTATTTTCCACGACAGCTCCCCATACAACGCAGACCAACCAGTTCTTTTCTCGCGCCCGGAGACCGATGTCATGCTCGTCTCCATAGGCAAAATACCGCTCGTCGAACAGCCCTATTTCAAGGAGGCATTTTCTTCGAAAAACGATGACCGTCCCATGAAGCATTTCGATTGGTTCACTCCTACCACGAGGCCGTGCTGCCACAGGTGCACTTCGGCAATATCGCAGTTTGGAAAAGTGTGGAATTGCGGATATTCCATATTCAGGGCAAGCAATTCCAATCCGATGGTCTTCCATCATTGCGCGCAGAACTAGTTCGATGCACCCTTCCGAGGGAAGGGCATCGTGTGCGGAAACGAAACAGAAGTCACTTCCCTGTGTCGCTAGCCATTCTTGCAACACTACATTGAACGCTCCACCCCATCCTTTGTTCTCGCCGAGTATCATGAGCTGGACATCCGGAGGAAGGCGCCCAGCAAGTGCTCGCAGTGCCTCCGGTTCCGAATGGTTGTCAATCACTTGAATTCTTAGAGGAACACCTTGTGCTCGAAATGCGTTTACGGTGCGAAGGCACTCCTCCGGCCGGTTCCAATGCAGTATGAACAGCGGGACATCAGAAGAAACCAGGCGAGGCAACTCATTTGCAGCGGAAGTATTCATTCAATATGTGTGAGGGCTTCAAAAGCCGGATTAGTGGATACGGACCACAAAGAATATCAAAGTTTACCAAAATGTGTTTCCGTCCTTGATGTCCCCCCAATGGCAGGGGGCCAAGGATTCGGTTCGAGATTGCATCGCAGGAAAGCATTTCTGACTCGCCACGAAGTTCATCCCGGAACCGATCGCATCACATGGAAATGCAAGTCCCCACATCTATCCACAGGTCGCTGGGACAGTATCTCACTGATTTGCTGCGCGTGAGCAACCAGAGTACAAGGCATCGACACCCAGTTGTCAGAGGCGCGCGTCAGTGCCAGCTCGGACCGCTGAGGTCTGCTCCCAGTGCCTATCGCCATTTTATCCGACATGAGAATAACACCAATGCGTCAGGGAACAACTGAGACGAAACCGGCTGCAACTTTTGGTTGGAGGTGACCATTAGCGATGCCCCTTTTGGAATACACCTGACTCGGTAATAATGATGAGATTTGGCGGAAGGCCAGACTATGAGAATTGCATCTGCCCTATCTTCACGCCACTTGCGAAAAGGCCGGCTACTTACCATCGGTACGATCGTCGTGGGCGCCTTGGGCGCTTACGAAGCCGCCGATTACGTGATCAGGGAAGATTTTACGGGTATGGCCTATGCGGGCATGGCTCTCGTGGTGGGCGCCATTGTCATACGAATTCTCAACAACTGGCGCAACGGGCTCTACTTTTTCCTAAGCTGGCTTTTGTTTGAGGACTTTGCCCGTAAATTCCTCGGCAACAACATGACGATTTTTTTTGCCAAGGATCTTCTTGTTTTGATTCTGTACCTCGCTTTTCTGGCCGCCTTCCGCAGGAAGGAAATCCAGGGCTTTCGTCCCCCGTTCCTTATACCCTTGCTGATTTTCATCTGGTTCGGCGTAATACAGATGTTCAATCCCGCCTCCACCAGCATCTGGTACGGTCTTATGGGTTTCAAAATGTTCTTTTATTACGTCCCATTGGTTTTCTTGGGCCACGCCCTTATCAATTCTGAGGCTCAATTACGCCGATTTTTTAACGTCAACATGGTTCTTGCTCTCATAATTATTTCACTCGGCATTGCCCAGTCCATTCTTGGTCCGTCCTTTCTGAACCCGAAAGTCCCCGCCGAGGAGCTTCGTGAGCTAAGCACTCTCTATCGAGAGTCTCCCGAGGGCCGCTTGGCTTACCGGCCCACTTCCATTTTTGTGAGCACCGGCCGCTACGGGAGTTTCACGTTTGTGGAATTGCTGTTGGTCCTTGGATTCAGCGGGTACCTCCTCCTTCGCCGCAAGCAAGGGAGAATACTGACCTTCTTCACGATCGCAGTGACCGCAACCGGACAGTTCCTAACTACCTCCAGGGGCGCGTTTATGTGGGGGATGATCAACATATTGGCAACTAGCGTCGCCTTCATTTGGGGCGCTCCGTGGAAGCAGGGCGAGGCGCCACGCGTTTTTCGTGGCATTCAGCGTGCATTGCTAGGGACTGCCTTGGGTATCGTTCTGCTTTTCACCGCTTTCCCGGATGCCCTTTTAACTCGACTTGCAATCTATGAAGCGACGCTCCTTCCCAGCAGTCCAACAAGCGAATTGACCTACCGCAGCTGGGATTATCCCGTACGAAACTTCCTCAACGCCTTCAGCTACGATCGCTGGCCCTACGGCTATGGAATCGGAACCTGTGGACTGGGCTCACAATACGTCACTCGCATCTTTAAAGTGAAGCCACCAGACGTTGGAGTCGAGAGTGGATTTGGAGCTCTCGTCGTCGAGATGGGGATCGGCGGCCTAGTTCTGTGGCTGGTAATGAGCCTGGCAATTACAGTCTCCGCCTGGAAGATCGTTAAGAAGTTGAAAGGGTCTCCCTTGTTTCCGCTGGGATTCGTTATATTTTGGTATGCTTTGGTTCTGCTTTTCCCTCTCACCTTTGGCGGAATCCAGACTTACGAAGATTTCCTGTTGAACGCTTATTTTTGGCTGTCACTCGGGATCCTCTTCCGTCTCCCAAGCCTTGCACTTTCAGCGCAATGTCCGACTAACGCTCCCGATACAGAACCACGGCGCCACTGGATTCGTTGACCCGCTGTTCACTTCCTTTTCGCCCTCTGTTGCCGCTGCGACGGAACCGGCAGGAAACCAGTCAGCTCCGCTCAATTCGCGCGGACCAGATTCAATTCGTCCTGGCAGGAGCTCCCTTCATTGCATTGGCCTTCTTCAGAAGTTCCCACATCGCGGCAGCGTTGTGGTCTAAGGTACATTGTCTCGCCGTGCTGACCGCGTTTCCTGCAAGCAGCTCCCTGAGCGAGCGATCGTCAACCAGCCTCCGAATCAGACCCGCGAGCTCTGCAGCATTGGTTGGGTCCCGTAACAAGAGGCCGTTCAAACCATCGTTTATGATTTCACTTGCTCCCGCATTTATGCTGGCGATGACCGGCAGGCCGCTGGCCATGGCCTCAATAACGGGCAGACCATAGGCATCTTGAAGCGATGGACCGACGTAGGCGTCCGCAGCCGCGTAAAATTTCATCACGTCCTTAGAAGGAGACAGAAAACTTATCCGATCAAGAAGTCCGAGCTTACGGATTGCTGCCTCGAAGGGCCTCGCGTCGTCTTTTCCAACTACCAGAAGCTGTATGGGCAAATTCCGGCACTTATTCAGTGCCTCGATTAAAGTCGGCAACCCCTTATTCCGCCAGTCGTTGCCGATGAGCAGGAGTACAAATGTCTCAGGATCGACGTTCAACTCAGCCCGCGCCGCTGAACGTCGCTGCAAGCGGTCCTGAGGCTCGAAACGCTTGACATCAACGCCATTGGGAATCGAGACCGCATCCTTACGGCCAAAATGCGCGCCAAGTTGTGTGACAACCATTCCAGAAACACCCGCCAAATGGACATGCTTCCGCCGGTATATGCGCCTTTCAAGCAAACGGATCAATCCGTAATAGAGGCGGCGATGGAAGAGCCGGGGCCAGCTCGTGAGGGGCGCGTGCCGGAAGAGCAGCTGCGGCTTTAACCGCTGGTAGAATTCTTGAAACACAATATGAACATGAATCACATCGGCGTCCCAGGCATTGATCCCAGGTGAAAAGACTAAGTCGGGAGAGAGTTTTCCAGATCGGACATCCCACCACCTTTGGAGAGTATTTGCAACGAACCACCACGTGTACTGAATTAAGTGCGGTCCTGGGATGGACACAACACGATGCCAACGGACACACCCTTGCCCGGTCTGCGGCGCTTGATCCAGTGGCGTGAGGAGGAGGTCCTCAACGTGCTGGGAATAGAGACGAATTTCGCAGTTGTAATTCCGTGCAAGGCGCTCGATAAGTTCTGAAACGGCGCGCTCAGTTCCGTGCCTCCTGTCAAGGAACGGCGAAATGATGGCAAGTTGCACCTCAGGGCTTCCAGCCGTCGACCACAGTTTCCGCTAAGCCGGCTCGGTAAGGCGCCCACTGTAGCAGACGGAAGAGCATACCGACGAGCAGCGACAAGCATGCATTCGTGACGAAATTGTGGTAGACAGACAAACTAGTATGGAGCATTGGGCAGGGCGAGTGATGCACCGTCACCGTGACTTCCTCTCGAAGTCTGTGTAGCCAAGGTGATTTCGAATTGGGCCACCGTCGAAAGAATGATGGTTCCGAAGCAACGATGCTCGGACGAAGGAATGAGAAATAGATCGGCAGCCTCACGGCTGATCTTTCCGTAGGAAGCCGACTCCGCGCATGATCTGTACCTCGGGCGCGCCCTTTTTTTGCGCGAAATCGTAAAATGAGTTGTTCCACAGCGCATCATCTGAAATGAGAAGACCGCCGGATAGAAGATGGGGATATGCGGTTTCGAATTCCCACATCATGTGATCGTAAGTGTGCAGACTGTCGTGGATGAAGATCCCAATCTTGCCAAGCCGTTTAAGCAAGCGGGGAAGAATGTCGCGGGCGTCACCCAAGTGAACGTGCCAGGCAGCGCGTAACCACTCAGGAACAAGCCAGCCAGGATCTTTTCCAACGGGAAGGAACGCCGTATCGGCAAGGCCGACGGAGTGCAGATTGCCGCGTTTGTTCTTCTGTAAGGCGAGGAGTATATAGGAGGAAGAAACCCCATTGGCTACGCCGGTTTCAACGATGCAGTCTGGGGCAAAAGCGCGAACGGCGGCGTACTGATTGAGGATTTTTTTGGCGAAGAGATCCGCACTCTCAATTGAAAGAGAGCGGAAATGTGCTTCTTCGTTGCGCAGATGCTCGAGAAAGGCGCGCGTGTTTATGGGCTCGTCGAGATAGGTCCGGATTTGGCGAGGCGAAGAACCAGAAAGACGAGCCAGGAATCTTTCGTCCGCAAAAGTGAGTTCCCGGACCATAGCGTTGAGCGCATAATGCGGATTCTTGACTGCGAAGCCGAAACGACGACGCACATTCTGCAGGAGCCACCTCATCTTTGCCTCTCTGGACGTACCGCAGATTTCTTAGGTATCTCCTGAGATGAAACTTGCTCTGGAGCCGCGCGCTCGCGTAACGCCGATTCGAATGGCATCTAGAGTAGCGGCGATATTGCGTTCAGGCGACCACGTCTGGATATGTGCCCGTGCGGCGTCTGCGATAGATTGCAGGCGCGTGCGATCGTTCAGGGCGTCCTTTAAAATAGGCGCAAGAGCGTCGACCTCGCCGCAAGGAAAGATGAGTTGTGGTGCAACGGGAGCGACAAGATCGCGCGCAGCGCCGACACGGTCGCTCGCTACGACAGGGCACCCACAACACATGGCCTCATTAACCACGACGGCGAAGGGTTCGTACTCTGAGGGTAGAACCATGAGATTAGCAGAAGTGTAGACAGCGGGAAGCTGGGATTGGTTGACGAACCCAAGAAAGCGGACGCGCGAAGCCACGCCGAGAGCTGTGGCTTCGGATTCAAGTTGTTGTCGAAGCGGACCTTCGCCGGCGAAAAGAAGGAGAGCGTTCCGAACATCTGCTTTTGCGAAGGCGCGAAGCAGATCAACGGGCCGCTTCCAAGGCTGGAGCTTGGCGCAGAAGAGAACCACAGCATCGCTCGGTGAGGCACCCCACAGGGCGCGCGTGGCAGTCCGATCAACTCGTGAGGATTGTTGGATCCACCAGTCGTTGTCAACGGAATAAGGAGTAAGTGTGACCCGGTCGGAAGGAAGACCAAGCGAGAGCATGAGGTCAACCGACCCGGAAGAAGGGACAATGACTTGATCGGCCAGAGTAAACAGGTAAGGCCAGACAATTTTCTTGAGGATGATTTTCCAGCGGCGGCCATCCCGAGGCACAAGGGTGGTTGCATCAGTGCCAAAGAGGAAAGCAGTCTTCGACAATTTTGCAGCAAGAAGAGCGATCCAGAAAGTTGCGCAACGGTACCCAGTGAAGCATAGGACAGCGTCGAAATGTCCGTCGCGAATGAGTTTCCATAGGCCGGGATTGGAGAGGCCGAAGAATGATTCACCGCCCGAGCCGCGGTTGTGGACATGGGACCACGAGTAGCCGCTGAGGAGAGGAACGTCCCACTCGATGTTGGCGCCGAATTCTGGGTCATGGGCTGCTTCGGCGCCCCGAAGGCTGCAATAAGCAACGTGTAGATCGAGGGCGGAATGGAAGGCCATACGACGGAAGATGGGGGCCATGTATTGAACAGGATTGGTCGCGATGGCAAGCACTCGGTAGCGGCGTTCAGGCATGGAGTAACCCACCGACTGAGGTTGCTGCGGTGATACACGAATCCATCGAGCTCAAAGAGATGCCCCGGAATGGAGTATAACCTGATTCGCAGTAGCCATCGCTCCATCGCCCGCAGGCCGGCACGCCACATCCTCTCAAGTGCTTGCGGTGGCTTTTCCCGAATCGGAACCGGCCATCGCTTGCTCTCTAGAGCTGAAAAAAGAGGCCGATGACAGGCCGGTTTACGCGCTGGTCTTCAGAAAATGCTGGCCAGGAGGGACCATGGTCATTTCGGATTGGCGACCAAGTGCGCCGGATAGCTCGGCCAGTTTCCTATATACTCCACTGCGTATCGTTTTCGCTCAAACCAGCCTGAAACGAACGATGCGTTCGGCGCATCATGAACTTCACAGATGACATTTGGACGACATCGGTCGAACAGCTGCTCAGCCCCCGAAAATACTTCCGATTCGGAACCCTCAACATCCACCTTAATTAGTGTGGGCAGAACGTTCACTTTTGCAAATTCATCGAGGCTGACGCACGCCACGGCTCTTGTTGTTTCTTCGGCTTCTGGTGATCTAATTACATGACCACTTCCATGGCCTGTTTCTTGTGAGGCCTCACTCAATTGAGCATGTCCGCTTACCGCCAGAACTGCAGCATTTAGAATGTCGATTTTCAAATCACAAGAGTTTAGTCTGGCATGGTATTTTAGGGCTTCAGCATTTTTGCTGTCCGGTTCAAACGCAAAAACGCGTGCACCCAAATGTGCCGCCAGGAGACTATAGAATCCAAATCCGGCACCCACGTCGTAGAAAACAGAACCGGGCCTCAGCTTCTCTACGAGAAGATGCTGCACTGCAACTTCGTAACGACCCTCCCAGAGTTGAGTTTCCCAGCGCGGATTCAACTCAAAGACAAGCCCTTTAGCGGGTCCACCTCGAACACGGAGTCTCCGCTTGCTATTTGAAGGTAGGAGCATGCGGCTGACAGCTTGCATCGGCCTGTTGGCGAACGGAATCCCGGAGAGTTTTCGAAGCAGGTTGGAGTTGCGCAGCAACAGCCAGAGATTCTCTCTCATAGTCCGGTTATCTCCCAGAATCGCTGCCACCAGTGTTCTGAACCCATAATTTGTTCAAGTTCAGGGTGGACACGTTCGACCACAGCCTGCCGATAACCCTGCGGGTCCTGAAGAACCTCGCGGACTGCAGAGATGAAATCGCTGACCGCATCTGGGTTCGAAATCAACAGCCGATTGAGCGGAGCTTCTCGCAAGAAGAGTTTACTGGCCCCTCCGGGAGATGCAATGACGGGCCTCCCGCATGCCAGAGCTTCCGCGACAACGTATCCGAAGGGCTCGTAGCGCGAAGGGCAAATAGTAAAGTCCGCCGCGCCGTAAAGCAGCGGCAACTGATCCTTGGGTGCGTCACGAAACAGATGTCGTCCCGGAACTTCTAAATCTCTAGGGGGCTGGCCGCGCAGGGCGAAGACCCAGTGGACTTGCGGCAACGCTTTGGCGACTTGGGTGACAACCGAAAATCCTTTTTGGGGATGGGTACTACCCACGAAGAGGCCTAGCGGGCCATCCGCTGGTAAACCCAGTTTCCGACGACACTCCGCTCGGTCGCGCGGAAAGAAATGCGCAATATCCAATTGAAGCCAGACCGTGGTGCCGTTAAGTCTGAAATAGCGAGCAACTTCGTCACGGGTCTGGTCGGAGTTGCATAGTACGAGCTTGCCGCGGCCGCTAAAACGCTCGAGCACCATGGAAGACCACCATTTCAAGTATAAGTAGCCTGCATGGGTAATGAAATCGCGAATCGCTTCTGCCTGACCTCGGTACGTTCCATGGTAGAAATGAATTTGTTTGAGAGCTGGCGACAGAGACCTCAAGGGATAGTAGCCGACATCGCTATTGGAAATCACTGCCGTCACGTCCTCCCCTAGGCGTCGCTGCGCCCGTCGACCAACGAAATATCCCACAAGATTGGCAGCAATTTTGCTTTTGAAGCGGCCTGCGGTTGAATTGAGCCAGGGTGGGAGCGAGTTCTCCCGGTGAAAAACTTCAACGGAATAACCTTTTGACTCCAGTCCGGTTGTGAGTTCACGAACGAAGTGCTCCTGACCACCGGATCGGTCGGGCGAATCAGTTGTAAGGATGAAAACCCGACGATTCATTCTTCGCGCTGGACGACGACCATGGAGTGAACCTCTTCTACAATCCGCCAGCCCGCAAATCGGGCGTCTCGAAATAGGCTATTCACGACCTCGACCGGCCCGTCGGCTGGCGTCGGCCAACCGCCCAGGAACACGCGCGCATCGTGGAAAATGGCTGTGCCACCAGGGATAACAAAGCGTTGCCATTTTTCCCAGTCCTGCCGAACAGCTTGCTCCGAGTGGTCGCCATCAAAGAAAACCAAATCAATCGGCGTGGTCCAGTTTTGCGCTGCTTTCGAGCTGAACTCCTTGATCCACACCAGTACCGTTCTGGCATCTCGCCACCGCGGATACTGCAGCATGTCTTGTTGCATTGATCCAGTGAATGCGACTTAGATGAAAAGGGTCGATAAGATAGAGAATGGCATCTGAAGACATCGTTTCGCGTAGCGCAAGTGCCGATGCGCCTTCAGCAACACCGATCTCTACCAATCTTCGCCGTCCGCGAGCCCACCGCTTGAGAGCCTCGTGCTCCGCACTGGTGTGTTGGGCGAAAATCGGACGCAGTCCCAACCAGGCGAAAACAGGGTGACGTGTCCGGCGATAGATCCACGGCACCCTGCATGGTTCAGGGCTTTCCATAAAAGGCCGATAAAATAATCTCCGCAGCAGGTCGGTCACCTCAATTGCTCGCTGTGTCGGGCCGGCCAAGAATCCATCCAGAATACCCCAGCCTCGTCAGCAACTCTTTCAGATGCCTCAGCGTTCCTGTAACCTCAATGAACAATGCCGGACGAGACTGGCAGAGCGTGGAATGGAACAGCGCCTTTCAATGCTTCGACCTCTCCGCCCTCTATGTCCATCTTAATCCCATGAACGTGCTCCAAATTCGATTGTGAACAAGGTCGCTCTGACATGATGGGCACCGGGGCTTATCCAATTTGCCATCGCCAATTTGGAATCCGAGAATTGTGACACAATTTGGCGTATTTGGCGGGTTCTTCGGGTTGCACTTCCATCTCAATCTCGCGCTGGGTGGCCCGTCGACATTGGTCCGCCGGCGATCCCCGAAAGCAGTTAGAGTAAAATCAATTCGTGCACGATCGTGACCAATATCGAGAAGGGTCTTTGCACAAGCCGGATTTTGCGGACAACCCAGGCTCACATTCAACCGGGCACATCCTTAGCGAGATTTGGATGACCCTAGTCGTATTTCTTTTTTTCATAATCAGAGTTTTGGGATCCGAGACTGCAAGAAGACTATTCGAGTACCTGAAGGCTCACCACTAATGCTGATTCTGGCCTGCCAAGCACTGCTAGCGCTTGTTCTGGTCACGGCTGTTTCCTTGGCCGCAGGAGCGTGGCTTTTCGAAGCATTTCCCCTGACTCTCAGGCGCGTAGAACGCGTAGGATTTTGTCTCCTATGTGGCCTTGGCATTCTTTCTTTGAGTCTGTTTTTGGTGGGTCAACTAATTTTTACGCAGGCCTCAATCATTGCCATCTTTGTCTGCTGGTTCCTGCTCGGTCTGAAGCCTATATTCCGATTGGTTCAGAATGTGTTGCCATTGTTCAGGGAAGACCCGATACCGAGAATTCCCGGACTTATCGTTTTGGTAGTTTTAAGCCTAGTTGCGTCTGCTGGGCTGGCGGAAGTGACTGGTGATCGGGGCTCAGACACGGTTGCCTATCACCTGCTGGGCCCGAAAGTTTGGCTGCGAACTGGGCAAATCCGGCCGGTCCTCGACAGCTGCCTTACTGCATTTCCACAGACGGCGGAGACTCTTTTCGCAGCCTTAGCTGCTGTTGGGAACCAGAGAGCCCCGGGGCTTTCTAGTGCATTGATGATGGGGCTTCTGCTTTTTGTGACGTGGTCACTAGCAAAGAGATGTGGGCTTGACACATCGAGATCTTGGTGGGCTGCCACAATTGTAGTCACGATGCCTGCGGTTATCGCCGGAGCACAGGTTGGGTTTGTTGACGTTTTCTATGCTTTGTATGTCCTTGCTGCCCTCCGAGTCGGACTTGACGCCGAGCGCCCGATGCAATGGGCGGTGTTTGGATTACTCAGTGGACTAGCCATGGGGACAAAATATACGGGTTTGACCGCTTTCCCCTTGCTGATTTTTTGTGCGGCGTTAACTGAAATAACTAATGATAGAAAGATTTCGATCGAACTAGTAAAGAACATGGGGATCGTCGTACTTGTGGCGTGCGCTTTCGCCGCGCCTTATTACATCCGGAATTGGCTTATCCTTGGATGTCCGATATATCCACCCCCTCCCGGCTACACTCACTTTTGCTCTCCCAAATACCTGCCCGCCAACGCTATTGCTGAATTTCACAAATATATAACCAAAAGAGGTACCGGCCTGGGGCGGGGATTGCTTCCATTTCTTTTGCTACCATTCAATCTCACATACCATACTGCAAATTTTCACGGTGCAGGAGGAATTGGAATTTGTCCTCTAGCGTTAGGATCCATAGGTGCGCTTGCTTCACGTCGGAACCGTGTTGCAAAGGTCATGGCTATTTTCGGATTGTTGCTTGTCCTCGTTTGGTACATTACGCAGCAAGAATCCCGTTTTCTCATTCATTTCTATGTACTCACCGCAGTGTTTAGCGTAATCGGGTGGGAAGATTTGAGGTCGGGGCATCGAATGATCTCACGGTATCTCGCGGCGACTATTGTATGCGTGTCCGTCAGCTACGGCCTGTTCATGATTGTCAAGGGCCGCAAGGATGAAGTTCGAGCCGTCCTATCCAGCAGATACGCCGCAGAGAGAAGGAGAAAAGAAATTCCATATATTGAGAGCTTTGAATTTCTAAATCATGAGACCTCAGTTCGCAAGGTATTGATACTCGATTACAGTGTCCCGCCCTATTACCTCGACAAGGCATATCTCATGCCTGTTGGGCGATGGGGAGAACGGACATTGCCAGGGTCTTTAGATGAAATGGAGGCACTGGCGCACGCCCGGGAACTAGGTATCTCGCACGTACTAGATGTGGACTCAGAAGTTTCTCATTTTCGAGTGGACTCGTCCGTCTCCGGGCTAACTCTTATCTTTCAGGTCCGAAACCAACGCGTATATCAGGTGGAGTGAAAAACTCGAATCCAAACATGGGTTGTCAGCATAGTAATTTTGAAGGGCCGAAGCGCTAAATGAACAAGGAAACAAAGGCGTCGGGACCAGGCCAGGAGCGCTCGCACCCTCGCACCAAGACGTAAGCAGCAAGCAGCCTGGTCGGTTTGTTAAAAACCATGCCCGCTGTCGCTACTTGAGGGGGGCAGGGCAGGAAGCCAAACGCTCAAACGCTTGTTCGTCATTGGTGCGCCTCCGAGCAACGTCAGTCCGCCTTCCCGTGAAACAAACTTTCGGCAGGCCAAACTTGCGTCGGTGCTGCCCTACTATCAACACAGCTCGAACGCCCGCTGGATGGCGCTGCGTATTTTTCTCCACCTCAGTAGGGAAGCCGCGGGCAATGCAAGGTGCTTCCAATGTGGAATCAGCCCGAGACGTAGCAGTTTCGGAGGGAGCAGCGCAGCCTTAAGTGCAGTTTTGAAAGGCTGCTCGCTGAGCGCCATTGCCGCCTGCACATCCTCCTGGAGTGCCAAAGCCTCCAACAGGCTTCTCTCATATCTTCCGTCCACTCCTGGGAGCTGGGGAACCCATCTGAATAGTCGCCGCTGAAATTCAAGACTCCTTGGATCGCGGACGAAGTGGTTGTGCTCATGGTGCCGATAGGCAGAAAGTCTCGCGGGCAGATAGATAAGGCCGCTCCTAGCGGCACCCAATAAGAGCGCGCCGTCGACGGCGAGTCCAAGAGCTTCTGGGAGCGGGAGGAAGTCGGCGACCGTTTGCCTCCGAACGCAGAGTGTGTTAACGACACCAAGTGTCCCTTGGACGGCGTAAGGAGGGCGATAAACAAAACACATCAGCAGGGCATCCCGTAAAGACAAATGACGTGGTGGAGCTTGCCCGTTGTTTCCCGGTTTGCTGCCATACAGGAAATTGCCCTTTCCATCGACATAAAACGCGTCATGCGTCAAACCGCCGGCATCACTTTGCGATAAGACGTTGATAGTCTGTTTAAGCTTCTCGGGAAGCCAGTAGTCGTCGGCATCCAAATGACAAATCAGATCGCCTTGCGAGGCTGCGAATCCTCGGTTAAATGCAGCAGCTTTACCATTGTGCTCCTGACGAATGTATCTAACCCTCGGGAAACGGGCGACGACATTCGGCGTTTCATCCGTCGAACCGTCGTCAACCACAATGATTTCGTCCGCTGGCCAGGTTTGCGACATCACGCTTTCCAAGCAGCTTGGGAGAAAGCGAGCATAGTTATAGGCGCAGATAATGACCGACGCTCTTATGCTCATACCGACGAATAGACCTTTTCTGTTTCCGCCGCCACCCAATCCCAGTCCATCTCACCAAATTTTCGAGCTGCTTCCCTCCCCAGTGCGGAGCGCAAATCATCGGATTCGATGAGAAAGGACATCATCTGGCTCATAGAATGGACCAGACCGGTGCCGCGCCTCCGAGGCAGAATCAACGCATTTACTCGATCAGTGCAGTAGTTAGCGTTACCCGTATTTTGGCCCACGACCACGGGAAGACCGTTTGCCAGTGCCTCGTGAACCGCCAGTGAATAAGCCTCATAATGACTCGGATGAATCAGCACGTCCACCGAACGATACAGTTGATTCATTTTCTGCGGCCCTAACTCGAGACCAATTATTCCCTCAGTTGGGTTCACGTCTTGGTTTGGAGCTAGAACAAGATAACTGTCGGGAAAGTGAGCTTTTGTTTGCTGAAACGCCGCGAGAGCGGCAGGGAGATTCTTAACCGGATCAGCTCGGCCTACAAACAGAAACAAGAATCCGGACTCCGGAAGGTCCAACGTGCGCCGCAAGAATTCCTTCGGCGCATGGTCCGTATCACGAGAGTAGCCTCCCGGAATCACAAAGATTTTGCTCTTTCGAATTTGATAATATCTTGTGATCTCCGAGCGAACTTTTGGACTGTTCGCAATCACAGCGTCAGCCGCCAATCCCCCCAAAGCCTCTCTAATGATATAACGCGGGACATGTAAGCCATTCCAACCAACAAGGTTTTGAAACCACCGCAGCGCGACTTGTATGCCGAGGATAGTTCCATAATACGTGTGCACGATCCTCGGCCGTTTCGCCTCTGACCGAATTTTCCTATTCCTAAAACCCGCGCACCCGTGCGAGTGAACGATATCGAAATCACGAACCTTCGCGAGGTCCCATGCGTGTACGGGAAGATTAGTGAAGAGTTGCCCCTGTGAAGCAGCCCAGGGCGGCTGCATTAGGTGCACAGCAAAACCGCGTCTCGTCTGTGCCTCGGCGAGGCTACAGATCCAATTCTGTAGGCCTCCAAGACCTGCAATGTCTCCAAGATGGACAACCTTCAAAACCTTCTCCCTGAAACACTTCGCTGATGTTTAATACTCGTAGGCGTGTCTCCCTCGCTAGAGTGTATATTCGAAATAAACCCAGGATATTCCTCTATCTGGTATGCAAGCGATCGGTGCGGCTCTGCTGACCGCAATTGGAGTTCAAAACTGTACCTACCAAAGTAAGTTATTGACATGGCCTTTAGCGCCAATTCTGGAACAACCCGCGTGAATACTCGGATTCTAGTCGCCAAAGGGGCCCGCTACGAAGAACCCAAGTTCCCAAAACCATCCGGCTCTGGAATTGGCACAAAGCCCTATTGCACTCTCCCCTCGTCTGGAAGAGCCAATATCCACCCGAATCCTTCGCCATGGTGGGGGTCGTTTCTTTGAAGGAGCACCTTGTAGCTCTGTCGCTGAAGCCAGTTAAACACTTGAGAAAGGGTCCGATGACACTCCACGAACAAACGTGGTCGAAACTCGCGAAGCATGTTCTGACCCCCTTCTAAGACCTCCAGCTCTGCTCCTTCGACGTCGATTTTCACCTGGTCAACTCGACGGAGGGCTAACTCCTCAACTAAATCATCTAGCGGCAACCCGATCAGATCCCCATTTTCCTTAGAGCTCTTCGACACTCGTGAGAGATCTAATGTAGTACTGCGCAACAATTGGAGAGATTCGCGGCAGGACCAGCAGGCAGCTCGAATAGCTCGGACGTTGTGAATCTCGTTGAGCTCGAGGTTCCGGCTGAGTAGTTCCAAGTTTCTGGGTTCGGGCTCAACGGCTACCACAAGCCCCGCCTTACCGACATGCCGAGAGAATTGGATTGCATAGCGACCCTGATGTGCTCCGACGTCAATGACAGTCATCCCTCCTGAGAGAGCCTCCATGAGCCATTCCTCGGGTTCCTCCCGTGACCTTGTCATTGCTCCGTCAGTGCCGTAGTCTTCGAGGACGTACCAAGCGCTAGATGCGGGACTCCATTTGACCAATCCTCTCAAACGGAAGGGGGAATCCAGCCAGCCGCTTGATGCCCCTAACCGGAGAATTCCAAACCTGCGTAGTGCCAGTCGGGTTGCGAATACGCTTCTGTTAGTTAACACCTTCGCAGAGTCGACGAGAGAACTCGCACGACAATCGGCTATAATGCGCAGCCAATATGCGATCGAGCTAATTGGGGGCAACAGGCGGCTCACTTCCGCAATTCCTTTAGAGGTCGGACCTCCATGTCACAGGGTAAGTTGAGAATCGGCATAAATTCATCGGCCGTCGTTAGTAAAGGCTTGGTACCAACGAAGAGTTCCGGGAGAGCCCACCACGGATCCGTCCACTTACGTCCGTCATAAATTCCAATCTTCCAGCGATAGGCACCAGGTTTGATCGGAAGCGTTGGTAGATGATGCATAAACTCAAAGGTTCCGGGCTCCAGTGCAGAAAATTCACAATTCCCATGCCAGATTATCCGTCCACCGTCATCCAAAAGCAGGATTGCATAGTTTCCCCTCCGAATTGTTTCTGGCAGGTGGATAACTACCCGGAAGGAAACCGGACCAAAATGCTGGAGAACGTTCGGTGGGGCACCATTGCCGACAAGGAGCTCCCACTTCAGAAACTGTATGTCACGACCGAAAGCTTTGTTTTGCACATCGCCTATATCGATTCCCTCCGTGAAAGATCCCTCGTAAGCGGAGACAACGTCGAGGGTCGGCCCGTCTTTCTTTATGACTCCGCGGTCCACCCAGATCACTCGTGCACACAGGCGCCGGATCTGGCTCATCTGGTGGCTTATGAAGACGATTGTGCGGCCACCCTTGGACACTTCGGACATTTTTCCAAGGCACTTCTTTTGGAACTCCAGATCGCCAACGGCTAATACTTCATCGACGAGGAGGATTTCCGGCTCAAGATGAGCGGCGACGGCAAAGGCCAGGCGGACGTGCATGCCGGAGGAATAGTACTTGACAGGCGTGTCGATGAATTTTTCAAGCTCGGCGAAGGCGACGATTTCGTCGAATTTGCAGGTGATCTCACGCTTGCTCATTCCCAAGATGGCGCCGGAAAGGAAGGTGTTTTCGCGACCGGTCAGTTCGGGATGAAAGCCAGTGCCGACTTCAAGAAGGGATCCAACGCGGCCGCGGATTTCCGCCCATCCACTCGTCGGGCGCGTAATCCGTGAGAGGATTTTCAGTAGGGTGGTCTTGCCGGCGCCGTTGCGCCCGATGACGCCAAGGACTTCGCCCTCGCGGACGTCGAGCGAGACTTCTTTAAGAGCCCAAAACATTTTAGGTTGTGAGCGCCGAAGAAAGCTCATGGGTGATCGAAGCGCACGTGTGAGGACGTCACGGAGAGCATGGTAGCGCTCATGCTCGCCGATCCGGTAACGCTTGGAGAGTTTTTCGGCTTGGATGACCGTGGTCATGACACACGAGCGACCTGTTTGAGGGGCTGTAGCGGACAAAAGACAGCCCAATTCCTAGAAAACTTGTCGAGGGCAATACGATGGTCGAGCCAGCCGGTGCACTCGCCGGGGAGTGAAGAAAGACTTCCAAGCCTAGAGACCGAGGGTAGCGCTCTCTTGCGGCTACGAATGAACATTGTATTGCTAGACGCGGTCGGCAATGGTGCTCTCCATGCGATTGAAGAAGAACAGCCCGCCGAGGAGAACGAGCGCGACGGCGAAGGCGGAAGCGAGAAGAAGCAAGTCTGGAGGGTGGCCGTGGCCCGTGATGGCCCAGCGGAAGCCGTCAATGACGCCGGCCATAGGGTTAAGGCCGTAAAGCCAGCGCCAACGCGCGGGCACGAGCGACGAAGGGTACGCAACGGGAGACGCGAACATCCAGAACTGGACGAGAAACGTCATGACATAGCGGACGTCGCGATAAAGGGCATTGAGCGCGGAGAGCCAAAGGCCAACGCCAAGAGCCGTGAAGAGCGCGAGGAGAAGAAGAACCGGCAGCCACAACGATGTGAGTGTGGGGAGAATACCGTAAGCAAAACAGAAAATGGATAGTACGGCGAAGCCGATGGCAAAGTCCACGAGCCCGGAAAGGGCGGTCGAGATGGGGAGAATAAGCCGCGGAAAATAGACCTTGGTGATAAGCCGTTGGTTTTCGACGACCACGTTGGTGGTGGACGACAGAGAGTAGGAAAAGTAAGTCCAGGGCACCAGCGCGGCGAAGTAGAAGACGGGATAGGGGAGGCCGTCAGAAGGAAGCTTGGCAAGGCGGCCGAAAAATAGAGTGAAAACCAACATGTTGAGTACCGGTTGCAAAACGACCCATAGGACGCCGATGGCGGTCTGTTTGTAGCGGATCTTAACGTCGCGCCAGACGAAGAAGTAGAGGAGCTCCCGGTAGGCCCAAACTTCGCGGAGGCGAAGCTCGAAGAGACCGCGAGGAGGCTCAATGCGGATCGTTGCGGAGGTGCCGGAGGGGAGCGGAAGAGCAGTAGGTTGCGGTGATGCGGTAAGAGAAGCCATGGGCAATTCGATCAACTCCCGAAGAGACCAATGAGTATCGGATAAGGATAACAGAGAAGAGGAAGTGGGGAGAAAACTAGCGAGAAGAAGAATCAGGGAGGGGGCGGGTTCTTCTCGAGTTGCTTTATGTCGCGTCGTTCGATTTGCTGCATGAGGTCCTTACGCTTGAAGAAGTAACGACGAAAATCGGCGGAAAGCTGGCGCGGCACTACGAAAACCTGATTGTGTGCGACTTCCGAAAACGAAACCGGACCGCGCGGGGGAATCAGGTGCGCGCCCCATTGGAAGATCAGCCCGGCGTTCCACAGAACAAAGAGAAGCAAGAGCGCCACGGATGAAACAAATGCCCAGCGCACCGAGCGGAAGAGTCCCGTGAAGCGCTGAAGGAAGAGCGCCAGGCCGAAGACGAGGATCGGCGTAAGCGAGATAAAGAAGCGATTCCCGAAGGAAGCCATCCCGTGCCAGTAGGGATAGCTCGAGATCAGGTAATAAAACGCGGCGGCGCCCAAGCTCAGATAGGCCGTGACGCGCTTAGCGGAACGCGGCGCGAGAGAAAGGCCAGCGAAGGAAAGAACGAGAATCGGGGTCCAACTTAGGAGTCCATGTTCGGAGGAAAGGAGCACGGAGCGCCAGTGGGGCGCGGTCCAATCCCAGGGCAACGCGGTGTAGGAACCGAAGCGGAAAAAGCCACCGAAAACGATCGCGCGGGTGATCAAGGTGGGTACAAACGCGAGCACTGTTGTGGCGAGGAACAAAAGGTTTGCCGCGAAAAGGCGACGCACTGCGTGAAAATCTTTCGCTCGGGCCACGCTCCAATAGTCATATAAGAATTCGATGAGGACCAGAGTCAGAAGAACTCCGTTCGGGAAATAGACATCCATCATCAGGCCCGCCAGGAAACCTAGAAGGGTCCATTCCCAGAGCGTGCGCCATCCCCACGTGTGGTCCCAATACCAGAGAAAAAGGGCGACGGCGAAGGCGGATTGCGCGTGGGACCACGCTGGATTGAAATACATGTACACGGGGAGCGAACTCGCGCCCCAAATTCCAAGTGTGGCGAGAAAGGCCCAGTGCGGCGCGACATATTTTCGAGCGAGAGAATACGAGAGAAGCAGACCCAGAAACCCGTAAAACGCAGTGCCCAGGGCCATTGCCAGAAGGTACGGAAACGAGAAGCCGTCGGCAGGAATGTGTGCGCCGCGAGCGTCCGAGAGAAGCACAAAACCGTGGGCCGCAACCAGGAAGGGTGCCCAGAGGAGCGCCGGACCGACCGTAAACAGGTTGCTGACGTATCCGGTTTCCGTGTACTGGCTCGGAAGCAGCTGGCCGCTGGGCATGGTGCGGGATTGCGAAAAATTGAGATTGGCGTGACGCCAGTCTTCTTCGAAACGCAGATTGTGCTGAATGAGCGGAGCGCGGATGTACGCGTAGTAACCGACGCCGTCGCCATGGACGATGGGATTTACCAGCGGAAGCGTGCACAGGAAAATGATCACTAGAATTCGTGTATAGCGACGAGAACGATCCACCGGGGCAGGTCGTGTATAGCGACCAGAACGATCCACCGGGGGAGGTGGGCCGGGAGATTCATGGAGGCCGGGCGATTCATTGAAGAGTGATGTACCCATGCACTCGCCTGAGTGTTCAGGCGGGACCTACTGGCGCCAACGAAGAACCGGCCGGCGTCTCCGCCATCTCGTAAACGGGTTTGCTCAGGACCGCGATAAGGGACAGCGGAGGCAGCGGCAGAAATTTATCGAGAACGCGGAAAAGAGGAGAGAGAAGGTTCAACACTTGGATCTGCCAAAACCCAAAGGTCCGCCGCCGCAAAAGACGGGCGTTCACCCACCAGGCGATGACTCCAATGCGGTTGAACTCCAGCATGGTCTCCAAATGAAATCCGGCCTTTTCCGCCAGTTCCGTCAACTGCCGACGCGAGTAACGCCGCTGATGGCCGAGAACTTCATCGAGCGAGCCGAATAGCCACGGCCCGCAAGGAACCAAAATGATGGCCCGGCCATGCTCCTCGAGCACTTCGCGGATATTATTCAGGGCCCCCAAGTCGTCCGCAAGGTGCTCGACCACGTTCAGGCAGATGACGGTGTCAAATTTCTGTTCCCTGGGGAAGGAATCGCCTTTTTCTCCGTCCGTGTAGCCCACGCGCATATAGGGCCGGTTCACCCCCAAATTCTCTAAATAAGTGAGATACAAGGGATTGATGTCGCTGGCCCAATATAGCCGTCGCGGAACTAGCTGCAGCGTGAGATTACCTGTCCCGGCGCCGATTTCCAAGACCTTTTCGCCTACGTAGGGGCGAATAGCGTCCGCCATCCATTTAATGAAGCGCGGTGCGCGGTTGAGCCGCCCGAGGATCTGGCTGCCGTAGGCATCTTCCACGTAAATGTAGTCCGAAAAACGGAAGCGCAAGATCGCGGCGATGGCGCGAACGCCGTCTTTCCAGCTGATTTTCTTGCCTTCCTGATACGTGCGCCCGGCGTAACGTATGGGAACTTCAAAGATGCGTGCCCCGCGCTTAGCGAGCTTGATGGAAAGTTCTGGCTCGATTTCGAATCCCTTGCCGACCAGTGGGATGCTCTTGAACAAAGAAGTCCGAACCATCTTGTAACAGGTTTCCATGTCGGTCAGATTAAGGTCCGAGACTATATTGCAGAGCAGAGTCAAAAAATGGTTCCCCACCTGGTGACGGAAAAACAGAACGCGGCGGTATTCGCTGGCAAGAAACCGGGAACCAAAGACCGCGTCGGCCT
>Ga0307479_10001201_pt1 | contig 23616 bp, 24 predicted proteins | sample atmos_gasesECM4C_FD_203743 | JGI IMG/M metagenome (GOLD analysis project Ga0307479, IMG submission 203743) | Hardwood forest soil microbial communities from Morgan-Monroe State Forest, Indiana, United States - atmos_gasesECM4C_515 | ecosystem: Environmental > Terrestrial > Soil > Temperate... | reverse complement strand
TGGCCTTGTGTCTTGATTTCTCAGACGGCATGGAAGCCGCCCGGCAGTGCTCTGATGAAGCGACGGCATTTCTGCAACCCTTGAGTCACGACTACGTCTGGAGAGAATTGCAGGAGCTGAAGCGCAAGCTTCGCGGCGCGGGCAATATCAATTCCACGCTTCGGGAATGGTCTCAGGGCATGGTCGGCAGCAAATCGTTTCAGCAAGTGAGCGAAGACTTCGCGGCAGTTGTCATACCCAAGGTGTGGAGGCGGGAGGGTTGCAAAGTTGCGCGCGTCGCGGCGCGGCTGTCCATCTCGCCCAAGAAGGTGCGCAGGATACTGAGGAACCAGGGGCTGCTCGTCGGCTCCGATAAAGGCTGAGGCCCGCGAATACGCCAGAAATAGGGAGAACGCGCCGCCCGTCAGAGCGGTCCGAGTGAATTGGAAATTGTGAAACGTGCAAATCCAGGTCTGCGTGGCACGGACCTACTTGCCGGCCACGGTGAGCTCGTTTTTCACGGAGAAGACGTTAGGCACGCCGCTCGCGCGGATATAGGCAATATTTTTGTCGGACTCGTTGTCGACGACGCCCACCAGAGTGACGTTGCCGTTCTTCACAATGATGTGGATGGAAGGAACGGCAGACTCTCCGTAACGAAAGAGCACGGTATCGTGATAGATGGCGCGATAGACGGCGATGCGAAGCTGGTCGTCCATCGGTGAAAGTGGAAGAACTTCGATGTTGTTGACGACCGCGGCCACGCCTTCAATGCTCTTTACAGCGGATTCGGCGTCGTCCTTCAGGACGGGGCGTACAACTTGGCCAAGCAGCGTAACTTTGTCTCCATCGATCTTGAAGGCGAGATTGTCAAAGACGGAATAGTAAGGAAGCAAAACCAGTTGGTGTCGCACTTCCTTAGCTAACCTCGCGCGGTATTTCTCCTCGCTGCGCTTTTGCGGCGAGTCCGGGGGTTGAGTAGCCCCGGCCAAGGGGGCGACGGTGAGCGGGAGCGCAAAAAGCAGAACTGCAAGAAGGGCCCGTCTTTCCTTTCTCATACTTTCCTCCTTGAAGCGCATGGTGATCCCATCTACGGGTTAGGTTCAAGCGGCAGGAGCAAATGGGTGCATGCTCTTACGGTGCAGGCAGGTGTTAGCATACACTTGCAGCTGAATTTTAATTAAAAACATTTTCTTAGACTCAAGCGTAGCCATGGAGGCTTGTCGGAGTGCTGGTGATTGCACATCGGGGGGCTTCGGGCCACGCGCCGGAAAATACGCTCGCAGCGTTCAAACGCGCCTTGGTGTTGGGGGCCACGTTCATCGAGACGGACCTGCAGCTCACGCGGGATTCGCGATTTGTGGCCATGCACGATGCGACCGTTAACCGCACGACCAACGGCCAGGGTAAAGTGCACGATCTCACGCTGACGGAACTGCGGCGGCTGGACGCGGGATCCTGGTTCGGCAGCGAGTTTGCCGGGGAGCGGATTCCCACGCTCGAAGAAGTTCTGCAGTTTTCAAAAAAGAACGACGCGGTGTTTTATTTAGAGCTAAAGCCGGGCGGCTCTTGGGGCGGGGAACATGCGCTGGTCGGCGCGCTGCGGGAATCGGGAGAGATTCCACGCGCGGTCGTGATTTCGTTCGATGCGGACATTCTGGCAAGGGTGCGACGGATCGAGCCAACGCTGATGACGGGTTTGCTGTACGACGGTCAGATCGAGGAGCCGCTGGAGCAAGCATTGGAAGTGGGTGCGCGGCAATTGGCTGTGCGTGGCGACCTGGTGACGCCGTCGCTGCTGAAGGACGCGCGGAAAAGGGATTTGCAGGTCGTTTGCTGGACGGTGAACCATCCCGCGCACATCCGCATGTTGATGGAGGCGGGCGTGGACGGCATCATGAGCGACTACCCGGATCGGCTGGTTGCCGCGCAGAAGAAGGACGAGAAGGACTGACCACGGAGACGGGGAGTCACAGAGATGCGTAAAAACAAGACGAAGTTTCTAGGAGGCGCTAGCCGGGGATCACAATTCCGTAGAGCGCGGCAAGCTGAGCAACGGAGAGTTGCTCCGCGCGGGCATCATGACGGAGGGCGAGCGAAGATAGAGCTTCACGCACGAGAGCGGGCTTAGCGAGAGACCGCAGGTTGTTCACCAGCGTTTTGCGTTTCTGAAAAAAACACAGCTTCACAAATTCGAGAAAGCGCATGTCATCGTCTAAGGAGAGGTGTGCGCGCTCGCCGGGAAGCCGGAGAGTGACGAGAGCGGAAGTGACCTCGGGAGGCGGGAGAAAAGCGCTGCGGGGAATTTCGAACACGAATTCCGGCCGCGTGTAGAGTTGCGTAGCCACGGAGAGATAACCGTAGGACTTGCTGCCTGGATTGGCGGTGAGGCGGTGCGCGACTTCGGTTTGCATGACGAAGTGCATTTCGTCGATGAGATCCGCGAACGAAAACAGCCGATGAAGAATCGGCGAGGTAATGTAGTAGGGAAGATTGCCGTAGATGTGCACGCGGCGGCCTGCGACGATGGCGGCGAGATCGGCTTCGAGGATGTCGCCGGGGACGACCGTCAGTTTGGGAAATTTCTTGGCGAGACGCTGGAGACTTGCGATGAGGCGCGGGTCAATCTCGATAGCGTAGACTGGCGCGCCGGTGGAGAGGAGCTGCTCGGTCATTTCGCCATGCCCGGCGCCGATTTCGATCCAACAGGAATTTTCGGCAGGCCTGCCGGGCGCTATGGAGTGAGGAGAAACGCGAATGGCGCGCGCGATCTGTTCGCGCCAGTGGGCGTCTGCAAGGAAATGCTGGCCGAGACGTTGGCGGGCCATGGGTGCAACAGTGTAGCAGGCGGCGGAGGAGGCTCGGCTAATGGTTGGTGACCAGCGATCGTGGCTTGACGGGTAGGGAAGCCTCCGGTAGCGTAAGCTGATTGCGAAGCAAGAAAAAAGGCGGCCGAGAGAGTGTCTTGCGAATACTGTTTGTAGCATCGGAAGGATTGCCGTTTTCGAAAACGGGCGGCCTGGCGGACGTGGTTGAGGCGCTTCCGAAGGCCCTGGTGGCGCAGGGGCACGAGGTCGCTGTAGTGTTGCCGCGCTACCGGGGAACGAAAACTGACGCCGTCGTGAAGCCGAGCGTGACCGTTGCACTCGGGACGCGGCTGCGTTTTCCGGCGATTGCCGATGGCGGGCTGCTCCACGGCGTGCATTATTACTTCGTGGATGACCCGGAGTATTTTGACCGCGACGGAATCTACGGAGAAAGCTCCGGAGATTATCCCGACAATGCGGAGCGCTACAGCGAGTTTTGCCGGGCGGCAATCGAGATTGCCAAGCATGTTTGGCCCCCGGATGTGATTCACTGCCACGATTGGCAGACGGCGCTGCTGCCCTTGCTGCTGCGGACGTCCTACGGCGATGATCCCGCGATGAAAGACCTTCCGGTGGTTTTCACGATCCACAACATGGGGTACCAGGGGTTGTTCGGGAAGGAAGTGTTGGAGCGTGCCGGGATTCCCGCGAGCGTGTTTCAACCGGGCGGCATCGAGTTTTTCGGCAAAGTGAATCTTCTCAAGGGCGGCTTGATTTTTTCGGATTATCTTACGACGGTGAGCCCGAGATACGCGCGCGAGATCCAAACGCCGGAATATGGTTTCGGATTGGAGGGGGTGGCCCGAAGCCGCAGCGAGCGGCTGGTGGGAATTCTGAATGGCGTGGATTATGCGGTGTGGAGTCCCGAAAAAGACAAATGGATCGCCATGAAGTATTCGGCCAAGGATTTAAGCGGGAAGCAAGTGTGCAAGCTGGAGCTGCTGGAAAGTTTCGGTTTACCGCAAGAGAATGTGGAGCGGCCAGTGCTCGGGATCGTGTCGCGGTTCGTGGATCAGAAAGGCTTCGATCTGATCGCGGAAAAGGCTCGCGAACTGTTACACGAGGATCTCGCGCTCGTGGCGCTTGGCACCGGCGCCCCGAAATATGAAGAATTTTTCCGTGCGCTCGCGCAAACATATCCCTCACGCGTGGGCGTGAAGATCGCCTACGACGATGTACTGGCGCACAAGGTCGAAGCCGGAGCGGACATGTTCCTGATGCCCTCTCGCTACGAACCTTGCGGCTTGAATCAGATCTACAGCCTGAAGTATGGTACCGTGCCGATCGTTCGTGCGACAGGCGGTCTTGACGATACGGTCGAAAACTTCGATGTGGAACATGGAACAGGCACGGGTTTCAAGTTCGCGGAGTATTCGGGCGCTGGGTTATTATATGCCGTGAGGCAGGCGCTTCATCATTACCCGGATGAACGCATCTGGAAGCGCATCCAATTGAATGGCATGGCCAAGGATTTTTCATGGAAGGCGCCGGCGGCCGAATATGCGAAACTATATCAAACAGCGCGGGCGCTTCGAGGCTCGGACCAATCCCTTCCCGGGTCTGCTAGAACGGCTCTCGGCTCGGGGCCGGGTTCAGGAAACCAAATGCCTGTTGCAACATCTAATTAAGCTGGCGAAGGAGAAAGTGGCGACAAGCTTCTGGCAAGTCGCTCAGGACAAAGAACATGGCTGAAAACATCCAAGCAGTAACCGATGGAAATTTTGAAGCAGAAGTTCTCACGGCGAGCAATACCAAGCCGGTGATGGTGGACTTCTGGGCTGAGTGGTGCCGCCCGTGCCACATGCTGGCGCCCACGGTGGCGGAGATCGCCCACGACTACGAGGGCAAATTGAAAGTGATGAAACTTAACGTCGACGAGGCGATGAATTCGGCGGGCCGCTACAACATCCGCGGAATCCCTACGCTGCTGGTTTTTAAGAACGGGCAGGTCGTCGAGCAGATCGTTGGCGCGGTGCCGAAAGACCAGATTACCAAGGCGCTGGAACGCCACCTCGCGTAATTGCTTTGAAGTCCCCAAGGGCGTGTCGTACAGTTTAGGCGGCACGCCCTTTGTGTTTTTGGGGCAGGCGAGAGGCTTCCTGCTCCGCGGAAGGACGAAACTTGGCGGCACCCGGCACAGCCACGACAACGACGCGCACGGTGAAGCCGGCGGATCATCCGCCGTTGCTGGCGGGCGAACGCGGCCCCATCGCCGTATCGCGGCCGGGGCTGCATGAGACGGTGTTGGAAATCTTGAGGCCTTTGCCGCGCGGCGTGGTTCTGGATTGCCCGACGGGCGAAGGCGCGCTCGCGCAGGACATGCTCCGCGAAGGATTCGAGGTGCGCTGTTGCGATCTGTACTCCGAACTTTTCCGGCTGGATGGAGTGGAGATCAAGCGCGGCGATTTATCGGGAACACTGCCGTATTCCTCGGGATCATTTGACTACATCACTTCGCTGGACGGGCTGGAGCACATCGATTCGCCGCCGCAAGCTTTCCGCGAATACAGGCGGCTGCTGAAACCCGGCGGGCACCTCATCCTCAGCGTGCCGAACATCATGAACATCGAAGAGCGCGTAAAGTGGCTGCTGTACGGATACACGTCGCATTTCAAGCCCCTGTCGGAGCAGTATAAAGCGAAGATTCACCAGGACTGCGCGGGGATGGATGAAATTGTGGTGCATGCGAATCCCATCGGATACAACGAGTTGCGCTACTACCTGGAGAAAAATGGATTCATGATTGAGGGTGTCTATCGCGACCGGAAGAAGGCCAATCAATGGTTGTATTGGCCGCTGGCGGCAGTGATCCGACTGATGGCGAAGTTGACTCCGGCGGCGCGGCGCAGGGATCGCTGGACGGAAGAACTGGCGTCCGATCCCGTACTGCTGGGCGGGAATACAATGATCATTCACTCGATTCTGCGATAGGACTTTCGACGGGGTTACTCTCTCAAAATCTTTTATGAAACCATCCGAAGCAAGCGTGACCCGCTGCCCCTGGGCCAAGAATGCTCTGAATATTCCTTACCACGATGAGGAATGGGGCGTGCCGCTGCGTGACGATCAAAAATTGTTTGAACTGCTCATCCTGGAAGGCGCGCAGGCGGGACTGAGCTGGGACACGGTCTTGCAGAAGCGCGCGAGATACCGCGAAGTGTTTGACGAGTTTGATGCGAAAAAAATCGCGCATTACGACAAAAAGAAAGTGCGCCAGCTGCTCGCCGATCCCGGAATAATCCGCAACCGGCTGAAGATTGACTCCACAATCAGCAATGCGCGCGCATTCCTGAAAGTCCAAGAAGAGTTCGGAACATTTGACGCGTACATTTGGCGATTCGTCGGAGGAAAGCCGAAACAAAACGCACGGAAATCGCACAAGCAGGTCCCCGCTCGAACCGCGGAATCGGACGCCATGAGCAAAGATTTGAAGAAGCGCGGTTTTCGCTTTGTGGGTTCGACGATCTGTTACGCCTTCATGCAAGCTACGGGCATGGTCAACGATCACGTCGTGAATTGTTTTCGGTATCAGGAGTTGAGGAAGTAGCGTCTGGCTCGACGGTAGTGACCGGAAGCTCGTTTTTAACGGTGATGGCTAGTTCCTCAAAAGGGGTGGGCCACCTGCCAATGTGTTAATCCCAATTGTTAAGGATTCGGCGGGACAACGGAGTTCTTGACTTTCCACCTATTTCGGTAAATTCTTGTTGCTCCCCGCGGATACCGATCTCACAGGAGGTAAAGTGCAATGAGATCGAAGCTCGGGTACCCGTTGTTCCTACTTCTTTTCTTGCTGCTCGCCTTCAGCGTTCCACTCATGCCGCAACAACCAACGGCAATCGAACCAATACCGAATCTCCGCGTTCAACCCATTCCGCTTCCTGGCGGAGACATAGCGCTACCAATAACACCCGGAGGGCCGGCTTACGGGCTCTACAACCAGTTCTTTCCCGGCCCGTCGGGCCAAACTCCCCCGTTTGATCCCAAGAATGCGGATCCCCACGGCATCACCAATTTTCGGGGTATGACGGCCATGGGGTATACCAGCGGCATGACTACGGGCAAGGAGTTCTTCGTTATAACCGACATCCGCGTGTATCAAGGAGAATACATCGGAGGGGAAATAGCGGACGCTAACAGTGCGGGCGCCACAAGATCGGCGCGTGCGCGCGGCACTTTTGTCGAAATATGAATCGACCTCTGGACGTATGACCCCAGTTCGGGGTCTCTCATTCAACAAGTTCATGACTTCAGTCCGTGGACATTGCCAAACGGTCTTTTCTGGATGCTGAAAGTTCCGGACAGTGCAGTGACGATCACGGAAGACACTCTGACGATTCATTTGGTGGATGTGCCCACGGTTGACGCGATCAGCTTTCCTCCGCCTCTTCCTCCTAAACCCGAAAATGGCATTTCGCCATTCAAATTGACTCCGGCGAAGGTGTCCTTCGACATCACCTATAAGAAAACGGCTGGCACCGCGCGCCCGATTCGGCCGGCATCGCACGATCCGCTGAGTCCGCTGAATTGGGCGGGCAAAATGTGGGACGCCACCAACTCCGGTACATTTTCGGTAACGTACAACGATGAATCGTTCTCGGAGTCTGGCAGCTTCGATTCCTCAGGCAATTTCGGCGAGTTTGGGACAGAACGTAACGGCTACTTCGTCAATCACGAAGTAGAAGATGACAATGATGACGCCGAAGCGGGAGAACAACAGCTATCGCTGCCGCTTCAGCCAGCCAACATGAGCCAATCGGCAGCAACCGCCAATACAGACAAGCCGGTGAAGTTTGCACTTCTCAAAGGACGAGTCCCAGTGAAGGTCAGCCGTTAGGCTCACTTCGTTGGCCCTCGCTTAGCTCAACGCATTCTTCTCGGGAACCACGGGGCGCCTGTCGCAGCACAGGCGCCCCGTGGTAGTTGTTAATCGTGATGTGCGTTTAGCGGGGCGTTGGGCGGATGACGGGCAAACCGGAAACTGACACTATCGGCTCAGCCAGTTACTTGCGTTGAAGGCGGAGGCAGCGTACGATGCTGTTTCTGCTGTTTTCCGCGAACTCCCGCCGGAAGTTTCCCTCGAAAGAAGCGATCAAGAGGGAAGGGTGCGGCTCTGGTTGTCCGGGGCAAGCACGGAGAAGGACTGGGCATGAAATCCGTCGTGGTGGTGGGCGCGCAATGGGGCGACGAAGGCAAAGGCAAGGTAGTGGACTACCTTGCGGGCTCGTTTGATTACATTGTGCGGGTCGCGGGCGGCCACAATGCAGGGCACACCGTCATCATCGGGAAAGATCGCTACGTCTTGCAGCTGATTCCCTGCGGAATCTTGCGGCCCAAGCAGCAGGCAGTAATCGGGATGGGAGTGGTGGTCGATCCTGCCGCACTGGTGACGGAGATCGAGACGCTCGCGAAAGCCGGCATCGAGGTAAAGGGCCGGTTGCACGTCAGCAACCGGGCACACCTGATTTTTCCCTATCACCGCGAACTGGAAAGGGCCGCGGAGAACGCGCGCGGCGCAAACAAAATCGGCACGACATCGCGCGGCATCGGGCCGGCGTACGAAGACAAGATGGCCCGGCGCGGCTTGCGTGTGTGTGATCTGTTGGAACCCGCGCTGTTTCGCGAGAAGGCCGAGCGCGTGGTGGCGGAGAAAAACCGCCTTGCGAAGGGCGCGTACGGCGCGGACATCGATTTTTCGCACGAGGTGGAGGAAACGCTCCGGCTCGGAGAAAAAATCCGCGGAACCATTTGCGACACCGCGGAACTGGTGAACCACGCGATGGAGGAAGGAAAGTCCGTGTTGTTCGAGGGCGCGCAGGGCACGATGCTCGACATCGATCACGGAACGTATCCCTATGTAACGTCTTCGAGTGCGACCGCCGGCGGGGCGACCACGGGCGCGGGTGTGCCGCCGACGAAAATTAAGCACGTGCTGGGAGTTTCGAAGGCCTATACCACCCGCGTGGGTAGCGGCCCCTTTCCCACGGAGATGCCCGATCTTGAGGCGAAGGAAGTCCGGGAACGCGGCAAGGAATTTGGCGCGGTGACGGGGCGTCCGCGGCGCTGCGGGTGGCTCGATCTGCAGGTATTGCGTTATGCGAAGATGATCAATGGGATCGATTCGCTGGCGGTGACGAAGTTGGACGTCTTCGATACGCAGCGGGAAATTCAGGTCTGCGTCGGGTACAAGTACAAAGGAAAACCGCTGAACGAAATGCCCGCGCTGGCGGAAGAATACGAAAAAGTGACGCCGGAGTACAAAACGCTGACCGGATGGTGCGAGAAGACTTACGGCGTGAAGGACGGCGAAAAACTGCCCAAGGCGGCGCTCGCGTATTTGCGATTTATTTCGGAATTTCTCCAGGTGGAAATCGGGATGATTTCCACAGGGCCGCAGCGCGACGCGACGATTGTGCCGCCCGGCACGCTGTTCGCGCGGTGGCTATGATTTTCGATTTTGTGGGGGCGCCCGCCGCGGCGGGCTGTGCCCCATGTCTGCAACATTGCAACGCCATCCAGAGCGTTTAGCTACACTACAATGCTCAGCTACGAGCAAGCACGCCAGAAAGTCATCGAACAGGTTGGAAAGAAGAGAGGACCGCACGCGACGTTTGTCGTCAGCGTGTGGGACGCGCTCGGCCTCGTATTGCAACAGGAGGTGAAGACCGACCGCGCGTATCCCCCATTCCATCGCTCGACGAGAGATGGGTACGCCGTGCGGGCGGCAGAAGCACGGGCCGGGGCGAAGCTGCGATGCGCCGGAGAAATCAAGGCCGGCGACGCCGTTGCTCAGCCGCTGGCGCCGGGAACATGCGTGCAGATTATGACCGGCGCGGCGGTTCCACCGGGAGCGGACGCCGTTGTGATGATCGAGCACACGAAGCTCGAAGGTCAGGAATCTGCCGGGGCAGGTTCACAGGTTTGGTTCGAACGGGACGCTCGCGGAGGACAGAACATTGTGCCACAGGGAAGCGAAGCGGCTTCGGGGCAAACGATTCTGACGCGAGGGTTGCGGCTGGGATACGCGGAACTCGCGCTGGCGGCGCAGGTCGGAGTGACACAGCTGACGTGCGCGAAGAAGCCGCGCGTCGCGATTTTATCTACGGGAGATGAAGTGGTCCCGCTCGAACAAACGCCGGGGCCATTTGCGATCCGCAACAGCAACAGCGTTTCGCTGGCGGCACAAGTGCAATTGGCGGGCGGTGAACCGGTCTTGCTTGGCAATGCGGCAGACAACATCGAAGACTTGCGCGGAAAAATCGAGCGCGGACTGAAAGAAGACGTGCTGGTGCTGTCCGGCGGCGTGTCTATGGGGAAGTATGATCTCGTCGAGACGGTATTGAAAAAGATGGGGGCGCAGTTTTATTTTGATGCCGTGGCGATCCGTCCTGGGAGGCCGGCGGTTTTTGGGCGATGCGGAGACACGTTCGTTTTCGGGCTGCCGGGAAATCCTGTTTCCACGATGGTGACCTTTGAACTGTTTGTAGCGCCGGCTGTGGATTTGTTGAGCGGGGCGGACGCGCGGCCGTTGCCCTTGGTAGGAGCAAAGTTGGGAGAGGCGTTGAACGAAAAGGCGGGACTGACGCACTTTCTGCCGGCGCGGACCGAATGGACCGGCGCAGCGCCAGTGGTGAAGGCGCTGAAATGGCAGGGTTCGGGCGATGTGGCGGCGCTGGCGAAAGCGAATTGTTTTTTGGTGGTGCCGGCCGACAGAGACCAGGTTCAAACAGGAGAGCCCGTAACCATTCTCCTGCGCAAAGATGTAGTTTGAGAATTTGAGGCCGTCCTTTTAGAAGGCGGGTTTTTTTCGCGTCCAGCAAAGAATAAATATGGCCAAGCTGTCGCACTACGGGAAGAAGGGCGAAGTGAGAATGGTGGACGTGTCGGCCAAGGCGGTGACCACGCGCACGGCTGTGGCGCAGGGATTCGTGCGCATGAAGCCGCGAGTCGTGCGGGCAGTGCGGCGGCTGCGGAATCCCAAGGGCAATCCCCTGGAAGTGGCACGAATCGCGGGGATTGCGGCGGCGAAGAGGACGGCGGAGTGGATACCTCTTTGTCATCCACTGCCGTTGACGCACATTGATGTGACTGCGCGGCTATGCCAAAATGGCGTTGAACTGTGTTCCACGGTGACAACAGCCGCCCAGACGGGTGTCGAGATGGAAGCGCTAGTCGCCGTCGCTGCAGCAGCCCTCACGGTCTACGACATGTGCAAAGCCCTCGATAAGGGGATGGAAATCACGGACATTCTTCTCGTCGAGAAGACGGGCGGGAAGAGCGGCGACTACCGGCGTAAACAGCGTGGCAACAGGCACGAACAGGCCGCTGTGCGGAGTCGGGCGCGATGACCCCGGCGAGCGGAACGACCGTCAAACTGCTCCTGGCGGAAGACAACCCCTTGGTGCGCGACCTGATCGTGAAAGGGCTGGAGCACGCGTGCGACGTAGTGGCGGCGGTGGACGGCGCGGATGCCTTGCTCAAAGTGGTCGATAATCCGCCGGATGTGATCTTGTGCGATTACAAGATGCCGGGACTCGACGGGCGGCGGCTTTTTGAGAGGCTGCGCGCGCGAGAAGCGACGCGGCACATTCCGTTTCTGTTCATGGCGAGTCGTGCAGACATCGAGGAGCGCCTCAGGCCGTTGGTGGACGGGGCGGAAGAGTTCATCACCAAGCCTTTCCTGATCAAGGACCTCGTTCGCATCACCAAAAAGGTTGTGGACCGGCTGCACCTCGAAAAATTGCAGAAGCGCGCTTCACGGCCGGGCGTGATTCAGGGAAGGCTCGAAGAGATGAGCATGATCGACCTGATGCAATCGCTGGAGATGGGCCAGAAGTCTTGCCGGCTGGCCGTGCGCAAGGGCGGCGAGCAAGGCGAACTGTATTTTGCGAGCGGGCAGTGCCGCGACGCCAAAATCGGCAAGGTGGAAGGTGACGACGCGGTATACCGAGTGGTGCTGTGGACCGAAGGGGAGTTCGAAATTGATTTCAATGCGGCGAATGCCTCAACCCGCACGACCACAACGAGGAATACCACCGGCCTGTTGATGGAAGCGATGCGTTTGATGGACGAATCCAATCGCGATGCGGTTGGAACAAAGTGAATCCCGCAAAGTAACCCACGCGATGCGCGTCGCCGTTCTCACCATCAGCGATTCCGTTTCCAAAGGCGAACGCGAGGATCTTTCAGGTCCCGCGGTCGTAGCGGCATGCCGTGGCCTCGGCTGGGAGGTCACGTCTGCGCTTCGCTCTTCCGACGATCTCGCGAACATTCGTGAACAGTTGCGCGAGCTTGCGGATTCCAAACGCGTGGATCTGATCTTGACGACCGGCGGAACGGGCATCGGGCCGCGGGATAACACGCCGGAAGCGACGCAGGCGGTGGCGGACCGCACCATTCCTGGAATTGCGGAAGAGATGCGCCGAAAAGGAATGCAACTGACGCCAACAGCCGTGCTGTCGCGCGGCGGGGCGGCTGCGCGGGGCAAGACACTGATTGTGAATTTGCCCGGTAGCCCGAAAGGGGCGACGGAATCGCTGGATGCCGTGGCGCACCTGCTGCCTCACGCAGTCCACGTACTACATGGCGCGAAACACGACTGATCTTCCTACCGCGGCACAATTGGCAAGACAATCCGGGATGGATGCTTCGTATCATGATAGATGCGCACGTGAGCGCTCCGTGTGGCAGAAGAAGTGATTTCGGACGCGCCGGTTTGCAGATTGCGCGAAAAATGCGGGAAGAAAGCGCCAGAAATCTGCACGCGAATGCGATGACCTGCGAGAAACGTGTTGCTCGTCAGCATACGGTCCAGGGTGAGCTTCGTAATGCTGTCCGGCGCGAGAAATTCAGGTTGTAACATTCCATTACGGTAGTTGGCACGAAGGACATCGAGCCCGGGACTCATCAGATTGAACGCAGTGCCGTCGGGAGCAACATCGAGGAGCCGCACCCAGAGGTCGAGATCTGGTACATCGGCGGAAAGATAGATTTCGACGCGAATCGGACCCGAGACTTCGGTGTCAGCCGCCAGCGGGTCGGTATCGAAGACCGAAACATCCTCGCGGCCTGCGAATGAGCGATAGTCGTGCGCGCCATACTTTGTGTAAGGATCGCTGACTGGACGCGCCGGATCAGAAACGAAAGTGCTGTACAGCTTCGCGGAGTTGCCCGAAGTAATTTCCAGACGGCCCGTTTGGGAGCCGGGCGTTTTTGAAGCCAAATAGAATGATTTTTCCCGGGCGCGGGCGAGTGGCCAGGCCTCTTCGTCGCGCCACACGTTCTCTCCCATAACAAACAAGCGCACGGGTTTCTCGCGGTTGATGCCGTTATCGATCCCGCGCAAGTAGTGGTCCATCCAGCGCAGGATAAGTTCGTCGTAATCGATCGCAGCCGCGGGGCCGAATTCGCGCTCGCCAGAGCGGGTTTCTTCCTGGCCGCCGTGCGTCCAGGGGCCGATGATTGTGTGTGTGCGGGGATCTTTTTCCCCCTTCCGTGCCGCGAGGAGACCATTGAAATTTGTCGTGGCACCGTCGGGCCCGTAGGCTTCGTCATACCAGCCCGAAATATTGAGAACAGCCGCGTGGACGCGATCGTATTTGTTGCGCAGCTCGGCCCAGTCCCACCAGCGATCGGTCGGAGGATGCGAAAGCCACTCGTAATAAAAGGGAGCGACCTGCTGCAGGTCCGGAAGATCCCGAAGCGGAAGAAATGCCTGCATGCGTTCGTGCTCGTTCTTCCAGGATTCGGCGGCTTCTTTGTACGCTTTCGGCCCCGGCAAATTCTTGCGGCGGCGCACATCGGGAGCGATGTTCAGCCAGATCCAATCGAGCCACGAGCCATCGAAAACGCCGCCGGAGTAAAAAAAGTTTCGCGGCGTCGAAAACGTCATTGCAGGAACCATGGCTTTCAGATGCAGCGGATTTTCGACAGCGGCGAGCCATTGGACCGCGCCAGGATAGGAAAGGCCAAAGGTGCCGACATTGCCATCGGACCACGGCTGGCGCGCCGCCCATTCGATGGTGTCGTAGCCGTCTCGGCCTTCGTCCCGATAGGGATTGAACTCGCCATCCGATGCATAGCGTCCGCGGACGTCCTGAACAACCACGGCGTAGCCGCGCGCAACGGCTTTCTCGAAGGTTTTGTATTCCTTCAGCGCGAAGTCCTTTCCGTAAGGCGTGCGATAAACGAGGACAGGGAAGCGGCCAGCAGGGCTGGGCAGCAACACGTCGGCCCGCAGGATCGTTGCATCGCGCATGGGGGCAGCAACGTCCTTCGCGAGATTCGCTGGCTGATCGGGTGCAGTTTGCCGGGATGCCCGCGCGTAGAATATTGCGACGGCCATTAGAGAAACTGTACAGGAAACGCAGCGCAGGCACCTGATTTTCAGCGATGCTTCCGCAGCCGAAAGAGGCTTCATCTGGCGGAACATTCTACTTGAATGCGCGGCGAATCGGCGGTTGACGCGGATGGCTGCGTCGTCAACAATGATTGCACTATGGCGCACAAACTATCGGACAAAAAGCTCGCGGTTTTGGGGACAGGGAAACTCGGCGGAATTCTCCTTCGCGCTTACCTCAAGCAGGGGCTGTTTACAGCGAAGCACGTGACCGCCACGGTGAAGCATGCCGAAAAGGCGGTGGCGCTCGGGAAAGAGCTGGGTGTTGCGCTCACGACGGAGAATCGCAAGGCTGCGTGCGGAGCGGACATCGTCCTGTTATGCGTCAAGCCGCAGGTCGTGGGCGAGGTGTTGAAGGAGATTGCGCCGGAGCTCAGCGAGAAGACGCTGGTCATTTCTGTGGCGGCGTCCGTGCCGACGAATTACATCGAGCAGCATCTCAGCGAAAAAGTTCCCGTCGTGCGCGTGATGCCCAACACTTGTTCGACGGTAGGCTGCGGGATGACAGGAATTTGCCGCGGAGCGCATGCCGACGCGGAGCATTTGGAAACGGCGCGCGCGATGTTTGACTCCGTAGGCCGCACCGTCGTGGTGGATGAAAAAAATATGGACGCTGTGACGGGACTTTCCGCGAGCGGGCCGGCATTTGCCTACATCATCCTGGAATCGTTGGCCGAGGCCGGCGTGAAAGTGGGCTTGCCACGCGACGTCTCGACGTTGCTAGCCGCGCAAACGATGAAGGGCGCAGCGAGCGTCGTGCTGGAGACCGGCGATCATCCCGCGCTGCTTAAAGATGCGGTGACGACGCCCGCAGGCTGCACGATTGACGGCATCCTCGAGCTCGAAGAAGGGAAGCTGCGCGTGACGCTGATCAAGGCAGTCGTAAAAGCCACGCATCGCGCGGGCGAACTGCTCTTTGAGAAATAGGGGCGCCACGAAGAACGTCTCTGGTTAGGTTGATGTTGATGACGCGATTGCATGTGGTTCGATGATTGTGAACGATAAGCCGAACGCGACGGGACCTTCTAGTCCGGAGCTGGAGAAGGCGAAAAAATACTCCACGCAGGTTTCGCTGGCGCTGGAATTGCCGTTTACGATTGTCGGAGGCGTGCTGCTTGGCGGCGTGCTTGGCTATTTTCTGGATCATTGGCTGCACATAAAAATGATCTTCATGTTTGTTCTGGGCGGCTTGGGGTTCTACGCAGGCTTGCGAGAGGTGCTGAGGCGCTTGGATGGAACCAAGGGGCGCTGAGGTCTCGCCGCAGGGCGCTATGACCGAGCGCCGGATCGGCTGGCTTACGCTTTTGATTGGATTTGCCGCCGGAGGCATCGTGGCCGTCCTGCGTGACCCCTGGTGGGGCGTGGGGCTGGCGATTGGTGCGGGACTGGCCTGGCTGAATTTTCGCTGGCTCCGGCAGGGTTTGGATGCGCTGGTGGCCGCTTCCACGGCCCAGTCCGGCGCGGAACAGCCTCGCGTGCCTGCTGGGGCCTACTTTCGTGCGCTGTTCCGCTATACCTTGATAGGACTCAGTGTGTATGCTATTTTTAAGGTTCTGAGAGTTCCCCTCGTAAGCATGATGGTGGGCTTGTGTGCTCTGGGAGCCGCGACAATCGTGGTAAGTGTGTACGAAATCCTGCGTCCCGTGGAATGAGGAATGGAAGAACACGTTAACTTCATCACCCGGTTTCTAAATCACTACCTCGGTCCGTTTGCACTTTCCCTTCTCACCGCGCTGCACATCAAGCCGAACAATCCAGAATTGCCCATCCCGCAGCATGTAGCCATGGCGCTGGTTGCGCTTGTGATTGGGACGGTCTTCGCTCTTGTAGTGAAGTCACGCCTGTCTGCGGAGCGCCCCGGCGCATTGCAACAAGTCGCGGAGTTGTTGATCACCAATCCGCTGGGATTCGGGATTCGCGACCTCTTGGAGGAAAATACCGGCCACGAAGGTAAAAAGTACATCGCGTTCGTCGGTTCGATTTCGATCTTTATCCTGATTTCCAACTTAATGGGCGTCTTTCCGTTTCTGTCAGCCCCCACCGGAGCGAAGTCGGTTCCCCTGGGCTGCGCCGTATTGACGTTCCTTTATTTCAATTGGCAGGGCATCCGCCATCACGGTGTGCTCGGATACCTGGGCACATTCGCGGGTTCGCCGAAGGATATCGGTGCTTGGATTCTTGCCATTCTTCTGTTTCCGGTAGAAATCGTCAGCACTCTTGCTCGCCTCCTCTCCCTGACGGTCCGTCTTTGGGCCAACATGTATGCGAGCGACCTGATCTACGGAATCTTTCTGAGCCTGCTCGCCGGCGGGGCTGCTTTCGGCTGGTCGAAATCGCCTGCGCTTGGCGTTATTTTGGGCATCTTCCCGGCAACGATCCCCGTGCTCTTTTTGGGGCTGCACATCTTCGTTTCCGTGGTTCAGGCTTACGTCTTCACCGTTCTTCCCGCGGTCTATCTTGGACTGGCGACCGCGGAAGAGCACTAACCGACACTTGCCGGGCGAAATTGCCGGCAATTTGCCGCTCCAGTGTGAGCCCGGCTGCACGGTGTCCGGGAACCACCTCCTGGCGGCAATCCAAAAGGAGGCAGTGATGAAGAAAGCGATGTTCGTAATGACAGCGGTTGCGGCGGTGCTGCTGGCGGCGCCGGCCGCATTCGCGCAGGGCGGGGAACAGGCCACCGCGGGCGGCAGGGGGCTGGCGGCGATTGCCGTCGCCTTCGGGATGGGAATCGCGGCGTTCGGCTGCGGTCTCGGCCAGGGCCGCATTGCGTCGGCAGCCTGCGAAGGCATGGCGCGCAACCCAGGGGCTTCTGGGCCGATTCGCGCGGCCATGATTCTGGGTCTCGTGTTCGTGGAGACTTTGGTGCTGTTCACTCTCGCGATGATCGCGCTTAAGATTTCGTAGACCCATTCATCGGTTTTGAAAAAAGGCCCCCGACTCGGTCGGGGGCCTCTTTTTTCATGTGAGTTCAGCGCTAATGCAGGAATTAACTCACTGCTTAGAGACGCGCGCAGTCGAGGCCGTTTGTTCCGTGTAGTGAAAGGACGCTAATATTTTTTCGAAAGTAGGCTGAGTCTCGTGAAAGAGCGGTTCGGCGCACCACATCGCGACTCGCGTAAACGTGGTTCCCGAGGGAATGACGGCGACAAGGTATTGGAGCGGCAGTCCGCCCTGCGATATTGTGCCTCGAAAAGAGAGGACCAGGGCGGGTTTGCCATCGATGGAAGCGGCGGACTGGGAAAGTTCTTCGTAGCCTCCAAAGATTTTTCTGTACTTGAATTCCAACAGGCCTTTATAGCTTTCTAATGATGCGTTGAACTGCTCCTGGGTGACCGTTAGAAAGCGCATATCGTCGCTGGAGCTGAGTCCGGCAATCAACGATTGGGAATGGGCAAGTTGCGGGTCGATTCTCCATTCCGGCGGGACGTTGAGCGCGAACTTGCCGGTTTTGTTGATGTATTGGCTGCCTCTCAAAGATTCCTCGACGTTCGGAACGTCCTTTTTCCCAGGAGCACCCGGCGTGGAGGCCGTGCCATTTTCGGGGAAGTTGATAGTGACGATGTCCGCGCGCTTGAAGACCATTTTCCCGTAGGCGCTGTCCACCTCGATTTTGTCGCCAGTGACGCCAGTCATGTGTCCAACGATTTTTGTCCCGTCCTTCAGCACAATTTCTTCCGCTGACGCAGGCAAGACCACAACCAAGAACGGCAAGAGAGTCGACAAAATACGACGCATGTGTGCCTCCATGGCTTGCTCGGGGATGGCGGAAATCCGTTTTGATCCGCTTTCTGGCTAAACGACCCCAATCGTTCGTCTTAGGAGGGTCGCACCTCAACAGTATTCACCGGGGGCGAGAGCGGCAATGGTACTTTCGTCCCTACTTGCCCAACATCTCATTAAAATAATGAGAGCCAAATCCTCCTTATCTTTTTCATCTTTTTCGCAAGGCTGAGCTGGCTAAAGAGAAATTAATCCTTTTTTCAGGCGCGAGATTTTGCGGCAGTGTAAGCTTGTGCGCGCAAAATACTGCGCGGCTGCCGGTGGGCTGAATACGTCCACAGCGAAGCGCGTCGGAGGAAAGACCACGCATGGCACAGGAGCAAGACGCCAAGGTGGCTGTAGAAAAGAGCGGCGCAATGCTGACGCGGCGCAGCTTGTTTGAGCTTGCCGGGTTGGCTATCGCCACTGCGGGGCTGCCTGGCGACCTGGCAATGGCTATGCAATCCGCCAGCCCCGACAAGGCCGCGCAAAGCGTGAGTCCAGTTATGGACAAGCTCAGCACTTACATGAGCGAAGCAAGCGGCCGCGCGCTGCCCGACGAAGTGGCCGAGAAAGCGAAACACCATATCCTGGATACCTTTGCAGCCATGATTTCGGGGTCCGAATTGCCCCCCGGAAACGCTGCGATCCAGTTTGCGCGCGCCTATGGTGGCAAGGAGGTTGCGACCGTGGTTGCCTCGAACACGGTGTGCGGACCCATCGAGGCGGCGCTGGCGAACGGAGTGCTGGCCCATTCCGACGAGACGGACGACTCGCACGGCCCTTCGCGGTCGCATCCGGGTGTCTCCGTTGTTCCCGCGGCGCTGGCCGCCGGGGAGCAGTTTGGGATCAGCGGGACGCACTTCCTGCGCGCCGTGACCCTCGGCTATGATGTCGGCACGCGCGTCTCGATGAGCCTGGGCGGTCCGTCCTATCAGGCGCTGACTCACAGGAGCACGCACGGCACAGCTGCAGCCTTCGGCGCCGGCGCGGCGGCCGGCTGCGCCGCGAGCCTCAGCGCCCAGCGGATGCGTTTGCTACTGGATTACACCGCGCAGCAAACCTCGGGAATCGGGGCTTGGGCGCGCGATGCCGAACACATGGAGAAAGCCTTCCTCTTTGGGGGGAAGCCTGCGGCCGGCGCAGTTACCGCCGCCATGCTGGTGCGTTCGGGGTGGACGGGCGTGGACGACATATTCTCCGGGCCCGACAATTTTTTTGAGGCGCTTGCCCCTCGGGAAAACGGCGTGGTCAAGGCCGACCCGGCGGTGCTGGTGGACAAGCTTGGCGAGCGCTACGAGGTGACTCGGACGAACATCAAGAAATGGACTGTGGGGTCGCCCATCCAGGCACCGCTCGACGCGCTCGTGGGATTTTTCAAACAGCGTTCGTTTACCGCCGACGATGTGCAGAAGGTCGTTGTGCGGATCGCCAGCGACGAGGCCAACACCGTGAGCAATCGCGACATGCCGGACATCTGCATGGAGCACATGGTCGCGGTGATGCTGCTGGACAAAGCGGTCACGTTCCGCTCGGTCCACGATAGGGCGCGCATGAAGGACCCTGCCGTACTTCACCAGCGCGCAAAGGTTGAGGTGGTCGCCGACCCGCGGATTGACGCCCGGCGTCCCCGGCGCGAGGCTATTGTCGAGGTGACGCTCACCGACGGGACGCAATTGAGCGAGTGGGTCCGGGACGTGCGCGGCACGGCGGAGAACCCCATGACGCGCGAGGAGGTCGTGGCGAAGGCGCGGGACCTCATAACACCGGTGCTCGGCGCTTCGACATGTGCGGCCCTGATCGAGAAAGTGTTAGGTCTTGAGGGCGTAAAGGATGTGCGAGAGCTTCGGCCCGCGCTGCAACGAAGCTGAGGGCGCGAAACCTGCTCTCGAGTTGGGCATGAGCCTTTTAAGAAACAGAAGCGATCATGGAAAATCACGAGTGAGGAGCTAACGAATGAAGACATACCTGGCGGTTCTCTGGACTGTGTGCACGGTCTTGATCCAAACGGCTCAAGCTCAGACAAAAGAACCAATGAGGCTGATCCAGACCATCCCCTTGCCGAATATCGAAGGCTACTTCGACCACATGGCAGCGGACGTCAAGGGCCAGCGTCTTTTTGTAACAGGCGAATACAAAAGAACTCTTGAAGTTGTGGACCTGCGCACAGGCAAGGTAATCCGCTCGATCACCGGGTTTGGCGGAGATCCTCGCAAGGCGATTTACCTCCCGCAAAGCAATGAAATATGGGTGGACGACGGCGATGCAACTTGCAAAGCGTTTAGCGGGGATACCTACGAGCTAATCAAGAACATCCCCTTGTCTGGCCATGATCTTGATGCGGATTCAAGGAGAATACCGGATAACGGTGCCTATGACCCGGTGACCCAGCTGTTTTATCTCGGCGACAGAGCGGACGGGCTTAAGAAAGAAGGCATTAAAGGCTCGATCGAAATCGTTGATCTGAAGAACGGCAAATACGTGGGTAGCATTGAGACGGAGGGAAAAAATCCCGCAGGCCTCGCGCTCGATCCAACGTCCCCAAAACTGTACGCCGTTATGGGCGACACCAGCCAGGTCGTGGTCATTGACCGCGAAAAGAAAACCGTGATCGCCACCTGGCCCATCACCGGAGGCCCGGAGCCTCATGCCGTGGCGCTGGATGCCGCCCATCATCGCTTGCTTATTGGCAGCCGCGTCAAACGCGGACATCTTTATAAACCCGGAAAGCTGGTCGTGATGGATTCGGACACAGGCAAGGTGATTGATGCCATCGACACCGAAGGCGGCGTCGACGAAGTCGTGTATGACGTGCCGAGCAAACGCGTCTACTACACGGGCACGACTGGCTACATCGACGTGTTCAAACAGGTTGATGCGGACCATTACGAGCGTCTGGGGAAGGCTCCGACGGGGGCAATTGCAAAGACCTCGCTCCTCGTGCCCGAACTGAAGCGGTTTTACGTGGCGGTCCCGAAGCACGTGATTCTGACCCCGCCCATCCCTGAGTCAAAGGAAGCAACAATCGAAGAAGCGAAGATAATGGTCTTCGAAGTGTTGCCCTAAACAGTCCGCTGCGTCGCGGGAAAGAACGGCGCTGATTTCTCGCTGCTTAACAGACCGAGACAACACAATCCATGAAGTGTGAAAACGGCGTCGGCTGCGCCGCCGAAGCGACATAACCACCCTCTTAACGGCCGAAAAGAGTGGATTGCAGGACGAAGTTGAGAACCTGATTGGGGAAGAGGCCGAAATACACCGTGCCCACGGCGGCGACAGTCAACACCAGATTGACGGAGAGGGGAAAGCGCACGGGCGTTGAGGAGGCAGTTTCCGTGCTCGGCTCGCGCATGTACATGACCACGATGACGCGGAGGTAGTAATACGCGCCGATGACGCTGTTGACGGCCATCAAGATGGCGAGCCAGATCAAGTGCGAATTCACGGCGGCTTTGAAGATATAGAACTTGCCGAAGAACCCGGCCGTGACGGGCAGGCCGAGGAGCGAGAGCAAGAAGAGAGCAAGGGCTGCCGCTGCGACCGGCTGGCGCTGGCCGAAGCCGGCATAGTCGTCGAGCGAAAGGTGCTTTTCGCCTGCACCTCCGAATTGCGAAACGATGGTGAAGGCGCCCAGTTTTACCAGGGCATAGCTGAGCAAGTAAAAGAGAATCGCAGCATAAGCGGGAGCCGCCGCCGCGCGGCCGTCCTGTGCGAGGAAGGTGACGGCGGCGAAGGCGACCAAAATGTAGCCCGCGTGCGCGATCGAACTGTAGGCCAGCAGGCGCTTCACATTGGTCTGGACGAGCGCGCCGAGATTGCCAGCGAACATGGTGAGAACGGCAAGAACCCAGAAGGCCCAGAACCAGAATTGGGTGGCGGCGGGGACAGTGGCGAAGATGCGCAGCAGGAGCGCGAACGTGGCGGCCTTCGGACCGACGGAGAAAAGCGCGGTAACCGGCGTGGGGGCGCCTTCGTATACGTCGGGCGTCCAGATCTGAAAGGGAGCAGCCGCGACCTTGAAGCCGAGGCCAATGAGAATGAGCGAAAAGCCCAATTTGAGCAGATTGCTGGAAGTGTCGACGTCGGCCATGCGGGAAAGAATCGTGGTGCCAGTGGCGCCGTAAACGAGGGCGATACCGTAGAGGAAAAACGCAGTGGCGAAGGAGCCGAGCAGGAAGTACTTCAGCGAGGATTCGCTAGATTTGAGCGAATCGCGGCGGTAGCCAGCGAGAACATAGCTGGAGATGGAACTTAGCTCCAGGCCGATGAAGGCGGTGATGAGTTCCTGCGCGGAAGCGAGAATGCCCATGCCAGCGGTGGCGAAGAAGGTCAGCGCAAAAAACTCCGGAAAGGCGAGCCGCTCACGCTCGAGGTAAGGTCCGGCGGCGAGGACGACGAGAAATACGACCAAGCCAATGAGCAGATGAAAAAAGAAGCTGAAAGCGTCCGCCTGGATAAGCCCGCCGAATGCCGTTCCGCCGCGCGCGGCCGGATACATGGCGGCGAGGGTTCCGAGCAGCGACCCGAGCAAGGCGAGGAATGTGAAGAAGTGGCGGTTGCGCACGAAGGGCTGGAACAGCATGACCAGCAGGCCAAAGCCACACCAGATCAACTCCGGCATCACGCGCAACAGGTCTTCGCGTATAGGGAACATTTAGCGGCTTCCGGCCCTTTCGAGTGAGATTTTTCCCCGCACGGCTGCCAGGGTACTTCCATGCGGCACCGCGGGCTTTGCGGGAGCGACGGCTTCCTGCGCTTGGCCAGGTCCCATCTGATCGAGCACGTTCTGGCAGGAGGCGGCAAATCGCGTCGTGAAGGAAACGGAGCCGATACCCATCCACAACGTGACCACGGCCACGGACACGAGGATCCACTTTTCGCGCGCCGATGTGTCAGGCAACGTGCGGTTCTTTTCGTGCGTGACTTCGCCGAAGAAGACACGCTGATAGGACCACAGCAGATAGCAAGCGGAAAGAATCACGCCGAGCGCGGCCCATGCGGCCCAGTTCCAATGCACCTGATAGGTTCCGAGGAGAATCAAGAATTCGCCGACGAAACCATTGAGCATAGGTAAGCCAAGCGAAGACAGCGCGACAAAGAGAAAGAACGCCGCGAGTTTCGGCATGGGGGTTGCCAGGCCGCCATATTCGGAGATTTCAAAGGTGTGGCGGCGGTCGTAGAGCATGCCCACGAGCAAGAAGAGCGCGCCGGTGGAGATGCCGTGCGCCAGCATCTGAAAGACAGCGCCCTGCATGGAAATGGGGTTGAACGCAAAGATCCCGAGAACGACGAAACCGAGGTGGCTGACGGAAGAATAGGCGACCAGTTTTTTCAGGTTCGGCTGGACGAGAGCGACAAGCGCGCCGTAGATGATGCCGATGATCGCGAGCAACGCAACGGCTGGCGCGAAGCGGCGCGAGGCATAGGGGAAAAGCGGCAGGCAGAAACGGATCATGCCGTAGGTGCCGAGCTTTAGGAGTACGCCAGCGAGGATCACCGAGCCAGCCGTGGGAGCCTCGACGTGCGCGTCCGGCAGCCAGGTGTGCAGCGGGAAGAGCGGCACTTTGATGGCGAAGGCCAGGAAGAAGGCGAGAAAAAGAATCATTTCCGTGC